>Ga0214468_1000099_pt1 | contig 25140 bp, 22 predicted proteins | sample RVTome_9_FD_187334 | JGI IMG/M metagenome (GOLD analysis project Ga0214468, IMG submission 187334) | Soil microbial communities from uranium-contaminated site in the Upper Colorado River Basin, Wyoming, United States - RVT155D38 HiSeq ...
GAGGTCGCCGGCCGCACGCTCCGGCCCGGCGCGGTCGTCGACGTCCTCGAGCGCCGCAGCGCGCGCCTGGTCGGCACCGTCGAGACCGACGCCGAGGGGCAGCGCTGGCTCCAGCCGTACGACCCGCGGGCCGACCTCGAGGTCGAGATCGTCGAGGCGGGCGACGGGCGCGGCGACGGCGGCGTACCCGACGGCCACTTCGTCGTCGCCGAGGTGATCCGCGGCTCGGGCGGCCGCGGCTCCCATCCGCGGGCCACCGTCGTCGAGGACCTCGGCGACGTCCGTACGCCGGGCACCGACGTCCGCGTCGTCCTCCGCCACTACCGGATCCCCGACGAGTTCCCGCCCGAGGTCGCGGCCGCCGTCGAGCCCTACCCGGCCGACCCGGGCGAGGCCGACTTCGCGGGGCGCGAGGACCTGCGCGACCGGCTCACCGTGACCATCGATGGCGAGGGTGCCCGCGACTTCGACGACGCGCTGACCTGCGAGCGCCTGTCGGGCCGCGCCGGCTGGCGGCTCGGCGTCCACATCGCCGACGTCTCGCACTACGTCGAGGAGGGCGGCGCGATCGACCGCGAGGCGTACCGGCGGGGCACCAGCGTCTACTACCCCGACCGCGCCGTGCCGATGCTGCCCGAGCGGCTGTCGAACGGCCTGTGCTCGCTGCGGCCCGGCGTCCCGCGGCTGACGCTCTCGGCCTTCCTCGACGTCGGCGAGGACGGGCTCGTCCGGCGCGCCCGCTTCGCCGAGACGGTGATCCGCTCCGACCGCCGGCTGACCTACACCGAGGTGGCCCGGGTGCTCGAGGAGGAGCGGCCGCGCGACGCCGCGCAGTACGGCGACGTGGTGCCGATGCTCGGCGAGCTCCGCGCCCTGATGCGGGCGCTCCTCGCCGCCCGGCAGGAGCGCGGCTCGATCGACTTCGACCTGCCCGAGGGGGACGTCGTGCTGGACACCGACGGGCTCACCGTCGGCGTCATCCCCGGCGAGCGCAACGTCGCCCACCGGATCGTCGAGGAGGCGATGATCGCCGCCAACGAGGCGGTCGCCCGCGAGCTCCAGGACGCCGGCATCCCCAGCCTCTACCGCGTCCACGACCCGCCTTCGCCCGAAGACCTCGAGGGGCTCGCCGAGGTGCTCGGCGGCCTCGGCTTCCGCCTGCCGCGCGACCTCGATCGGCTCCATCCGCGCCACCTCCAGGCGGTCGTCTCCGAGGCCGAGGGGAGCGAGCAGGAGCACTTCGTCTCGACCCTCGTGCTGCGCACCATGCAGCGCGCCGTCTACAGCCCGGACAACCGCGGCCACTACGCGCTCGCCTCGCGCGACTACACCCACTTCACCTCGCCGATCCGCCGCTACCCCGACCTCGTGATCCACCGCCGGCTGCGCGAGCGGCTGCGCCAGCCGCCACGCGGGGGCGCGCCCCCGAAGCAGGCGGTGCCGCTCGCCGAGCGGCTCCCCGGCATCGCCGAGCGGTCGAGCACCATGGAGCGGCGGGCCGAGCAGTCCGAGCGCGACCTGCTGCAGTGGAAGAAGGTGCGCTTCCTCGCCGGGCGGGTGGGGGAGACCTTCCCCGGCCGCATCACCGGGGTGCAGCCGTTCGGCCTCTTCGTCCAGCTCGACGGCTACTACGTCGACGGCCTGGTCCCGGTCCGCTCGCTCGGCGACGACTTCTTCGTCTTCGAGGGCGACGCCCACCGGCTGGTCGGCGAGCGGACGGGGACGACCTTCCGCCTCGCCGACCGGGTCGAGGTGCGCTTGACCGGCGTGTCGCTGCGCCACCGCGGGCTCGACCTCGAGATCGCCGCCGCCGGGCCGGCGGGAGGCGGCCCGCGGGGCGGCGGGCGGGAGCGGCGCGGTCCGCGGGACGGGGAGGGCCGGAGCCGCGGCCGCCGGTCCGGCGATGGCCGTCCCGGAGGGCGGGAACGGCGCGGCGGCGGCGGGGGTCGAAAGAAGCGGCGGCGAGTCTGACGTCCGCCGCGGATGCCCCTCGACCCGATGCTAGACTGATCCCCGCGATGACCACGCTCCGACCCCGCCCGCCGCGCCGGGCTCTGCCCCTCGCCGTCCTTCTCCTCGCCCCCCTTCTCCTCCCGCTGGCGGCCTGCCAGCCCTCCGAGGAGGAGGTCGCCGAGGAGCGCGACGCGATCCAGGCGGCGCTCGAGGAGTACAACGAGCGGCTGAGCCAGGCCTACGCCTTCGCCGACCCGTCGGTGCTCGAAGGGATCGCCGCGACCCGCGAGATCAACAGCGTCCGCACCAACATCGCACGGATCGCCGCCGAGGGGACGCGGATCGTCTCCGACCTCAAGGAGCTGACGATCGAGGACCTCAACCACTACCAGGCCTCGAACGCCTACGTGCAGACCTTCGAGGTGTGGGACATCCAGGTGCAGGCCGTGGGCTCCGACGAGATGATCTCCCGCGACCCCGCACAGCGCAACCGCGTGCGCTACCAGGTGAAGAAGGAAGACGGTGAGTGGACCGTCGTCTGGCGCCAGCGGATCGACGACGCCGGCGGGACGGACGGCGGCGGCGCGGCCGGCCCGGACGCCGGGGGAGGCGCGGAGGACGCCGGGGGGTCATGACCCTCACCCCGACCGTCGCCATCGTCGGTCGCCCGAACGTCGGAAAGTCCACCCTCTTCAATCGGCTCCTCGGCCGGCGCCAGGCGATCGTCCACGACCAGCCGGGAGTCACCCGCGACCGGATCGCCGCCGTCGTCGAGGTCGACGAGGGGCATGCCGTCCAGCTCGTCGACACCGGCGGCCTCCTCCTCGGCGACGACGACTCCCTGGGCCTCAACCGGCAGGTCCTCCTCGCCGTCGAGGAGAGCGACCTGCTGCTGCTCGTCGCCGACGGCCGCGAGGGGCTGACCGCGGCCGACGAGGCGGTCTGGCATCGCCTCCGCCCCTACGGCAAGCCCGCCGTCCTCGTCGTCAACAAGGGCGACACCAACGAGGCGCGCGACCGCTTCTCCGAGTTCTACCGGCTGGGGATCGACACCCAGATCCTGGTCTCCGCCGAGCACGGCACCGGCACCCTCGACCTCCTCGGGGCGGCGCTCGAGAAGCTCCCCGAGCTCCCGGAGCACACCGCCGCCGACGCGCCGCCCGTCGCCATCGTCGGCCGCCCCAACGTCGGCAAGTCCTCGCTCGTCAACCGCATCGTCGGCGCCGAGCGCTCGCTGGTCGCTCCCGAGGCCGGCACCACCCGCGACCCGGTCGACACCGTCATCGAGCGCGACGGCCGCCGCTACCTGCTGATCGACACCGCCGGCATCCGCCGCCGCGCCAAGGCCGCCGACGCCCCCGAAGAGCTCGCCGTGATGATGGCCCGCCGCCAGATCGAGCGCGCCCGCGTCGCCGTCCTCGTCCTCGACGCCTCGCAGGGCGTCACTTCCGGCGACCTCGCCATCGCCGGCACCGTGTGGGAGCTCGGCCGCGCCGCCGTCGTCGCCGTCAACAAGTGGGACCTCCTCGACGACGACGCCCGGCTCCACCTCGACGCGAGCTACGAGCGCCTCGACGAGCTCCTCTCCCGCCCGCCGCGGGTCAACGTCTCCGCCCTCACCGGGCGGGCGATCGACAGGCTCTTCCCCGCGATCGAGCGCGCCCTCGTCGCCCACGGGACCCAGCTCTCCACCGCCGAGGTCAACAAGCTCTTCGAGGCGGCGATCGCGAGGACCAAGCCGCCGGCCGAGCGGGGCAGGCCGTGGAAGGTCTACTACGCCACCCAGGTCGGCTCCGCCCCGCCGGTCTTCATGCTGTTCGCCAACCGCACCCTGCCGCGCCGGCACACCTACCGGCGCTACCTCGAGAACCAGCTCCGCGAGACCCTGGACCTGCCGGGCGTGCCGGTGCGGCTGGTGATCCGGAAGCGGGGCGGGAAGGGAGGGTGAGGTCTCGCTATGCGGTCCGTTGTGGCTGGCGAATCGGGAAGGAGGGCGAGTCGCTACCGGGCGGCAGGGGCACGCGGGAGCCAGCGACGGACCCTGCTCCTGTACTCACGGTAGCTCGTGCCGAAGCGGCGCTCCAGGGTGGGCTCCTCGTAGAGCAGGACGAAGAGATGGGTGAGGAGGAGGAAGGCGGCGGCGACGAGGAGGGCCGAGGGCCAGCCGAGGTAAAGGGCGACGCCGACGAGGACCAGCAGGGCGCCGAGGTACATCGGGTTGCGGACGAAGAGGTAGGGGCCGACGGCGACGAACTCGCGCGGCGCGTCGAACGGGGCCGGCGTCCCCCGGCCGACGAAGGCGAAGGCGCCGATGCACCAGAGAGCCAGCGCCGCACCGACGACCATGAGGACGAGGCCCGGCAGCCGGGTCCATTCCGGGAGGGCGAGCCCCAGCCTTCGGTCGAGCGGCCGCGCCGACACGACCACCCACCACCACAGGGCGTAGAAGCCGGTGGCGTAGACGAGGCCGCGTAGAACTGCGAAGAGCTTCGCGCCCATCTCGGCGTTCCTCCTCCCCAGATGCTCTCTCGGATCAGTGCATCATCTCGCGGATGAGCGGGACACAGGCACCGTAGTATCGGACTATGACGGCCACCGCGAAAGAGCAGGTCCTGGAGAGGCTACTCGGAGCGGAGGAATGAATCGATGAAGCAGATCGCGCCGGCCCTGGTCGCCATGCTGCTGGCGACGACCCTGGGCTGCCTCGGGGAGGAGCGGCCTGTCCGGAGGGCGGAGACGGAGGCGGCCGGCGAGAGGCCGCCGATCCCGGACGTCGAGGAGTCGCCGGGGGCCGACGCTCGTCCCGCATCTCCGCCGGCCGCGGCGCCGGAGGCCGCCGGGGACGCGCCCTCCGAGGCTGAGCCCACCGAAGCCGAGCCCGGGGAGCCGACCGGCGCGGGTGGCGACCCCCTCCTCGCCTGGGAGCCGCCCTACGAGGGAACGGCCGGGATCGTCGACGAGCCGCCGGCCGGCCGGCGGGTGGCGACGCTGGTCGGGGTGGAGACGGGACGCCATGCCACGTACGACCGGAACGTCTTCACCTTCGCCGGCAGCGATCTCCCCGGCTATCACCTCGAGTACGTCGACCAGCCGGTGCGGCGGTGCGGGTCGGGGGAGCCGGTCGAGCTCCCGGGGGACGGGTGGCTGGAGGTCCGGCTCGAGCCGGCGGCGGCGCACGACGAGGACGGGCGGCCGACCCTCGGTCGGCGGCGCCTGGCCCCGGCCCACCCGGTGGTGCTCGAAGCCGTCCTCACCTGCGACTTCGAGGCGGTGGTGACCTGGGTGCTCGCGGTGGAGAGCCCGAACCGCTACCGGGTGCTCGAGCTCACGGAGCCGGCCCGCCTCGTCGTCGACGTCCGCCACGAGTAAGCTCGGGCGGCGATGCCCGCCTCGGTCTACGGCCTCCTCGCGGACGCCGTCGTCGTCGTCCACTTCCTGTTCGTGGTCTTCGTGGTGGTCGGCGGGCTCCTGGCCCTTCGCTGGGCGCGGGCGGCCTGGGTGCACCTGCCGGCGGCCGCCTGGGGCGCGGCGATCGAGATCTGGGGCTGGATCTGCCCGCTGACCCCGCTCGAGAAGCGCCTGCGGGTGCTCGCCGGCGAGGCGGCGTACGAGGGCGGCTTCATCCAGACCTACCTGCTGTCCTCCCTCTACCCGGAGGGCCTGACCCGCGAGGTGCAGCTCGCCCTGGCGGCCGGCGTGTTCGCGGTGAACTTCGTCGTCTACGGGATCGTCGTCTGGCGTTGGCGGGTTCAGCGGAAGGCGAGGTCAGGAAGCGGCTGATCTCGGTGCCTCGGGCTCCGGCAGCCGGGGGAGCCAGCGACGAACGGTGCGCTTGTGCTCGCGGTAGCCGGCGCCGAACCGCCGCTCGAGGGTGGGCTCCTCGTAGAGCAGGACGAAGAGGTGGGCGAGGGAGAGGAAGCCGGCGGCGACGAGGAGGGCCGGGGCCAGCCGAGATAGGCGACGCCGACGAGGACCAGGAGCGCGCCCAGGTACCTCGGGTTGCGGACGTAGCGGTAGGGCCCGCCGCGCGCTCTCCGACGAGCGCGACGCGATGGTCCGCGAGCGCCAGGTGCTGTCCGACGAGCGCGACGCCCTCCGGGCCGAGCGGGACCGCCGCGACCTCGAGCTCCGCTCCACGGCGCGTGAGCTCGAGTCGTGGCGCGACCGCGTCGCCTTCATGGAAGGCACGCGCGCCTGGCGGTGGCGCCAGCGCGTCCTCGCGGTCCGCAAGCTGTTCCGGCTCTAGCTCGGGTTGAGGAAGGCGTTCGGTGCGCCGTCCGTCGAGTTGCCGTGCACCTGGTTGTTGACGTAGGAGGCGAGCGTCCCGCCGTTGACGGCCAGCAGCCCGGTCCCGTTGCCGGTCACGGTCGAGTTGCTGAGCCGGATGACGGCCAGCGCTCCGCCGGCCGCCACGCCGGTCGTCCCGTTGTTGGCCGAGACCGAGCGGTCGATGGTTAGGCCGACGGGGGCGCCCCCGGGTCCGGTCGTGGCCGTGAAGCCGCTGAACGAGTTCCCGGACGCCAGGCTGTCGACGACGGTCACCGCGATGCCGCCGGTGTTGCCGTTGCCGTCGGCCTTGAGGCCGAAGACGTTGTTCTCCATCCGCACCCGCTGGAGCGAGACCTTCGCGCTGCCGGAGCCGCTCGGCTTGACGTTGATGCCGCCGCCGTTGCTCCCGTTGCCGTTGTTGACGATCAGCGTGTCGGCGACGTGGAGCTCAGCCGCGCCGTTCGGCTCGAAGGAGATGCCATGGCCGGACCCGGCCGAGGTCGACCGGAAGTCGGCGATCACGCAGTTCTCGACATGCAGCGCGCCGCCGGCCAGGAAGCGGATGCCGTTGAGGCCGTTGCCGACCCCCTCGAAGATCAGCCCGCGCAGGTGGACGACGTCGTTGGCGCCGGCGTTGATCACGATCCCGTTGCTGAGGGATGCGAGCAGCCCGCCCTCGGCGCCCTCGGCCACGATGCTGACCGACTTGGTGATGGTCAAGGCCCCGAAGCCGCCGGGGTCGAGGACGCTGATCTCGCCGCCGGCGGCGGTCTTCGAGATCGCGCCCGCGAAGGTCTTGCAGGGGGCGGTGCGGCTGCACGGGTTGGCGTCGTCGCCGACGCCGGAGACCCAGGTCCGGGTGGCCTGGGCGGCCGCGGGGGAGGCGCACAGGGTGGTGACGAGCCCTGCGAGCAACAGGGAGGGCGCGGAGTGGCGCATGGCCGGTTCTCCTCAGTAGTGGCTGTCTGGTTTGAGAGCCGGGAGGAACTCTATACGCGCTGGACTGCACTCTGCACGCGCGCGAGGCGTTGCTGGAGCTGCGGGAAGGGGGCCTGCGGGTCTCGGGAGGCGACGGCCAGCCGTGGCGGGCGCGCGTCACCTCGGTCGAGGTGGCGCGCGCCTCGCGCCGATGCGGGCTTCGCCGGACGCTTCCGCGGTCCTAGGTCTGACCGGGGAAGGAGTTCGGTGCGCCGTCGGAGGCGTTGCCGTTGACCTGGTTGTTGCCGTAGGAGGCGAGGGTACCGCTGGACAGCGCCTGCAGGCCGGTGCCGTTGCCGGTCACCGTCGAGTTGGCGAGCCGGACGGTGCCCAGCGTGCCGCTGACCGCAATCCCCGTCGTCCCGTTGTTCGCCGAGACGGAGCGGTCGATCATCAGCGCCACTGCGGCTCCTCCGCCCGGGGTGGTGGCGGTGAAGCCGCTGAACGAGTTGCCGGAGGCCAGGCTGTCGACGACGGTCACCGCGATCCCGCCGGTGCTGCCGTTGCCGTCGGCCTTGAGGCCGAAGACGTTGTTCTCCATCCGCACCCGCTGGAGCGAGACCTTCGCGCTGCCGGTGCCGGTCGGATCGATGAGGATGCCGCCGCCGTTGCTCCCCGTGCCGTTGTTGGCGATCACGGTGTCGGCGACGTGGAGCTCGCTGGCCCCGCTCGGCACGAACGCGATGCCGTGACCCGAGCCGGCGGAGCCCGAGCGGAAGTCGGCGATGACGCAGTTCTCGACGTGCAGCGCCGCGCCGGCCAGGAAGCGGATGCCGTTGAGGCCCGTGCCGACGCCCTCGAAGATCAGCCCGCGCAGGTGGACGACGTCGTTGGCCCCCGCGTTGACGACGATGGCGTTGGTGCCGGAGACGAGCACGCCGCCCTCGGCGCTGTCGGCGACGATGCTGATCGACTTGGTGATGGTGACCCCGCCGAACCCGCCGGGGTCGAGGACGCTGATCTCGCCGCCGGCGGCGGTCTTCGAGATCGCCCCCGCGAAGGTCTTGCACGGGGCGGTGCGGCTGCACGGGTTGGCGTCGTCGCCGACGCCGGAGACCCAGGTCCGAGTGGCCTGGGCGGCCGCGGGTGTGGCACTGAGGATGGAAATGACCCCCGCGACCAGCAGAGCTGGACTGAGGTGGCGCATGGCCGGGTTCCTCCTTTTTGGGTAGATCGGCTTTCGGTATGAGAGCCGACGGGGACTCTATACGTATTCATTCCCGGCGCGCCACGGGGGCGGGCGTTACCATCGCGTAGGATCGGCCGGTGTGCTCCTGGGGAATCCGGCGCCGGCGTCCCACGCTGGAGGTCCACGTCCCGCTGAGCCCGACGCCGGCCTTCCTCCACATGGTCCACTACCTGGTCCGCTCGCTCCGCCTCCGTGGTGGCCGGTACCGGAACGCGCCGATCGTGCTCACCGTGGGTGCCGGGCAGCGCGAGCCGGACCTCGCCGACCGTCATCCCTGGCTGGCCGCCGACGGGCTCGAGGTGCGCTGGGTCGACGAGGCCTTGTTCGCGCGGGAGACGTGGTTCGCGACCGCGGCCGAGCGGTTCCGCCACGACTTCGCGAGCGACGTGGTGCTCATGCTCGACGCGGACACCCTGATCGCGGGCCCGCTCGACGAGCTGGTCGACGAGGCCTGGAGGACCGGAGCGCTGTGCGGCGTCGTGGCGCACGTCCCGCCCGTCGCGAGCCGCGACCAATGGGAGGAGATCTTCCGCGCCTGCGGCGTGGGCGAGCTGCGCACCCCGTGCGAGCACACCGGCTGGGGGTACATGTTCGACGATCCGTCGCTGCGCTACTGCCCGCCGTACTTCAACCTCGGCGTCCTCGCCGCCCCGGCGGCCGTCATGCGCCGGATCGGCGCCGGCATCTACCCGCTGATGGAGGCGGTCGACGCCGTCCATCGCACTCCCTACCGGGTCCAGCTCGCGGTCGGCCTGACCGTGGTCCGCGAGGGGCTGCCCTTCCGCGCCCTGCCGTTTCGCTGGAACTTCGTCAACGACCCGCTGCTCGAGGCGCTCCACGCCGACGAGCTCGGCGATGTGCGGATCATCCATCTTCTGCGCAATCATCAGCTCTACAAGAGCGAGGTCTACGCGAGCTTGGCGGCCGTCGAGGCGATGCTCGCCCGAACCGACCTTCGGGTGATCAACCGGATGGCGCAGCGGCTGCTCGCGGAGCTCCACCCCGCGGTCAAGGCGCAGGCCGCCGACTCGGCGTCCGGATGATCGCCTTCGTCGACGCGAAGCGGCCGGACTACGACCACGTCCGCGGCCTCCTGGCGGCCAGCGAGGCGACCGGGACGTGGTCGAACTTCGGCCCGGTGTCGGTGCGCCTCGAGGAGACTGTGACGGAGCTGCTGGGTCTGCCCGCCGATCGCCGCGCGATCGCCTGCGCCAGCGGCACCGTCGCCCTGCACGCCCTCGTCCGGCTGCACGAGCACCTGGCGGACCGCCGGCTGCGCTGGGTGGTCTCCGCCTTCACCTTCCACGCCCAGCGCCAGGGTCCGCTCGCCGCCGCCCGGGTGCTCGACTGCGATCCGCGGGGCCTCCTCGACGCCGAGGAGCTCGCCGCCCTGCCCGCCGACTCGTACGACGGGATCGTGGTCACCCACCTGTTCGGCGTCGCGGGCCCGGTCGAGCGGTACGAGGAGCTGGCGGCGCGCGGCGGCAAGGTCTTGATCTTCGACTCGGCCACCTGCTTCGGAGCGACCGACCGCCGAGGCTCGCCCCTCGGCAGGTTCGGGGCGGGCGAGCTGTTCAGCTTCCACCACACCAAGCCGTGCGGCTTCGGCGAGGGGGGCTGCGCGGTGGTGCCGGCGGAGCTCGCCGACACCTTCCGGTCGCTGATCAACTTCGGGCTCTACAAGGGGATCGACACCGGCGCCCGGTCCTCGAACGGGAAGATGTCCGACGTCGCCGCGGCTTACATCCTCGACCGGCTGCGCCATCGCGAGACGATCCGCCGCGCGCACCTCGCCCAGTTCCGGCGCTTGGCGGGCATCGCCGGCGACCTCGGCCTGACAGCCCTCGTCGACGGCGACCGGGAGGGGGCGTTCCCCAGCCTGGCGCCGATCCTCTTCCCCCGACCGGTACCGCTGGAGCGGCTGTCCGGAGAACCGCTCGTGCTTCACAAGTACTATCGACCTCTACGGCCCCGAACCCGGGCCGACGCGCTGTACGCCCGCCTCGTGTGCTTCCCGTGCCACCCCGGGGTAGCCGCGGTCGCGGACGAGGAGCTGCGAGCAGCGATGGCCGCGCTGGCCCGCGGAGGGGAGTGAGGGATGGGCCTCCTCACGCCCCACCAGATCGGCGAGATGGGCTTCGCCGCCGTGGGCTCGGACGTCCGGATCAGCGACCGCTGCTCCATCTACGGCGCCGGATCGATCCGCCTCGGCGACCACGCGCGGATCGACGACTTCGCCGTCCTCACCGCCCGCGAGCCTCTCGTCATCGGCTCGTACGTCCACGTCTCGGCCTTCGTCTTCCTGAGCGGGCAGTTCGGCATCGAGATCGGCGACTTCGTCAACGTCTCCCCCCGTGCGACCCTGCTCTCGGGCAACGACGACTTCTCCGGCCGGTGGCTTCCCGGCCCGTTCGCCCCGCCCGAGCTGCGCGGCCTGCGAGGCGAGCCGATCCGCCTCGGGCGCTACAGCATGGTGGGGGCGCACAGCGTCGTCCTCCCCGGAGCGAGCTTGGGCGAAGGGGCAGTCGTCGGCGCGCTCTCTCTGGTCAAGGAGCCGCTTCCCCCATGGGGCGTCTACGCCGGCGTCCCCGCACGGCGGATCCGCCGCCGCCGGCGCGACGTCGAGGCCCACGCCGCCGGCCTCGAACGCCGGACGTGAGAGGCTTCGCCGGATGCCCCAGACCCGCTGATCGACCTCACCGCCATGCCCCACCGCGCCCGCGACCTCCAGCTCTTCGCCTACGAGAACCTGGCGCCGCACCAGGTGCACGACATCCTGCTGGTGGCGAGCCCGTACGACAGCTTCATCCTCGAGGAGGAGGGGCGGTTCTCGGACCGGCTGCTCGGGCAGTACCAGGAGCTCGACCTGGCGAGCCCGCCGGCGTTCCACAAGGCGTCCTCGGCGAGGAAGGCGCTGGCGCGGATGCGCAAGGAGTCGTTCGACCTGGTGCTGACGACGCCGCACGTGGACGACATGTCGCCGGCGGCGCTCCGGGCGGCGATCGCCGAGAGCCACCCCGACGTGCCGGTGGTGCTCCTGACCTACGACCGGGCGGACGCGCAGGTGTGGAGCGAGCGGGTCGACGGGGCGATCGACGACCTGTTCCTGTGGACGGGGGACCCGCGGCTGCTGATGGCGATCGTCAAGTCGGTCGAGGACCGCCGGAACGTGCGCCACGACACGAGGCACGGCCTGGTACGGGTGATCGTGGTCGTCGAGGACTCGCCGTCGTTCTACTCGTCGTTCCTGCCGATCATTTACGCCGAGCTGCTCGAGCAGATCCGGGTGCTCCTGGCCGACCGGCTCAACGAGCGCGACCGCAACTACCGGATGCGGGCGCGGCCGAAGATCCTGCTGGCCCGGACGTTCGAGGAGGGGACCGCGCTCGTCCGCCGCTACAAGGACCACCTGCTCGGGGTGATCTCGGACGTGCGCTTCCCGCGGCGCGGCAAGCTGGACCCGGTCGCCGGCCTCGAGCTGGTGCAGCGGGCGCGGCGCATGCTGCCCGACCTGCCGGTGCTGCTCCAGTCGCGCGAGCGCGAGCACGCGGAGATGGCCGAGCAGCTCGGCGTCGCCTTCGCCGACAAGAACTCGGCCGAGCTCCTCGGCGAGCTGCGCGAGTTCATGCGCGGCAGCTTCGGGTTCGGGCCGTTCGTCTTCCGGAGCGAGGACGGCAGCGAGGTGCGGCGCGCCGAGACGATCCGCGAGATGCTCGCCGCCCTCCGCGAGGTGCCCGACGAGTCGCTCCACTACCACGCGGCGCGCAACCACGTGTCGAACTGGCTGATGGCGCGCTGCGAGTTCCCGCTGGCGCTCGAGGTGCGGCCGAGGCAGGTGGCCGACTTCGCGACGACCGGCGAGCTGCGCGAGTACCTGGTCGGCGTCTTCGAGGAGTTCCTCGAGCAGCGCCAGCGCGGCCAGGTCACCGACTTCCGCGGCCGGCCCGACCCGCTGTCGCGCGACTTCCTGCGCATCGGGCGCGGCTCGATGGGCGGCAAGGCCCGGTCGATCGCATTCATGGCCCACTACAAGGCCGACCACCCGCTGTCCGAGCGCTACCCCGGGGTCAAGATCATCGTGCCGCGCACGGTCGTCATCTGCACCGACGTCTTCGACCGCTTCTGCGCCCGCAACGGCCTGCGCGAGCGGGCGATGGAGGCGGAGAGCGACGAGGAGGTGGCGCGCCTGTTCCTCGCCCAGCCGCTCGACTTCGAGCTGATGGCCGACCTGGCGACGATCCTGAGCGAGGTCCGCTACCCACTGGCCGTGCGCTCGTCGAGCCTGCTCGAGGACTCCGAGTACCAGCCGCTCGCCGGCCTGTACCGCACCTACCTGCTGCCCAACTGCGCCGAGGCGGACGAGATCCGGCTCGAGCAGCTCTCGCGCGCGGTGCGGCTCGTCTTCGCCTCGACCTTCTTCCGCGGCCCCCGCACCTCGCTCGAGGCCTCGTCGCTGCGCATCGAGGAGGAGAAGATGGCGGTCGTCGTCCAGCGGCTCGTCGGCCGGCGCTACGGCGACCGCTTCTACCCGCACTTCGCCGGCGTCGCCCAGACCCACAACTACTACCCGATCGGCCGCATGAAGCCGGAGGACGGCATCGTCACCGCCGCCCTCGGCCTCGGCCACGCGGTGGTCTCCGACGGGATCGGCCTGCGCTTCTCCCCCGCCCACCCCGAGGCGCTCTTCGGCATGTCGACGCCCGAGGAGGCGCTCGCCGGCTCGCAGCGGAAGCTCTACGCCCTCGACCTGTCCGAGCCGGAGGTCGAGATCGGCCTGGACGAGGCGGCGAGCCTGGTCGAGCTCGACCTCGACGCGGCCCTCGCCGACGGCACGCTGGAGGCGGTCGGCGCGACCTACGACCCCGAGGCCGACCGGGTCTACGACACCGTCCACCGCGCCGGCCCGAAGCTCGTCAACTTCGCCGGCGTCCTCAAGCACGGCCGGTTCCCGCTCGCCGAGCTCCTGCGCGACCTGCTCGCCCTCGGCCGGCAGGGGATGGGGACGCCGCTCGAGATGGAGTTCGCGGTGACCCTGCCGGAGGGGGCCGGGGAGCGGAGCGCCGGCCGGGAGAACGGCGGCGAGGCGAAGGGCGGCGGGCCGAACGGCGGCGAGGCGGGGCGGGCCGAGATGGCGATCCTCCAGCTCCGGCCGCTGTCGGCGCGCGGCGTCCGCGGCGAGGTCGACCTCCCGGTGGCCGACGGCCGTCCCGTGCTCCTCGCCGGCCCGGCGCTCGGCCACGGGGTGATCGACGGCGTGCGCGACGTCGTCTACGTCCGCCCCGACCGCTTCGACACCAGCGAGACCGTCTCGATCGCCCGCACGATCGCCCGCATCAACGACCGCCTCGCCGCCCGCCGCCGCCCCTACCTGCTGGTCGGTCCCGGCCGCTGGGGCACCGCCGACCGCTTCCTCGGCATCCCCGTCGCCTGGCAGGAGGTCTCGGCCGCCCGGGTCATCGTCGAGCTCGCCGTCCCCGGCGGCCGCATCGACCCCTCCCAGGGCACCCACTTCTTCCACAACATCGTCTCGCTTCGGGTCGGCTACTTCAGCCTCGACCCGGCGGCCGCCGACCAGACGATCGACCTCGCCTGGCTCGACGCCCAGCCGGCGGTGGAGGAGGAGGGGGCTGTCCGCAGGATCGAGCTCGCCGAGCCGGTCGAGACCTGGATCGACGGCGAGGCGGGGCGGGGGGTCGTGCTGCGGGGAGGGGGAGAGCGGCTCGCGTAGGCCCCTACCCGCCGGCCGGCACGTAGAGCCCGTCGAAGACCGTCGTCCAGCTCTCCCCGCCGTCCTCCGAGCGGGTCCACACCTGGGTCACGTTCCCGTCCTCGAGCGGCGTCCAGGTGATCCGGTCGATCGTCCCCTCCCGCCGCTGCTCCATCACCATCGCACCGTCCCGCCAGCCGCCTTCGAGGTGGAGCGGCTGCCCCTGGTTGTCGATCCAGGTCTGCCGCCACACCCCGTCCCGCGCGTCGTAGAACGACAGGCTCCTCCCGCTGTAGGGGCCGCTCGCGTACTCCTCCCGCAGCACGCACCCGCCCTCGACGAGCGTCAGCCGGTTCGTCGCCGGCCGCCGGTCCGGCTGCGCCCGGTTCCGCACCTCCCAGGTGCCCTCCCAGAAGTCGAACCGGCGGTGCTCGGGGGTGGAGCAAGGCGGGGCGGGGGCGGGAGCGGCCTGCGCGTCGGCGGCCGGCGGGTTGCCCGAGGAGGTCTCCTGCGCGCCGGCCGGAGCCGCGGCGAGCAGGGAGACGAGGAGAAGGACGGGCGCTGAACGAGAGCGCGGGTACGGCATCGGATAGGTGGCCATGTGGCCTTCTACGGGCCGTCGCTGGCGAAGTTCGGCTTTCGTCGTCTCGCCTGGGAGGTACCATCGTGGATGCCGGGTGAGCTCCCATGACTTCGATCACTCCCTCGATCGCCTCCCTCTCCCGCCGCCGGGAGCCATCCCCCCGCCGCGGCTCGACGCCGCCGCTGTCGGTGGCGCCGATGATGGACCGGACCGACCGGCACTTCCGGGCCTTTCTGCGGCGGATCACGGAGCGGACCCTCCTCTACACCGAGATGGTGACCACCGGCGCCGTCCTCCACGGCGACCGAGAGCGCATCCTCGGCTTCTCGCCGGAGGAGCGGCCGCTCGCCCTCCAGCTCGGCGGCGACGACTCGGCCGAGCTCGCCGCCTGCGCCGAGATCGCCGAGCGGCTCGGCTACGACGAGGTCAACCTCAACGTCGGCTGCCCGAGCGACCGGGTGCAGAAGGGCCGCTTCGGGGCGTGTCTCATGGCCGAGCCCGAGCGGGTCGCCCGCGCCGTCGAGGCGATGCGGGGGGCGGTCGCGCTGCCGGTCACGGTCAAGCACCGCATCGGCATCGACGAGCTCGACCGCTACGAGGACATGCGCCGCTTCGTCGAGACCGTCGCCGAGGCGGGCTGCGACCGCTTCAGCGTCCACGCCCGCAAGGCCTGGCTCTCCGGCCTCAGCCCCAAGGACAACCGCGAGATCCCGCCCCTCCGCTGGTCCGAGGTCCACCGCCTCAAGGCCGAGCTGCCGCACCTGGCGGTCGAGATCAACGGCGGCGTCCTCGACCTCGCCGCCGTCCGCGAGCACCTCGAGCACGTCGACGGCGTGATGATCGGCCGCGCCGCCTACGACGACCCCTACATGCTGGCGACGGCCGACCGCGACCTCTTCGGCGAGCCGACCGAGCCCCCGACCCGCCGCGAGGTGATCGAAAGCTTCCTGCCCTACGTCGAGGAGCAGCTGGCCCGCGGCGAGCCCCTCAAGCGCCTCGCCCGCCACGTCCTCGGCCTCTTAGCCCGGCAGCCCGGCGCCCGCGCCTGGCGCCGCCACCTCGCCGAGAACGCCCACCTGGACGGCGCGGGGCCGGAAGTGCTGGTGGAGGCGATGGGGAAGGTTCCGGGCGAGGTCCTCGACGAAAAGCCCAGCTAAAGGGCCGACCCGCCACCCGGTTCCGGGATCGGGTCAGCGGATCTCGGCGTCGGAGCCTCCTACTGGCACAGCGCGTCGCGGAAGCCCTGGTCGTTGACCATCGCGGTCAGGGCCCTGTCGAGGGCGTGGTTGACGGTCTCCTGGTAGTTGGCGGCGCTGCCGGGGCGGCCGTAGTTCTCGGCGAAGCCGTCCTTGGTGCCCTTCCAGTCGGCGCCGCCGCCGGTGACGGCGACGCGGAGGACGACCTTGCCGTCGTACTCGGCCTGGCGGTAGACGGCCTCGTCGGTGGTGACGCGCTCGAGGGTGATCGAGACGGTGTGGTCGGAGCCGTCTTCCTGCTCGATGGAGGCTTCGCGGATGACCTTCTCGGCGGCCTGGGCCAGCCAGTCCTCGACGTCGCCTTCCATGCCGACGTCGTGGCGGCGCTGTCCCTCTTCGAGGTAGCGGCTACCGACCTTGGCCTTGTCCTCGCGGCCGTCGAAGGTCTCGATCTCGTCGTAGCTGGCGCACTCGGGGGCGGTCGAGATGTCCCCCAGCGAGCCCATGAAGCGGTAGGACAGCGGGAAGGTCATCGGCTCGAGGCTCGACGGGGCGCAGCCGGCGACGAGGACGCAGGCGGCCAGCGCGGCGCAGGCGAGACAGCAGATCAGGGTCTTTCTCACGGGGTCCCTCCTCTCATCTCGATTCATCATCGTTCTCTTTGGTTCGCTTGCGGCACCGAGCCTACCGCGGCCCCCAGCTCAGGGGGTTGACACGTCGGCCACCGGGCGCGAGAGGTCGGGGCGGCCGCGGCGGAGGCGGTGGAGGAGGTAGTCGCCGACGTGCTGGGCCTCGAGGCGGAGCCAGAGGGCGACGCCGGCGGCGAGCATGGGCAGGGCGCGGAGGCCGAGGCCGGGGGAGGGGCCGATCTTGCGCCAGCCGGCGTTCTTGCGGCCGTAGCGGCCGGTGGTGCGGCGGAGGCGGGCGAGGCGGTTCATCCGCCGGTTGAAGCGGCGCATGAAGCGGAAGGCGACCCCGGACTGGCGGATCGACAGGCCGAAGGCGGGGTGGGCGAGGGCGGCGGGGTGGCGATAGATCGGGGTGACGATGCCGAGGTAGTAGAGGGCGGTGTCGACGAGGTAGGCGCAGGCGGTGAGCTCGGCGTCGCCCATCAGCTCGTACTTGCCGAGGTAGAGGGCCTCGAGCCAGCGGTCGTAGGAGCGGCGGAAGCGGCGGTCGTGCTCGGCGACGCGCGCGGCGAGCGCCGCCTCGCCCAGGCGTCCGTCGAGGTCGTCGGCGACGAGCTCGACGGTGGCGAAGACGCTCATCGCCAGGTGGTCGAGGCCGGGCGAGTAGTACGGGTCCATGAACGACGCCGCGTCGCCGAGGAGCGCCCAGCCCGGGGCGGCGTAGCGCGCGGTGCGGTAGGGGAGGTAGGCGTAGGCGTGGAAGTCGTCGTCGGCCATCTCGGCCGGGGCGAGGATTTCGCGCAGGCCGGGCCGCGAGGTGACGAAGGCGCGGTAGCGCTCGGCGAGGGGGCCGTCGCCGGCCGGCGTGAAGAGCTGCTTGTGGTGGACGAGCCCGACGCTGGTGTCGCCGCCGGCGAGGGGGATGACCCAGCACCACCATCCATAGCCGCAGAAGTGGTTGGTCGCCTGGCGCCGGCTCGCCGCCATCGGCGGCAGCGAGCCGGGGCCGCCGCCGTCCGCGCCGGCGGCGAAGGGCGGCCGATCGAGGCTCGCCGCGCCGCGCCAGCGGGCCCACATCGCGGCGGTGGGGTGGTCCTCGTGCCGGGAGAGGAGGCGCAGGCGGCGGGCGAGGAAGGCCTGGCGGCCGGAGGCGTCGAGGACCCAGCGGGCGCGGACCTCGCGGGGCCGGGCGGCGGCGTGATCGCCGGCGCTCCCGTCACGCCCGGCGTCCGGCCGGTCGTCGCCCGTGCCGACGAGCGGCTCGACGGTGAGCCGGCTCTCGGGCCGGCCGAGCTCGACGGCGGTCACCTTGGCGGGGCGCGCCACCTCGACCCCGGCCTCGCGCGCCGCGGCGAGGACCGCCTCGTCGAGCTTGGCCCGGTCGAGCTGCCAGCTCGGCAGCGACGGCGGGCGGCGGGCGCCGATCTCGGTCATCTCGTCGAGCCGGCGCCCGGGGCGGTCGGCGAACCAGAAGCGCAGACCGTGCTTGGGGAGCTGCTCGCTCCGGAGATGGTCGACCTGACCCAGGACGTGCTCGAGGAAGTAGGCGGAGGTCTCGACGGTCGCCTCGCCGACCTTGCGCCCGAAGCGCTCCTGGCGCTCGACGAGGAGCACCCGCGCCTCCGGCCGCCGCCGCTTGAGCAGGATCGCCGCCGACGCGCCGGCGAGCGCACCGCCGATGACGACGGCGTCGTAGTCGGCGCTCGGCGCCTGGCGGGCTGGCGCGTCGTCGCGACTTTCCGCGAGAGAGGCCGGGGCGCCGTCGGTCGGCGGCGGGAAGGGTGCGTCGGACACGGGGCTCTGGCGGGCAGAAGGGCGTCTCGGCTCGGGCCGGACAGGAATCAGGCTATCACCCGTCCACGGCCGTCTCGGCGGGTTTGCGCGCCAGGAACAGGACGTTCGAGAACGGGGTGCCCTCGGCGGCGTCGAGGTCCTCGACCGCGAGGCCCTGCGAGGCGAGGAGCGCGTGCCAGGCCGCCCGCTTGCGGTAGCGGAAGCGCTGGCCGACGTGGCCGCGGGAGAGCGCCCGGAGCCGCTCCGAGGCGCGGGTCAGGGCGTAGCGGAAGCCGCCGCCGGCGTCGGCCTCGCGGACGACCAGCAGCCCCCCGGGGGCGAGCGCCTCGGCGGTCCGCCGCAGGAGGTCCTCCTGGGCGTTTTCGGAGAGATAGTGGAGGACGTCGAGCAGCACGGCGGTCGAGCAGGGCGGGACCTCGCACTCGGCGAGGTCGGCCTGGCGGATCTCGGCGACCTCCCCCAGGGCGATGCACGCCACCCGCACGAGCCGCGGTGAGAGCTCGACGCCGACGTAGCGGTCGCCGGGCCGCAGCCGGAGCCCGGAGGGCGCCGCGGCGCTGTCGACCGGCTCGGGCGGTGGTGCGTCCCCGGCACCTGCCCCCGGCCCGGAGCGGCCTTCGCTCGCGCGGCTCACGTCGACCCGGCTGAGCAGCGCCAAGAGGATGCCCCGCCCGCAGCCGAGGTCGACGAGGCGGCCGTCCAGGGGCAGGTGGCCCTCGGCGAGGAGGCGGCGGTAGACGGGGTCGAAGTGGAGCTTGCCGCGGACGAACTCCCAGTGCGACATCCCGGCCTCGAGGTAGAGCTCGGAGGCGGCCTCGCGCAGGGCGGTGAACGCGTCGTCGCGGCGGCCGGCGCCGAGGACGTAGGTGACGGCGGCGAAGCAGGCACCGAGGAGGAGCCCGAGGACGACGCTGCCCAGCGCGAGGTCGCGGCCCAGCGACCAGAGGCTCAGCTCGGGCAGCCGCCGCCAGGCGAGGCGCGACCACTCGCCGTGGATCAGCCAGTGCCCGATCCCGACCTCGATCCAGAGGATGAGGGGCAGGGTGAACGGGTTGTTGACGTTCGCCGCCAGGTAGGCGATGACGCGGGAGAGGCCGAACAGCCGGGCGAGGACGGTCGAGAGCAGGAAGTGCAGGCCGAAGAGCGGAGTGCAGCCGACCGCGGTGCCCAGCCCGACCGCGAGCGCCCGGCGCAGCGGGGTGCCGCCCTCGGTGCGCAGCCGGACGTGGAGGTCGGCGAGGCGGCCGCGCCCATGGCGGGTCAAGGGGCGGCCCCCGTGGCCGGACCGCCCGGCGGGTCGGGCAGGGCGATCCCGGCCAGCCCGCGGGCCGCCATCGCCTCGAGCACCCGAGGCAGCGCCTCCAGCACCACCGGCCGCCCCGCCGCCGATCGCGCCGAACCGCCGTCGTGCAGGAGCAGGACGTCGCCCGCCGCGAGCCCGCCGATCAGCCGGCGGGCCACCCGCCGCGGGTCGCGGTCGACCGCGTCGAACCCCCGCCGGCTCCAGCTCGCGAGCGCCAGGCCCCTGCCGGCGAGGACGCCGCCGAGCCACGGGCTGCGCATGCCGGCCGGCGCCCGGAACCAGCGGGGGCGGCGTCCGGCGGCGGCGGCGAGCGCCCGCTGCGCGCGGTCGATCTCGCGGCCGAGGGCGAGGGGCCCGTAGAGCGCCAGCGCGTTCGGATGGCGGTGGGTGTGGTTCTCGATCCGGTGGCCGCGGCGGGCGACCTCGGCCGCCAGCTCCGCGTGCCGCTCCGCACGCCGGCCGACGGCGAAGAAGCTGGCACGGCAGCCCGCCTCGTCCAGCAGGTCGAGCACCCGCGGGGTCGCCGCGGGGTCGGGCCCGTCGTCGAAGGTCAGCGCCACGGCCCGGCGGCCGGCGTCCGCCGGCAGACGGGTCAGGTTCGGGCCGAGGAGCCGGCCGCGCGGCGTCATCCCGGCCGCCGCGAGCACGACGTGGTCGGCGAGGACGACCGCCGCCACCCGGCGCCAGCGGGAGGGGTCGGCGGCGAGCGCCGCGGCGGCCGCCAGGTGGAGGAGGGCCGAGGCCTCGAGCAGCGGCGACGGGAGCCACCTCGAGAGCGCGGATCGTACGTCGGCAGCCGCTCTCGCGGCCGTGCGGGGGGTCCTCGGTCCCGGTCGCCCCTCCAGCCGCTGTCGCGTCGGTGGACGCACGCTTCGCGCTCTCGGGATCCCGGGTCAGCTTCCCGCCGCCCGCTCCCGCGGCGCCGGTTCCCAGGTCCGGCGGGGCTCGAGCCGGGCGAGGGCGTGGCGGTCGACCTTGCCGCGGTCGGTCCGCGGCACCTCGTCGACCAGCACGACGCTGCGCGGCACCTTGTGCTCGGCGAGGCGGCTGCGGCACCAGGCGAGGACCTCGTCGGGGGTGAGGGTGCCGGGCCGGCAGGCGACGACGGCGCGGACGACCTGCTCGAGCTCGCCGGCGCCGGGGGCCGGCACGACGAGGACGTCCTCGACCGCCGGCAGCGCGGCGAGCACGCGCTCGACCTCGCGCGGGTTGACCTTCTGGCCCTTGACGTTGATCAGGTCGTTGAGCCGGCCGGTCAGCGCCAGCTCGCCGTCCCGCCAGGTGCCCAGGTCGTCGGTGGCGTAGCGCCCTCCGCCGAGCCGCTGCCCGTCGCCGGGGACGTACCCCAGCGCGACCGCGGGGGATCGCACGACGACCCGTCCGCCGTCATGGCCGGGTCGCGACCCGGCCCCCGCGAGCGGCTCGATCTCGATCCGCACCCCCTCGACCGGCGCGCCCACCGTCCCCCGCTCGGCGGCCGAGCCCTCGCGGTCGTAACAGATGCCGCCGCACTCGCTGGCGCCGTAGAACACGTGCACCGGCCGGCCGTACCGCTCGCGGAAGCGGGCCGAGGTCTCCGCCGGTAGCGGCGCGCCGGCCGAGAGCACCAGCCGGAGGCCCGGGGGGAGCGGCGGCGGATCGGCGAGACGGGCGAGCGCTCCGAGATAGGCGGGGACGGTGGGGAAGACGGTCGCGCCCGCCACCGCGGCGGCGGCGAGCGGCGCGAAGGGATCGCCGGCGCCCGGCAGGACCAGGGTCGTCCCCCGCACCAGCGCGGGCACGACGAGGCTCGACAGCCCGTACGAGTGGGAGAACGGGACGGTGGCGAGCAGCCGGTCCTCGGAGCGGATGCCCATCGTCGCGGTCAGCGCGCAGTCGTCGGCGAGGAGCGACTCGGAGGTCGCCGCGATGCCGCGCGCCGCGCCGGTCGACGCCGACGAGGTCTTGATCACCGCGGTCGCCGGGGGGAGCTCGACCGCGGCGGGCGGGCCGGCGACGTCGTCGAGGTGCCAGTCGTCCCCTCCCGCCGGCCAGCCGGCGGCGGCGACGAGTGCTCGGCGCGCCCCGACCTCGCGGGCGATCCGCTGCCGCTCCATCGGCGGCGTGCGGCGGTCGAGGAGCAGTACGGCGCATCCGGCCCGCCGCAGGGCGAGCAGGCCGGCGAGGAAGGCGGGACCGTTCGGCGCCTGGAGGCCGACGGGCTCGCCCGGCGCGGGCGGCGCGGGGGCGGCGCCGAGCAGGCGGCCGGCTTGCCGCGCCAGGGCGTCGACGTCCGCCACGGTCGCGCGGTCGCGGGGCGACACCACGAGCGGCGCGCCGGGCTCGCGGAGGGCGAGGCGGTCGAAGGCTGCGACGAGCGGGTCGGGGGTCATCGACGTCGGACCGTGGCTCGGTGTGGCGAAAGCGTGACGCTCGTGGAGCCGTGCTCTATACTAGCGGCTCCCCCGGCCGTCGGGCCGGTGTCGATCGGAAGTTCTTGACGTATCGGAAGTTGGAGGATCGGAGGGCCGATGGGACAGACCGTGGAAGCCCAGACGAACGGCGCGGCGGGCAACGGGAGCGCCGACCCGAGGATCGCCGTGCGGCTCAAGCAGATCATCGTCGAGAGCCTGAACCTCGAGGGCACCGACCCGGCGACGATCGGAGACGACGAGCCGCTGTTCGGCGAAGGTCTGGGTCTCGACTCGGTCGACGCGCTGGAGCTCGTCGTCGCGCTCGAGAAGGAGTACGGCATCAAGATCCGGAGCGACGAGATCGACCCGGAGGCGTTCGCCTCGGTCACCAGCCTCGCCCGCTTCGTCGTCGGCCGCCGCGCCGCCGCCGGCGATCCGCCGGGGCCCCCGGCGGAGGGCGCCGCGGGATGACCGCCGTCGGCGGCCGCCCGCGGACCCGGGCGGTCGTCACCGGCGTCGGTGTGGTCAGCGCCTGGGGCTGGGGGCGCGAGCCCTTCTGGCGGGGGATCTTGGGCGGCGGCACCGCGATCCGCCGGTTCTGCCGCTTCGACCACGCCGGCTACCGCACCCACGTGGCCGGCGAGGTGCCGCCGGCGCCCGCCGCCCTCCCCGGCTCGATCCGCGACTGGTCGCGCCTGTCGTGGGCCGACCGTTTCGCCGTCGCCGCGGCCCGCGAGGCGCTGGAGCAGGCCGGCCTCCTCGACGGAGACGGCGATTGCCTGGAGGACGCCGGTCTCTTCTTCGCCTCCTCCACGGGGGGGATGCTCGAGGGCGAGGAGTTCTACTGGCGCCTGCGCGGTGCCGCCCCGGGGCGGGCCGCGCTGCGGCTGATCGCCACCCAGCCGGTCTCGTCGCCGGCCGAGGCGGTGGCGCGGGCGCTCGGCCTGTCCGGGCCGGTGGAGACGGTGTCGTCGGCCTGCGCCTCGGGCACGATCTCCCTGGGCCGCGCCCTCGACGCGCTGCGCTCGGGCGAGGTGGAGGTCGCGCTCGCCGGGGGCGCCGACTCGCTCTGCCGCACCACCTACGGCGGCTTCAACTCGCTGCGCTCGGTCGACGAGGTTCCGTGCCGTCCCTTCCTGCGCGAGCGCGCGGGGCTGTCGATCGGCGAGGGGGGTGCGGTGCTCGTCGTCGAGACCGCCGAGCACGCCGCGGCACGCGGCGCCCGTCCACTCGTCGAGCTCGTCGGCGCCGGCTCGACGAGCGACGCCGGCCACATGACCGCCCCGCACCCGGAGGGGGAGGGGGCGGCGCGCGCCCTCGCCGCCGCCCTCGCCGACGCGGCGGCGCGCCCGGCCGACGTGGCCTTCGTCAACGCCCACGGCACCGGGACGCCGCTCAACGACGCCGCCGAGGGGCGCGCGCTCGGCGCGGTCCTCGGCGACGACGCCGTCCGGCCGCTGCCGGTGACCTCCACCAAGGGGGCGATCGGCCACCTCCTCGGCTCGGCGGGGGCCGCCGAGGCCGCGGCCACGGTGCTCTCGCTCGTCCACGGCACGGTGCCGCCGACGGCGGGCTCCGGCGAGCTCGACGCCGACACCGGCGTCGATCTCGTGCGGGAGCGGCCGCGGCCGCTCCCGGCCGGCGTCGGGGTGTCGCTCAACCTCGCCTTCGGCGGCTGCAACGCGGCCCTGGTCTTCGCGCCGGTTCCGGGGCCGCGCGCCGCCGGGGCGCCGGCCGCCGGGTGAGCCGGCCGGGCACCGCGGCCGCCGGCGCGCCCGTGGTGGTCACCGGCGCCGGCCTCGTCGGCGCCTGGGGGCTCGGCCTCGAGGGGCTCGCCGCCGCCCTGGCCGCCGGCGAGCCGGCTGCCTCGCCGGTCGACCGCGCGGCGTCCGCCTCCGCCCCGGCACGCCCCGGCCGCGGCGTCGACGTGGCGGTGCGGGTGCCGCCCGAGCTCGCGCTCGATCCGTGGCTGACCCGCCGCGAGGGGCGGCGGATGAGCCCGCCGTCCCGCTTCGCCGTCGCGGCCGGGCGGATGGCGCTCGCCGCGGCGGGGCTGCCGGCCGACCCGTCGGCGGGGCCGGCCGCGCCCGATCCCGCGCTCGGGATCGTCCTCGCCACCGCCTACGGCGCCACGTCGTTCACCCAGGGGATGCTCGACCAGGCGATCGACGAGGGGCCGGACGCGATGTCGCCGTACCTGTTCATGGAGAGCGTCGCCAACGCGCCGGCCGGCCAGCTGGCGATCCACTGCCGCGCCGGCGGTCCGAACGAGACGCTCTGTCAGCGCGAGGCGGGGCCGCCCTGCGCGGTCGGCCGCGGCGCCGCGCTCGTCGCCGCCGGGCGCACCCGCCGGGTCCTCGCCGGCGCGGTCGAGGAGATCACGCCGCTCCTGCTGTCGGTGCTCGACCGCTTCGGCTCGCTGTCCGCCACGCCCCGCCCCTTCGACCGGCGGCGCGACGGCTTCCTCGCCGCCGAGGGTGCGACGCTGCTCCTCCTCGAGCGGGAGGACGAGGCGCGGGCGCGCGGCGCCGAGCCGCTCGCGACCGTCCGCGCCTGGGGCGGCGCCTTCGACCCGACCGCGCCGCGCAACGACTGGGGGCGGGGGAGCGGGACCGCGGCGGCGGCGATCGCGCGCGGGCTCGAACGGGCCGGGCTCGCCCCGCGCGACGTCGACGCGGTCGTCTCCGGCGCCTCGGGGGCGCGGCGGGGGGACCGGTTCGAGGCGGAGACGTTGCGGTCGCTGTTCGGCCCGGACGGGCCGCCGCCGGTCGTCGCCCCCAAGGCGGTGACCGGGGAGTATGCCGGCGCCTACCTCGCCGCCGCGCTCCTCGTCCTCGCCGGGCGCGCGGGGGGGCCGGCCGCCGGCGACGCCGAGCCCGATCCCGCGCTCGCCGTCGTCCCGCACCGCGGGCCGCTCCCGGACGTCTCGCGGGTGCTGGTCACCGGCTGCGCCGCCGGCGGCTCGGTCGCCTGGGTTATCCTGGAGTCCCCCGGAGCGCCTCCCCGATGACCGAGCCCGCTAGTGGTCTGAGTCACCCAGCCCTTGCCTTCCGTTGCGGCGGCGTGGGGTCGGATACCAGGCGCCGCGACGCAGGCGATGCCGTAGCATCGTTGAGGAGCGGCAACGCCGTAGACGGCCCCACGCC
>Ga0214468_1000100_pt1 | contig 25121 bp, 26 predicted proteins | sample RVTome_9_FD_187334 | JGI IMG/M metagenome (GOLD analysis project Ga0214468, IMG submission 187334) | Soil microbial communities from uranium-contaminated site in the Upper Colorado River Basin, Wyoming, United States - RVT155D38 HiSeq ...
CGAGCCGCACTCGCCTCCTAGGTCGGCGGGCCCGGCACCGAAGCGCGACCCTGCATCGTCCGCTCAGGAGCCGCCCTCCGTCTCCGCCGTGCCGGTTGGGCGTGCGCGCGCTTCCGCACCGCCCGAGCCGGAGCGGGAGGGGTCGAAGGAGCACACGTTCCGCCTCTTCGGCGTTCGCGTGACCCTACGCGCGGGGCGGCAAGAGAAGGCACCCAGGCTGCAGCCCGCCGCACCTTCTCCGGTCGGGTCGGCGACGACCGTGGCAGCGTCCGAGCCGATCGTGACGCCGGAGGTGTCCGTGGCGCGGCCACGGCCCGCGCCGGATCCGAGGCGCAAGCGGGAGCCTGACCCGGAGGCAGAACCCGTGCGAGGGCCCGTTGACGACCGACCGCGGCAGGAGCCCGAACCGGCGCCATCCCACCCGCTCCCCGATCCGGTCGCCGTCGAGAAGGAGCGGAGCATCGTCCGGCTCGACGACCGGCAGACCGGCGAGTCGCGCCGGTGGAACCTCTGGGCGCTCGAGCGGGCGGCGCGCGAGCGCCCCGATGTTTCCGCGCAAGAAACGGAGGCGCGGTCGCTGCTGCTTCTCCACCTGCGACAGTTCGCCGCGCCGGACGGCCTGCTCCCGGCCGAGTTCGACGGCCTCGTACGGGAGTCGTTCGCGGCCCTCGTCGGCGAGCTCGAGCAGGCGTGAGAGGCACCTTCCTGGAGCGGCAGCTCGCACTGGCGGCCGTCGCGCTGCTCGCGACGCTCGCGAGCCTCGCGCTCAGCCGGGACGACCCCGGACGCCCCGGCGGCTCGCCACCGCCTCCGGCGGTCTCGGAGACGTGGTCGGAGGCCCCCGCCGGCCCCGTGGCCGAGGACCGCTACGGCGCCACGACGACCTGCGGGGCGGAGCTCACGCGCGAGGTCCGGGGCATCGTCCACCCGGTGCTGCCCTGCGGGGCGCGGATCGTCGTCGCCCTCGGCGAGCGGGAGGTCGAGACCGCGGTCGTCGACCAGGGTCCGGTCGGAGCGGGGGAGGAGTTCTCGCTCACGGCACCGCTCGCCGCGGAGCTCGGGCTCGACGGCCTCCAGACCGTGCGGTGGCGCTTCTCCACCGGAGCGGGGTAGCGGGCGCGGCCCGACCCGCTACAGTGAGCGGGCGTGCTCGACCCCGTTCGTGGCCCCGCGCGCAATGTAGAACCAACAGCTACTGAGAGGGAGCTCGCGTTCGGCCGGCATGGCGTCCGGCCGGCAGGGCACCCACCTGGCTCGCCAGGTTCCTCACGTGCGGGGCTTCATCGGCGGGGTGGTGCACGCATCTCGTTTTTCGGCGACCGCCCCAGGGCCGTTCTCCGGCCAAAGCCCCACCCTGGAGGGGAATGGGGCCACCACCCGCCGCCCACCGGCAGCCTACGGCTGCGCGCTCGGCACCGCGACGGCCGCTTCGTGCCGATTCCGTGGAGGAGGCGTGCCGATTCCCGCATACGGGTGGGGTACCGTGATCGCACGATGCACGCCGTCGGAAACGCAGTGCGCGGGGACGACCTCGCCTGGATCCGCCTGACCCTCGACCGCGGCCGGATCGTCGGCGTGAACGGCGACGGCCCGGGCGTGGCCGAGCTCTGCGCGGCCGTGCGCGGACTTCCGCTCGTCGCCGCGGGTGCCGCCCCGGGCGGGGCGCTCGCAACCGACGCGCTCGCCGACGCCCTCGGCCCCGTCGTCACGGCGCCGCCGCCGGCGGACGGCGCCGAGCGCGTCGCCGTCGCCATGAGCGGCGGCGTGGACAGCGCGGTCGCTCTCCTGCGCGTCCGTGAGGCGGGGTCGGAGCCGGTCGGCGTCACCCTTCGCCTCTGGACCGACCCGGCCGGCCCGGACGGCGAGCGCGCGTGCTGCTCGCCCGCATCCGTCGTCGCCGCGCGCGAGACCTGCCACGCGCTCGGTGTGCCGCACTTCACGCTCGACCTCCGCGAGGAGTTCCGCCGCGCGGTCGTCCGGCCGTTCGTCGCCGGCTACGCACGCGGCGAGACTCCGAATCCGTGCATCCGCTGCAACGGCAGCTTCCGCTTCGCCGAGCTCCTCGCCTTCGCGCGGCGGATCGGCGCCGCCCGGCTCGCCACCGGCCACTACGCTCGCCTCGCGGAGCACCGCGGCCGCCTGCTCCTCGCGCGCGGCGTCGACGCCGGGAAGGATCAGTCGTACATGCTCGCCAGGCTCGACCCGCGGCACCTCGAGCGGCTCTGGTTCCCGCTCGGCGATGGTACGAAGACGGAGACGCGCGCCCGGGCGGCGGCGGCTGGGCTCTCGGCGGCCGGCCGGGCCGAGAGCCAGGAAGCGTGCTTTCTCGCGGGCGGTGACTATCGCTCCTTCCTCGAGCGGCACGGGCTCACGGCGGAGGACGGGCCGGTGCGGGACGAGTCCGGACGCGAGCTCGGCCGACACGCGGGCTACTGGCGGTTCACGCCCGGCCAGCGGAAGGGGCTCGGGGTCGCCACAGGCGAGCCGCTCTACGCCCTCCGCGCCGACCCGCGCACGAACACCGTCGTGGTGGGGCGGAGGGAGCGGCTCGGCCGCTCGAGGATCGGGGTCCGCAGCGGGCAGCTCTTCGTGCCCGTCGGGCGCGCCGAGGTCAAGCTGCGCTACCGCTCGCCCGCCTCGCCCGGGTCGGTCGAGAGCCGTGCGCGCGGCTTCCGGATCCTGCTCGACGCCCCCGCCTACGGGGTCGCTCCCGGCCAGGCGGCCGTGCTCTACGAGGGCGACGCAGTGGTCGGGGCGGGCCTCGTCGCGTCCGCGTCGTAGAGGGGGCGCCGCATCTACACTGACCACTGCTCCCCGTGGCCCGGCCCACCCTCTGGGGAGGGCGTTGCGCGATCCAAGGAGGCGTCCAGATGAGCGAAGCGATCATCCTCACCGTCCCGTACGAGCGCCCGTACCAGGGCGTCGTCCGGCTCGTGCTCGGCGGCCTCGCCGCGCGGCTCGACCTGCCGTACGAGACGCTCGAGGACGTTCAGCTCGCCGTCGAGACGATCCTCGCCAACGAGGCGTACGCGGTAGGCGAGGAGGTGAGCCTCGAGGTCCACATCGACGGGGAGTTTCTGGCCATCGCGGTCGGCCCGCTCGAGTCCGGCGCGCTCACGGCGGACCTCGAGACCGCGGACGACGAGGCAGGGGGCGTGGGGCTCGGCCTGCTGCTCGCGGCGACGATGGGCGAGCACGAGGTCGAGGCGCGTGACGGGCGCGGCTGGCTCCGCATGCGCAAGCCGCTCGCGACCGGCGAGGCGACCGCGTGAGCGTTCCTCAGGAGAAGAACGACCGGGAGCTCCTCCGCCGCTACCACCACCAGGGCGACGTCGAGGCGCGGCAGCGGCTGATTGAGCAGTACCTACCGCTCGTCCGCTCGCTTGCGCGCCGCTACTCGTATCGCGGGGAGCAGCTCGAAGATCTCGTCCAGGTCGGCTGCATCGGGCTGATCAAGGCGATCGACCGGTTCGATGTCGACCGCGGCGTCGAGCTCACCACCTACGCGACCCCGAACATCATCGGCGAGATCAAGCGGCACTTCCGCGACAAGGGCTGGGCGGTGCGGGTGCCGCGCGGGCTCCAGGAGCTGAACGTGCGCCTGTCCAAGCTCATGGAAGAGCTCACGATCCAGCTCGAGCGCTCACCCACGATCGCGGAGCTCGCGAAGGCCGCGGACGTCGAGGAGGAAGAGGTGCTCGAGGCGCTCGAGACAGGCCAGGCGTACGCGACGCTCTCGCTCTCGGCGCCGTCGGGCGGCGGCGAAGACGGCGATGACCTCGACCCACTCGAGTCGCTCGGCGAGATCGAGAAGGAGTACGAGGTGAGCGAGGATCGCGCGGTGCTCGCGCCCGGCTGGAAGGTGCTCGACGAGCGGGAGCGGCGGATTCTCGAGCTCCGCTTCTTCGAGGGCCTCACGCAGTCGCAGATCGCCCAGCAGGTCGGCATCTCGCAGATGCACGTGTCGCGGCTCATCCGCCGCTCGCTCGAGAAGATCCGCGAGGAGATCGCGGTCGACGCGAGCGACCTCCATCCGAACGCCTGAGCCGCGCGCACGGCGCCACGCGCCGGCGGCCCAGCACACGCACCGGTCCAGCGACCCCCATCGGGGGAGCGAGCGTCCCAGGACGAACGCTATCGACGAACGTGTGCCGTGTCCGTCACGGAGCCGTGCCGATTCCCGCGCCCCCGCCGCGGGGCCTCGCCGCGGGCGCGGGGTACGATCGCACGGTGCAGACGTCCGACGAGCTCCGCGAGGGATTCCTCTCCTTCTTCGAGTCGAAGGGCCACCTCCGCCGGCCCTCGGGCTCGCTCGTGCCCGCGACGTACGACCCGTCGGTTCTCCTGACCACCGCCGGCATGCAGCCGCTCAAGCCGTACTTCCTCGGGCTCGAGCAGCCTCCGGCGCCGCTTCTCACGACCGTCCAGAAGTGCTTCCGCACGACCGACATCGACGAGGTCGGCCTCACCGCCCGCCATCTCACGTTCTTCGAGATGCTGGGCAACTTCTCGATCGGCGAGTACTTCAAGGACGGCGCCGTCGACCTCGCCTGGGAGTTCGTCACCGAGCATCTGCGCTACCCCGAGGAGCAGGTCTGGGCGACCGTCTTCGCCGGCGACCCGGAGCTCAGGCTCGACCGGGACGAGGTGGCCGTCCGCGCGTGGGAACGCGTCGGGATCCCGGCCGCGCGGATCGTCGACCTCCCGCGCGCGGACAACTTCTGGCAGGCCGGCCCAACCGGCCCGTGTGGCCCCTGCAGCGAGCTCTACTTCGACTGGGGCCCAGAGCGCGGCTGCGACCGGCCCGAGTGCGCGCCCGGCTGCGAGTGCGACCGCTTCCTCGAGTTCTGGAACCTCGTCTTCATGGAGTTCGACCTCGCCGCGGACGGCACGCTCACACCGCTGCCGCAGCAGAACATCGACACCGGCGCGGGCGTCGAGCGGAACGCCGCGATCCTCCAGGGCGTCCACTCGGTCTACGAGACGGACGGCTTCCGCACGCTCATGGAGTGGGTCGAGGCGGAGACCGGCACGCGGCACGGCGAGTCGGACGACGCGACGAAGGCTCACCGTGTGCTTGCCGACCACGGCCGCGGGATGACGTTCCTCGTCGCCGACGGCGTCACGCCGTCGAACGAGGGCCGCGGGTACATCCTCCGCCGCGTCGTGCGCCGTGCCGTGCAGCATGGGAGCCGGATCGGCCTCGAGAGCCCGTTCCTCGGCCGCCTGGCCGACGTCGTCTGCGACCAGCTCTCGCCCGCGTACCCGGAGCTGGCCGAGCACCGCGCGACGATCCGCGACGTCCTGACCGCCGAGGAGGAGCGCTTCGCCCGCACGCTCGAGCGCGGCCAGAAGCTCTTCGACGAGATCGCCGAGCGCGGCGAGATCGGAAGCGAGGACCTCTTCATGCTCCACGACACGTACGGCTTCCCGGTCGAGCTGACGCGCGAGCTCGCGCGCGAGCGCGGGATCCCGCTCCACGACGAGGAGTTCGACCGGCTGATGGAGGAACAGCGCGAGCGCTCGCGCTCCGCGGCGGTTGGCGGCGGCGCGGGTGCCGAGCGAGCCGCGGAGCTCGCCCGCGAAGCCGGCTTCACGACCGAGTTCGTCGGCTGGGAGAAGACCAACGTCCTCACGCAGATCGGCGCGCTCGAGCCGCTCGAGGAGGGCGGCTTCGTGGCGAAGCTGCGCGAGTCGCCGTTCTACCCGGAGGGCGGCGGCCAGGTGAGCGACCGGGGGTGGATCGAGCGCGACGACGGCGCCCGCGCGGAGCTCGTCGCCGCGTACCGGTTCGGGGACGACCAGGCGCTCGTCTTCGCCGGCGAGGGCTTCGCGGCCGGCGACCGCGTGCGGGCCGTCGTCCCGTGGCGCGTCCGCTTCCCGACGATGGCGAACCACACGGCGACGCACCTGCTCCACAAGGCGCTCCGCGAGACGCTCGGCGACCACGTCCGCCAGGCAGGCTCGGCCGTCCGCCCGGACAAGCTCCGCTTCGACTTCACGCACGGGCAGGCGCTCTCGCCCGAGGAGCGCGAGCGCGTCGAGGAGCTCGTGAACGAGCGGATCTTCGAGAACCTCCCGGTGCACACGTTCGTGACCCCGCTCGAGGAGGCGAAGCGGCTCGGCGCCATGGCGCTCTTCGGCGAGAAGTACGGCGACCTCGTGCGTGTGGTCGAGATCGGCTCCGGCGACGAGGCCTGGTCGCGTGAGCTCTGCGGCGGCACGCACGTCCGCACGACGGCGGAGATCGGGCCGTTCACGCTCCTCTCGGAGGGCTCCGTCGGCTCCGGGGTACGGCGGATCGAGGCGGTCACGTCCGGCGAGGCCTTCGCGCTCCTGCGTGCCCGCTCCCGGGAGGCGGACGAGCTGCGCGGCGAGCTCGAGCGCGTCCGCAGGGAGAGGCCCAGGGAGACCGTCGCGGACGGCGGGGGTCTCGAGGTCGTGGACGAGCGGCGCAACCGCGCGGGCGACGTCGAGGTGATCGTGATCGAGGCGGCCGGGGCGAGCGCGGACGAGCTGCTCGCGCTCTCCGACCGGCTCATGCAGGCCAACCCACCCGCGGCGGTCGTGCTCGGCGCGCGCGACGACGGGCGCGTCCACCTCGTCGTGAACCTCGACCGCTCCCTTCCCGAGCGTGGGCTGGACGCCGTTGCGCTCGTCCGCGAGGCCGCTGCGCTCGTCGGCGGAGGAGGCGGCGGGCGGCCGACCATGGCCCGCGCCGGCGGCAAGGACCCGGAGAAGCTCCCCGAGGCGCTCGCTGCGGCGGAACGCGCCCTCCTCGACGCCCTTGGGTAGGCGCTCTCCCATCGCCGCCGCCACGCGCCTCGCGGCGAGCCTCGCCCTCCCGGCGGTCGCCCCGGCCGACCGGCCGCGCACGTGGAACACGCGGCGCATCGGCCACCTGAACCCGGGCAGAGGCTTCACCGGCTGACCTCTGGGTGCACCGGAACGCCGCCCACCTCGGCACGCGGAAGCTCACCTACGTCTGGGGCGTCTTCTCGCGCGGGCGACTCGTGTGCGCGGGCGACAGAACTCGGTCTTCCGGATCTTCCGGCCATGCGGGCTCCCGCTTCCGCGGGGTCGTTAGAATCGCCCGCTCGTGAAGGTCCTCGCGCTCGACTACGGATCGGCGCGCACCGGGGTCGCCGTCTCGGATGCGACCGCCACCCTCGCAAGGCCGCTCGGCGTCGTCGAGCGGGCGGGCAGCGACACCGGGCTCGCCCGCCTCGCGGAGATCGTCCGCTCGGAGGGCGTCGACCACATCGTCGTCGGGCTCCCGGTCACGCTTCGCGGAGAGCGGGGCGCGCAGGTCGACGAGACCGAGCGCTTCGTCGCCTCGCTCGAGGCGGCCGTCGACGTTCCCGTCGACACCTGGGACGAGCGCTTCACGACCCGGCTCGCCGCGGCGTCTCTCGCAAACGGGGCGCGCGCGGACGAGGACGCGCTGGCCGCCGCGCACCTTCTCACCTCGTACCTGGAATGGCTGAGCGCGACCCGTACGTGAGGCACCGCCCACGAGGCGGCGGGCGGGCGTCTACGCTCGCGGCGCTCGGCGGCGTCCTCGTCGCGGCCGCGATCGTGGCCGGGCTCGCCTGGGGCGTCACGCGCGCGATCCGGGAGGACCCGCCGCCGCCGCCGCCGCCCCCGGCGGCGGAGACGGAGCCGCAGCTGCCGGCCCTCCGGATCGTCTTCCCGGAGGGGTTCACGCGCGCGGAGATGGCCCGGCGGATCCCCGAAGTGAACAGGATCGCCCGGGACGAGCGCGGCCTCGAGCCGGCGCTGCGCGCGCCCGCGTACCTCCAGGCGACGAGACGGGGCCCCGTGCCGGATGACTTCGAGGACGCCGAGTATCCGCACCTCGAGGGCTTCCTGTTCCCAGCCACGTACGAGTTCACGGAGGAGACGACCTCGCGGCGGCTCGCGCGGATGCAGCTCGAGGCGTTCGCCACGGCGTGGGAGAAGGTCGACCTCGAGTACGCGGGCTCGAAGAACCTCACCGCCTACGACGTCCTGATCATCGCGTCGATGGTCGAAAAGGAAGTCCAGGTGCCGCGCGAGCGCCCGCTCGTCGCGGCGGTCATCTACAACCGCCTCGCGGCCGGAATGCCGCTCGGGATCGACGCGACGATCCGGTACGGCTTCGACATCCCACCGACGCAGGCGATCCTCCAGAGCCAGCTCGAGTCCGACTCCCCGTATAACTCGCGTCTCGTGACCGGCCTCCCGCCGACGCCCATCTCGAACCCGGGCCTTGCATCGATCCAGGCGGCCGCGCACCCCGCCGAGGTCGACCACCTGTTCTTCATCCGCAAGGCGGACTGCAAGAGCCACTTCTTCACGGCGAGCGAGGAGGAGTTCCTGAGCTACCCGCGCGACGGGCTCAACTGTTGATCGGCGGCGGGACGCGGCTCGTCGGCCTGATCGGCGACCCGGTCGCGCACTCGCTCTCGCCGCGCATGCAGAACGCCGCTTTCGCGGCGCGCGGGCTCGACTGGGCGTACGTCCCGTTGCCGGTCGGCGCCGCGCGGCTCGAGCCGGCGCTCGCGGGGCTCGCGACGCTCGGCTTCGCCGGCGCCAACGTGACCGTGCCGCACAAGACGGCCGTGATCGCGTACTGCGACGAGCTCGACGAGGTCGCCGAGCGGGCGGGGTCGGTGAACACGCTCGTCGTCTCGGACGGAAGCCTGCTCGGCTCCTCGACGGACGGGCTCGCCGTGACGGAGGCTGTGGACGTGACCGGGGCACGGGTGCTGCTCCTCGGCGCCGGCGGCGCGGCGCAGGCCGTGGCGACCGCGCTTCTGGACGCCGGCGCCGCGTCGCTTGCGGTCGCCGCTCGGCGGAGCGAGCGGGCGGAGGCCCTCGCGGCGCGCCTGCGCACGGTCGCGCCTGCTGCGGCGGTCGAGGCGGCGCGGGGCTGGCCCCCCGACCCGGGAGACGCGTCGCTCGTGGTGAACGCGACCCCCGTGCGGGACGACCCACTCGTCGACGTCGCCGCCGTGGGGGCGGTCGTGGATCTCACCTACCGGCCGGACGGGCTAGCGACGGCGCTCGTCGAGGCGGCGCAGGCCGCCGGGTGTGCGGCCGTCGTGGATGGGCTGGAGGTGCTCGTCCGCCAGGGCGCCGCGTCGTTCGAGCGATGGACGGGCGTTGAGGCGCCCCTCGAGGTCATGCACGCCGCCGTGCGACCGGCGGCTTGACAGCGGCGTTCGGTCCAGCGCCCCCAACGGGGGAGCAAGCGTCCCAACACGAACGCTAACGAGCCCCGTGTGCCGTGTCTGTGCCGGAATGCGCCGGAACGCCGACGAGCTCGTGCCGATCCTGTAACGGCCGGCGCCGGCGCGCGCGGAGCCCTCGGACAACACCGAGGGCCCGCTGCTGGAGCGGGCCCTCGGTGTCCGCGGGAAGCGCCGCGCGCTACTTGGGACGGGGCGGAACGCGGCAGGAGACCGGCCCGGACACGTTCCCGGACGCGTCTGCGAAGAAGAGCTCGGCGTCGCCCTTCAGCCGGATCTTCCAGTCGATCGCCCCCGCGCCCGGCGTCGCCATCGGCGTCGCCCCCCGGGCCTGCGTCAGCTTGATCGCCGTCCCGTCCGCGTACGGGCCGAAGACGGCCGCGCTCCCGGAGTCGTGGACGAAGATCTGCGGGTTGGGATCGGCGTTGTCCCTCACGTTCAGGATGTAGAACCCGTCCGGGTTCTGCCCGCTCTTCGGGTTGTTGCCGGCCGACGGGATCTTGCCGCCCGACGGGTTGTGGCCCGGGCGGCACGAGCCGCTCGGCGGCGTCACGTCGATCCACTGCTTCGTCGCCTGCGCGTCGGGCTCGGAGGCACCGTCGTCGACGCCGTCTCCGTCCGTGTCCGCGAACGCGGTGATCGTGTCCATGCCGACCGGGGCGAGCGGCCCCGTGTAGCAGAACTGCGCGTCACCGGCCGCGTTCGTCGTCGCCGAGCCGCTGCCGGAGCCGACTCCCGTCACGGAGAAGCGCACCGTGATGCCGGGCGTGGCGTTCCCGAACGCGTCCTCGACGTGCGCGGTCACGCAGTGCTGCGTCCCGAGCGGGTTCATGTCCGCCGCGGGCGTGAGCGTCAGCACCGCGGGCGGGCCGGGCACCACGGTCACGTCGATCATCTGGGTCGCCCGGTTCACGCCGTCGGCGACCGCGGTGACCGTGCAGGAGTAGCTCCCCGGCGCGAGCGTGGTCGGCGCCGTGATCGTCTCGTCGAACATCACGGTGACGGGCGCGGTCAGCGGCCCGTACGGCGGGGCGGGGCTGAAGCCGGCCGAGAACGGGCAGCCGGCCGACAGCACGAGGTCGACCGAGTTGATGGTCGCCGCCGCGGCCGTCACGAGGGTCACGATCTGCGTGGCGAGCGAGGAGCCGCCTCCCCCGAGCACGGCGGTCCCGCCGGTCGCGGTCGCAAGGCTCGTGTAGCACGGGAGCAGCCCGGCGTTGTAGCTGATCATGAGCAGCGTGATGTTGTCCACCGTCAGGTGCCCGACGGCCGTCGCCGACGAGAGGTCGTCCCCGCCTCCGGGCAAGCCGTTCGGGCCGAAGTCGTCCGGCGCCGCCGCCGGGCACGCCCCGAACGGAGTCGCGGAGTGCGGCGGCGCGTCGCCGAGCACGACAAGGAAGCGCACCGCGCCGGGGTCGTAGGCGAGCGCCGTGTCGTTGGCGGCCTCGTAGAACACGCGGTTGTACGCCTCCGGGATGTCGCCGCCCTCGTCGGCGGCCATCGTGCCGATCGCGGCGTTCACGACGGCCGCGCTCGACGTGAACGGCTGGAGCAACGTGTACGCGACGTCGCCGGCGCCGCCGAGCGGCATATTCGGGTAGTCCTCGAAGTCCACGACGGCGAAGCGCGCCCCGGGGATCGCTCCCTGGACGGCCGTCACGATCGCGGTCGCCTCGGCCTGGGCCTGCGCGATCGCGGGCCCCATGCTTCCGGTCGTGTCGATCGCGAGGACGATGTCGGCCTTCGCCGGCGCCGGATCGAGGCTGAGCTGCTTCGCGACCGTCGTAGACTCGCCCGGCTCGAGCGTCACGCTGACGCTCGCCGGACTGAACGAGTCTGCGGCGAGCGCGGGAAGCGCAACCGCGAGCAGGCCCGCAAACAGGCAGAGCGACGCCACTGCGTGGCGGGACGTTCTCTTCATGAGGTCTCCTTGTCTCCGAGGCTGCGGCGCCCCGGTTCGACCATTGCGGCGTGTTGTCTAGTGTCATAGGTGCTGGCGGGCGGACGTGCAAGCCCCTCCAGGACTGAAAGTAGGCTTCCGCGCGTGGCGTTCACCCTGACCACGGCCGGCGAATCCCACGGGCCCGCGCTCGTCGGGATCCTCACCGGCGTCCCGGCCGGGCTCGTGCTCGACCGGGACGCGATCGACGCGGACCTCGCCCGCCGCCAGCAGGGATACGGGCGCAGCCCGCGCCAGCAGATCGAGCAGGATCGCGTCGAGGTGCTCGCCGGGCTCCGCCACGGCCGCACGCTCGGGACGCCGCTCGCGCTCGTGGTTCGGAACGCGGATCACAAGAACTGGACGTGGGGGATGAGCCCGTGGCCGCCCGAGGGCGAGCCGTCCGGGAAGGGGAAGGAGGCGGTCACGCTCCCGCGACCGGGGCACGCCGACCTCGCGGGCGTGATGAAGTACGGGCTTGCGGACGTGCGCGACGCGCTCGAGCGGGCGAGCGCGCGGCACACCGCGGCGATCGTCGCCGCCGGCGGTGTCGCGAAGGCCTTCCTGCGGGAGCTCGAGATCGAGGTCGAGGGCGGCGCGGCCGAGGTCGGGGGAGCATCCGGCGAGGAGGGCGTGCGCACTGCCGTGGACGCGGCGAAGGCGGACCGCGACACGCTTGGCGGCGTCGTCGAGGTGCGGGCGCGGGGCGTCCCGCCCGGGCTCGGGTCGTACGCGACGAAGGAGGAGCGGCTCGACGCGCGCCTCGGGGCCGCGCTCATGGGCACACAGGCGGTGAAGGGCGTCGAGGTCGGCGACGGGTTCGCGCTCGCCGGCCGGCGCGGCTCGGAAGCGCACGACGAGATCGTGCGCGACGACGCCGGCTACCGACGCGAGACAAACCGGGCAGGGGGTATCGAGGCGGGCGTCTCGAACGGCGAGGAGATCCTCGTCCGCGCCGCGATGAAGCCCCTTCCGACTCTCATGCGTGCGCTTCGCTCGGCGGATCTCGAGACGGGCGAGCCGGCGCAGGCCCTGGTCGAGCGGTCGGACGTCTCGGCCGTCGAGGCGCTGGCGGTCGTCGCCGAGGCATGCGTCGCGCTCGAACTCGCCCGCGCGGCGCGGGAGAAGTTCGGCGGCGACGCGATGGAGGACGTTCGCGCCGCCTGGCGCGCCTACGTCGAGCGCATCCCGTGGTCGCCCCGGTAGGGCCCGGCGCGCTCGGGCGCCACCTGGCGCTGCTCGGGTTCATGGGCGCCGGGAAGTCGACGGTCGGGGCGCGCGTCGCCCGGCTCGCCGCGCGTCCGTTCGTGGACACCGACGCGGAGATCGAGCGCCTGCACGGCCCGATCCCGGGGCTCTTCGAGGAGCGCGGAGAGCAGGAGTTCCGCCGGCTCGAGGAGGACGTCGTCGCAATGGCGCTCGCGGATGACGAGCCGGCCGTCGTCGCGCTCGGCGGGGGCGCCGTCCTCTCCGAGCGGTCGCGCGCCCTCCTGCGCCGCCGCGGATTCGCGGTCCATCTCGTCGTCGAGGCGGACGCCGCGTGGTCGCGCGTACGCCGGTCCGAGCGGCCGCTCGCGCGCGACAAGGAGAGCTTCCGGCGGCTCTTCGACGAGCGCGCGCCGCTCTATCGCGAGGTCGCCGACGCGGAGGCCGACGGCGTCGAGGGTGTGCTGACGAGCGCGCTCGGCGTCGAGGTCGCGTCCGGCGCGCTCGCGGCTCTCGACGTGGACGGAGCGGAGCTCGTCGTGGACGAGCGGCTTCCCGGTCTCCCCTGGTGGCCCGGCTGGGCAGACGAGGCGATCGTGCACACGCTGCCTTCGGGCGAGGCGGCGAAGGGCGTCGAGGCGCTCGCCGGGCTGTGGGACGAGCTCGGCGTCGGCCGCGACGGGCGGATCGTGGCGATCGGAGGGGGGACGACGCTCGACACCGCGGGCTTTGCCGCTGCGACGTTCCTGCGCGGTGTGGACTGGGTCGCGGTGCCGACGACCCTGGTCGCCCAGGTGGACGCGGCGATCGGCGGGAAGACCGGCATCGACCTGACTGCCGGGAAGAACCTCGTGGGCGCGTTCCACCTGCCGTCGCGCGTGGTCGCGGACCCGGGCGTCCTCGCCACGCTGCCCGAGGCCGAGCGCCGGCACGGGCTGGCGGAGGTCGTGAAGACCGGGCTCCTGGCGGGCCGGACGCTCTGGGAGCTGCCCGAGCCCGAGATGGTGCGCGCCTGCGCCGCGTTCAAGTGCGCCGTCGTCCTGTCGGATCCGCTCGAGCAGGGGCGCCGCGCGATCCTCAACCTCGGGCACACGTTCGCGCACGCGCTCGAGGCGTCGTCCGGCTATTCGCTCCCGCACGGCGACGCGGTCGCCCTCGGCCTCCTCGGGGCGCTTCGGCTCTCGGGCCAGCCGACGGAGTTGGTCGACGAGGTGCTCGCTCCCCGGCCGGTGCGGGTCGACCGCGATGCCGCCTGGGCCGCCCTGGGACGCGACAAGAAGGGCCGGGGAGGGCGGCCGCGGCTCGTGCTCCTTCGCGCACCCGGAGACCCCGTGTGGGGCGTGGAGCGTCCCGACGCCGAGATCCGCGCCGCGCTCGACTCCCTCATCGCCCCGTGAGGCGCGGACCTTTCGGGGCGGCTGCGGAGCGGCTGTTGAGGAACCGGCACGAAGTCGGCACGAAGCGTCACAGACACGTGCGCCCTTCGACGATACGATGAATCTCAAGGGGTGGGGGAGCCTCCCGTTACCCGCGGGCGCGTCTAGATCCTTGGGTGTCTAGCGCGGCCGGCAGGCCCTCAGCCGGCGTCCAGGCCGAGCGAGTCCCGGCGACGCGGGCGGATGCGGAACCGGCTCAGAACCGGACGGCGCGGGAGCGCGTCGACCTGCCGCTCGAGCTCGGCGGCGAGGTCGGCGGGAACGGGCCTCGCCTCGGGATCCGACTGCAGGCACGCGTGGACGAGCTCGCTGAACTCGAAGGGAACGAAGTCGTCGAGCCGGTCCGGCTCCTGCCCGAGCTGCGGGAACCGCTCGGTGAGCGACTCGTCGCGCCGGCCCTCGGGAAACGGGCGTCGCCCGGCCGCGGCGTGGTAGAGCGTCGCGCCCATGCCCCAGACGTCGGCCGCCGTCGTCACGGGCCCGCGTCCGACAGGGTCGCACTGCTCCGGCGCCATGTAGGCGTCGGTTCCGATCCGGTGATCGACGCCCCGGAGCTGCTCGACGGTTCTCACGATGCTCAGGTCGATAAGCCGGGCGGGGGCGCCCATGATGATGTTGCTCGGCTTCACGTCCAGATGGGCGAGCCGCTCGCCGGCGAGATAGTGGAGGGCCGAGGCGAGCTGGAGGCCCAGCGGCAGGAGCTGCTCGGGCTCGAGCCGTCCCTGCTTGCGGATGAGCGTCGAGAGGCGCGAGCCCTCGAGGTGCTCGAGCACCACGTGCGGCCTGGGCCCGTCCAGGACGGCGCCGAAGCCGCGAACGATCACCGGATGTGCGAGCCGGTGGAGGAGCTCGGCTTCGGCCGCCAGGCCGCGGAGCGAATGCTCGTCATCCACGAGGTTGGGACGGACGAGCTTCACGACGACGAGCGAAAGGAGCCGGTCGTCCCAGGCGAGGTATGTCTCGTAGCGCTCGCCGCCGCCGAGGAGTCGAACGGCGGAGCGTCCGGGGACGATCTCGTCGCCTTCCTCGAGGCCCCAGACGTCGTCGCCGGGGGCGGCGCCCTCCGGACGCCGCCCCCGGCCCGAGGACCGTTCGTCGAGGTTCATAGTCCTCACGAAAAGGAGTTCGAGTCGGAGTTGGAGTTCGAGTTGCTCACGCTCGTATTGTCGCGGGAGACGTCCCGCGACCGCGAGATGTCGCGCGAGTTGTGGTCGCCCGTGCGGTCGCGCGAGCGGTCACGCGAGAACGAGCGGTCGAGCACGCCGACTCCGTCACCCGTGCGGTCGCGCGAGCGGTCGAGCGAGTTCGAGCGGTCGAACGAGGTGACGTCGCGCGAGCGGTCGCGCGAGCGGGAGGCATCGCCGGCGGCCGCGGCTGCTCCGGCGGCGGCGAGATCGGCGGACGGGCCCTCGTCGTCATCGTCGTCCTCGCTGCGCGCGAGGGCCTCCTCGACGTCGTCCTCGTCCCGCTTCACGGCGAGCTGCTCGGGCGCAGCATCGCCGCCGGTGGACGTCGCGACCGGCGCCGTGGCGAACACGAAGCCGGTCACGGCGATCACCGCCGCCAGGCCGGCGAGCGTCGTCTTGATCAGTCGTTCCATGGATCCCCCTCTCGGTCGGTTGACCGTGAGAGCCTCGGCCCGGGCGATGAAGCCGGGATGAACCGGCGATGAGACTTCTCTCATCCGGGATCGCCGCGCGGCACCACTAGACTCGGGCGGATGCAGGTCGCCGTCCTGAACGGGGTCAACCTGGACGCGCTCGGAGACCGCGATCCGGCGCTCTACGGCGGGCTCAGCCTGAACGAGCTCGAGAACCGCATCTATCGCTGGGGACGGGAGCTCGGCCTCACCGTCCGCTGCCAGCAGACGAACCACGAGGGGAGCTTCGTCGACTGGTGCCACGAGGCGCGAACGTGGGCGGACGGCGTCATCGTGAACCCCGGCGCCTGGTCGCACTACAGCTATGCGATCCGCGACGCGATCGAGCTCTTCGAGTGCCCCGTCGTCGAGGTGCACCTCTCCGACGTCGCGAAGCGCGAGGAGTGGCGACGGCACTCCGTCATCGAGGACGTCGTGTCCGCGCGCGTCATCGGCAAGGGGCCCGAGGGGTACCGCGAGGCCCTTGTCCACCTGGCGGACCGGCAGTGAGCCGCGCGCGCCGGGAGCGCCTGCGCGCGGAGCTCGACCACACGGAGCTCGGCACGCTCCTCGTCACGACCCCGGCGAACGTCCGCTACCTGACCGGCTTCGAGAGCACGAACGCCGCCGTCCTCGTCGGCGCAAACGGCGATAGGCTCCTTACCGACGGCCGCTACCTCGAGGCGGCGCGCGCGATCGAGGGCGTCGAGCTCGTCCAGTCGTCGCGCGACCTCGCGACGTTCCTGGGGGCGCGGCTCGGCGAGCTGGCCACCGCTCCGATCGGCTTCGAGGCCGGCCATCTCACATATGCGAGCTGGCAGGTCCTCTCGTCTGCCGGCGCCGACCTGATGCCCACGACCGGTCTCGTGGAGCGGCTGCGCGCCGTGAAGGAGCCGAAGGAGCTCGACGCGATTCGCCGCGCCGCCGCGCTCACGAACGGGGTCTACGAGCGTCTCGCCGCCGAGGGCGGCGTCGTCGGGGCGACCGAAGCGGACCTCGCCTGGCGCCTAGCCGGGCTCGTCCACGACGCCGGCGCGGACGGGCTCGCGTTCCCGACGATCGCGGCAGCCGGGCCCAGCGCCGCGCTGCCGCACCACCATCCCGGCGAGAGGCGGATCGGGGCTGGCGAGACGCTCATCGTCGACCTGGGCGCCGCGCTCGACGGCTACGCGTCCGACTGCACGCGAACGTTTTCGACGGGCCCGCTCCCGGAGGAGCTCGCCCGCGCGTACGACGCGTGCCGGGAGGCGCAGGCCGAGGCGCTGGAGGCCGTTCGGCCCGGCGCATCGGCGCGGGACGTTGACGCGATCGCGCGGCGACGTCTCGAGGCGGACGGCTACGAGACCCTCCACGGGCTCGGCCACGGGGTCGGCCTGGAGGTGCACGAGGCGCCCCGGCTTGCTGACACGTCCGACGCCGTGCTCGAGGCCGGAAACGTCGTCACGATCGAGCCGGGCGTGTACCTCGCAGGCTTCGGTGGAATCCGCATCGAGGACCTCGTGATCGTCGGTGACGCGGGCCCCGAGGTGCTGACGACGTTCACGAAGGACCTCATCACGCTTGGCTGACGCGGCGCCGCGGGGGCGCCTCTAGAATCGGCGGCCGTGGCCGAGCAGGTCTCCACGAACCAGTTCAAGAACGGGATGCACGTCCAGGTGGACGGGCAGATCTGGCGCATCGTCGAGTTCCAGCACGTGAAGCCCGGAAAGGGCGGCGCGTTCGTGCGGACGAAGCTGAAGAGCGTCGACACCGGCTCCGTCGTGGACAAGACGTTCCGCGCCGGCGAGAAGATGCCGCGGATCCGCACGGAGACCAAGAGCGTCCAGTACCTCTACGACGCGGGCGACGAGGTCGTCTTCATGGACGAGGGCTCGTTCGAGCAGATCAACCTGCCGCACGGCGAGGTGGCGGAGGAGCTGCCGTACCTGCAGCCGTCCTCCTCGGTGCAGCTTCTGCTCGTGGACGGGAAGCCGTCCGGGATCCAGCTCCCCGCGTCGGTCGAGCTCGAGGTGACGGAGACCGAGCCCGGCGTCCGGGGCGACACGGTCTCGAACGTGACGAAGCCTGCGACCCTCGAGACCGGAGCCGTCGTCCAGGTCCCGCTGTTCGTGGACGTCGGCGAGCGGATCAAGGTCGATCCCCGCGAGGGGCGCTACATCTCGCGGGCTTAGACTGCGCCAATGGCCGCGCTCGTCGACACGACGATCCGGCTCCTCTCCCAGGAGCCGCTCGCGGGGCGCGTCCAGACGGCGCGGCTCCTCCAGGTCGCCGACCTGCTCGACCGGGCCGGGTTTGCGGCGCTCGAGGTGACGGGCGGCGGCTGCTTCGACGCGGCCGTGCGGCGTGGCGTCGAGAGCCCATGGGAGCGCATCCGGACGCTGCGCGCGCGCTGCGAGACGCCTCTCGGGATGGCGCTGCGCGGCCGTTTCCTGGCGGGCTCGCGGCCGCTCTCGAGCGACGTCGTGCGCCGCTTCGTGAAGACGGCGGCGGCGAACGGGATCGACGTCTTCCGGATCCACGACCCGCTGAACGACCTGACGAACCTTCGCGAGGCGGCCGAGGCGATCCATGCGGCGGAGAAGGAGCTCTCGGTCGGTCTCGTGCACAGCCCCGGGCCGGCCGACGCGACAGACGCGCTGCTCGAGCGCGCTCAGCATCTCGCGGAGCTCGCGCCGGCGCGGGTGCTCATCCACGACCCGACCGGCTCCCTCGACCCGGCGACCGCGCGCGAGCTCGTGGAGCGCGTCGGCGAGCTCAGCGGACTACCGGTCGGCCTGCACGTCCAGGGCGCGGGCGGGGCCGCGCTGGCGTCCGCCCTCGAGGCGGTTCGCGCCGGTGCGGACCGGATCGCGTGCGCGATCTACCCCGTCGCCCTGTCGCTCTACCGCGTGTCGGCCGAGTCGGCGGCCCGGTCGCTTACGGGCATCGGGAGCGACACGGGCGTCGATCTCGACCTCCTCTGGGAGGCGTGCGAGCTCGTCGACGACGCTATCGGCGAGGAGCCGGTTGCGCCGCTCTCCCCGCGCGTCGCCGTGCGGGCGGCCGAGCACAGCCTCCCTGCCGGGCTCGTGGCCGAGCTGGACGCGCACCTGCGCAGCCAGGCCTTCGGCGACCGGCTCGACGCCGTCCTCGACGAGCTGACCGCGATCCGGCGCGAGGCCGGCTGGCCGCCGCTCGCGTCGCCGATCGGGCAGGTGCTCGGGTCGCAGGCGCTCATCCATGTCCTTTCCGGCGCCCGCTGGCAGCTCGTCGTGGACGAGCTTCGGGATCTCGTGGAGGGCCGCTACGGGTCTCCGCCCGGCGAGATCGACCCGGCCGTGCGACGTGCGATCGCGCTCGTCGGCGACGCCGGGTCGGCCGGAAGCGGGGCCGATGCGCCCCTGGAGCTCGACGAGCTGCGCGAGCAGGCGGAGGGTGTTGCGGCGAGCGAGGAGGAGCTGCTCCTGCTCGCGCTCTTCGGCGACCAGGCCGCTGGGCTCCTGCGGGCGATTCGCGCCCGTGGCCGGCGCGCCGACGAGGTCCCGGGCGGCCTCGGCCGGAGTGAGTCGGAGCGGCTGCGCGACCTCATCCGGGTCGTGCAGGAGTCGGGCATCGGCGAGCTCACGATCGAGGAGGGCGAGTGGCGGGTGACCGTGCGCCGCCACGCCGAGGGCGCGACGGTCGCCGCGCAGTCGCCGCTCGTCGCGGCGGCCGACGACGGCCGAGTACCGGAGGCGCCGCTTCCTCCGCCGCCGAGCGACACGATTCGCGTCGAGGCGCCGATGGTCGGGACGTTCTACCGGGCACCGTCGCCGGGCGCGCCCCCGTTCGTCGAGCCGGGCGACGTGGTCACCCCGGGCCAGACGCTCTGCATCCTCGAGGCGATGAAGCTCATGAACGAGGTGAAGGCCGACCGGGAGGCGCTCGTCCGCACGATCTGCGTCGAGAACGCCCAGGCGGTCGAGTACGGCGAGCTCCTCTTCGAGCTCGAGCCCCTGAACGGCCGCCCGCTCGACGCCGTCTAGCCATGGCCCCGACGGCCACATGTCCCCGGGGCCGGCCGCTCGCCACCCACCGCTTCGAGCGTAACGCGCGAAACCGCACGCATGGTGCGCCGTTAGCGCCGGAAGCGTGCCGATCCATCTACAGCCGGAGTCGGCGGTGAGGCTCCGCCGCGTGCTCGTCGCGAACCGAGGTGAGGTGGCCGTGCGGATCGTGCGCGCGTGCCACGAGCTGGGCCTCGAGGCGGTCGGGGTGTACTCGACGGCCGACCGGGACTCGCTCCACGTACGGCTCGCGGACCACGCAGTGCACATCGGCCCGCCGCCGGCCCAGCAGAGCTACCTCTCGATCCCGTCGCTCGTCGCCGCCGGCACGACGACCGGCTGCGACGCCGTCCACCCGGGTTGGGGCTTCCTCGCCGAGAATGCCGGCTTCGCGCGCGCGTGCGAGGACAACGATCTCGTCTTCGTCGGTCCCACGCCGGAGGCGATCGAGACGATGGGGGACAAGATCCGCGCGAAGGAGACGGTCGCGGCCGCGGGCGTCCCACTCGTACCCGGCTCGGACGGCCCGGCGACGCTCGACGACGCTCGTGCGCTCGGGCGGGAGATCGGGTTTCCGCTCCTGCTCAAGGCCGCCGCGGGCGGGGGAGGCCGAGGGATGAGACTCGTCGGCGAGCCGGGCGAGCTCGAGGCCGCGTACCGGATGGCCTCGGCCGAGGCGGAGTCGGCGTTCTCGGACGGCTCGCTCTACGTCGAGAAGGCGGTCGTCGGGGCGCGGCACGTCGAGATCCAGGTGCTCGGCGACGGGGACGGCGGCGTGCTCACGCTCGGCGAGCGCGACTGCTCGATCCAGCGCCGCCACCAAAAGCTCGTCGAGGAGGCGCCCTCACCCGCGGTCACGCCCGATCTCCGCGAGGAGATGGAGCACTCCGCCGCCCGTGCGGTCGAGATGCTGAACTACCGCGGCGCGGGCACGATCGAGTTCCTCGTCGACGCCGAGCGGCGGTTCTACTTCATCGAGATGAACACGCGGCTGCAGGTCGAGCATCCCGTAACTGAGCTCCTGACCGGGGTCGACCTTGCCCAGGCACAGCTCCGGGTCGCGGCGGGCGAGGGGTTGCCTCGCACGGGACGAGCCGAGCTTCGCGGCCACGCGATCGAGCTGCGCATCAACGCGGAGGATCCTGCGCACGACTTCCGGCCGGCGCCCGGGACCGTGACGCGCTTCCGCCCGCCGCTCGGGCCCGGCGTCCGCGTGGACACGCACGTCGTCGAGGGCTATGTGATCCCGCCGTTCTACGACTCGCTGATCGCGAAGGTGATCGTCTGGGCCGAGGATCGTCCGGCCGCGATCGCCCGCGCCCGCCGCGCCCTCGGCGAGCTCGAGCTCGACGGCATCCCGACGACGCGGGACCTCCACCTCGCGATCCTCGGAAGCGACGGGTTCCGCAGCGGCGACTACACAACCGGCTTCCTCGCCGAGAGCGGGGCGGGCCTGGGGCTCGCGGCGGCATGACCTCGCGCAAGGAGGCCAGGCGGGCGGCGGTGTTCATGCTCTTCCAGTGGGACGTGACCGGCAGGCCGCTCGGCTCGCTCTACGAGGGCGACGTCGACCCGTTCTCGCGCGACCTGGCCGAGGGCGTGGCCGCCCATGCGGAGGAGCTCGACGCCCGCCTGACCGCTGCTGCGACGGGCTGGCCCGCCGACCGGCTCGGCGCCGTCGAGCGCAGCATCCTCCGAGTGGCGCTCTACGAGCTCGACCGGGGAGAGCCGCCGAAGGAGGTCGTGATCGACGAGGCCGTCCGACTCACGAAGCGCTACGCGTCGGACGAGGCCGCGCGGCTCGTGAACGGGATCCTCGGCCGGATCGCGAGGGAGGCTGCGTGAGCGCGCCCGACCCCGGCAGCCGGCTCGAGGGGCTGCTCGCCGAGCTCGAGGAGACGCTCGCCGCGATCGAGAAGACCGAGGAGTCGGACGAGGCGGTCGAGCTCCTCGCGACGATGGCCGAGCTCGCCCGCGAGGTACAGGCCGAGATCGACCGCCTGCGCGCCGACGCCCCTGATGCGCCGGCCTGACGAGCTCCGCGACCTGGTCGAGGCGCGGCTCGGGAGCCTCGTGTTTTCACGCGACCTCGGCGCGCTCGAGGAGGCGCTGCGCTACTCGCTCCTTGCGGGCGGCAAGCGGATTCGGCCGGTGCTGTGCCTGGCCGCCGGCGAGGCGCTCGGGCGCAAGCCGGAGGAGCTCATGCCGGCCGCATGCGCGCTGGAGCTCGTGCACACGTTCAGCCTCGTCCACGACGATCTGCCGGCGCTCGACGACGACGATCTGCGCCGCGGACGGCCGAGCGCGCACGTGCGCTTCAGCGAGGACGTGGCCATCCTCGCGGGCGACGCACTCCTCGCAGAGGCATTCCGGCTGGCGCTGACCTATCCCGTGCCCGACGTCGCCAGGGTTCTCGCCGAGGCGACCCTCGGGATGATCGGGGGCCAGTACCTCGATGTGACCACCGACGGGGAGCTCGATGCGGCCGCGCTCGCCGAACTGCACGCCCTCAAGACCGGCCGGCTGATCCGCGCCTCGGTGCTGGCCGCGACGGCCGTGGCCGGGCTGGACGAGACCGCACGGGAGCCATGGGCGGCGCTCGGCGCCGACATCGGGCTCCTGTTCCAGATCGTGGACGACGTTCTCGACGCGACGGCGACGACCGAGGAGCTCGGCAAGACCGCGGGGAAGGACGCGGCGGCGGGGAAGGTCACGTACGTCTCGCTGCACGGGCTCGCGCGGGCGCAGGAGCTCGCGGACGAGGTCGAGCGGCGCGTCCTCGAACGGCTCGAGGACTTGCAGGGGGAAACGAGCGTCCTGCGCGAGATCGTGGTCGCCGTCCGCACGCGGCACGCGTAGCGTCAGGTCGGACTCGAGGGCCCGACGTCGAGCATGTGATCGAGGAGCGCCGTCGGCGGACGCACGTCGTAGGCGACTTGGAGCAGGACGTATGCGGTGCTCGGGCGGCTTGAGTGGCGGCGCAGGCGGCGGAGCAGGTGGATCAATCGACGGACGTGCTCGTACGAGGGCCGGAAGAGCCCGAGCGCGCGGGCGTGGGCGGTGAGGCGGCGATACGTGTCCGCCACCGGGACGCTGGGATCGTCGAAGCGTGCGAGCGCGCGATGCAGGCGAGGATCCAGGCGCGGCGCAAACGCGAGCTGCGGCACGCGGCGTGCGTCCAGGAGCGGCAAGCGATCGACCACGCGACCAGCGTGCCTTGATCCCGCACCCGGCGGTGTGGCAACTGTGTGCCAAAGCCGCCTCGTGACACTGTGCAACGAACCTCGGGCGCCAGCGGTGAACCGAACATTCTGGGCACCCCGGAGCTTGTCACAGAGTGCAACTTGCGCCTCGCGGCGCCGTGCACCGTGCGTCCTCGCCAACCCCCGGCCGGTGCGCTCTAGCGCTTCAGCCCGTCGACGACCTGGTCGAGCACGAAGTTCACCGCCCATACGAGGAGCGCGCCGAGGACCGCGGCCCAGAAGAAGTCCGCCACCTCGAAGTCCGCGACGATCTTCCCCGTCAGCCAGAGCATGAACGCGTTGATGAAGAGAAGCGCGATCCCGAGCGTCAGGATGACCACGGGAAGGGCGAGCAGAACGAGCAGGGGGCGCAACACGAGGTTGACCGCTCCGAAGACGAGAGCCGCCAGCACGAGCACCCAGAACCCGTCGTACGAGATCCCCTCCACGAGCTGCGCGGCAACCCAGAGGGCGAGGAGGTTCGCTCCCCACCAGACGAGCAGGCGTACGACAAGCTTCATCCGCGCGAATGTACAAGAGTCGCGCGCGAAGGCGAAAAACCTGCTCCACAGGCTGCTCGGCCAGGCGGGCCAGGCGGGGCCGGCGACTAAGCTGGGCTGCGTGAAGAAGCGCCTGGACGTCCTGCTGGTCGAGCGCGGCCTCGCGGAGAGCCGGGCGCAGGCCCAGGCGCTCATCCTCGCCGGGCGCGTGAAGGGGCACGAGAAAGCCGGCGAGCAGGTGGACGAGGACGCGGTGCTCGAGGTCGAGCCGGGCCCGCGGTTCGTCTCGCGCGGCGGGGAGAAGCTCGCGAACGCGCTCGCCGCGCTCGACCTCGACGTGGCCGGCGAGAATTGCCTCGACGTCGGCGCCTCGACGGGCGGATTTACGGATTGCCTCCTCCAAGCCGGCGCGGCCCGCGTGTGCGCGCTCGACGTCGGCTACGGGCAGCTCCACCCGAAGCTGCGCGAGGATCCGCGCGTAACCGTGCTCGAGCGGACGAACGTCAGGCACGTGGGGTGCGAGCAGCTGCCGTTCGCGCCGACGTTCATCGTCTGCGACGTCTCGTTCATCGGGCTCGACAAGGCGCTGCCGGCGGCGCTCCGCTGCGCGGCGCCGGAGTGGCGGGCTCTCGCCCTCGTGAAGCCACAGTTCGAGGCGGGGCGCGCGGCCGTCGGGAAGGGCGGCGTCGTCCGCGACCCGGCGGTGCACCGGCGCGTCCTCCGCGAGGCGGTCGAGCGCGCGTCGTCGTGGGAAGCGCACGTGCTCGACGTCGTCGACTCCGGCCTCCCCGGCCCGAAGGGCAACCGGGAGTTCTTCCTCTACCTCGCCGCGGAGCCCTCCGGCGCGGCCCTCGACGATGCTCGAATCGAGTCCGCGGTCGGCTGAGGCGGTCCGCCGGGCCGCCGTCGTCCCGCACGGGAAGCCGGAGACCGTCGGCGACGCCGTCGAGCGCCTCGAGCGGGTCGCGGCCGAGGCGGGGGTCGAGCTCGTCGAGGCCGACGCGGCGCCGGACATCGCGATCGTGCTCGGCGGCGACGGGACGATGCTGCGGGCCCTCCGCACGTTCCTCGGGACCGGAGTGCCGGTCTTCGGCGTGAACTTCGGGCGGGTCGGCTTCCTCACGAGCGTCGAGGACTCGAGCCTCGAAGAGGGCGCGGCGCGGGTCTTCGCCGGCGATTACCGCGTCGTCCCGCTCGCCACGGTCCGCGTCGACGTGGGCGGCGAGTCGCATCCGGCGATCAACGACGCGGTCGCGACGAGCGGGCGGCTCGGCCGCATGATCGAGCTCGGCTGGGACGTCGGCGGCGAGGATCTCGGTGACCAGCCGTGCGACGGAGTCATCTGCGCCACGCCCTCCGGCTCGACGGCGTACAACCTCTCGAGCGGCGGCCCGGTTCTCATGTGGGGGCTCGACGCGATGGCGATCTCGTTCGTCGCCCCGCACTCGCTGCAGGCACGCCCGCTCGTAGTCCCGCGCGGTCTCGTGCTCGGGATCGTGAACCGGACGGACGACGTCCCCGTCGCCGTGCTTGCGGACGGTCACCGGATCGGCGAGCTCGCGCCGGGGGAGCGGCTCGAGGTCGGCCTCGGCGAGCAGCCCAGCCTCCTCGCGCTCCTCCCCGAGGTGACGTTCTTCACGCGCTACCACGAGGTGTTTCCCTGATGCTCCGCAGCCTTCGAATCGAGAACTTCGTCCTCATCCGCGAGGCGGAGCTCGCCCTCGCCCCGGGGCTGAACGCGGTCACGGGGGAGACGGGCGCGGGCAAGACGATCTTCGCGCAGGCGCTCGGGCTCCTGCTCGGCGCGCGGGGGGACGCGAGCTATGTCGGGCCGGGCGCCTCGGAGGCGTACGTGGAGGCCGAGCTCGACCTCCCGGAGGGCGTCCTCGACGACGCCGAGC
>Ga0214468_1000101_pt1 | contig 24984 bp, 23 predicted proteins | sample RVTome_9_FD_187334 | JGI IMG/M metagenome (GOLD analysis project Ga0214468, IMG submission 187334) | Soil microbial communities from uranium-contaminated site in the Upper Colorado River Basin, Wyoming, United States - RVT155D38 HiSeq ...
CGAGCACTCGCGCTCGCCGTGCCGGCGGAGCCAGCGGAGCGCCTCGGCCTCGAGCTTCGGGCCTATGGCGAGCACCTCGACGCGCGGCGAGCGCTCGAGGAAGTCGAGGAAGCCCACCGCGCCGCCGTGCCCGGCCCGGCGGCGGAGGAAGGTCCAGGTCTCGCCGCGCACCTGGCTCGAGGTGACGAGGCCGGCGTCGGCGTGCGCGCGCAGCAGCGCCACGGCCTCCTCGTGGCGGCCGTCCCGCCGGCTGCGCAGCGCCACCCAGAACGACGTGTCGACGAAGATCACCGGCGCGATCAGCGATAGACCACGTCGTCGATCGACTCGCCGCCCGGCTCGTAGTCGTCCGCGCCCACCATCTGCCACAGGGGGTCCGCCTCGAGCGGCGGCAGCGGGTTCAGCCGCTCGCGGACGAAGGTGCGGATCAGGGCCGCCTTCGACGTCTTCTGGGCCCGGGCCGTGCGCTCGAGCTCGGCGTCGAGCTCCTCCTCGATCATGATCTGGAGCCGTTTCATGGCGTGAGCATACATCATATTCACTCCGCATGTGTAGTCCTCTCTCGAACAGCCGGCGTTCGTGGGCGCCCTTCGCGCCACCTACCCTCTCCAGACGCGAGACGCCCCGGGCGATCGCTCTGAGAGAATGGAGGGCGCATGGCCAAGGTCCGCGTCGCCTCGCTCCAGTACTTCATCCGGCCGGTCGAGAGCTGGGAGATGTTCCGCGACCAGGTGGCGTCGCTGGTCCAGACGGCGGTCGACTACCAGGCGCAGCTCGTCGTCTTCCCGGAGTACTTCACGGTCCAGCTCCTCACCCTCGGCGACGTCCGCCGGCCGATCACCGAGCAGATCCGCTGGCTCGCCGGCCAGGTCCCTCGCTACACCGAGCTCTTCGCCGGCCTCGCCCGCGAGCACGGGCTGTGGATCGTCGGCGGCTCGATCCCCATGCTCGAGAACGGCGGGGTCACCAACCGCTCGTTCGTCTTCGGGCCGGGCGGCCGCCACGGCGCCCAGGGCAAGCTCCACGTCACCCGCTGGGAGACCGAGGACTGGCACGTCGAGCCGAGCGAGAGCCTGCGGATCTTCCAGGCGCCGTGGGGGCGGATGGCGATCAACATCTGCTACGACGTCGAGTTCCCGGAGATCGCCCGCGCCGCCGCCCGCCAGGGGGTCGAGGTGCTCGTCGTCCCGAGCTGCACGGACGACCGCCACGGCTACCTCCGCGTGCGCTACTGCGCCCAGGCGCGGGCGATCGAGAACCAGCTCTACGTCGTCCACTCCTGCACCGTCGGCTCGCTGCCGATGGTGCCGGCGGTCTCGCTGAACTACGGGCAGGCCGCGATCTTCAACCCGTGCGACTTCGCCTTCTCGCGCGACGGCATCCTCGCCGAGGGCGTGCCCAACCAGGAGTCGATGGTCATCGGCGACCTCGACCTCGACCTGATCCGCGAGAGCCGCTCCACCGGCACCGTCCTCCCCCTGCGCGACAGCCAGCGCACGGCCGAAGTGCTCGCCCACACCGAGGTGGTCGAGCTGTGAGCGCGAGGAGCGCAGAGGGCCGGGAGGAGCGGCACCACGGGGTCGGCCCGCCGGACCGCACCGCGGGCCTGCCGGACCGCACCGCGGGCCTGCCGGACCGCACCGCGGGCCGGGTCGTCGTCCGCCCCACCCGCGAGGAGGACTTCGCGCCGATCATCGCCCTGTGCGAGCGGGTCTACCCGGGGAGCCTCCCCTACGGCACCGACCAGCTCGCCTCCCACCTCGACGTCTTCCCGGAGGGCCAGCTCACCGCGGTCGACGTGCGCCCCGATGGCGCCGAGCGGGTCGTCGGCATGGCGGCCAGCCTGATCGTGCTCTGGGACGACTACGAGATCGACCTCCGCTGGCGCCACTTCACCGCCAGCGGCTACTTCACCAACCACGACGCCTCCGGCCGCACCCTCTACGGCGCCGAGGTGATGGTCGACCCGCACCTGCAGGGCCGCGGCGTCGGCTCGGCGATCTACCGCGCCCGCGACGAGCTGATGGAGCGGCTCGGCCTGCGGCGCATCCGCGCCGGTGCCCGCCTCCGCGGCTACCACGCCTACGCCGAGCTGATGGCCCCGGAGGAGTACGCCGAGAAGGTCGTCCAGGACGAGATCCGCGACCCCACCCTCTCCTTCCAGCTCCACCGCGGCTTCCGGGTCATCTCGGTCGTCTCCGGCTACCTCCCGAACGACGCCGAGAGCCTCGGCTACGCGGCGGTCATCGAGAAGCTCAACCCCGAGCTCGCCGATCCCGAAGACGGCGACAAGGGCGACCCGCGGTACCGGGTGGCGGTGGCATCGACGGCTACCACGTCCTAGCCACCGCCCCGATAGCCGCTCTCCTGGAGGAACGTCTCGGGGTCCGTGACCCCCAGGATCCGGCGGACGGCCTGCTGCTTGTCCGGAGCCCGGTCGTAGAAGGTCTGGGCGATCCGGAAGCCGATGAAGTAGCCGAGCTCCGCGGGGCGGCCGTCGTCGCGCTGCGGCTCGACGAAGAACCAGTCTCCCAGGTCTCCAGCCGACCGGTCGGCCCGGAACTCCTCCCACAGCTCGGCTTCGTGTTGCCGCCCGTAGGCGTGCGCCGCCGGACTCGTGTGGTCGCCGGAGATCAGCCATGCGAGGAAGTCCGCCGATCCCTCGCGGATGGCGAGCGCCAGGCGCGTCTGGCCGGGGCCGTAGATCGAGCGGTACTGCTCCACCCCCTGGACCATCGCCTGCTGCACGTGGACCATCTCGTGTGCGACCAGGTACGGGATCCGCTCGACGCTCGGTCCCGCCGCCGCCCCCTCCCCCTCCGGCGAGGCGGGGAACGCATACGTCTCCGCCGAGATGAGGACGCCCGCCGGATCGGCCAGGCCGCCGGCCGAGAAATCAGCGACGAAGTAGTAGGTCGGAAAGAAGACCGCCTCCGGGAAGATCTCGCGGAGCGCCGCGAAGCTCGCCCCGATCTCGTCCTCCTGCGCGCGGAGCCGCCCGGGTAGATCGCCCAGCGCCGCGTAGTGCTCGGGCCGCCCGCACACGGCGCTGCGCAGGCTCGCGGCGGAGAGACCCTTGCGCTCGATGAACGCCTTCAGCCCCGGAGTGCCGGCCTCGAGATAGCCCGCCCAACGGGCCTCGCTCTCCGGGTCGCACGAGAGGTCGCGGGAAAGCCCGGCGAACCGCTCGACGTCCTCGTAGACGAACCGCGCTTCCCCAGGGTCTCGGGTCGACCCGGCCGGCGGCTGAGCGGCCGCCGTCCCGCCGGCCGCCACGCTCACCATGCCCGCGGCGAGCCCGACCATGCGCCACCGGCTCATCCCTCGCCTCCTCTCCGGTCGTTTCGCGGCCCTACGGCACGCGAGGGCGGAGAGTTTCAGCCGGGAGTCGCGCCTCGCGGGACCTCGGTGCCGCCGGCGGAACCGAGCCGCGTCTGGAGGGGTCCGGGTCTCAGGCCTCGGCGCCGCCCGGCGGGGTCCCCTGGCCGCCGGCCGCGGTGAACGCCTCGGTGTAGCGGCGGGCCTTGCCGGCGTCGGCGGAGACGGCGCGCACCGCCGCCTCGAACTCCTCCCAGGTCAGCCCCTCCTCCTCGAGGATCTCCGCCGCCCGGTCCGGCTCCTGTTCGATCCGGGCGCCGAGCCGGCCCAGCTCTTCGGGGGAGAGCTCGGCCGCCGCGCCGGCCTCGCGCGGTCCCTCGTCGGTCCCGCAGGCCGCGACGGCCAGCCCGGCGACCAGCAGGGCCGACAGCATCAGGATCCGGCTACGACGCGTCATCGCGCACCTCCCTTGCCCTTCCCGCCGCCCTTGCCCTGACCGCCCCCGCCTTGGCCGCCGCCCTTCCCCTTGCCGGGCTTGTCGGCCTTGGCCTTGCCTTGCCCGCCGCCCTGGCCGGGACCGCCGCCGCGGGCCTTGCCCTGCCCGCCGCCCTGGCCGGGCTTGCCGGCCTTGGCGGGCTTGCCGCGATCCGCGGGCCTGGCGGCGCGGGCCGGGCGGCCGTCGCGGCTGCGCCGGTCGTCGACGACGGCCCGGCGGCGGACGCCGTCGTCGTCGTGCTTCACGTGCCCCGGCGGGCCGCCGGGGACGTGGTGCTTGACGTGGCCGGGGGTCGGGTGCGGGCCATCGGCGTCGTGCATCGCATGGCCCGGCGGGACGCCGCGCCGACCGTCGGCGTCCCGGACGACGATCCGGTCGACGTCGCGCCCGTCGAGGTCGATCACCTCGACGTCGCGGACGGCCGCGACGTCGAAGTCGCGCCGCACGTACCAGCGGTCACGATCGACGACGAAATCGCGGTCGATCGTCACCAGCCGGTCGCGGAAGAGGCCCGCGTCGGCGTCGAAGCGAAAGCCCGGCACGACGTAGTAGACGAAGTCGCGCTCGACCGGCATCGGCGCAGCCGCCCAGCGGTCGCCGTCGAGCAGGAAGCCGAGCTCGACGAGGTCGAAGAGGATCGCCTCGGCCAGCGAGTCGCCGCGCAGCCCGTCGTCGAAGTGCGTGTCGACGAGCAGCGACATGTCGAGATCACCCAGGTCCCACGGCAGGTCGACGAGGAGGGTCTCGGGCGGACGGTACGTGTCGACGACCAGCGGGAACGCCGAGTAGCGCACGATCTCCACGGTGTCGACCACCGGCACCGCGGCCTCGTTGAGCCGGACGACGACCCTCTCGACGTCGCGCGGCGGCACCCCGAGCTCGACGACCTCGGTCACCGCGAGCGGCATCTGGACGAGCGTCCGCACCTCGACGGGCGCGGGTAGGAGGGCCACCGCGGGCAGCGCCACGAGCGCGGCCCCCAGGGCGGAAAAGAGTCGGATTCGGCGGTTCATTCTTGCCTCCCCGGGCGCTTGGATGCGCCCGTGAGAGGGGAGAGAGCAAGACCGGGGCCAGTTCGGCCCGCGGCGTCAGTCCGCCGCCCGGTAGAGCTCCCCGCCCCCCGCCCGGAACTCCTGGCTCTTCTCGGCCATCCCGTCGCCGACCGCCTCCTCTACCTCTTCCACCCCGTACCCCCGCTCGGCCGCGTACTCCCGGATCTGCTGCGTGATCTCCATCGAGCAGAACTTCGGGCCGCACATCGAGCAGAAGTGGGCGAGCTTGGCGCCTTCCTGGGGGAGGGTCTGGTCGTGGAAGGCGCGGGCGGTGTCGGGGTCGAGGGAGAGGTTGAACTGGTCCTCCCAGCGGAACTCGAAGCGGGCCTTGGACAGGGCGTTGTCGCGGAGCTGGGCGCCGGGGTGGCCCTTGGCGAGGTCGGCGGCGTGGGCGGCGACCTTGTAGGCGATCACTCCGGCCTTGACGTCGTCGCGGTCGGGGAGGCCGAGGTGCTCCTTGGGGGTCACGTAGCAGAGCATCGCGGTGCCGTACCAGCCGATCATCGCGGCGCCGATCGCCGAGGTGAGGTGGTCGTGGCCGGGGGCGACGTCGGTGGTCAGCGGGCCGAGGGTGTAGAACGGGGCCTCGCCGCACCAGGCGAGCTGCTTCTCCACGTTCTCGCGGATCAGGTGCATCGGGACGTGCCCCGGGCCCTCGTTCATCACCTGGACGTCGTGCTCCCAGGCGCGGCGGGTGAGCTCGCCCTGGGTCTCGAGCTCGGCGAACTGGGCGCGGTCGTTCGCGTCGGCGATCGAGCCGGGGCGCAGGCCGTCGCCGAGCGAGATCGACACGTCGTAGGCGGCGAGGAGCTCGCACAGCTCGTCCCAGCGGGTGTAGAGGAAGTTCTCCTCGTGGCGGGCGAGGCACCAGCGGGCGAGGATCGAGCCGCCGCGGCTGACGATGCCGGTGACCCGCTCGGCGGTCCACGGGACGTAGCGCAGGAGCACGCCCGCGTGGATCGTGACGTAGTCCACCCCCTGCTCGGCCTGCTCGACCAGGGTGTCGCGGTAGACCTCCCAGGAGAGGTCCTCGGGCCGGCCGCCGACCTTCTCGAGCGCCTGGTAGATCGGCACCGTGCCCACCGGCACCGGCGCGTTGCGCAGGACCCACTCGCGGGTCTCGTGGATGTTGCGGCCGGTCGACAGGTCCATCACGGTGTCGGCGCCCCAGCGGATCGCCCACACCATCTTCTCGACCTCCTCCTCGATCGACGAGGTGACCGCCGAGTTGCCGAGGTTCGCGTTGACCTTGACCAGGAAGTTGCGGCCGATCGCCATCGGCTCGAGCTCGGGGTGGTTGACGTTGGCCGGCAGGATCGCGCGGCCGCGGGCGATCTCGTCGCGGACGAGCTCGGGGGTGACCCGCTGGGGGATCGCCGCCCCGAAGCTCTCGCCGGCATGCCCGCGGGCGAGCCGCCGCCAGGCGTCGCCGTAGCGTGCCTCCATCTCCTCGGCGAGCCGGTTCTCGCGGATCGCGACGAACTCCATCTCCGGGGTCACCTCGCCGCGCCGGGCGTAGTGCATCTGGGTGACCCGCCGGCCCGGCTTCGCGCGGAGTGGCCGGCGGCCGGCGGCGAAGCGGACGCCGGCGAGCCGCGCGTCGGCGGCCCGCTCGCGGCCGTACAGCGAGGAGACCTCGGCCAGCTCCTCGACGTCGCCGCGCGCCTCGATCCAGCCGCGGCGCAGCGCCGGCAGCCCACGGCGGACGTCGATCGCGACCGCCGGGTCGGTGTAGGGGCCGGAGGTGTCGTAGAGGACGACCGGCGGGTTCGGTGTGGCGCCGGTCGGGGCAAGGGAGACCTCGCGCATCGGCACGCGGATCGAGGGGTCGGAGCCCTCGGCGTAGACCCTTCGCGAGGCGGGGAACGGGCCGCGGGTGATCCGCGCGCGCCCGGGCTCGGAGAACGGCTCGGCGGACGGCTCGGACGGGGAACGGCGGGCCGCGGGCCGGGCCGCGGCGGACGGGTCGGGGGTCATCGGGGGCCTCCTACGAGGGGCTCGCAGGGGCGCGGGGTCGGCGGCCGCGGACCGGCCCGCACGGCGTCCCGCGGGGGGCACCGCCGGCGCCGTCGACCGCGGCCTTCGCTTCCCTACGCCGGTGCTAACCGGTGGCTCGGCGGCCGGCCGGCGCCACGCGGCGCCGCCGTCCGCCGACAGGTTCCGGGGCTCCCCCGTGCGGCGCGGCCCGGCGCCCGTTCTGCCCTTCCGGCGCCGGCCGCGCAACGGGGTCTCAGGCCGTGCTCGCGGCCACACCCAGCGATCGACCCCCCCAGCGTAGCCCGGAGCTCCCGCTCCCGCAACCGGCCGCCCGCGGGCTCACAGCCCCGCGTCGGCGACCTGCGTCCCGTACGGCGGCAGCGGCTCGGGCACCCGGTTGTGGACCGGCGGGATCGTGCGCAGGTAGGCGTAGATCGACTCGAGATCCTCGTCGCTCAGGTTCTTGTAGAACATCCAGGGCATCGGCGGCAGGATCGGCCGCGACTGGCCCATGTGCTTGCCGGTGCGCAGCGCCCGGACGAACATGTCCTCGGTCCAGATGCCGAGGCCGGTGTTGACGTCCGGCGTGAGGTTCGCCGTGAAGCTCGTCCCCCAGGGTCCGCGCCAGGCGGTCAGCCCGCCGCTGCCGGTGAACACCCAAGGGCTGTCCGGACCGGGCGTCGGCCCCGGCCCCTGCGCGATCACCTCGTCCTGCGGGTGGCCGGACAGCAGCCGGGTCTCGTCCTCGACCGGCCCCTCCGGGGTCATGAGCTTCGGCGTGTGGCAGTCGCCGCAGCCGATCGTCCGGACCAGGTAGCGGCCGCGCTCGACCCGCGCCGCCTGCGCCTCGGCCGTCATCGGAGCCGGGCTCGCCGCGGCGACCTGGCCGGCCGCCCGGGCCAGGGCGGCGTCCTCGCCGCGGCGCTGGGCGGCGACCATCTCCTCGACCGTCCCCGGGCCCGAACCCGGCACGGCCGTCTTTCCGTGGCGGGCCTCGTAGGCGGCCTTCTCCTCGGCCGTGCGCGGAGTCTCGGACGGGACGACCTCGGCCGGGCCGGAGCCGGCGAACGTGCCGGCGATCGCCACGACGGCGGCGACGACGGCGAGAGCGACGAGGGCAGTGCGGGTGATCCGGGTCTTCATGACTGTGTCTCCTTGCCACGGCCCGCCGCTCCACTGCGGCGAGCCTGGAGGCACTCTAGGGAGCGCGGGCGCCGGCCCGCTTCGTCCGTGCGGGCCAATTTTCGGACGGACGTCGACTGGTCCGTTCGGACCAGACGGGCGGGCCCCGGCAGCCGCCCCGGCCCGGCGGCTCAGGACGCGGCGGCGAGGCCGCGCTGGACCGCGAAGGCCGCGGCGGCGGCGCGGGACGGCAGGTCGAGGCGGGTGAGGATGTCCGCGACGTGGCGCTTCACGGTGTACTCGGAGAGGTGGAGCCGCTCGCCGATCGCCCGGTTCGACAGCCCCTGGGCGACGAGGCGCAGCACCTCCGCCTGGCGCCCGGTCAGGCCGTGGGCCGCGGCCCCCGCGCCCTCGGGCCGGGCGAGGCGGGCGGCGAGGTCGGCGGCCCGCCGCTCGTCGGCCACGGCGCCCAGGCCGGCGAAGACGGCGCGCGCCCGCTCGGCCTCGACGCGGGCGGCGGCCTCGCGCCCGAGCCCGGCGAGCGCGCCCGCCAGCTCGAGCCGGGCGCGCGCCGTCTCGTAGGGCGAGCCGGCCCGCTCGTAGAGGTCGACGGCGTCCTCGAAGGCGCGGCGGGCGGCGTCGGCGTCGCCCCCGGCCGAGGCCACGTGCCCGCGCGCCGCCGCGACCGCGGCGCCCAGCCCGCCGCTCGCCGCGGCCTCGGAGATCTCCGCGAGCTCGGCGACCAGCGACTCGGCTTCCGCGATCTCGCCCCGCGCCGAGCGGGCTCGGACCGCGAGCCCGAGGCCGGGGACGCGGCCGACGCGATCGTCGGCCGCCAGGCGGCGGAAGGCGCGGTCGACGAGATCGAGAGTCGCGGCGGTGTCGCCCCGCGACAGCGCGAGCGCCGCCTTCGCGAGGGTCGCCTCGGCGCCCTCGGCGCGGGCGAGCAGCTCCTCGGCCTCGTCGATCCGGCCCTGGCGGCGGCGCAGCTCGCCGAGGAGCCCCTGCAGGGCGGGCAGGTGAGACGGCGCGGGCTCGCGGAGCTCGTCGATCGCGGCGACCAGCTCGGCCTCGGCCTCGGCCCAGTCGCCGCGCCACATCAGGATGCGCGCGTGATGCGCCCGGCAGTAGCTCAGGGTCAGGGAGACCCCGGCCGCGCCCGCCCGGATGCCCGTCAGCCAGCGCGAGGCGCGGTCGAACGCGTGGATCTGCTCGCAGGCGCGGAGCTGGTAGCAGCAGACCTGGCCGTTGCTCGTCCGCGCCCCGAGCTCGCCGGACACGACGGCGGTCGTCGCGGTGTCGAGCAGGCGCAGCCCGTCGTCGACCGCGCCGGAGACGACCCGCAGCAGGCCGTCGAGGCCCAGGGCCTGGATCTCGACGTCGGCGATCCCGAACCGCCGGCCCAGTTCGGCGGCCTCGGCGAGCCGTGCGCGCACCCGCTCGGCGTCGCCCTCGAAGAAGGCGAAGTGCGCCTCCCAGACGGCGAGCCAGGCGAGCTCGGGCGCGGGCTCCGGCAGCTCCTCGAGCACCCTGCGGGCCCGGTGTAGCCAGCCGCGGGCGAGGAGCTCCTCGCCGAGCGCGTCGCAGGCGGCGACCGCGAGGTGGATGGCGGCGCGGGCGGCCAGCCGCGGGTCGCCGTCTCGGTTGGCGAGCTGGAAGGCGCGGCTCCAGGCGTCGAGCGCCTCGCGGGTACGCCCGAGCCAGAGGAGCGACTCGGCGAGACCGAAGAGCCCCTCGGCGGACTCCCGACGGGCCAGCGCGGCGGCGAACCGCTCGCGGGCGCCTTCGAAGTCGAGCCGCGCCAGCGCGTCGCGTGCGGTGCCGAGGTCGCCCGCCCTTCCTCCGCCCGGGAAGGGCAGCGGCGCCGAGGCGCGCCGGGCGGGGCCTGCTCTCATGGCCACGATCCTCCGGGGGGCGCGAGAGACCGGTCGCCCGGCCGCGCCCGTCAGCCGCGGGATGATACAGCGTTTTCGAGCCGGCCGCCCGGACGGGCGCTCAGCGTCCGGCCTCCTCCGCGAGCACGAGCTGCACCACCGTCTCGAGATGGCCCGACTGCGGGAACATGTCGAGCAGCACGAGGCTCTCGACGCGGTAGAGCTGGACGAGGAAGCGGAGGTCGCGGGCGAGCGTCGCGGGGTGACAGGAGACGTAGGTCAGCCGCCGCGGCCGCGCCTCGAGCAGCACCGCCCGCACCTTGCGCGACAGCCCGCCCCGCGGCGGGTCTACGATCACCCGGTCGGCGCCGGCGGGGAGCCGCGCGATCCAGGCGTCGAGCGCGAGCCGCTCGACCTCGACGTTGCCCAGCCGGTTGCGGCGGGCGTTGAGCCGCGCGTAGCGGGCGGCCGGAGCGTCGCCCTCGACCGCGACCACCCTGCGGTGGAGGCGGGCGAGCGGCAGGGCGAACAGGCCGACCCCGGCATAGAGGTCGTAGGCCTCGTCCCCCTCCCAGGGCCCGACCGCGCGAGCGACGAGCTCGGCGACCAGGTCGCGGTGCGCCTGGAAGAAGACGCGGGCGTCGAAGGCGTAGGTCAGCGACTCGCCGCCGCCGGTACCGGGGAGCTCCAGGGCGATCTCGCCGTGCGGCAGGCCGGGGACGACCGGGGCGACGGTGACCTCGCCGACCGCGGGGTCGTCCGGCGCGAGCGCGATCCCCGCTCGGCGTGCCGCGGCGGCGGGGGCGGTCCGCCGCTCCGGCGGCTCGTCGCGGGCAGTGCCGCCGGCCCGGCCGCCGGCGGCGAGGTCGAGCCGGCGCGGCGTCTTCTCGGCCAGCCGGAGCGGCAGGTCGGGCAGGAGCGACTCGAGCTCGGGCACCAGGATCGGACAGGCCGCGACCGGCACCAGGTCGTGGGTGCCGCGGGCGAAGTAGCCGACCTGGACCGCCTCCCCCTCGCCCTCGGTGTGGAGCTGGGTACGCAGCCGCCAGGCCCACGGCCCGCCGGCGACGATCTCGGGCTCGGGAAGCTCGACCCCGCCGAGCCGGGCCAGCGTCTCGAGCGTCGCCGCCGCCTTGAGCCGCACCTGCAGGCCGTCCTCGAGGTGCTGGAGGTCGCAGCCGCCGCAGCGGACGAAGTAGGGGCAGGGCGGCTCGCGCCGGCCGGGACCCGGGGCGAGCACCTCGACGATCTCGGCCCGCCCGTAGTCGGGCCGCCGCTCGACGATCCGCACCCGCAGCCGGTCGCCCGGCGCCGACCGGGACACGAAGAGCGGGATGCCGTCGATCCGTCCCAGGCCGTCGCCGCCGGCGACCAGCTTCTCGATCTCGACCTCCGTCTCGTCGAGCCCCGCCAGCCGCGCCGCGGTCGCCTCCCGCCGCCGCACCGCCTCGGCGGCTACGGGATCGGGAGGCGGCCGCTCGGGACGCTTGCCGGGCTTCGCTACGCCCTGTCGCCCGCGAGCGCCCTCCCCGGCCGCCCGCCGCGGCGCGCGCCCTCCGGCGTCCGACGCCCGGCCGCGCGGACCGCGCCCGCCCGAGCCGGGCCGGCTCCTCTCGCCGGTCCGCCGGCCGTCGCGGCCAGCCGGAGCGTCCTCGCGACCTCGACCTCCAGAGTCCCGCGCCTCCCCTCGGCGCGCACCGCCTCCCGCTCGGCCGCGTGTCTTGTCTTCGTCGCCGCGTTTCGTTCCGCCGCCGCGCGGCCCGCCTCGCCGTCCTCGATCGTCCCCGCCACCTCGACCGCCACCCTTGCCGCCGCCGTTCGGGCTGCGGCTGCCCTGCCCCCGCCGCCGGCCTCGATCGTCACGCCCGCTCCCACCCCGCCTGCCGCCACCTTTCCGATCCGCCGCCACCTCCTACCCCCTCTCGCCGATCAGCACGTGGACCCGCTCCGCCAGCTCGGGCAGCACCCGACGGATCTCCTCCTCGAGGTCGCTCCGGCGGTGGCGGCGGGAGAGGTGGGTGAGGACGATCGCGCGGTTGTCGAACCGGCCGGCCCGCGCGGCGAGGTCGGCGAGGTGGAGGTGCTTGTAGCGCCTGCCCTTCTCCTCCAGCCCCTCGCCGACGAAGGTGCACTCGACCACCAGGACGCCGGCGCCGAACAGCCGCGGCTCGCGGTCGAAGACGCCCGGGCCGGTATCGCCGCAGTAGGAGAGCGCCAGGTCCTCGACGGTCTCGGTGACCTCCTGGCCCGCCGCCCGCAGCGCCGCGATCTCCTCGCCCGAGCGGTCGCGGAGCTCCGCCCGCAGCCGGCGCCGGCGGCGCCACAGGTGGTAGCCCAGGCTCGGCACCACGTGGTCCGTGGCGAAAGCCTCGACCGCCAGGTCGCGGCCGACGTCGACCCGGTCGCCGGGCGCGAACGGCACGAGCTCGTAGTCGTAGTCGACCTCCTCGAGCCGGGCGGCCGCGGCGACCAGGTCGCGCATCGCCCCGGCCACCGCCCGCGGGCAGAACACCCGGGTCCCCGCCTCGTGGTGGAGCGAGCGCTGGGAGAGGACGTAGGGGACGCCGAGCGCGTGGTCGAGGTGGCCGTGGGTGATGAACAGGCAGGCCGAGCCGGCGAGCTGGAGCGCGCCGCGGCCGACGTCGAAGGCGAGCCCTGGCGGGTGGACGCGGAGCCAGGTCTCCTCACCCGCCCGCGACACGCCCTCGAGGCGCAGGCCGCCGATCCGCAGGGTCTCCGGGCGCACCGCGTCGATCCCGCTCCGGGGCGCGCCCGGGACGGCCTCTTTAGTGCCCCGCTCCACGGATACGCTCGCATTCGGCCGCCGATCCATCCGCCCCGACGGCGTTGCGCTCCCTGCGACAGACCTTCGGGTCTGCCTCGGTCGCGCGCCTTGTCGGGGCGGCGCCTCGGCGGCCTCGATGCGTGACCGTATCCGTGGAGCCGGGCACTCAGATCTCCCGATAGAGCCAGCGGCGGATCGGGTCGAGGCGCCGGCGCACCGAGTCGGGGTCGGGGTCGATCAGCCACAGGGTGCCGGCGATCGACGAGAGCAGCGAGTTGCCGTCCTGCGGGGTGAAGCAGAAGCCGACGACCCGGCGCTTGCGGCGCACGATCAGGGTGGGCAGCACGACGACTGTCTGCGACATGATCCTGCCGTAGTAGCCGTGGTCGCGTCCGAAGCTGAAGATCAGGTTCGCGTAGCGCTTGTCGGTGACGGCCACCCGCGCGTTGTCGCGCAGCATCCGCTCGACCTCCTCGACGCTGGTGTCGCGGTCGAGCTCCAGGTCGAACCAGATCGAGTGCATGTATTGGGTGTTGAGCTTGACCGCGCTCGAGAACAGGTCGAGGTCGGCGCCCAAAGTCTGGAAGACGCGGTGGGCGTCCTCGGCATGATGGGTCCCGAAATCCGGGTCGTCGTGCTGGCCGACGTTCGGCGCCGGCACGTAGCCGTCGACCTGGGTGACGTCGTTCGCCCGCCGCATGCAGACGAAGGTGCCGCGGTCGAGCCGGAAGCGGTCTCCGTCGTGGGCGAGGGTCTTGATCAGGGTGGTGATGTTGTGCGTGTTGCACGAGACGACCTGGAGGAAGCGGTCCTCCCCGGGCACCAGCGCCTCGTCGTTGACCCCGCGGGCGTACGGCTTGCCGAAGCCCGACTCGCTCCCCTGGGCGAGGAAGCCCCTGGGTCCGGAGAGGTGGCTGTAGACGTCATCCTTGTTCTGGTTGCCCGCCGGCGTGCAGTCGAGCACGACGGTCGCCCGCTCGAGCGCCTCGCGCCCGTCGTAGGAGACCGTGTGGCCGAGCTTCTCGAAGTCGCCGCGCGCCGGCTCGTCGACGGCGAGCTTCGCGCCGCGCGTCATCAGGTGGTCGAGCTTCGCCTTGTCGCTGGCCAGCGGCGTGCGCTTGTGGAAGGTGACCTCGTCGATGCCGAAGCGGTCGCGGAAGTCGGTGAACAGGCCGATCAGCGGCTCGCCGATCGTCCCGGTGCCCACGAGGTGGACGATGGTGCTCATGGATCCCTCTCCAGGATGTGTCCCGCGGAAGGCCCCGCGGCGGCGGGGAGGCCGCGGCGGGGGAGGCCCGCGGCCAGCAGGCCCGTGGTGCGAGAGCCGGGTCGCCGCACGCCCGGCGGCGAGGCGGCGGCATGCTAGCACGGGGCGGGGCGGCTCCTACCCTCCTCCGGCGTGGATCTTGCCGCCGCGCCAGCCGGTGTCGCGGCGGGCGAACTCGTCGAGGTCCTCGGGCACCTCGACGAGGGTGCGGGTCATCGCCGGGTCGCAGACCTCGTTCTCGCACTCGTAGGTGTAGACGTTCCAGCCGTCGCCCCGGCGGGCGAAGGCGGCGAGGGTCTGGTGGGTGTCGCAGTGGCCGCACTTCACCGAGAGGTTGCGGATGTTGATCATCCCGGGCGCACCGGCCGGCACCGCGTCCGGGGCGTCGGGGTCGGCGGCGGCCTGGTCGGCGGCGTCGGCGCCCTCGGCCGCGTCGCGAAGGGCCTCGGCGCGCGCTCCGCCGCCGATCTGGACGATCGGGCCGGCCGCGGCCGGCTCGCCGTCACCGCGCTCACCGGCCGCCCGTCGGTCGCGTTCGTCCCGTTCGTCGCTCATCGCCGTCAGGCTAGCAGACGGCCTCGGCACCGGATCCGCCGCGGGCGGTCTTCCGCCGGGCTCCGGCGGGCGGTCGCCGGCCGCGGCCGGGCGCCGATCGGGCTCGGTTGGCCAGCGGCTTGCACCCCGATCGCAGATTGCGGAGAATTATGGCGATGCGTCGATATCCAGCCGCCTGCATTCGGCTCCGGTTCCTCGCCGCCGCCCTCGCGGCGGCTGCGGCGGCCCCCGGCCCCGCGGAGGCTCGTACCCAGGGCGAGGCGCCGCCGCCGGTCGGCGAGTTCACCGAGAGCGTCGCGGTCCCCTGGGTGATGGTACCCGTCGTCGTCCGCGGGCCGCGGGGCTACGTGCGCGGGCTCGAGCGCGGCGACTTCCGGCTCTACGTCGACGGCGAGCGGGTCGACTTCCCCGACTTCGAGTCGGACGCCGAGACCCCGGTCAGCCTGGTCGTGCTGCAAGACCTCTCCGGCTCGATGGCCAACGGCGGCAAGCTCGCGGCGAGCCGGCGGGCGCTCGGCCAGCTCCTCGATCGCGCGCGGCCGCTCGACGAGATGGCGCTCGCCACCTTCGCCGGCGGCGAGCTCACGGTCGACGTACCGTTCACCGGTTCCGAGGAGGTGCTCCGCGAGTCGATGGAGCTGTGGGAAGGCTACGGCACGACCGCGATCCACGACGCCGTCGCCTCGATCCCCGAGATCGGCGCCGAGGGGCGCCATCCGAAGCGGGCGGTGGTCCTCGTCTCCGACGGGGTCGACAACGCGAGCGTGCTGGCGCCCGGCGAGGCGCGCGAGGTCGTCCGCGAGGCGCGTCTCCCCGTCTACGTGGTCGCCCTCGGCCGCGGGCCCGTCGCGAACGGGAACGGCGCGGACGGCGTCCGCCGCGGCCCGAGTGGCGCCCGCGGCACGGCGTCCGACTCCTACGGCGCGCTCCTCCGCCGGCTGGCGGTCGAGACCGGCGGCCGGTACTTCCCGGTCCGCCGGCCGGGCGAGATCGCGCCCGCCGTCGCCGCGCTCCTCGACGAGCTTCGACAGCAGTACGTGCTGGCGTTTCCCGCCGCCCCCGGCCCGTCGGCGCCTCGGCGCCTCGAGGTCCGGGTGGCGGTCCCCGGCCGCGTCGCGGTGACCCACCGCCGCGGCTACGTCGGAGGGCCGCCCGCATGAGGCGGCCCGCAACCATGGCAGCAAGTGGCGAAAGTCCATGGGGACTTCACCACGGGCTGCAAGACAGGAGGACCTTCCGATGAGACAGATCCTGACCGTCGCCCTTCTCGCCGGCGCCGTCGCGGCGTCCGGTTGTGCGACGAAGAAGTACACCCGCGACTACGTGGCTGGCGAGGCCCAGGTGATCAACACCCGCATCGACGGCGTGGAGGAGCAGGTCGAGCAGAGCCAGACACGCCTCGCCGAGCACGACCGGCGGATCGACCAGGCGTCGAGCCGGGCCACCGAGGCGTCGCAGACCGCCCGCGAGGCCCTCGAGCGCGCCCAGGCCGCCGGCCAGCTCGCCCAGGGCAAGCTCCTCTACGAGACCGTCCTCACCGACGACGACGTCAAGTTCGGCTTCGACCGCTCGGCGCTGTCACCCGAGGCCCAAACCGCTCTCGACGACTTCGCCAACGAGCTCAAGGCCGAGTACAACGGTGTCTTCATCGAGATCCAGGGCCACACCGACGCGGTCGGTCCCGAGACCTACAACGACCGGCTCGGCGAGGCCCGGGCCGAGGCCGTCCGCCGCTACCTCAACCGCGAGCACGGCTTCGCGCTGAACCGGATGAACGTCATCAGCTACGGCGAGGAGTCGCCGGTCGCGGAGAACGCGAACCGCCAGGGCCGGGCACAGAACCGGCGCGTGGCGCTGGTGGTGCTGCAGTAGGGGAACGGTCCGCGGATGCCGGCCGCCGGAGCCGAGGCGGCCGGCATCCCACCGGCTCCGCCGGCGAGGGGCGCTACGCCGGCGGAACACCGGCCGGCTGGACGCCCCCGGCTCCGCCCGCCTAGGCGCCTGCCTCGGCGAGCAGCCTCCGGAGCTCCTCCTCGGTGACGATCCCGGCGTCGAAGTAGGTCACCCCGCCCGCCCGATCGACGATCATCAGGGTGGGGAGCGAGATCACCCCCAGCGAGTCGGCCAGCCGGCTCTCCGGGTCGAGGAGCACCGGGTAGGGGAACGGCCGCCGGTCGACGAAGCGCCGCACCTTCTCCTCCTTCTCGCCGACGTCGACGGCGAGGAACTGCACCCGCTCGCCCTCGACGTCCTCCCACACCTCGGCCAGCACCGCGGCCTGCGCGTGGCACGGCACGCACCACGTCGCCCAGAAGTCGATCAGCACCACCCGGTCCCGGAAGTCCGGCGGCCCGAGCTCCGCGCCGTCGAGCGACGCGAGCCGGAAGTCGGCGTGGACGCCCTCGACGGCCGGGCCGGCGGTGCCGCCCCCCGCACCGGCGGTGGCGCCCTCACCGGAGCAGCCGGCCAAGAGGAACAGCAGGCCGGTGGCCGCGGCGAGACCGGTGCGCATCTTGAAGGTCCGAGTCGACATCGTTGGCCATCCTAGCCGACAGACCACAGACACGGGCGATGCCCTCGTTCCCGCTCTCCCCGGCACGGAGGGGCGTAGCGTGCCGGAGATCCGGCGACCCGGACCGAGGAGACGAACGAGGCGTACGCCAGTACGCCGCAGAGAGCGACGAGGGAGGACCGGCGGAGATCCGGTGCGATCCGCCCCTCCGTCAGCTGCAGCCCGAGGTGCTCCCGCAGTTGAGGCACTTGTAGCAGCTGCCGTTTCTCACCATGATCGAGCCGCACTCGTGGCAGCTCGGCGAGTCTTCCTGGTAGAGGAAGGTGACCTTGGCGGTCTCCGCGGCGTGGCCGTTCGTGCCGTGGGCGCCGTGGGCGGCCGCGTCCGCGGAGGAACCGGCCGGCTCCGCGCCGCCCGCGGTGGCCGTGGCGCCGGTGGCGACCGGCTCGGCGGCCGCGGCGGCCTCGCCGTCGGCCGGGGGCTCGTCGCGGAGGACGAGGCCGGCGGCGACCTTCTCCTCGCGGCTGAGGAACTTCAATGCCAGCCAGCGGAAGATGTAGTCGGTGATCGACTTGGCGAAGGGGATCTCCGGGGTGCGGGTGAAGCCCGACGGCTCGAAGCGGGTGTGGCTGAACTTGTCGACCAGGGTATGGAGCGGCACGCCGTACTGGAGCGCGATCGAGATCGCGGTGGCGAAGGCGTCCATCAGGCCCGAGATCGTCGAGCCCTCCTTGGCCATGGTGAGGAAGATCTCCCCGGGCTGGCCGTTGTCGTAGAGGCCGACGGTGATGTAGCCCTCGTGCTCGTTGACCGAGAACTTGTGGGTCACCGCGCGCCGCTCGTCGGGGAGCTTGACCCGCACCGCCATCCGCTCCTCGGCCGGCACCGGCGCCGTCGTCCCCTCGTCGCGCTTCGTCGACAGCGGCTGGCTGCGCTTGCAGCCGTCGCGGTAGATCGCCACCGCCTTGAGCCCGAGCCGCCACCCCTCGAGGTAGGCGCCGGCGATGTCGTCGACCGTCGAGTCCTCGGGCATGTTGATCGTCTTGGAGATCGCCCCCGAGATGAACGGCTGCGCCGCGGCGAGCATCTTCAAGTGCCCCATCCAGCGGATCGAGCGGCTCCCCTTGGCCGGCTTGAAGGCGCAGTCGAACACCGGCAGGTGCTCGTCGGCGAGGCCGGGGGCGCCCTCGATCGTGTCGTTCTCGTCGACGTACTCGACGATGGCGCGGACGTCGTCTTTGTCGTAGCCGAGCCGGGCCAGGGCGAGGGGGACCGTCTGGTTGACGATCTTGATCATCCCGCCGCCGACGAGCTTCTTGTACTTGACCAGGGCGATGTCGGGCTCGACGCCGGTCGTGTCGCAGTCCATCATGAAGGCGATCGTGCCGGTCGGGGCGAGCACCGAGATCTGGCTGTTGCGGATGCCGTTCGCCTCGCCGAGCTCGACGACCTCGTCCCACGACTCCCTGGCGGCGCGGAGCAGCTCGAGGGGCACGTGGGCCGGGTCGATCCCGCGTAGTGCGTCGCGGTGCTTGCGCATCACCCGCAGCATCGGCTCGCGGTTCTCCTCGAAGCGCTCGAACGGCCCCATCTCGCCGGCGATCCGCGCCGACTGGGCGTACGCCGCCCCCGACATCAGCGCCGTGATCGCCCCGGCGTAGTCGCGCCCGGTGTCGGAGTCGTAGGGCAGCCCGCGCGCCATGAGCAGGGCGCCGAGGTTCGCGTAGCCCAGCCCGAGCGGCCGGAACAGGGCCGAGTTCTCGGCGATCCGCGGCGTCGGGTAGCTCGCGTTGTCGACGATGATCTCCATCGCCGAGATCACCACCTCGCACGCGTGCCGGAAGCTCCCGACGTCGAACCCGCGCTCCGGGTCGTAGTACTTCAACAGGTTGAGCGACGCCAGGTTGCACGCCGTGTCGTCGAGGAACATGTACTCGGAGCATGGATTACTCGCGTAAATCCGATCGGTGTTCGCGCAGGTGTGCCAGTCGTTGATCGTGGTGTCGTACTGCATGCCGGGGTCGCCGCAGATCCAGGCGGCGTCGGCGATCCGGCGCATCAGGTCGGCGGCCGGGAAGGTGTCCATGACGTGGTCTCCGACTCGCGCCGTCGTCGAGAACTCCCCGCCCTCCTCGACCGCCCGCATGAACTCGTCGGTGACGCGCACCGAGTGGTTCGCGTTCTGGTAGAAGATCGAGTCGTAGGCGCCGCCGGCGACGTTGAAGCCGCCCTCGTAGCCCGCCTCGATCAGCGCCCAGGCCTTCTGCTCCTCGACCGCCTTGCAGCGGATGAACTCCTCGATGTCGGGGTGGTCGACGTCGAGGATCACCATCTTCGCCGCCCGCCGGGTCTTGCCGCCGCTCTTGATCACCCCGGCGAAGGCGTCGAACCCCTTCATGAAGCTGACCGGCCCCGAGGCGGTGCCGCCGCCGGCCAGGTGCTCGTTCGAGGCGCGCAGCTTCGAGAGGTTCGAGCCGGTGCCCGAGCCGTACTTGAACAGCATTCCCTCGGTCTTGGCGAGCCCGAGGATCGACTCCATCGTGTCCTCGACCGCGTTGATGAAGCAGGCCGAGCACTGCGGCTTCGGCTCGATCCCGACGTTGAACCACACCGGCGAGTTGAAGCACGCCATCTGGTGGAGCAGGACGTGGGTCAGCTCGGCGTGGAAGGTCTCGGCGTCCTCGCCGGTGGCGAAGTAGCCGCCGGCCGCCCCCCAGCCGTGGATCGTGTCGGCGACCCGCGAGACGAGCTGGCGGACGCTCGTCTCCCGCTCCGGGGTGCCGAGCTGGCCACGGAAGTACTTCGAGACGACGACGTTGGTCGCCGTCTGCGACCACGCCTTCGGCACCTCGACGCCGCGCTGCTCGAAAATCTTCTCGCCCTTCTCGTTGCCGATCACCGCGTCGCGCCGCTCCCACTCGACGGCGTCGAACGGATGCACCCCCGGGGTCGTGTACCGGCGCTCGACGGCGATCCCCCGGCCCTCCCGTCCGGCGGCTTCCCGGGCGGCACCCCCCTCCTTCGCGGCCGGCGTCTTCCTCGGGGGCCGCGCGTCGCTCGGGCTGGGGGACTGGACGGTGGGTTCGCTCGCCATCGCTGGGGTCTCCTGATGTCGGGGGTGACGGTACGGGCTGGCGGTACGTGCTGGTCGAACGATGCTCGCGCTCAGGGGCGGCCCGGCCGGCGGCGGGGACCCGGTCCCTCGCCCGGCACGCGGCGACCTTCGTGTCTCATGAGGCGCACCGACGAAGATACCACTACATCTTGGGGTGTCAAGCCCCCGAAGTGGACCATCTTGTGGGTCTTTCCGCGGAAAGACGGTGGGGAAGCTGTGGAAAACCTGTCGCCGCGCCGAGGAAAGCGTGCCGGCGCGGGACCGGCGGGAGGCTGCGTCCCCTCCACACCCTCGACCGGCTCCTCGCCGCCCAGGACGTCTCGGTCACCCGCCTCGGGCGTGAGCTGCAAGCCGACAGGAGCTGGGAGCTCGAAGACTCCTGACGGTAGGTCGACGCAAGGTGGCGGACATCGACCCCCGGCGATCGAGCGCGCCACCGGCCGGTGGTAGTGTGGGTGCGCCACGCGACCCCGAGGAGACATCGAGATGCCGCAGGTCACAGAACGGAGCCCCACCCAGAGCGGGGCGGGCGGCGCCCCGGCCCCTTCCGCCGAGCGGCTGGTCGAGCGGCTGCGCGCCGCGGTGCGGCTGGGCGACCCGACGGCGATCGCCGAGCGGGTGCAGGACGACCTCGCCGAGCTGATCGCCGACCGCGGGATGACCTTCGACCCGCACCTCACCGAGCCGTGCGAGGAGCGCTACGCCCGGCGCCTGCTCCACCGCGAGCCGGACGGGAGCTTCACGGTCGTGGTGATGACCTGGGGGCCGGGACAGGGGACGCCGCTCCACGACCACGCCGGGATCTGGTGCGTAGAGGGGGTGGTCGACGGGCGGATGGAGGTGCGCCAGCTCGAGCTCGTCGAGGAGGACGCCGAGGGAACCTGCCGCTTCGCCGAGCGCGGGCGGTCGATCTCGGGCGTGGGCTCCTCCGGCGCCCTGATCCCGCCCTTCGAGTACCACACGCTGGCCAACGCGCTCGACGACCGCCCCTCGATCACGGTGCACGTCTACGGCGGCGAGATGGACCGCTGCTCGGTCTTCGAGGCGATGGACGACGGCACCTTCCGCCGCCGCACCCGCTCGCTCTCGTACACCGACTGAGACGTTCTTGGCCGAGGGCCGCGCCACGACGGTGACCGACGAGCCCGCGGCGGCCCCGGGCGCGGCCGCCGGCAAGCACCCGGCGCTCCTCGTCCGCGAGGCCGAGCCGCTCAACGCCGGCCCGCCGCCCGAGCTCCAGCGCGCCGCCTTCGTCACCCCGACCGAGCTGTTCTTCGTCCGCAACCACGCGCCGGTCCCCCGCCTCGACCCCGACGCCTTCCGCCTCGCCGTCCGCGGGCTGGTCGAGCGGTCGCTCGAGCTGTCGCTCGCCGAGCTCGGCGAGCGGTTCCCGCGCGCCGAGGTGACCGCCACCCTGCAGTGCGCCGGCCAGCGCCGCGACGAGCTCGCCGCCGTCCGCCCGGTGCCGGGCGAGCTGCCCTGGGGCGCCGAGCCGGTGTCGAACGCCTGCTGGGCCGGCGTCCGGCTGGCCGACGTCCTCACCGCCGCCGGTCCCGAGCCCGGCGCCAGGCACGCCGTCTTCCGCGGCCTCGACGAGGTCGAGCGCGAGGGGCGGCGGTTCGGCTTCGGCGGCTCGGTGCCGCTCGCCAAGGCGCTCTCGCCGGAGGTGCTGCTCGCCACCGAGATGAACGGCGAGCCGCTGCCGCCGGTCCACGGCGGGCCGCTGCGGGTCGTCGTGCCCGGCTACATCGGCGCCCGCAGTGTCAAGTGGCTGGCAGAGATCGAGCTCTCGTCCCGCTCCTCGGACAACTACTTCCAGGCCAAGGCCTACCGCCTCTACCCCTCGCACGTGTCCAAGGAGACCGCCGACCCGGCGCAGGCCTTCGAGCTCGGCGAGCTGGCGGTGACCTCGACGATCACCTCGCCGCGGGCGGGCGAGGCCGTCGGTCCGGGGCCGGTGCGGGTCGAGGGGATCGCGCTCGCGGGAGGTGGCCGGCGGGTCGAGCGGGTCGAGCTGTCGGGCGACGGCGGCGCCACCTGGACGCCCGCCGGGCTCGGCGCGGAGGGCGACGGCTGGACCTGGCGCTTCTTCGCCGGCGAGGTCGCGCTCGTCCCGGGCCGCGACGAGATCGCCGCCCGCGCCTGGGACTCCGCCGCCCAGACCCAGCCCGAGTCGGCGGCGGCGGTGTGGAACCACAAGGGCTACATGAACAGCTCCTGGGCGCGGGTCCGCGTGCGGCCCCAGCGGCCGGGGGAGCGGGAGGTCGGATAGCGCGCGATTCCGTGGCACGTCACTTGCTGATCCGCGGGTCGTGCTTCGGCCGGCGTGTGGGCGGGGACGCTCCTCGCCGGCCCTCATGTCCGGACGGCGTCGAACGCCGCTCCGGGGAAAGGAGACGGGAGGATGCTTCTCAAGTGGGCAATCATCGCCGCCGTCATCGCGCTGATCCTCTGGCTGCTCGGCCTGACCGGCGCGGCCGCGGCCTTCGGCGAGATCGCGCAGTTCCTGCTGTGGGCCTTCGTCATCTTGTTCGTCATCCTGCTGATCCTCCACTTCGTACGAGGTCGGAGGGTCGTCTGAGCCGGGGCCGGGCGGAGCCGGAGCTCTGATGGTGGAGGCACCGCTCGGCGCGCCGGGCGGCGACTCGCCGCCGGCGGAGACGGGGGCGGGCGGTCCCGAGGACCGCTACCGCCTCTTCCGCCGGCCGCGCGACGTCCGCTCGTTCGCGCTGACCGGGCTGTTCGTCCTCGCCGTCTTCTACACCCTCTACTTCGCCCGGCTGTTCCTGCTGCCGATCGTCCTGGCCATCCTCTTCGGCCTGCTGCTGTCGCCGCTCGTCCGCGGGCTGAACCGCCTCCGTATCCCGAAGGGCCTCGGCGCCGGTCTCGTCGTCCTCGGGCTCGTCGGGCTCACCGCCGGCGCCGGCTATCTCCTCGTCGAGCCGGCCGGCGACTGGATCGACCGCGCCCCGTCGTCGATGGCGCGGATCGAGGACAAGCTGCGCCGCCTCAAGGAGCCGGTGGCGCAGATGAACCGCGCCACCCAGGAGGTCGAGAAGCTGACGACCGTCGGCGGCTCGGCGGCCGCCGGCGAGAGCGACGTCCAGGTCCAGCAGGTGCAGCGCGACAGTCTCTCCGACACCCTGGTCGAGCGCGCCCAGCAGTTCGTCGCCGGCGTGGTCGTGATGCTGGTGCTCCTCTACTTCCTGCTCGCCTCCGGCGACCTCTTCCTGCGCAAGCTGATCCGCGTGCTGCCGACGCTGGACGACAAGAAGCGGGCGGTCGACATCGCCCGCCAGCTCGAGGAGGACGTCTCGCTCTACCTGTCGACGATCACGCTCATCAACATCGGGCTCGGCGTCTGCGTGGCCGTCGCCGTGCACCTGCTCGGCCTGCCGAACCCGGTGCTCTGGGGGGTGATGGCGACGCTGCTCAACTTCATCCCCTACCTCGGCGGGATCATCGGCATCGTCGTCATCGCGATCGTCAGCGTGCTGACCTTCGACAGCCCGGGCGAGATCCTCCTGCCCCCGTTGGTGTACTTCCTGCTCACCGCGAGCGAGGGGTACTTCGTCACGCCGATGATCCTCGGCAAGCGGCTGACCCTGAACCCGGTCGTCATCCTCCTCGGCCTGATCTTCTGGGGCTGGCTGTGGGGGATCGTCGGCGCGGTCCTCGCCGTCCCGATGCTGGTCTCGGTCAAGATCCTCTGCGACCACATCCCGCCGCTCGCCTCGGTCGGCGAGTTCCTCGGCCGCTGAGGCCGGCCGCGACCCGCCCGGTGCTCAGCCGTCGCCGCCGCGGAAGCGCTCGATCTCGCGCCGCTGTTTCTTGGTCGGCCGCCCGGCGCCCCGTTCCCGCTGCGCCGGCGCCCGCCGCATCAGCCGCTCGAGCGGGTCGAGCTGGGGCGGCGGCCCGCTGAGGTCCTCGTACAGCCCGGCCGCCTCGGCCTTGGCCACCGGCTTGTCCCGCAGCTCCTGCACCACCAGCACCCGCTTCCAGTCACCCTTCTGGACTTCGATCCGGTCGCCGACCTGCACGCTCCGGTGCGGCTTGACGGTCTGCCCGTCCACCCGCACCCTCCCCGCCACGCACGCCTTGGTCGCCTGGCTCCGCGTCTTGAACATCCTCGCCACCTGCAACCACTTGTCGAGCCGCACGTCCATCGGACCGTCAGTCTAGCGGGCGGGTGGTGGGCGCTTGCGACCGGGCGGGGGCTGCGGCCGGGGCGGGTCGTGAGGGCGTGGGTGGGTGGGGGAGCCGTCGGGGGAAACGGCGGCGGCTGATGGAAATGCGGGGGGAGGGCCGCCGCCTCCGTCGCGGCCGGCGCCGGACCGTCCTGGCCCTGCGACGGCCTCTACCCTGCGCCGTCCACGAGGTTCCCCCGCCGGCTCCCCCACCCACCCACGCGGCGGGCCGGCCGTGGAAGGGCCGCAGCCCCCGCCCTCCAGTGTGGGGCACGTAGGGGGGGAGAGATACGTGGCTCTCTCGCTCCGCGCTCCGCGCGGATCTCGGGTTCGCAACCCCCACCCCCTCTTCGCCGACCCGGTCACGAGAACGCATGAGCTCGTTATCGACCCCACTCCCCTTCATCGAGCTGTTCTCCATCGAAAGACCGGCTGGCACGCTGTCCCCCTTCAGCTCTGCCGCCTCCGCCCCGGCTCGGAGCCTCTCGAACGCGGTGGTGCTCCCCACGCCGACGCTCCGATCACCGAACTGCGGCTGGTGAAGAGAGGGTTCCCCCACGCCCGAGCGGCGCTGCTACCCTCACCGCTGTCGCCCACAAGCCATGGTCGGCGCTGAAGCGGGGGTTTGTTCTCTTTTTTCTGTCGGGCCCCCTCTGGTCATCGGGGGCGGGAGGGGTGGCGTCCGGGGGCGCCGTGAGCGCGCGACGTGCACCACCCGCCGCAG
>Ga0214468_1000102_pt1 | contig 24888 bp, 19 predicted proteins | sample RVTome_9_FD_187334 | JGI IMG/M metagenome (GOLD analysis project Ga0214468, IMG submission 187334) | Soil microbial communities from uranium-contaminated site in the Upper Colorado River Basin, Wyoming, United States - RVT155D38 HiSeq ...
GGCGGCAGGAAGGCGAGCACGAGGTCGGCGTCGGGTAACCCGGCGTCTTCCTCGGCGAGCCGCCGCAGCGCCGCGGCGGACGGCTCGTCCGGGGGAAGCTGGAGCACCGTGCTCTCCATCGGGCGTGCGGGCGGCGGACTAGCCGAGCCCGGCGTCGGTGTGCTCGCCCCACACCCGGCGCAGGGCGGTGGCGATCTCGCCCAGGGTCGCGTCGGAGCGGACGGCGTCGAGGATTTTCGGCATCAGGTTCACGCCTTCGCCGGCGGCCGCCTCGAGCGCGGCGAGAGCGGCGCGGGCGGCCGCGCCGTCGCGGCGGTCGCGGAAGGCGGCGAGACGGGCGACCTGGTCGGCCTCCGCCTCGGGGTCGATCGCCAGGATCTCGGTCGGCGCCGCCTCGTCCTCGACGTGCGCGTTGACCCCGACGACCTTCGCCTCGCCGTCTTCGACCCGCCGCTGCCAGCGGTAGGCGGCCTCGGCGATCTCGTGCTGCTGGAACCCCTTCTCGATCGCCGCCCGCGCCCCGCCCAGCTCGTCGATCCGCGCCAGGTACGCGCGCGACTCGGCGACGATCGCGTCGGTCCGGTGCTCGATCGCCCAGGCGCCGCCGAGCGGGTCGGCGACCGCCGCCACCCCGCTCTCGTGGGCGATCACCTGCTGGGTGCGCAGCGCGAGCCGGGCGGCGTCGGCGGTCGGCAATCCGAGCGCCTCGTCGCGCGCGTTCGTGTGCAGCGACTGGGTGCCGCCGCAGACCGCGGCGAGCGCCTGGATCGCCACCCGCACCACGTTGACGTCCGGCTGCTGGGCGGTCAGCGTCGACCCTGCGGTCTGGGTGTGGAAGCGCAGCCAGCACGAGCGCTCGTCGCGCGGCGCGAAGCGCTCGCGGACCAGCTCGGCCCACAGCCGCCGCGCGGCGCGGAACTTCGCCACCTCCTCGAGAAAGTCGTTGTGGGCGTTGAAGAAGAACGACAGCCGGGGCGCGAACTCGTCGACGTCGAGCCCGCGGCCGACCGCCTCGCGCACGTACTCGAGCCCGTTGGCCAGCGTGAAGGCGACCTCCTGGACCGCGGTCGAGCCGGCCTCGCGCATGTGGTAGCCGGAGATCGAGATCGGGTTGAAGCGCGGCGCCCGCTCGGCGCAGAAGGCGATGACGTCGGTGACCAGGCGGAGAGAGGGGCCGGGCGGGTAGATGTAGGTCCCGCGCGCCGCGTACTCCTTGAGGATGTCGTTCTGGATCGTGCCGCCGACCGCCTCCCACGCCACCCCCTGCTCCTCGGCCACCACCAGGTAGAGGGCGAGCAGAATCGGCGCCGTCGCGTTGATCGTCATCGAGGTCGTCACCCGGTCGAGCGGGATGCCGTCGAAGAGCATCCGCATGTCCTCGATGGTGTCGATCGCCACCCCCACCCGGCCGACCTCGCCGCGGGCGATCGGCGCGTCGGAGTCGTAGCCGATCTGGGTCGGCAGGTCGAAGGCGACGGACAGCCCCGTCGTCCCCTGCTCGAGCAGGTAGCGGTACCGGCGGTTCGACTCGGCGGCCGACGAGTAGCCGGCGTACTGCCGCATCGTCCACAGCCGCTTGCGGTACATCTCCCGGTACAGCCCGCGCGTGTACGGGAACTCCCCGGGGTCGCCCAGCCGCTCCTCGTAGGCCGCCTCCGGCGCGTCCTCCGGCCGGTAGAACGCCCGCTCCCGCCCCGCCTCGTCCTCGCCACCCGCTCGCGGGCCGGCGGACGCGGAGGCCGGGCGCTCCGTCTTCGAGGGCATGGCCGGCATTATAGGTGCGGCTGAGAGACCGGGGCGGGCCGCCGGACGGCAACCGCGTCCGCGGCCTCACGTATCCTGAGGACGGACTCGATCTACGGAGGAGGCACCCCATGACGCCGACGCCCGCTGTCTCGACCTCACTGAAGACGTCCACCTTCGGCCTGCTCTGCCTCGCCGCGTTCTCGGCCTGCGCCGCCGACGCGGCCGCACCCCGGGCCGGCGAGCCGGCCTCCGCAGACGAGCCGGCCGCGGCCGAGCCGTCGGCCGGTGCCGCTGCCGGCCGCTCCGGCACCCTGCTCGTCGCCAACAAGGCCGAGGCGACGCTCTCCTTCGTCGATCTCGCGTCCGGCGAGGTGGTCGCCACCGTCCCCACCGGCCGGGGCCCCCACGAGGTGGCGGTGTCGCCGGACGGGGCGACGGCGGTGGTGGCGGACTACGGCGGGTCCGCCGCCGGCTCGACGCTGACGGTCGTCGACGTGCCGGGCGCGCGGGTCGTGCGCACGGTCGAGCTCGGCGAGCACACCCGCCCGCACGGGGTCGCGTTCCTCGACCGCCGGCGCGTCGCGGTGACGGCCGAGGGCTCGGGGTCGCTCCTAGTCGTCGACGTCGACACCGGGGAGGTCGAGACCGCGATCCCCACCGGCCAGCGCGTCTCCCACATGGTGGCCCTCGACCCGGGCCGCGAGCGGGCCTACGTGGCGAACATCGGGTCGGGCTCGATGACGGTCGTCGACCTCGCCGCCGGCAAGAAGGTCGCCGACGTCCCGACCGGCGCCGGGGCCGAGGGGATCGCGGTGTCGCCGGCCGACGGACGGGTATGGGTGACCAACCGCGAGGCGGACACGGTGACCGCCGTCGACCCGGAGACCCTCGCCGTCGTCGCCACCCTGGAGTCCGAGGCCTTCCCGATCCGCGCCGAGGCGACCCCCGACGGCCGCTGGGTGCTGGTGTCGAACGCCGAGTCGGGCACCCTGACCGTGATCGACGCTCGTACCGCCGAGGTCGCGCGCACCGTCGACCTCTCCATGCAGCCCGCCGGCGGCGACGGCCGGATGTTCGCGGGCTTCGGCGCCAGCTCGGTGCCGATCGGCATCGAGATCGCCCCGGACGGCCAGACCGCCTGGATCGCCCATGCCAACGCCGACGCGGTCCAGGTCCTGGATCTCACCACCTGGCAGCCGGCCGGCGCCCTCACCGCCGGCAAAGAGCCCGACGGCATGGCCTACTCGCCGCGGAAGGTCGAACGCGCAGCCTCCGCGCCCTGAGAACAGCTCACGCGGTCTCGACCGGCCGCTCCTCGTAGAGCGCCTGCATCGGCGTCACGCTCAGCCCGTCTCTCCGCAGCGAGCGGATGCCCTCGGCGGCCGCCAGCGCGCCGGAGATGGTGGTGATGCAGGGAACGTGGTGCTTGAGCGCCAGGCGGCGGATGTGGGTGTCGTCCTCGTGCGAGGCGCGGCCGAGGGGGGTGTTGACGACGAGGTCGATGTCGCCGTTGATCAGCAGGTCGCCGACGTGGGGGCGGCCCTCGTGGATCTTCTGGACGCGCTCGACGGCGAGGCCCTCGGAGGCGAGGTAGGCGGCGGTGCCGGCGGTGGCGAGGAGGCGGAAGCCCTCGTCGGCGAGGAGGCGGGCGACGGGGACGACGGCGCCCTTGTCGCGGTCGTGGACGGAGACGAAGGCGGCGCCGGAGAGCGGCAGCCGCTCGCCTGCGCCGAGCAGCGCCTTGGCGAAGGCGTTGCCGAACTGGCCGGAGGCGGACACGCCCATGACCTCGCCGGTCGACTTCATCTCGGGGCCGAGGAGCGGGTCGACGTCGGGGAAGCGGCGGAAGGGGAAGACCGGGGCCTTGACGAAGACGCCGGGGACGGCGGGCTCCTCGGTGAAGCCGACGTCGGCCAGCCGCTCGCCGCTCATCGCGCGCACGGCGACTTTGACCAGCGGCACGCCGACCGCCTTGGCGATGAAGGGGATGGTGCGCGAGGCGCGCGGGTTGACCTCGAGGACGTAGAGGTCGCCCTCGTGCAGGGCGAACTGGACGTTCATCAGCCCGACGACGCCGAGCCGTAGCGCCAGCCGGCGGGCGACGTCGCGCATCTCGTCGACCTGGCGCTCGGCGAGGCGCAGCGGGGGCAGCACCGCCGCCGAGTCGCCGGAGTGGATGCCGGCCTCCTCGATGTGGCGGAGGACGCCGGCGACGACCGCCCGCTCGCCGTCGGCGACGAGGTCGAGGTCGACCTCGATCGCGTCCTCGAGGAAGCGGTCGAGCAGCACCGGCGCCCCCTCGCTGACCTCGGCGGCGTGACGCATGTAGTGCTCGAGGGTCTCCTCGTCGTAGCAGATCGCCATCGCGCGGCCGCCGAGGACGTAGCTCGGGCGGACGACGACCGGGTAGCCGATCTCGCGGGCGACGTCGACGGCCTCGTCCTCCGACGATGCGCTCCCGTGGGCCGGGGTGCGGATGCCCTCGGCGGCGAGCAGCGCCCCGAAGCGGCCGCGATCCTCGGCTAGGTCGATCGCGTCGGGCGGCGTGCCCCAGATCGGCACGCCCGCCGCCTCGAGCCCGTGCGCCAGCTTGAGCGGCGTCTGCCCGCCGAGCTGGACGATCACCCCGACCGGCCGCTCGCGCTCGACGACCCCGAGGACGTGCTCGAGGGTGAGCGGCTCGAAGTAGAGGCGGTCGGCGGTGTCGTAGTCGGTCGACACCGTCTCCGGGTTGCAGTTGACCATCACCGACTCGTAGCCCATCTCGCGCAGGGCGAAGGCGGCGTGGACGCAGCAGTAGTCGAACTCGATCCCCTGGCCGATCCGGTTCGGCCCGGAGCCGAGGATGACGACCTTCTCGCGGTCGGTCGGCTCGGACTCGCACTCGTCGCCGAAGGTCGAGTACATGTAGGGCGTCTCGGCCGGGAACTCCGCGGCGCAGGTGTCGACCCGCTTGTAGACGCGCACGACGCCGCGCTCGGCGCGGGCGGCAGCGACCTCGGCCGGCGTCGCGGCGACGAGCGACGCGATCCGCTCGTCGGTCAGCCCGCTGCGCTTGGCCGCCGCCAGGAGCGTCCGCGGCAGGCTCCGGAGGTCCCAGCAGCCGAGCTCGGTCTCCAGCTCGACGATCGCCCGGATCTCGCACAGGAACCAGGGGTCGATGCGGCTCGCCGCCGCGACCTCGCGCACCGTCCACCCTTGGCGCAGGGCGGCGAAGACCGCCCACAGCCGCTCCCAGTTGGGCTCGGTCAGCCGCCGGCGCAGCCCGACCGGGTCGGCGAGCCGGCGCTCGCGCTCGGAGCCCTTGCCGTCGAGCTCGAGCGAGGCGATCGCCTTCATCAGCGCCTCGCGGAAGGTCGACCCGAGCGCCATCACCTCGCCGACCGACTTCATGCTGGTGCCGAGCACCGCGTCCGCCTGCGGGAACTTCTCGAACGCCCACCGCGGGATCTTGACCACCGTGTAGTCGAGGGTCGGCTCGAACGCGGCGTAGGTCTCGCCGGTGATGTCGTTGGGGATCTCGTCGAGGGTGTAGCCGACCGCCAGGAGCGCGGCGATCTTGGCGATCGGGAAGCCGGTGGCCTTCGAGGCCAGCGCCGAGCTGCGGGAGACCCGCGGGTTCATCTCGATGACCAGCCGCCGGCCGGTCGCCGGGTCGACCGCGAACTGGATGTTCGAGCCGCCGGTGGCCACCCCGACCCGGCGGATCACCGCGAAGGCGTCGTCGCGCATCGCCTGGTACTCGCGGTCGGTCAGGGTCTGCTGCGGGGCGACGGTGATCGAGTCGCCGGTGTGCACCCCCATCGGGTCGAAGTTCTCGACCGAGCAGACGACGATCGCGTTGTCCGCCCGGTCGCGCATCACCTCGAGCTCGAACTCCTTCCAACCGAGGACGCTCTGCTCGACCAGCACCCGGTGGACCGGCGAGGCGGCGATCGCCCGCGCGATCACCTCGTCGAACTCGTCGCGGTTGTAGGCCACGCCGCCCCCCTCGCCGCCCAGGGTGTAGCTGGGGCGGACGATCACCGGGAAGCCGACCTCGAGCGCGATCGCGCGCGCCTCCTCGACCGAGCCGGCGTAGCCGCTAAGGGCGCAGGCGAGCCCCACCTCCTCCATCGCCTGCTTGAAGAGCTGGCGATCCTCGCCGAGCCGTAGCGCCTCCGGGGTGGCGGCGAGCACCTCGACGCCGAGCCGGTCGAGGGCGCCGGAGTCGGCGAGCGCGAGCGTGAGGTTGAGGCCGGTCTGCCCGCCCACCGTCGGCAGCAGCGCGTCCGGCCGCTCCCGCTCGAGGATCTTCTCGACCACCTCGGGCACCAGCGGCTCGATGTAGGTCGCGTCGGCGAACTCGGGGTCGGTCATGATCGTCGCCGGGTTCGAGTTGACCAGCACGACCCGGTACCCCTCTCGGCGCAGGGCGCGGCACGCCTGGGTCCCCGAGTAGTCGAACTCGCACGCCTGGCCGATGACGATCGGCCCGGAGCCGAGGACGAGGATCGAGCCGAGGTCCGTGCGCTTGGGCATCGACCGCGAAGTCTAGCCCGCATTCTCACCACGCTTCTGCTGCGCCTGCGAATCTGCCCATGTCTGCTGCGTTGTCGGGCGGTCGGCGTCCTCGACGTACTGCGAGTACGCCTGTGGCGCCTTGTCGCCCGACGCCTTGCATCCACGGGCATCTTCGCCGGCTCGCGGCGAACCGTGGTGAGAAATGCGGGCTCTAGCCGACCGCCCCGGCCGGTCTCGCGGCGGCCCGCGCCTCGCCGCGGCCCCCCCCCGCTCCCGGCGGAACCGTCCTCTGGCACCGAACTTGAAGCTCATGCCTGGGACCGCGGCCCGCCTCGCGGGTAACGGAAACCGGCCCTCCGACACCCATGGTCAGGGCGCCGGCCCGTCACCGGGGCGCGGCCGACCGCGAGTCCGACGAAGCGGAGCTTCCCGTCCAGCCCACCGGAGACCCGACCATGCGACAGGCCCACCTCGACCGACTCACCGAGCTCCTCGCCGAGCACGACCGCCGCCGGGCGGACGGCTCCGCCAAGCCGGAGAACCGCACGCTCCTGGCCCCCGAGTTCCGCGACGCCTTCAGCCGCGCGGTGCGCACCGTCGTCCTGCCGGTCCTCGAGGAGGGGGTGGCGAGCCTGCGCCACCGGGTCGAGCGCGCCTCGCTCTTCCACCAGCTCGGCACCGCCGGGATGCGGGTCAAGCTCGACCAGTGGGAGGACTACGAGCGCACCCTCGTCTTCTACGGCGACCCGCGCTCCGAGCGGGTGCGGATCACCCACGAGGGCACCGGCTTCTCACGCCTCGCCGCCGAGCTCCGCGTGGACGAGCTCGACGAAGCCGAGGTCGAGCGCCAGGTCTACGGCTACCTCGACCGCCTGCTCGCCGGCGAGGCCGAGGTCCCGGCCGTCGCGCCGCGGGCGGCGTAGGCCGGCGCAGCACGCGCCGTCCCCGAGCCGATCGACGATGTACCGGATCGACACCGAGCGGATCGACCGCCTCCTCACCGACTACGAGGTCCGGCGCGAGGACAAGCGCTACCACCCCGAGGAGATGGTCCGCCGCGACCCGGCCTTCCGCGCCGAGTTCGACCGCGCGATCCGCCGGGTCGTCGTACCGGTCCTCCAGGAGGTGGCGAACTCGCTGCGCAGCCGCCTCGACTCGGTGTCGATCTTCCACCGGCTGTCGACCGCCGGGCTGACCGTCAAGCTCGACCCCTGGGAGGACTTCGAGCGCACCCTGCTCTTCTTCGGCGATTCCGACGCCGGCCTCGTGCGGGTCACCCACGAGGGCACCGGCTTCGCGCTGCTCTGCGACAAGCTCCCCCCCGCCGAGCTCGACGAGGCGAAGGTCGAGACCGAGGCGATGCGCTTCCTCGAACGGGTGCTCCACCGCGAGCCCGCCGGCGAGGCGGTCGCCGAGGGTGTGGCCGACCAGCCGGCGAACGGCGACGTGCCGGAGCCAGCCGGTAGCGCGCCCCGCCGCCCGACGCCGGCCCCGACGTCCGGCTGAGCTCCGTCCGGCGGTCCTCCCCGAGCCCGGCGCGCCCCGCTGCCGTCGACGCGTGCGCCGGTGCCCGGCCCCCGGGACGCGGGACCCTCGAGAGCTCGGGCGAAATGCCGCGGAAGCGACCCGGCTCGCCGGGAATCTCCTTGTCCCGCAAGGCTTTTCCTCTCATGGCACGCTCCTTGCTGTCTCGACCTATGTCCACGCCGAGACGTCCGACCCGACACCAGGAGACGACCCCATGAACGCTCTCGCCACCACCTGCACCCCGAGCCGCCGCACCGGCTCCTCCCGCCGGTCCACCGGCGCCCGCCGTTGCGGCGCGGCGCAGCTCGCCTGCGCCCTCGGAATGTGCGCCGCCCTCGTCGCGACGGCCCCTGCGGCCGGCGCGGACGACCCGGCGCCCAGCGCGGCACCGGCTCTCGCGGCCGACGGCCCGAGCGTCCAGGGCACCGACCTCGACGGGCTGCTCCTCGCTCTCGACCGCCAGTACCGGCTGGCGGCGATCTACGACCGGGCGGTCGCCGACTTCGGGGCCCGCGGCGCGCTCGCCGAGGCCCGGCGCGCGCACCGCGTGCGGGTGGACCGGCTGGTCCGCCTCTATCCCCGGTACGGCCTCGCCGTCCCCGCGAACCCGTGGACCCGCCGCACGCCGAGCTTCGAGAGCCGCGAGCAGGCCTGCGTCGCCGCCTTCCGCGCCGAGCTCGACCTCGCCGTGTCGTTCGACCACCTCTCGGCCGCCGCCGACCGCCCGGAGCTCGCTGCGGCCTACGCGGCGGCTCGCGACACGAGCCGCGGACCGTCGGTCGAGGGGCTGCGCTCCTGCGCCCTCGCCGCGCGCTGACGCCGCGCGCCGGCCCCGCCCGTATCCTTCCCCGTCACCGGTCCGCAGCCTCGTCGCGCTCCCAGCCGGCGCAGGCGTGGACGGGCAGCGGCGGGTAGCGCGGGAAGCGATCGTCGACGTCCGACAGCCCGCAGCGCACGTAGACGCTCTGCCGCGAGCCGACGAGCTGGAGGTGCCGGCAGGTCGCGCACAGCCCGGGCGGTGCGGCGAGCTCGGCGAGGGCCTCGCCGCCCCGCCGCGCACCGCCCCGCGGGGAACGCCGGCCGGAAGACTCGGAGCCGCCGGTCATGCCGCTCAGTCGATCGCCCGTATGTGGTCGGCCTCGTCGAGGACCAGCTCGCCGGCCTCGATGCGCTCGACGACCCGCTCGGGGGCGAGGAGGATCAGGCGGTCGCCGGCGGCGAGCTCGGTGGCGCCGCCGGGGATCACCCGGCGGAGCTCGCCGGCGCGCGGCCCGGCGCGCTGGATCTCGATCACCCTTGCGCCGAGGGTCTGGGGCAGGCGGGCCTCGGCCAGGGTCTTGCCGACCAGGCCTTCGGGCACCGGGACCAGCCGGAGCGAGAAGTCCGGCGGCAGCTCGACGTAGTCGCGCCGGCCGGAGTCTTCCCCGGAGACGAAGGTGGCGAGCATCGCCGGCCGGCCGAGCACCTCCTGGGCGTAGATCGCCAGCAGGTCGCGCTTGGCGAGCACGCCGCACAACCGCCCCTCGCCGTCGACCACCGGCAGCCGCTCGAACTCGCTGCGGGCGAAGACCTCCGCCGCCCGGTGCAGCCGGTCGTCCTCGCGCAGCGGGCGCTCGACGGGGACCATCAGGTCGTGGGCGACGACCGCGGTGAGCCGCGCCGGCTCGTCGAGAGCGTGCTTGATGTCGTGCAGCGACACGGCCCCGAGCAGGCGCCCCTCCGGCGCAAGGACGAACAGCCGCTGCCGGTGGGTGGCGAGGAACTTCTCGACCAGGTCGGCGTAGCCCTCGCCGGGGGCGAGGGTGTCGGCGTCGGCGCGGGCGAGGTCGCGTACCGAGAGACCCGCCAGCACCGCCTCCTCCATCCGCCAGCTCGTGTCGATCCCGCGCTTCTCGAGCGACTCGGTGTAGAGCGACGACCGGGTCAGCCGGCGGGCGACGAGGCTGGCGAGGATCGAGGCGACCATCAGCGGCAGGATCAGCTCGTAGTTGCCGGTCAGCTCGAAGAGGATCAGGATCGCCGAGATCGGCGCGTGGCTGGTCCCCGCGGTCACCGCCGCCATGCCCACCGCGGCGTAGGCGCCGTAGGACGCCGTCGCCTCGGGCCAGAGGAAGTGGACGCCGTAGCCATAGGCGCCGCCGACCGCCGCCCCGAAGAAGAGCGACGGAGTGAACAGGCCGCCGGCGTTGCCGCTGCCGGCGGTGGCCGCCGTGGCCAGGAGCTTCGCGGCGGCGAGCCAGAGGAGGAGGGTGAGCGGGAGCTGGCCGGCGAGGGTGGCACGGGTCGTCTCGTGCCCGCCGCCGAGGATCTGCGGCGTGGTGACCGCCAGCGCGCCGACGAGCGCCATGCCGAGGAGCGGCTTGGCCCAACCCGGCACCAGCGGCAGCGCCTCGAAGCCCCGCCCGGCGAGCCGCACCCCGCGGATGAACGCCACCGAGGCGAAGGCGCCGACGATCCCCAGCCCGGCGTAGGCGAGGATCTCCCAGCCGGAGACCAGCGAGTAGTCGAGCAGCTCGTAGCGCGGCACGTCGCCCGAGATCGCGCGGGCGATCAGGGTGGAGATCACCGACGAGGCGACGATCGGGCCGAAGATCTCCAGCGCGAAGTTGCCGAGGACGACCTCCATGGCGAAGAGCGCGCCGCCGATCGGCACGTTGTAGGCAGCCGCCAGGCCTGCGGCGGCGCCGCAGCCGAGGAGGATCTTCACCCGGTGCGGGGCGAGCGACATCCCCGAGGCGAGCCAGGTCGAGAGCATCGCGCCGAGCCGGATCATCGGCCCCTCGCGGCCGAGCGACCCGCCGGCGCCGACCGTGAGCACCGAGGCCAGCGCGTTGACGATCACCGGCCGCGGTGGGATGCGCCCGCCGTGGAGCAGCACCGACTCGATCAGGAGCGACATCCCCGCCCCCCGCCCCTCGCCGCGCGCGAACCAGAAGACCAGCCCCACCGCCAGCCCGCCGAGGGCCGGCGTCGCGACGACGAACCACCACGGCATCGCGGCGGCGGCCTCGAGCAGCTCCCCGCCACCCCACAGCAGGAGCTCGAGGAGGTCGATCAGGCGGTGGATCAGGGCGCCGAGCACGCCGGCGAGCACCCCGACGAGGCCGATCAGGAAGAAGAAGGTGCGGTCCTCGCGGGTCGCCAGGCCGAAGCGGCGCGCGAGCACCAGCTCGGCCCCGTGGCGCCAGGCGCGCACGCGCTCGAGAAGCTGCCGTCCGCGCCCGCCCATGGGCCGGCAATCTATCAGCGGCCCCCGCCCGGCCCCGCCGGAGGTCCGGATCTACGGGCGGACCCCAACACTTTGCTAGACTCATCCGTATAAACGAATACCTGCCGGGGTCCGCCGGGACGCGTCCGCGCCCCGTGACCGCGACCCCTGCGGCGGAGACGCCGCCCCGCAGCCGTCCTCCCAGCGCGGCCCCCGGGCCGCGCGCCGCCACACCGAGGGGACCGGGTCGTCACGGCCCGGCCCCCTCTTCCCGCCCTCCACGATCGCGCTACCGCGCCCGCGCCGGCACGCGGGCCGTGCGACGAGGCGCGTCCTGGTGGCGGCCCGCCGGGTCCGGGCTCCGCGCCGCCTGCCGCCCTTGCGCCGGCCGGCACGGATCGGCGGCGCGCCGCGGGCTCGACGGCCTTCGCGGCTGCCTCCGCGGCCGATCGGGCGCGCGGGCGGCGCCAGCAGATCCCGCCCGGAGGAGCCCGTCTCCTCTCGCGCCCTCGGTCGAGAGGTGCGGCCGCCGGCGGTGCCGGCGACCCAGGCGAGTGCCCCGCCGTCAGCGCCCGCCGTCCATCGCCGCCGCTACGGCCTCCACCTCCCGCTCGACCGCTTCCGGGCTCGTCAAGCCCCGCTCCGCCAGCCAGCCGGCGAGGTGCTCGGCGACGACGTAGTTGCCGCGGGCGCTGTAGTGGCCGCGGACGAGGCGGCGGATCGGTACCTCGGGATCGGTGGCGAAGCCGTCCAGGGCGTCGACCACCGGTACCCCACGCCGGGCGATCTCGGCGGCCACGGTCGAGTAGCGGCTCGGGTTGCCGCCGCGCGCCGCCCGCAGATCGTAGCGCTCCGGGAACGTCACGACGACCGGCAGCCGGCCGGCCGCCAGCGTCTCGCGGGCGAACGACTCGGCGATCGCCGCCGTCACCCGCACCGGCTCGCCCGCCGGGTCGTAGGCGCCGTCCGCCCCCATCGCGGGCACGCGGCGGGCGCGCGAGGTGACGTGCAGCAAGCGCATGGAGGGCAGCGCGTCGAGCGGCGCGCGGGCGTTGTCGCGGCGGTAGAAGAAGTCGTGCCGGCCGATCCGGCGGAGCACCTCGTTGGCATCGTCGCCGAGGAGGGCCCGGTAGTCGTCGAGCCGCGGCAGCGGGTTGGGCACCAGCCGGAGCTCCTCGCCGGCGAGCTCGAAGCGCGGCTTGGCGAAGGGCAGCCCGGAGCGCGGGAAGAGGAAGGGCCGGAAGGTGTTGACGTTGCGCAGCGGGTTGTCCGACATGATCCCGAGCAGCACGACGTGGGGGTGGAAGTCGGGCACCATCCGGCGGCAGCGCAGCCAGGCTTGGTCGGTGCCGTAGCCGATCACCCCGAAGTTGAGCACCTCGAAGCGCGGGTCGACCTGCTCGAGCCGCTCGGCCCAGGTATCGCGGAAGGCGACGTCGCTGCCGTGGGTGAACGAATCTCCGCAGGCGGCGATCCGTACGGTCTCCGCGGGAGGTTCGGCCGAGTAGTCGCGGTCGGCCCGCAGCCCCTGGGCGTTCGTCCGGTAGACGAGCCCCCCGCGGCGCTCGGAGACGGCGTCCTCGCTCAGCGTCCAGCCGAGCTCGGGGTCGTGCGCCACGTAGGTGTCCGCACCGTCGAGCATCGCCTGGATGTTCCTGCCGTGCTTGTAGCGCAGCCCCGCCCAGGCCTCGGGCGCGTACTCGAGACCCTTCTCCTCGGCGAGGTAGCGCAGCCCGGCCCAGCAGGCGAGCTCGACGGCCCCCCAGAGGACGAGGAGGAGGACGGCCGTGAACGCGAGCGCCTTGGGCCGGGACACGGGCACGGCGAGCTCAGCCCGGCCCGGCGGACGGGCGGACCGCTGCGGACCATGGGAAGGCGACGCGCATCGGCGGGCAGGCTAGCAGAGCCCCAGCAGCCCGCGGCGAAAGTCCGCGGGCTGCTACCCGGCCGCCTTCTTCGCCTCCAGCTCCTCGAGGGTCTTCGGCCAGTCGTCCTTCATCAGGCGCGACAGCACCCGGTCGGCGAGGAGCTTGCCGCCGGTCTGGCAGCCGGGGCAGTAGTTCGCCTCGTTCTCGGCGTAGAGGATGCGCTGGACCGGCGTGCCGCAGACCGGGCAGGGCTCACCGTACTTGCCGTGGACGGCGAAGCCGGGCCGGAAGGCGGTCACCTTCTCCGGGAAGCCGCCGGCGAGCTCGGTGCGGGTGCGCTCGATCCACTCGACGAGGACCTCGCGGGTGGCCGCGTGGAGGCGGGCGAGCTCGTCATCGCCGAGGTCCCGGGTGCGGCGGAAGGGCGACAGGCGGGCGCGGTGGAGGATCTCGTCGGAGAAGGCGTTGCCGACGCCGGAGACGAGCCGCGGGTCGGTCAGCGCCCGCTTCAGGGTGCGGTTCTCGCGGACCAGCGCCTCGCGGAATGCGTCGCGGTCCGCCTCGAGCGGCTCGATCCCGCCGGGGTCGTGCTCGGCCAGCGCCTCCTCGCCGCGGACGAGGTGGAGCGAGGCCCGCTTCTTCGACCCGGCCTCGGTCAGCAGCAGGGTGCCGGCGGGGAAATCGAAGGCGGCGAGGCCGATCTTGCCCGGCACCTTGGCGCCGGCGTCCCGCCAGCGCAGCCGGCCGGCGATCATCAGGTGGAGGACGAGGTGGAGGTCGCCCTCGAGCGACACGACGATCCGCTTTCCCAGCCGCCGCAGGCCCTCGACCCGACGCCCCTCGGCCGCCGAGATCGGCGGATCGAAGGTGCGGAGGAGGAACGGGCTCGCCAGCCGCACCCGCACGAGCGGCTCGCCGAGGATCCGCGGCTCGAGAGCCTCGAGGTAGACGGTGACGTCGGGCAGCTCGGGCATGCGGTCCTCCCGGCGTGAGACCATGCGCGGGCGGGGCGATCTTAGCCGCCGCCGCGAGCTGCGCGAGCGCCGGCGCGACACCGTAAAATCTCCGTAAACGATGGGCGATCCGGCCCATGCGGGGAAACCCCGGGCCCTCAGCCGCGTTGAACAGGGAGCCGGCGCGCCTGCGCCGAGCGTCCCGATCCCGATGCGCCGTCCACGACCCGTCAGCCTCGTCCGCACGAACCCCGACCCTTCCGCCGCGCGGGGGAGGTTCCGTCGTACCCGCGGGCGGCGCACCGGCCGGGCCGCGGTCGCGGCAGCCGCCCTCGCCGTCCTCGCCTCCGCGCTCGCCCCCGCCTCGGCCTGGGCCGTGGCGGGCGAGTGGCAGGCCAACGAACAGTCGCGGGTACGACTGGTGACGCCGTACGCGGCGGCGCCGGCCGAGGGGCCGATCCGGCTGGGGCTCGAGTTCGAGACCGAGCCGGGCTGGCACGTCTACTGGAAGAACAGCGGCGACGCCGGCTACCCGCCGGCGGTCGACTTCTCGGCGACGCCGGAGGTCGCCGACGCCGAGATCCTCTGGCCGGCACCGGAGCGCTACGAGCTGCCCGGCGACCTGGTCGCCTTCGGCTACGAGCGGCACGTCGTCTACCCGGTGCGGGCGCGGATCGCCGCCGCGGGCGAGCGCGAGGTGACGCTGACCGCCGACCTCGACTACCTCGTGTGCGAGGTCGACTGCGTGCCGTACAGCTACCGGCTGACCGCGGTGCAGCCGCTCGCCGCCGCCGGCTCGACGCCCGTCCCCGACCCGGCGACCGCCGGGACCCTCGCGTCGTGGGAGGAGCGCGTCCCGCTCCCCGCCGGCGAGCTCGCCGGGGTCGAGAGCCGGGGGGTCGTCGAGCTGACCGACCCCGAGAGCCCGGTGCTCGAGGTCGTGGTCGAGGGCGCTCCGCCGGCCGCCGGGGCGCGGCCCGAGCTGTTCCTCGCCGCGAGCGGGACGTTCGACGCCGGGCGGCCGGAGCTCGCCGCCGCCGGCGGCGCCGGCGCCCCCCTGCGCTTCCGCGTGCCCCTCACCTGGCGGGAGCGCCCGGAGGTCCCCCCGTCGCGGGTCGAGCTCGCCTGGACCGTCACCGGGCTCGCCCCCGCGGCGGCCGGCGGGCGCGCGGTGGCGATCGAGGAGACGGCCATGGTGCCGTTCGGAGCGCGGGGCGCTCCCGCGGCGCAGGGCGCTCCCGCGGCGCAGGGCGCTCCCACGGCCGGCGCCGGTGCCGACCCCGGGCCGTCCTCGGTCCTCGCCGTCCTCGCCGGCGCCCTGCTCGGCGGGCTGCTGCTCCTCGCCACCCCCACGGTCCTGCCGCTCGCGGTCTCCCGGCTGATGGAGCTCCGGCCGGACCAGCCGTCCCACGCCCGGCTCGCCCGGCGCGGCGCCCTGGCCACCGCGGCCGGCTGCCTCGCCGGAGCGCTCGGGCTCGCCGCGGCGGCCCTCGCCGTCCGCGCCTCCGGGCGGGCGGCGGGCTGGGGGGTGCAGCTCCAGGAGCCCGTGGTCGTCGCGCTCCTCGCGCTCGCGGCGACCGTTCTGGCGCTGAACCTCTGGGGGCTCGTCGGCTTCCCCGTCCCGCGGTCGCGCCCCGCCGGCGATGGGACCGCCGGCCGAAGGCCCGCAGACCGAAGGCCCACCGGCCTCAGGCCGGGATCGCGCCTCTCCGGCGGCCGGGCGCTCTTCCGCGGCATCGGCGTCGGCCTGGCGGCGGCGGTCCTGGCCCTGCCGTGGAGCCCGGGGCCGATCCCCGGATCGATCGGGGCCGCCGTCGCGGCGGGCCCGGCGCTGACCGTGGCCGCCTTCGCCGCCCTCGGGCTCGGGCTCGCGGCGCCCTACCTGGCCGCCGCCCTGCGGCCGCGCGCGCTGCGCCGCCTGCCCCACCGCGGCCACGCCGCGGCCGGTCCCGGCCGCGAGCCGGCCCGCGGCTGGGGCCCGCGCCTGTCCGAGGCGCTCGGCTTCGCCGCCGCCGGCGCGGTTCTCTGGCTCCTCTACGTGCTCTCGCGCCAGGTCCCGAGCGTCGAGCTCGCCTACGTCGAGCTGTCGCTGCTCGGCCTGGCCCTGGCCGCCTGGCTCCGCTCCGGCGTCCGCCGGCCGGCGGCCTCGGCGCTCTTGGCCGCGGCCATGGTCCTGCTCGCCGTCACCACCGTCTGGCTCGTCAACAACCCCTCAGGAGGATGACCCGATGCGTCGTATCCACACCCCGCTGCTCCTCGCCGTCGCCGCCGCCCTCGTCGCGGCCGCCTGCGCGGCCCAGGCCCAGGCCGGCGGCACCGTGGGCGAGAAGGCCCCGGCCTTCACCCTCACCGACCTCGAAGGGAACACCCACTCGCTCGCCGACTACCAGGGCAAGGTCGTCATCCTCGAGTGGGTCAACCCGGAGTGCCCCTTCTCCGACCGCCACGCCCGCGAGAAGACGATGGCGACCCTGGCCGACCGCCACGGGGACGTCGTCTGGCTGGGCGTGAACTCGACCGCCGACGGCCACTCGAACTACATGCCGCCGGCCGACCACAAGGCGTGGGCCGACGAGCGCGGCATCGACTACGCGATCCTCTACGACTCCTCCGGCGAGGTCGGCAAGGCGTACGGCGCGAAGACCACGCCGCACATGTACATCATCGACGAAACCGGCACGATCGCTTACAACGGCGCGATCGACGACGATCCGCCGGGCCGCCTGGCGGCCGGCGAGCGGCAGAACTACGTCGGTACCGGCCTCGTCGCCTACAAGGCCGACCGGGAGATCGACCCCGCGTCGACCAAGCCGTACGGCTGCACCGTCAAGTACTGATCCCCCGGACGCGGCGACCGCCGCGACACCCTCCCGTGCGGGCCGTGCGGGCCGTGCGGGCCGGTCGCGGGCTGGCCCACGGGCCACCCGGGGCGGTTCGCGCGGCCCCGTTGGCATTCAGGTTGCTGTACCCCTCCTCGGTGTGCCGGCGGCACGTCCGTGCCGCGCGGCCTCCGACCTACAGAGGAGGAACGTCATGAGTCCAGCAACCCGAGTGCTCACCGCCCTCGCCGTCGTCCTCGGCCTCGCGGCCCTGCCGGCTGCGGCGCAGACGACGACGGTGACGATCCCCACCGACGCGACCACGTCCACCGGCACGGTGGTCGCGGTCCACGACGACTATGTCGTCTTCGAGACCGCCGACGGCGTCCGCCACGACCTGTACTGGGTCGACGGCGTCACCGACCGCGACCTGCTCGTCGCCGACCGTGACGTGACGGTCACCTTCTCCACCGTCGACGGCGAGACCCGGCTCTACCGGGTCGTCACGCCCCAGCCGGTCGACGTCGAGGTCGACGAGGAGAGCCGCCTCGAGCAGAACGTCGAGGAGTTCGTCGAGGACGTCGACGAGGAGATCGACTCCGCCCTCGACTCGATCGACGAGGAGGCCGACGAAACCTCGCGCGACATCGGCCAGGCCTTCGACGACGCCGGCGACGCGGTCGACGACGTCGACGAGGAGCTCGCCGGCACCGACGACGAGCTCGAGGCCGAGCTCCCGGCCACCGGCAGCCGCACCCCGCTGGTCGCGCTGATCGGGCTGATGCTGCTCGGCGGCGCCGTCGTCCTGCGCCTGCGCGCCTGATCCACGACAGGACGCCGTCCGGTGCGTGCCGCGGGCCTCGCCGTGCCGCGGCACGCTCGACGTGCGTCCCGAGATCGTGACCTACCGCCGCCTGATCGAGATCCTCGGAGACCGGCCGCGCCGGCTCGCCCGCGAGCTGCGGACGAGAGCGGGCGCGGCGTCGGCTCGTCTCCGTCCGTCCCGGAGCGCGCAGGACCGGCTTCGCGGGCTCGCTCGCGGGCCGCTGCGGCCCGCCGAGAGGTGGTGCCTGGCGGGCGCGGTCGCCTGCTTCGCCTGGGTGGGCTGGGTGTGGCTCGACGGCGCGCTCTGGCAGGAGCGGCAGATCGCGCGGCTCGAGGCGTCGGCCGAGGCGCCCTCCGTCCCGAACCCGGCGGCCTCGTCGGAGCTCCCTCCGGTCGAGCTCTCGGCGGACGGGCCGCGCTGGGAGCGAGCGGTCTCGGCCGCCACGGCCGGCGCGGCGGCCGGCGACGACGCACCGAGCCCGTCCGCGGAGCCCGCGTCGACCTCTGCCGTCGACCGCGGCCCGGCGATCCTGCCCGGTGAGACCGCTCCTCCGCCCTCGGAGCCCGGGCCGGCGCCGGCCGCTCCCGCGGCGCTCGCCGAGCTGTCGGTCCCACGGCTCGGGCTGAGCTGGGCGGTCGCCGAGGGGGTCGCCGCCCGCACCCTCCGCCGCGCTCCCGGCTGGATCCCCGGCACCGCCCGTCCCGGCTCCCCGGGCAACGTCGGCGTCGCCGGCCACCGCGACCGCCACTTCCGGCGCCTCGAGGAGGTCGCGGTCGGCGACGAGCTGGTGCTCGGCACCCCGGCCGGCCCCCGCCGCTACCGCGTCGACTGGATCCGGGTCGTCTCGCCGAGCGAGACCGGCGTCCTCGCCCAGACCGACGCCGACGCCCTCACCCTGGTCACCTGCTACCCCTTCCGCTGGATCGGCACCGCCCCCGACCGCTACGTCGTCCGCGCCGTCGCCGTGGACTAGAGCCGGATCCTCGCCCCCCGGGGCCTGAGAGCGTGGAGAGTGCGCCAGGTCGGGCGACCCGGAGCGATGAATGAGCGAGGCGTAGCGGGAGCTACGTTGAGCGAATGAAGAGCGAGGACCGTCCGAGATGGTGCGCTATCCGCGCTCTCAGAACGGCCCGCCCATCTCGCGGATCGTCGGCTTGATCTTGGTCGCCAGGCCGACGCCGTCGCCGAGCGGCAGGAGGACGGCGCGGAGCTGGGGGTGGATCATCAGATAGGGGTTGAAGGCGCGGATCGCGTCGGCGTCCGCGTCGTCCCCGTCCGGCGGCTCGGCGACCTTGCCGCTCCACAGGAGGTTGTCGAAGACGAGGGTGCCGCCGACGGAGAGGAGCGGCAGGAGCAGGTCGAGGTAGTGCCGGTACTCGCCCTTCGCCGCGTCGACGTAGGCGAGGTCGACCGGGCCGTCGAGCCCGGCGAGGACGTCGCGGGCCGGGCCGTGGAGGAGCTCGACCCGCTCGGCGACGCCGGCCCGCTCGAGGTAGCCGCGGGCGCGCTCCAGCCGGCCGGCGTCGTGGTCGATGGTGAGGACCCGCGCCTCGGGCGCGCCGCGGGCGAGGCAGACCGTCCCGTAGCCGATGGCGGTGCCCACCTCGACGATCCGCCGCGCCCCCGACGCGCGGGCGACGACCTCGAGCAGCCGGCCGACCTCCGGGTCGGAGCTGGCGATCCCCTCCTCGGCCGAGACCGCCTCCATCTCGGCGAGGAGCGCGTCGCGCGGCGGCAGCAGCCGCTCGACGTACTCCTCCTGCGCTGTGCGGAGGATGCTGCCGCGCGGCCCCTTCAAGCTACCGGCCGCCCCCGGAGTCGGCGGCGGCCGCGCTCTCCGCGCCGCCCTCGGGCACCGGGAAGCCGCGGTCGCGCATCAGGGCGTCGATCTCGGCGTCGCGGCCGCGGAAGGCGCGGTACGCCTCGGCCGGGTCGATCGCGTTGCGGGGCGCGAACAGGTGCTCGACCAGCCTCTCGGCCCGCTCGGCGTCGTAGAAGCCGCCGGGCGACTCGGCGAACGCCTCGGCCGCGTCGGAGGTCAGGACGTCGGCCCACATGTAGCCGTAGTAGCCGGCCGAGTACCCCTCGCCCGAGAAGACGTGCCCGAAGTGCGGCGAGCGGTGCCGCATGACGATCTCGTCGGGGAGCCCCAGCCGGGCGAGCGTCTCGCGCTCGAATGCGTCGGGGTCGAGACCCTCGGGGTCGACCGTGTGGTACGCCAGGTCCATGAGCGCCGAGGCGAGGTACTCGGTGGTCGCGAACCCCTCGTTGAAGGTCTTCGCGTTCTCGATCTTCGCCACCAGCTCGTCGGGTATCGGCTCGCCGGTCTCGTGGTGGACCAGGAAGCGCTCGATCACCGGCTCGGTCAGCAGCCACCGCTCGAGGAGCTGCGACTGGAACTCGGTGTAGTCGCGCACCCCGCCGTCCAGCGTCGGGTAGGCGACGCTCGACGACAGCGAGTGCAGCGCGTGGCCGAACTCGTGGAAGTAGGTCTCGGCGTCGTCCCACGACAGGAGCACCGGCTCGCCGGGCGCCCCCGCGATGAAGTTCGAGTTGTTCGACACCAGCACCGTCTGCTCGCGGCCGTCGAGGCTCTCGTGGCCGCGGTAGGTCGAGGCCCAGGCGCCCGACCGCTTGCCCTGGCGAGCGAACGGGTCGAGGTACCACAGGCCGACGTGCTCGCCGGTGTCGCGGTCGGTCACCTCCCACACCCGGACGTAGGGATGGAACACCGGCACCGTCCCCTCGGGCACCGGGGTGAACTCGAAGCCGAACAGCTCCCCGGCGACGTAGAACATCGCCTCGCGCAGCCGGCCGAGCTCGAGGTACTGCTTGACCTCGTCGGAGTCGAGGTCGTACTTGGCGCGGCGCACCTTCTCGGCGTAGTAGCGGTAGTCCCACGGCCGGATGGTGATCCCGGCCCCCTCCGCGTCGGCGATCGCCTGCATGTCGGCGACCTCCTCCTCGACCCGGGCGAGCGCCGCCGGCCACACCGCCTCGAGCAGCCCGCGGGCGCGCTCGGGGGTCTTCGCCATCCGGTCCTCGAGCCGCCAGGAGGCGTAGTCGTCGTAGCCGAGCAGCCCGACCCGCTCGTCGCGCAGCGCGAGGATCTCGACGATCAGCGCGTTGTTGTCGTGCTCGTCCGCGTTGTCGCCGCGGTCGTAGTAAGTGCGCCAGACCTTCTCGCGCAGGTCGCGCTCGTCCGAGTAGGTGAGGAACGGGTCCATCGACGAGCGGGTGTTGAGCACCGCGTACTCGCCGGGCCGGCCGCGCTCCTCGGCGGCCGCGGCCGCCGCCTTGACAAACGACTCCGGGAGGCCGCCGAGCTGGCTCTCGTCGAGGTAGTGGACGTAGCCCTCCTCGTCGGCGAGGACGTTGTTGGCGAACTGGGTGTGCAGCTCGGCCAGCCGCTGGTTGATCTCCGCGTAGCGCTCCTTCGCCGGGCCGTCCAGCGTCGCCCCGTTGCGCGCGAACTGGTCGTAGACGAGCTCGACGAGCCGCACCTGGTCGGGGCGCAGGCCGAGCTCGCCGCGCCGCGCCCAGACCGCGGCGACCCGCTCGAAGAGCTCCTCGTTCTGGATGATCCGGCTGTAGAACTCGGAGAACTTCGGCGCCACCCGGGCCTGGATCTCGCGGAACCCCGGCGAGGACAGGTTCGAGCTCCACACGCCGTAGTAGGTCGACGCGCGGTCGAGCGCACCGCCGGAGCGCTCGAGCGCCACGATCGTGTTCTCGAAGGTCGGCGGCGCCGGGTCCTCGGCGATCGCCTCGACCTCGGCGAGGCCCTCGGCCATCGCCGCCTCCATCGCCGGCTCGAGGTCGGCCAGCTCCATGCGGTCGAAGGCCGGCACCCCGCCGTAGGGGCCGGTCCACTCGGCGAGGAGCGGGTTGGAGCCGGCGTCGGCGGCATGCGGGGCGGCCGTCGCTGCGGCCGGGGCGGCGGGAGCGGTGGCGGTCTCGGTCGTCACGTCGGCAGGGGTCTGGGGAGTTTCGGCAGAGCGGGTGGCGCAGGCCGACCCGAAGGCGAGCAGGGCGAGGCCGGCGGCCGTCGCGAGAGTCTTTCGCATGTCGTTGTCCTCGGACAGGGGTCAGCGGGGATCGCGGTTTCGTCCGGACCCCCCACAACGTCTACCGATACGGAGGACTTCCCGGGCGGGTTCTGGGCCGATAGGTCGCGGAGACGTCAGGGCCCTCCCACACCGTGACCTCGACCACGTTCGCCTCCGGCAGGCGCGCGGCGAGCTCGCGGTGGAACCACTCGGCGACCCGCTCGGTGGTGGGCGAGAGCTCGTCGAAGGGGGGGATCTCGTTGAGGTCCCGGTGGTCGAGCCGGCCGGCGAGCTCGTCGAGGGCCGCCTTGACCGGCACGAAGTCGTGCGCCATCCCCTCCTCGTCGAGCGCGTCCGCCCTCAGCGCGGCCTCGACCCGCCACGAGTGGCCGTGGGCGGGCTCGGGCGCGCCGCGGTACGAGGTCAGGTGGTGCGCCGCCTCGAAACGGGAGCGGACGCGCAGGACGTAGGTGGCCATCGACGGCGGATGCTACCGCGCCCGGGCGGCCCGTCCGGTAAGCTTCGGCTCCCCTGAGACCGGGACACCCGCCCGCCGCGGCGGGTGCGACCGAGCCATGGAGATCGCGCTCCTCATCGCCGTCCTCGCCTTCACGCTGGCGTCGTTCGCCTTCCAGTGGATGCCGATCGACGTCACGGCGCTGACCTCGCTCGGGCTGCTCCTGCTGTTCGGGCTGGTCGACGCCAGCGAGGCGATCAGCGGGTTCTCCAACCCGGCGGTGATCACCGTGATGATGATGTTCATCCTCTCGGACGGGCTGGTGCAGAGCGGGGTGGTCACCCGCATCGGCTACCGGATCACCCAGCTCGCCGGCCGCTCGCGCCGCCGGGCGTCGTTCACCCTGCTCAGCGTCACCGGGTTCCTCTCGGCGTTCATCAACAACACCGCGGCGATCGCGATCTTCATGCCGCTCGCCATCCTGCTCGCCAAGCACTACCGGTTCAGCCCGTCGAAGATCCTGATCCCCCTCTCCTACACGTCGATCCTCGCCGGCTCCTGCACCCTGATCGGCACCTCGACGAACCTGCTGGTCAGCGCGCTCGCGGTGGAGGCCGGGCTGCCGCCGTTCTCGGTCTTCGAGTTCCTCGCCTTCGGCGGCGTGCTCTTCGTCGTCGGCATGGTCTACAACCTGCTCGTGCCGATGCGCGCGCTCCCCGCGCGGGCGTCGATCGACAGCCTGACCCAGAAGTACCACCTCGGCGGCTACCTCACCGAGGTGCGGGTGCCCGAGGGGTCGCCGCTCGTCGGTGCGACCGTGCTCGAGCAGGGGATCTCCGAGCGCTTCCGGCTCAACGTGCTCGAGATCATCCGCGGCCGGCGCAAGATCGCCCAGGACATCCGCAACACCCCGCTCGAGCTCGACGACGTGCTGCTGGTGCGCGGCACGATGGAGGACATCCTGGCGCTCAAGGGCCATTTCGGGCTGCTGCTGCTCTCGGACACCAAGCTCGAGGACGCCGACCTGGCGGCCGACAACAACGTCCTCTCCGAGCTCCAGCTCAGCCCCCTGTCGAGCCTCGCCGGCCACACCCTGCGCGACATCGACTTCCGGAAGAACTATGGCGGCTTCGTCCTGGCGATCCAGCGCACCGGCGAGCTGATCCGCGACAAGATCGCCTTCGTCCCGCTCGAGCCGTGGGACATCCTGCTCGTCTTCGGGCCGCGCACCCGGGTCGAGGGCCTCTCCCGGCTCGAGGACTTCCTGCCGCTCGGCGAGCTCGACCTCAGGCTCCGCCTCTCCCGCCGCTGGTGGATCGCCGCCGCGCTGATCCCGCTCGTCGTCGTCCTCGCCGCGACCGGGGTGATGTCGATCCTCAAGGCGGCGATCCTCGGCGTCGTCGTCCTGCTCGTCACCCGGACGCTGACCATCCAGCGCGCGTACCAGGCGGTCAACTGGACGGTGATCTTCCTCCTCGCCGCGATCCTGCCGCTCGGGCTCGCCATGCAGCGCACCGGGCTCGCCGACCGGATCGCCGACCTGGTCACCGCGGTCGGCCCGGCCTACGGCCCGATCGCCGTCCTCGGCCTCCTCGTCGTCGCGACCGCGCTCCTCACCGAGACGATCTCGAACAACGCCGCGGCCGTCCTCATGGTGCCGATCGCGCTCTCGGCCGCCGCGATCGTCGGCGTCTCCCCGAAGCCGATGCTGATGGCCGTCGCCTTCGCCGCCTCGATGAGCTTCATGACCCCGGTCGGCTACCAGACGAACACGATGGTCTACGGCCCCGGCGCCTACCGCTTCACCGACTACCTGCGCGTCGGGGCCCCGCTGTCGGTGATGGGCTGGATCCTCGCGACGCTGCTGATCCCGTGGATCTGGCCGTTCTGACGCCCGCCGGCCGGGCCGCGGCCGCCGTCACGGCCGGCCGATGATCTTCTCGACCCGGGCGACGACCATCTCCAGGGCGACGAGGTTCTCGCCGCCCTCGGGGATGATGACGTCGGCCCAGCGTTTCGACGGCTCGACGAACTCGAGGTGCATGGGGCGGACGCTCTGCTCGTACTGGCGCAGGACGTCGTCGAGCGAGCGGCCGCGCTCCTCGATGTCGCGCTGGAGGCGGCGGATCAGGCGCACGTCGGCGTCGGTGTCGACGTAGATCTTGAAGTCGAGCAGGCCGCGGATCGCCGGCTCGACGAAGATCAGGATCCCCTCGACGATGACGACCGGGTCGGGCCGCACCGAGCGGGTGCGGTCGGTGCGGCGGTGGGCGACGAAGTCGTAGATCGGGACCTCGACAGGGCGCCCGGCCTTGAGCTCGCGCAGGTGCTCGGCGAACAGCTCGTGGTCGATCGCCGAGGGGTGATCGAAGTTGTGGTGGAGCAGGTCGGCGTCGTGGTCCCAGTCGACGTCCCGGTAGTAGCTGTCCATCTCGAGCAGGGCGAGCCGGGTCTCGCCGACGGCCTCGAGGATCGACCGCGCCACCGTGGTCTTCCCCGAGCCGGTGCCGCCGGCGACGCCGAGGAGGAAGGGGCGGTGCTCGGCGGGGGGGGCGGCGGAGGCGGGCACGGCGGACATTGTAAGAGAATCGTCCGCGCATGCCCGAGCTGCCCGAAGTCGAGGTCCTGCGCCGCAGCCTCGAGCCCCACCTCACCGGCGAGACGATCGCCGCCGTCGAGGTGCGCAGCCCCGCCCTCCGCGACCCGCTGGACCGCGCGGCGCTCGAGTCGATCGCCGGACGGACGGTCGAGCGGCTGCGGCGGCGCGCGAAGTACCTGCTCGTCGAGCTCGGGTGCGGGTCCGGGGCGCGGCACGGCCCCCGGCCGGGTGACGGCCTGACCTTGGTCCTCCACCTCGGGATGAGCGGCCGGATCGTCCTCGTCGACCCGGACGTCCCGTACGAGCCCCACACCCACCTCGTCTTCCGCCTCC
>Ga0214468_1000103_pt1 | contig 24854 bp, 20 predicted proteins | sample RVTome_9_FD_187334 | JGI IMG/M metagenome (GOLD analysis project Ga0214468, IMG submission 187334) | Soil microbial communities from uranium-contaminated site in the Upper Colorado River Basin, Wyoming, United States - RVT155D38 HiSeq ...
GCCTGGCCGATCATCGTCTCGACCATGCCGCCCATCCTGAGGAGGTTCTGCCGGATGCGCTCGAGCTGCTGATCCAGGTGCCGTTCCATGCCCTGGGATGCTGTCACGATCGATCCCCGCCGCTGCTAGAACGCGTAGTGGAGCTGGAGGAACAGCTCGTCGGCGTCGTTGCCGGGGACGCCGTCGAGGCTCTCGCCCATCCGCCAGGTGAGCTGGGCCTTGAGCTTGTGCGCGTCGAGGAACCAGTTGGCGCCGAGGCTGGTGCGCGTCCAGGCGTCGCGGTAGGTCGCGGCGTCGAGGCTCTCGTAGCCGGCGACGAGCTCGAGGGTCGCCGGGACGACCATGTAGCCGCCGGCGACCGCGAAGACGTCGAGCTCGGCGTCGCCGCGGCGGAAGAGCCCGCCGGTGAACCGACGGTCGACGGTCTCGGCGTCGATCACCTGGTACTGGGCGTCGGCCGACCACCCGTAGCCGCGGAAACCGGCGGCGACCTCGAAGCCCTCCGCGGAGTCGACGTCGGCCTTCGAGGAGCTCGTCGCGCGGCCGGCGGCGTCGGTGAAGGTGTCGTTGTCGCCGTCGTTCGACCAGGTGAAGGCGGCGACGCCGAGGGTGAGCTTGGGGTCGTCGTCGACGAAGTCGCCGGTCGTGTATCTCATGGCGCCGAACGGGTGCCAGTCGAGCCGCCCGGCGGTCAGCCAGCCCTGGTTGAAGTCCGGGTCGGCGTTCGCCGGGGTGTCGAAGTCGAGCTTCGCGGCGTCGGGGTCGATCGACTCCGAGCCGAAGCTGCCGGCCCACGCCAGCCGGCCGCCGGCGGCCGAGCCGTCGACCCGCAGGCCGATCATCCGGTCGGGGGCGCCGAAGTTGTGGTCGCCGGCGAACGGCCGCTCGACGAGCTGGAGCTCGCGCGACGAGGTGTTGAACGAGCGCGAGAACGGGTTCTTCTGGTTGCCGAGGGTCAGCCGCAGGTCCTCGTATCCCGTGTAGCGGAGGTAGATGTCCTTGACCGCCACGTCGCTCTGGCCGAAGTCGACCTGGATCTTCCCCTCCCAGTCCTCGCGGAAGCCGGCCTCGACCTCGAGCCGCAGCCGCCGGAAGAAGATCTCGTCCTCGGAGTCCCCCGCATCGGGGTCGAACAGGTGGTATTGGGTCTGGATCCTCCCACCGATCTCGACGAACTTCGCGCCGTCCTCGTAGACGACGATCCCGGCCTCGGCCGGCGCCGGCGCCGCGGCGGCGAAGGCGGCGAGCAGGGCTGCGCGGGTGCTCCATGCACGGCTGCACGTCTTCATCTGGTTCCCCCCTCCTGGGTCTCGGCGGTCCGGGCGAACCGCCTGCGGCGACGCTACGGGCCGGGTGCCGACCCGCCCGTGACGGGGGTGTGACGCCGGGGTGACGGATCCGCCGGGCCGCTGCTACCATCTCGCGGTGCCTTCCGAGGACGGCAGCCCGACCGCCGGCGCCACGCCGCCCCGGAGCGCCACTCCGGACATCGCCCCGGAGGTCACTCTACCCGCCCGGCACGTGGCGGAGCTCGAGGCCCGCGGCGGATCCGGCCCGCTCGCCGCCGCCCTCCGGGTCGCCGCGGTCCTCGCGCTGCTCTACGCCTTCTTCCTCGGGCTCGACCTGATGGGCCTGTCGTTCAAGCTGTTCGGCGAGGGGATGGCCGAGGACCTGATGACGCGGACGGCGAACCCGTTCGTGGGGCTGCTCGTCGGCATCCTGGCGACGAGCCTGGTGCAGAGCTCGTCGACGACGACCTCGATGACCGTCGCCCTGGTCGCCGCCGGCGCCATCTCGCTCGAGGGCGCGATCCCGATCATCATGGGTGCCAACATCGGCACCTCGGTGACCAACACCCTGGTCTCGCTCGGCCACGTCACCCGGCGCGAGGAGTTCCGGCGCGCCTTCGCCGGTGCCACGCTGCACGACCTCTTCAACCTGATGACCGTCGTCGTCCTCTTCCCGATCGAGCTCGCCACCGGCTACCTGGCGCGCACCGCCTCGGCCTTCGAGCGGGTGCTCGAAGGGGCGGGCGGGACGGAGCTGCTCAACCCGCTCAAGGCGATCGTGCGGCCGGTCGCCGAGGGCTTCGCCGCGCTGACCGGCGGCTCGGGCTGGCTGACGCTGCTCGCCGGCGTCGGCCTGCTGTTCCTCGCCCTCAAGCTCCTCGTCGACCTGCTCAAGGCGCTCCTGACCTCGCGCGCCGAGTCGATCCTCCACCGCACGCTCTTCCGCTCGGCGCTCGCCGCGATCGGCGCCGGCGCGGCGATGACGGTGATGGTGCAGTCGAGCTCGATCACCACCTCGGTCATGGTGCCCCTCGTCGGCGCCGGGGTCGTCACCCTCGAGCAGCTCTTCCCCCTCACCCTGGGGGCGAACCTCGGCACCACCGTCACCGCCATGCTCGCCGCGCTGGCCACCGGCAACCCGACGGCGATCTCCGTCGCCCTGGCCCACCTCCTGTTCAACCTCACCGGCACGGTGCTGTTCTACCCGCTGCCGCCCATCCGCAAGATCCCGCTCGCCCTGGCGCGCTGGCTGGGCGCCGTCGCGGCGACCCGCCGCTGGCTGGCGGCGGTCTACGTCGCCCTGGTCTTCTTCGGCCTGCCGCTCGCCCTGCTCTTCCTGGCGGGCGGGGTCTAGCAGCCCTAGCCCTGGAGCTCGCACGATGTTCGAACGACTCTTCCCCTCCGCCGGCCGCTCGAAGCTGATCGACGCGGCCTTCTCCGACGTCTCGACGATGCTCCGCCAGTCGGCCCGCATGCTGGAGCTGGCGATGGGCGCGCTGCTCGACGGGCGTCCGCTCGAGGTCGACCTCGACGAGCTCGACGACGTCGTCGACGAGGGCGAGCGCATGGTGCGCCGCAGCGTCCTCGAGCACCTGTCGTTCAACCCGCAGCAGGACCTGGTCGCCAGCTTGGTGCTGGTGTCGATGGTCCAGGACGCCGAGCGGGTCGGCGACTTCGCCCGCGGCATCGCCGAGCTGGTGCCCCTGGCGCGCAGCGAGCGGACCGGTCCCTTCGCCGACGAGCTGCGGGTCGCGGCGGAGAAGATCCGGCCGCTCTTCGGGCTGTGCGAGGCGGCCTTCGTCGAGGACGACCCGGAGAAGGCGCGGCGGGTGCTCCAGACCTACCTCGAGGTCAAGGGCGAGCTGCTCGACTACACGCGCAGGGTCGCCGAGAGCGGCCTCGGGGCCGACATGGCGGTCGTCTACTCGGGGGCGGCGCGCAGCCTGCGGCGGGTCGGTGCCCACCTGTCGAACATCGCGTCGTCGGTCGTCCAGCCCTACGACCGGATCCGCCACGGCGACGAAGAGATGTAGCGCGGAGACGTCGCGTGGCGTCGGGCAAGGGAGGAGGGGGCGGCCACCGGGAGGTGTGGGTGCGCACCGCCTCGGGCGCGCGCCGGCCGTTCCTGCGCGGCATGGTCACCCACGACCTGGTCCAGCGCGGCCTCTCCTTCGACGACGCCTACGCCGCCGCCCGCGCGGTCCGCGCCGCGGCGCTGCCGCGGGGCGAGATCGACACCGCCGAGCTCGCCGCCCTGGTCGAGGAGCAGCTCGCCGCGATGCTCCCGGCCGAGGAGCTCGCCCGCCTGCCGCGGCCGCCGCGCCGCCAGCCTGCGCTCGACGTCGTCTACCGCGGCGAGCCGCAGCCGTTCTCGCGCGGCCTGCTCGCGCGCAGCGTCTACGGCGCCGGCGTCGACCTCGACCGCGCCTACCGGCTGGTCACCCGGCTCCAGGGGGAGCTCGCCGCCGAGGGCGTGCGCCGGCTGACCAGCGACGAGGTCGGCCGCCGGGTCGGCGACGCGCTGGAGCGCGAGGAGGGGGCGGAGGCGGCCGGGCGCTACCGGCTGCTGCGCGCGGTCCGGCGCCTGCCGCGGCCGCTGGTCCTCTACCTGGGCGGTGCCAGCGGCACCGGCAAGTCGACCCTGGCGCTCGACCTCGCGCCGCTGTTGCGGATCTACCGGATCAACGCGACGGACACGATCCGCCAGGTGATGCGGATGGTCTTCTCGCCGGCGGTGCTGCCGGCGCTCCACCGCTCGAGCTTCGAGACCGACCGCGAGGCGCCGGGCGGCCCCGACGAGCGGCGGCCGCTCGAGGCGTCGTTCCTCGCCCAGGTGACCCGCGTCCTCGTCGGGGTGCGGGCGGTCGTCGAGCGCGCGGTCGGCGAGAGCCTCGGCGTCGTCGTCGAAGGGGTCCACCTGGTGCCGCCGCTCGTCCCCTTCGCCGACCTCGAGGGGGCGGCCCACCAGGTGCTGCTCGTCCTCACCACTCTCGACGAGGAGAGCCACCGATCGCGCTTCCTCACCCGCGACCGCGCCGGCGGCCGGCGGGGCGAGCGCTACCTCGAGCACTTCGCCGCGATCCGCGGCATCCAGGAGCTGCTGCTCGAGCGGGCCGAGGCGCACGACCTGCCGCTGCTCGACACGCGCGACCGGGACACCAGCGTCCAGGACGCCCTGCGGCTGGTCACCGGCGTGCTCAGCCGGCGGGTGCCGCGCCTGGTCGAGGCGGCCGGCGCGCCGGGCGGCCCGCCGCCGCCGACCCTGCTGCTCTTCGTCGACGGCCTGCCGGACCGGCCCGCCCGCGCCCTCGGCCTGCGCACGCCGCTCGAGGCGGCCCGCCTACCGACCTTCGACCGCCTGGCGCGGGAGGGCGCCCTCGGCCTCGCCGACCCGGTGGCGCCGGGGGTGACCCCGGACACGGCGGCCGGCAGCCTGGCCGTCTTCGGGCAGAGCCCGCGGGCGCTCAAGCGCGGACCCGTCGAGGCGATCGGCGCCGGGCTCGAGCTGGCGGCCGAGGCGGTCGCCCTGCGCGGCAACCTCGCCACCCTCGACGCCGAGGGCCGTATCCTCGACCGGCGCGCCGGGCGCATCCGCGAGGGGGCGGCCGAGCTCCTCGCCGCGCTCGACGAGCTGCCGCTGCCCGGGGCCGACGTCGACCGCGTGCGGGTGCGCGTCCGCCCGGGCACCGAGCACCGCTTCGCCCTGGTCCTCGAGGGCGACGGGCTCTCCTCGGCGATCGTCGGCTCCGACCCCGGAGAGGGGGCGCCGCCCGGCCCGCCGCTCACCCCGCGCCCGCTGGAGCCCGACGACGAGCGGGCGGCGAAGACGGCGCGCGTGCTGGCGATCTTCGAGCAGGAGGCGCGGCGGGCGCTCGCCGACCACCCGGTGAACCGCGACCGGCGCGAGCGCGGCCTGCCGGCGGCCGACGCGGTGATCACCCGCGGCGCCGGGCACGTGCACCGGCTGGTGCCGCTCGAGCACGCCGGCACGACCTTGCGGCTGGCGGCGATCTCCGGCGACCGGACGGTGCTCGGCATCGCCTCTTCGCTCGGCGCCGACACGGTGCGCGAGCCCGGGATGACCGCCAACCTCGACACCGACCTCGCGGCGAAGTTCGCCGCCGCCCGCGCCGCGCTCGCCGACCACGACCTCGTCGTCCTCCACGTCAAGGGGGCCGACATCGCCGCCCACGACCGCCGCCCCGACCTCAAGGCCGAGTTCCTCGAGCGGCTCGACGCCGCGCTCGCCGCGCTGGTCGACGGCCGCGACGGGGACCTGCGGATCGCCGTCGCCTCCGACCACGCGACCCTGTCGGAGGCCGGCCACCACGCGGCCGACCCGGTGCCGGTGCTGCTCTGGGGACCGGGGATCGAGCCCGACGGGACGACCCGCTTCACCGAGCAGGAGGCCGCCGCCGGCGGGCTGCGCCGCTTCCCGCTGCAGCTCCTCCTCGCCCGCCTCTACGAGACGGCGGCGGGCTAACCCGCCGCGCCCCCCTCGCGGGCGGCCGGCAGGTGGCAGCGGAAGACGGACCCCCCACCCGCCCGGCTCTCCACCTCGACCCGTCCGCCGTGCGCCTGCGCGACGTGCTTGACGATCGCCAGCCCGAGGCCGGTGCCCCCCTCGTCGCGGGCGCGCCCGCGGTCGACCCGGTAGAAGCGCTCGAAGATCCGCGGCAGGGCGTGGGCCGGGATGCCGCGGCCGGTGTCGGCGACCTCGAGCACCACCGTGCGGCCGCCCGGGCCGACGACGCCCTCGACCCGCACCTCGACCCGGCCGCCGGGCGGCGTGTACTTGACCGCGTTGTCGAGCAGGTTGAGGAGCAGGCGCTCGAGGGCGTCGCGGTCGCCGTCGATCCGCGGCAGCCGGCCCGCGGGCGGCGTCCAGGCGAGCTCGACCCCGCGCTCCGCGGCCGCCGGCGAGCAGGTCTCGAGACAGCGCTCGACGAGCCGCACCGGGTCGACCGGCCGGCGGTCGAGCGGCGCGTCGACGCTCTCCAGCCGGGAGAGGGTGAGCAGGTCGTCGAGCAGGGCCTGCAGCCGGCGGCACTGGACGAGGATGCGGTCGGTGAACCGGCCGGCCGCCACGCGGTCGTCGAGCGCGCCGTCGCGCAGGGTCTCGGCGCAGCCGCGGATCGCCGACAGCGGCGTCTTGAGCTCGTGGGAGACGTTGGCGACGAAGTCGCTGCGCACCCGCGCCAGCCGGTGCAGTGCCGTCGTGTCGCGGGCCGCGACCACCGCGCCCGGCTCGCCCTCGCCGCCGCCGGCCGGTTCGGGCCGCAGGGCGGCGCCGGCCAGCGCCACCGTTCGCGGCTCGCCGTCCCGCTCGACGACGACCTCCTCGCGCACCGAGGCGCCGGCGGCGAGCGCCTCGCCGATCACCTCGGCGAGCTCCGGCTTGCGGGCGAGGTCGTAGGGGAGCCGCCCGGCGACCTCCTCCGGGAGGGCGAACAGGTGCCGGAACGCGGGGTTCGCGTAGACGGCCCGCCCCTCGCCGTCGACCACCAGCACGCCCTCGGCCATCGAGGCGAGGATCGAGCGCAGGCGGGCGCTCTCGGCGTGCGCGGCGGAGACCTCCTCGGCGACCCGTCCGTCGATCCTCCCGAGCGCCCCGGCGAGGCGCGCGAGGTCCGGCTGGGCGGGGGCGGGGAGCGGCCGGTCGAGCGGCTCGTCGCCGAGGCGGGCGGCGTCCTCGACGAGCTCGGTGAACGGCCTGGCGAAGCGGCGGTCGAGCCACAGCCAGGTGCCGGCGAAGGCCGCCACGAGGCCCGCGAGCGCCACCGCGAGGGCGGCGAGGAGGCGCCGGCGGACGAGCTCGATCCGGTCGACCGGCCGGGCGGCGCGGAGCACGTAGGGCTCGCCGGCGGGGGAGACGAAGGCGCGGGCGGCGTAGACGTAGCGCCGGCTGGTCGTCGTGCTGCGGCGCACCGAGCTCCCCGCCCGTCCGGCCACCGCGGCCGCCACCTCGGGGCGGGTCGAGTGGTCGTCCATGCGCCGCACCTCGGCGGCCGTGCGGTCGCTGTCGGCGAGCACCGTCCCGTCGGGGCGGATGACGGTCACCCGCAGGCTGGTGCCCGCGGTGAGCCGCGAGATCCGGCGCTGGAGCGCGTCGCGCGAGCCGTCGAGCCCGGCGGCGAGGTCCGGGCGGACCGCGCGCTCGACCACCGTCAGCGAGTCGTGGAGGGTGGCGGTCGACGTCTCCTCGACGAGACGCGGAGCGAGCTCGACGCAGACGAAGGCCAGCGCGACGGCGGCGACGAGCGCCGGCGCCAGCGGCGCCAGGCGGACGGAGAGCAACCTCGGCATGTCGGCCGTGGGCGGGTCGGGATGCCGCGCGCCGGCGTCAGCCCGCGAACCGGTAGCCGACGCCGATGATCGTCTCGATCGTAGCGGCCTCCGGTCCCAGCTTGCGGCGCAGCCGGCGGACATGGGTGTCGACCGTGCGGCTGTCGACGTCCTCCGCGTAGCCCCAGACGTCGGTCAGCAGGCGCGAGCGGGTCTGCACCCGGCCTCGGCGCCGCATCATCGTCTCGAGCAGCCGAAGCTCGGTCGCGGTCAGGGCGACCTCCCGGCCGCGCACCTCGAGGCGGTGGGCCGACGGGTCGAGCCGCAGCCCCCCCGCGGCCAGGACCTCGTGCTCGTCCCCGTCGCCCTCGGCCTGCCCGCCGGCGGTCCGCCGCAGCACGGCCTTGGCGCGCAGCACGACCTCGCGCGGGCTGAACGGCTTGGCGACGTAGTCGTCGGCGCCGAGCTCGAGGCCGACGATCCGGTCGACCTCCTCGCCGCGCGCGGTGAGCATGACGATGGGCAGCCCGGCGGTCGACTCGTCGCGCTTGAGCGCCCGGGCGATCTCGAGGCCGTCGAGCCCGGGGAGCATCAGGTCGAGCAGCACCAGGTCGGGCGGCGAGCGGCGGATCGACTCGAGCGCGGTGTCGCCGCGCGGCTCCACCTCGACGCGGAACCCCTCCCGCTCGAGGTTGTAGCGCAACACCTCCGCGATGTCGGGCTCGTCTTCGACGAGGACGATCCGGGCGTCGGCCATTGCGGGGACGCTAGCACGCGTTCTCCACAACGTCTGCGGAAAACTCTGTGGAAAGGCGGTCGGAAACCCGGAGAATCCAGGCTCCGCACGGGGGTCCGAGCACCTTGACCAATCCCTTGTGCAGGAGTACAAATCGAGTGTTTTCAATGAGTTGTAAGTCGGAAAGCCGGAGCGGGAGTTCCTGGGGAGGGGGCGGGTCGAATTTCCACAGGAGGCGCGGGTGAAACCTCTGTGACGGCTCGGTTAACTCGCTGTGACGGAGAGATTTAGGCCCGCTCGGCCGGGTCGCCCGGCGGGCTTTCCGATCTTCAATCCCGTGGGCAGGCGCAGGAAACCGAGGGACGGCGGGTTTCAGCGGTCGAAGGGAGGCGGGCTCGTCGCGGCCGCCTCCCCAGTCCGACGAAGACGCTGTGCCGACCCCACTCACTCGGAGACGACCGACATGAAGAGCTTCTTCCGCACCACCCTTTCGAGACCCCGCCGGGCGGCCCTCGCGCTGCCCGCGGCGGCCCTCCTCGTCCTCGCCGGCCTCGCGGTGCCGGCGCTCGCGCAGCCCGACGGCCCGGCCGGCGAGCGTCCCGCCTGGGGCCGCCACGGCGGCCCGGGCGCCCACGGCGGCCACCGCCTCGAGCGCCTCGCCCGTGTCCTCGACCTGACCGAGGCGCAGGTCGCCGAGGCGCGCGCGTTGCACGAGGCGGCGCGCGCCGACCTCGAGCCGATCTTCGCGGCGAGCCGCGAGCTGCGCACACGTCTCGACGGCCTGCTCGACGCCCCCTCCCCCGACCCCGCCCAGGTGGGCGAGACCGTCATCGCCCTGCGGCAGAACCGCGAGGCGATGCGCGCGGTCCACGAGGAGACGAAGGCCGGCTTCGAGGCCCTGCTCACCGCCGAGCAGCGCGAGAAGCTCGCCACCCTCGAGGACGCCCGCGAGGAGCGGGGCCGGCGCGGCAAGGGCCGGCGCGGCCACCGTCCCGGCGGCCGGCACGGCGGCCCGGGAGGACCGCAGGGCGGTCCGGTGAGCTGACCTCGAAGCGACCTCCTTCACCCGCGGCCCCGCGGCGGCTCCACGGCCGTCGCGGGGCCGTTCTGCGTCCGTCCCCTGTGATAGCTTGACCGCCGCCGCGGGCAGGCCGCGCGCGGCGTTCCCCACGAGGTCCCCGAGCCGGTGAGCGAGCCCACGCCGTCCGACACGCGTAGCGACGCTCCCCGTCCGGCCGGCGCCCCGCTCCGCCGCACCCCGCTCCACGCCCAGCACGTCGCCGCCGGCGGCAAGCTGGTGCCGTTCGCCGGCTGGGAGATGCCGGTGCAGTACGCCGGGGTGATCGACGAGCACCGGGCGGTGCGGCGGGCGGCGGGGCTGTTCGACGTCTCGCACATGGGGGAGCTGCGCGTCGAGGGGCCCGGCGCCGCGGCGTTCCTCCAGCACTTGACCCCGAACGCCGTGGCGAGGCTGCCGGTGGGCCGCGCGCACTACACGGGGCTGCTCACCGAGCGCGGGACGTACGTCGACGACCTCCTCTGCTACCACCTGGGCGACGGCGACTTCCTCCTGGTGGTCAACGCGGCGAACCGGGCGCCGGCCCTCGCCTGGGTCGAGGAGCGGGCCGCGGTGTGGCGCGCCGCGGGAGACCGCGCGCCATTCGAGGTGCGCGACGTCTCGGACGACTACGCGCTGCTCGCGCTGCAGGGCCCGCGCGCGCTGGAGATCCTCGACCCGCTGACCCCCACCGACCTCTCGGCCGTCCGCTACTACGGCTTCGCCGCCTGCCGCCTCGGCGACCAGGTCCCCGCCCTCGTCTCGCGCACCGGTTACACCGGCGAGGACGGCTTCGAGATCTACGTCGACCCGGACCACGCGTCCGGGCTCTGGGAGATGCTGCTCGCCGAGGGGGAGCGGGCCGGGCTGCGGCCGGCCGGGCTCGGCGCCCGCGACACCCTGCGGCTGGAGGCGGCGTTGGCGCTCTACGGCCACGAGCTCGACCGCGAGACGACGCCGTTCGAGGCCGGACTCGGCTGGGTGGTGAAGCTCGACAAGGGCGACTTCGTCGGCCGCGAGGCGCTGGCCCGGCAGCGGGAAGAGGGAATCGGCAAGAAGCTCGCAGGGTTCGTGGTCGAGGGGCGCGGCATCGCCCGCGAGGGGCACGAGGTGCTCGTCGACGGCCGGCCGGTCGGGCGGGTGACCAGCGGCACCTGGAGCCCGACGCTCGAGAAGGCGCTGGGCATGGCGTACGTCCCGCCGGCCCTCGCCGCGCCGGGGACCACGATCGAGATCGAGGTGCGCGGCCGCCGGCTGCCGGCCGAGGTCGTCGAGCTGCCGTTCTACCGTCGCGAGAACGCCGACTAGCAGCCCGCGGTACGCGACACAGGGGAGGGAGGAGCCATGGAGGAGGGCACGTATCCGAAGGACCTGAGGTACACGCAGGAGCACGAGTGGGTGCGGGTGGAGGACGACGTCTGCGTCGTCGGGATCACCCACTTCGCCCAGGAAGAGCTGGGCGAGGTGGTGTTCGTCGAGCTGCCCGAGACAGGCCAGGTGTTCGACGCCCACGACGAGATCGGCACGATCGAGTCGGTCAAGGCGGTGGCCGAGGTCTACACCCCGGTGGCCGGCGAGATCGTCGAGACGAACGAGATCCTGATCGACACCCCGGAGACGCTCAACGACGACCCGCACGGCGAGGGCTGGCTGGTCAAGGTGCGCTTCTCCTCGGCCGCCGACCTCGACGAGCTGATGGACGCCGAGGCCTACGGGGAGTACGTCGAGGGGCTGGGCGACTGACCGCCGGTCCCCGGCGGCGGTGACGGATCCCTGCCGGTGACGATGGACCGAGGAGCGACGAAGGACCGATGACGACGACCGAGACGCCGGGCACCCGCCTGCTCGAGCCGCCCGCCGGGAGCGACGACCGGGAGACCGCCGAGGGGGGCCGCGCCGGCGGCCGCGCCGCGGACCCTTCCGCACCCGGCGCCTTCGCGCCGCTGGACGACTTCCCGCGCCGCCACCTCGGCCCGTCCGAGGACGAGGTCGCCGAGATGCTCGCCGCGATCGGCGCCGGCTCGCTCGACGAGCTGGTCGCCGAGGCGATCCCGCGCGCCATCCGGCTCGACGGGCCCTTCGAGCTCTCCCCGGTGCCCGGCTTCGCCCCCGACCGCCCGCCCGGCGAGCGGGAGCTCCTCGCCCGGCTCGACGAGATGGCGGCGGAGAACCGGGTGTGGCGCTCGTACCTCGGGATGGGCTACCACGACACGGTGACGCCGCGGGTGATCCAGCGCAACGTGCTCGAGAACCCGGGCTGGTACACGCAGTACACCCCGTACCAGGCCGAGATCTCCCAGGGCCGGCTCGAGGCGCTGCTCGACTTCCAGACCATGGTCGCCGACCTGACCGGGCTGCCGATGGCCAACTCGTCGCTCCTCGACGAGGCGACCGCCGCCGCCGAGGCGATGAGCCTGTGCCTCGCCGCCGCGCCGCCCGAGAAGGCCGACGGCGCCTTCTTCTGCGCCGCCGACTGCCACCCGCAGACCCTGGCGGTGATCGCCACCCGGGCCGAGGCGCTGGGGATCGAGGTGCGGGTGGGCGACCCGGCCGAGGCCGACCTCTCCGACGTCTTCGGCCTCCTCCTCCAGTACCCGGCGACCGACGGGCGGATCGTCGACCCGGTGCCGGTCGTCGAGCGGGCGCACGCGGCGGGTGCGCTGGTCGTCGCCGCCTGCGACCTCCTCGCGCTGACCCTGCTCCGCCCGCCCGGCGAGTGGGGCGCCGACGTCGCGGTGGGCTCGGCGCAGCGCTTCGGGGTGCCGCTCGGCTACGGCGGGCCGCACGCCGCCTTCCTCGCCACCGGCGAGGAGCACAAGCGGCGCATCCCCGGCCGCATCATCGGCGTCTCGCGCGACCGCGACGGCCACACCGCCTACCGGATGGCGCTGCAGACCCGCGAGCAGCACATCCGGCGCGAGAAGGCGACCTCGAACATCTGCACCGCCCAGGTGCTGCTCGCGGTGATGGCCGGTTTCTACGCCGTCTACCACGGCCCCGCGGGGCTGACGCGGATCGCCCGCCGCGTCCACGCCATGGCCCGCACGCTGGCCGCCGGGCTCGGCAGGATGGGCTGCGAGCTGCCCGACGAGCCGTTCTTCGACACCGTGCGGGTGGGGCTCGCCGGCCGCGCCTCGGCCGACGACGTCCTCGCCGCCGCCGCCCGCCGGCGGATCAACCTCCGCCGGCTCGACGAGGGCACGGTGTGCGTGGCGCTCGACGAGGCGACGACCGCCGGCGACCTCGGCGACCTCCTCGCCGTCTTCGCCGAGGCGACGGGCGCGACGGCGGCCGGGCTCGAGGAGCTCTACGACGAGTCGTTCGTCGAGGCCGACCCGCGCTTCGCCCGCACCTCCGACTTCCTCACCCACCCGGTCTTCCGCTCGTTCCACACCGAGCACGAGATGCTGCGCTACGTCCGGCGGCTCGAGTCGCGCGACCTGTCGCTGACCCACTCGATGATCCCGCTCGGCTCGTGCACGATGAAGCTCAACGCGACGGCCGAGATGGCGCCGCTGACCCTGCCCGGCTGGTCGAAGCTCCACCCCTTCGCGCCGGTCGAGCAGGCCGCCGGCTACCGCGAGCTGTTCGCCTCGCTCGGGCGCTGGCTCGAGGAGATCACCGGCTTCGCCGCCACCTCGCTGCAGCCGAACGCCGGCTCGCAGGGCGAGCTCACCGGCTTGATGGTGATCCGCGCCTGGCACCGCGACCGCGGCGAGGCGCACCGCGACGTCTGCCTGATCCCTGTCTCCGCCCACGGCACGAACCCGGCCTCGGCGGTGATGGCCGGCATGCGGGTCGTGCCGGTGGCGTGCGAGGACGACGGCGACATCGACCTCGCCGACCTGGAGAAGAAGGCCTCCGAGCACGCCGACCGGCTCGCCGCGCTGATGGTCACCTACCCCTCGACGCACGGCGTCTTCGAGCACAACATCCGCCAGGTGTGCGAGGCCGTCCATCGCCACGGCGGCCAGGTCTACCTCGACGGCGCGAACATGAACGCGCAGGTCGGCCTGTGCCGGCCGGGCGACTACGGCGCCGACGTCTGCCACCTCAACCTGCACAAGACCTTCTGCATCCCGCACGGCGGCGGCGGTCCGGGGATGGGGCCGATCTGCGTCGCCCCCCACCTGGCGCCGTTCCTCCCCGGCCACCCGGTGGTGCCGACCGGCGGCGACAAGGCGATCGGCCCGGTCTCGGCGGCGCCCTGGGGGAGCGCGTCGATCCTCACCATCTCCTGGGCCTACGTCGCGATGATGGGCGCGGCCGGGCTCACCCGCGCCTCCGAGGTCGCCATCCTCAACGCGAACTACATGGCCAAACGGCTCGGCGGGCACTACGACGTGCTGTTCGCCGGCCGCCGCGGCCGGGTGGCCCACGAGTTCATCCTCGACCTGCGCCCGTTCAAGGGCTCCGGCGTCGACGACGAGGACGTCGCCAAGCGGCTGATCGACTACGGATTCCACGCCCCGACGATGTCCTTCCCGGTCAAAGGCACCCTGATGATCGAGCCGACCGAGAGCGAGTCGAAGGCCGAGCTCGACCGCTTCTGCGACGCGATGATCGCCATCCGCGAGGAGATCCGCGACGTCGAGGAGGGGCGGATCGCGGCCGCGGACAGCCCGCTCGCCCACGCCCCGCACACCGCCGCCGCGATCGCCGCCGACGACTGGGACCGCGCCTACGGCCGCGAGCAGGCCGCCTACCCGCTCCCCTGGGTGCGCGACCGCAAGTTCTGGCCCGCCGTCGGCCGGGTCGACAACGCCTGGGGCGACCGCAACCTCGTCTGCGCCTGCCCGCCGATGGAGGCCTACGGGGAAGGGGGGCCGTGAGCCCGTTCGAGCGCAGCCTCGTCGGCTTCTTCACCGCCTGCTGGGGCGTCGTCGTCCTCGACCTCGCCGGGCTGCTGCCGCTCCACGGCCGCGTCGAGCTCTCGCTCTACGCCCTCTACTCGACCGCCGCCGCCCTCGGCTGGGTCGCCGGCAACGTCTGGGTCCACCGCCGCCGCGGCGTCCACCCCATGCTCCGCCGGCGCCTGCTGCTGCTCTGGCTCCTCGGCCCGCCGTCGCTCGTCACCCTGCTCCGCGCCATGGCCCCGATCGCCCGCCAGTTCGACGCCCCGCTCGCCGCCGTCTGGGCCTTCGGCGTCTACGGCATCTTCTTCCTGGTGCCGGTGACCTTCGCCCCGGAGCGCACCCGCTCGAGCGGCTGAGGGCCCGCGCCGACGGAGGCCGCCGCCGGGCCCCCCCCCGCTGGTATCCTGCCTGCACGCTCCGTCGCTGTCCGCCTCCCACCGCCCCATGACCGCCTCCTCCCCCGCAGCGCTGCTCGACGCCCTCGTCGCCGACCTCCGCGGCCGCGGCTCGGTCCTCGTCGCCTTCTCGGGCGGCGTCGACTCCTCGGTGGTCGCGGCGCTCGCCCACCGGGCCGCCGGCGACCGCGCCCTCGCGGTGACCGCCGCCGCGGAGACGCTGGCCGGCGCCGAGCTCGACACGGCGCGGCAGGTCGCGGCCGAGATCGGCGTCCGCCACGAGATCGCCACCTACAGCGAGCTCGACTCCCCGGAGTTCGTCGCCAACCCCGCCCACCGCTGCTACGTCTGCCAGGGGATGCGGATGGACACCATGTGGCGGATCGCCCGCGAGCGCGGCTACGACGTCGTCTGCGACGGCACGAACGCCTCCGACCCCGGCCCCGACCGCCCGGGTCTCGCCGCCGTCCGCGAGCGCGGGGTCTACAGCCCGCTGCTGGCGCACGGGGTCGACAAGGCCGGCGTCCGCCGCCTCGCCCGCGCTCTCGGCCTCTCCGTCTGGGACCGCCCGGCCAACGCCTGCCTCTCCTCCCGCATCCCGCACGGCCAGCTCGTCACCCTCGGCAAGCTGCGCCGCATCGAGGCCGCCGAGGAGCTCCTCGCCGCCCGCGGCTACCGCGTCGTCCGCGTCCGCCACGACGGGGGCGCCGCGCGGGTCGAGGTCGGCCCCGACGAGGTCGCCCGTCTCGCCGCCGAGTGGCCCGAGCTCGAGGGCACGATCCTCGCCGCCGGCTTCGCCCGGGCCAGCTACGACCCCGCCGGCTACCGGCGGGGCGGCGCGGACCTGGGCTCGGCGTAGAGAGGCGCGCGGGCCGGCGCCGAGAGCGTGACGCTGGCGTAATTACATGATTCGAGTGACACCGTTTTCTGTTCCGGGCCCTCGATCGCGACACCGTTTTCCGCCCTGGAGCCTCGGGTGCGACACCGTTTCGCGCCGGGCGAGGGGTAACGCGGCGAGTCCGGTCATCGGTTTCCGCCGCCGGCCGGTTGGGTAGACTCCGGCGAGACCGCATGGACCCTCGACGCCTCCGTGAGCTCCTCGCCTCCATCGCCGCCGGCGAGACCTCGCCCGAGGAGGGCGCAGAACGTCTCGCCGAGCTGCCCTTCGCCGACCTCGGCTTCGCCAAGCTCGACAGCCACCGGGAGCTCCGGAGCGGCCACCCGGAGGCCGTGTACGCGGCGTCGAAGGACCCCGAGGACCTCGAGGCGGTGTGCCGCCGCGTGCTCGAGACCCACGGCCGGGTGCTGGTGACGCGGGTGAGCCCGGAGGCCGCCGAGCGGCTCTCCGCCGCCCTCTCGCGGGCCGCCTACAACGCCCGCGGCCGCCTGCTCACCGCGGGCGAGCCGCACGAGCTCCCGGCCGAGGAGGCCGGGCGGATCGCCGTCGTCGCCGCCGGCACCTCCGACCTCGCGGTCGCCGAGGAGGCCGCCGCCTGCCTGGAGTGGTTCGGCCACCCGGTGGAGCGCCTGTGGGACGTCGGCGTCGCCGGTCTTCACCGCCTGCTCGGCAACCTGCCGGCGGTGCGCAAGGCCGACGCGGTCGTCGCGGTGGCCGGCATGGACGGCGCGCTCCCCACGGTGATCGCCGGCCTCGTCCGCGCCCCGGTCGTCGCCGTCCCCACCAGCGTCGGCTACGGCGCCGCCTTCGGCGGCCTCGCGGCGCTCCTCACCATGCTCAACGCCTGCGCGCCGGGCGTCGGCGTGGTCAACATCGACAACGGCTACGGGGCGGCGGTGCTGGCCAGCCGGATCGTGCGCGCCCGGACCGGGCGCGCCGAGAGCGGCTAGCGGCCGGCCGCGGTTCCTCGGCCGCCCCGCGGAGCCGAACGCAAGCTCGACGTCGCGCGAGTCGAGACATGACGACCTTCACCGAAGCCGACCTCCGGCGGCTCGCCGAGATCCGCCGTGCCCGCGAGACCCGGCCGCCGGCGCCCGGCTCCGAGCTCGAGCGCGGCTTCGCCGAGCGCTTCGGCGCCGACCGGCGGCTGGCGGTGTACGGGAGCCTGGCACCGGGGCGGTCGAACCACGGCCAGCTCGCCGGCTTCCGCGGCGTCTGGAGATCCGGGCTCACGGTCCGCGGCGAGCTACTGGAGCTCGGCTGGGGGACGGGTCTCGGCTATCCGGGGCTGCGCTGGGCGCCGGACGGACCGCCGGTCGCGGTCGAGCTCTTCGTCTCCGACGACCTGCCGGCCCGCTGGCCGCGGCTCGACGCCTTCGAAGGGCCGTCCTACCGGCGAATCCTGGTCCCGGTGTACGACGGCGACGAGGTGGTCGAAGTGGCGAACCTGTACGAGGCGATCGGCGGTTAGCGGCTCGCCGTCGAAACGGTTCGACGCTCGCGCATCGAGGCTCAGCCCGCCTCGCGCCGCTCCACCAGCATCGCGTCGCCGTACGAGTAGAAGCGGTAGCCCTCGCGGATCGCCTCGCGGTAGGCGGCGAGCACCCGCTCGCGGCCGGCGAAGGCGGAGACGAGCATGAGCAGCGTCGAGCGGGGGAGGTGGAAGTTGGTGAGCAGGACGTCGACGACGCGGAAGCGGAAGCCTGGGACGATGAACAGGTCCGTCGAGCCAGCTCCGGCGGGTACGGGGCGGGCGGAGTCCTCGCGCGGGGCCCCCTCCAGCGTGCGCACCACGGTCGTCCCCACGGCGACGATCCGCCCGCCGGCGGCCCGGGTCGTGGCGATCTGCGCCGCGGTCTCCTCGGGGATCTCGTAGCGCTCGCGCTCCATCCGGTGCTCGTGGACGAGCGCGGCGGTGACCGGCTGGAAGGTGCCGATGCCGACGTGCAGGGTGACCGCGGCCGTCTCGATCCCGCGGGCGGCGAGCGCGGCGAGGAGCTCCTCGCTGAGGTGGAGGCCGGCGGTGGGGGCGGCGATGGCGCCCGGGTTGCGGGCGTAGACGGTCTGGTAGGTCGTGCGGTCGGCGGCCTCGTCACCGCGGCGGATGTAGGGGGGCAGGGGGACGTGGCCGAGGCGGTCGAGCCACGGCTCGACGGGCTCGGCGAAGCGGACGCGGCGGCGGCCGTCGCCGCCGGCCGGGCCCGGCTCGCGCTCCTCCGGGCGCTCGACCATGTCCGCCTCGAGGCCGGGGGCGAGGTCGAGGGCGGTCCCGGGGCGCGCCTTGCGGCCCGGACGCACCAGGACGTCCCACTCGCGCGGGCCGACCTTCTCGACCAGGAGGAGCTCGACCCGCCCGCCGCCGGGCCGCCGGCGGGCGAAGAGCCGGGCCGGGATCACCCGGGTGTCGTTGACGACGAGGAGGTCGCCGGGGCGGAGGAGCTCCGGCAGATCGCGCACCCGCCGGTGCCGGTCGGCGCTCTCGGCGTCGAGGACGAGCAGCCGGCTCTCGCCGCGGGGTGCCGGGCGCTGGGCGATCCGCTCCTCGGGGAGCTCGTAGTCGAAGTCGTCGGTGAGCACGGGGGACGTGCGGCTCAGAGCGGCGGGGCGGTGCCGACGCTGCCGATTCCCTCGGCGGACTCGGCGGCGTCGGCGGCCTCGGCGGCCGGGCCGGCCGCCGGCACCCGCCGCAGCACGAGCCCGGCGAGGCCGAAAGCGACCGCCAGGACCGACGCTCCGGCCCAGTACGGCGCCGCCGGGCTCACCTGCCCGAAGAGCCAGGTGCCGGCGAGCGGGCCGAGCACCCGGGCGAGTGCGCCGAAGGAGCGGGCGACGCCCAGGGTGCCGCCCTGCCGCTCCTCGCCGACCTGTCGCGACAGCAGGCCGAGGGTGGCCGGGGCGTTGAGGCCGGCGCCGAGGGCGAGCAGCGCGGCGGCCAGGTAGAGGAGCGGCGCCGAGACCGCGATCGCGAGCAGGCCGAGGCCGGCGGCGATCGCCGCGATGCCGGCCGGGATGACCCGGGCCTCGCCGAAGCGGGCGACGGCGACGCCGATCAGGCCGCCCTGGGCGGCGACCATGACGACGCCGACGAAGACGAAGAGCCAGGCGGTCTCCGCGTCGCCCCAGCCGAAGCGGGCCTGCACCAGCAGGGCGACGGTCGCCTCCATCATCGACATGCAGAAGGTGACGGTGAAGAGCAGGAGCATCAGGCCGAGGAGCGTCCCGTCGCGGACGACGGCCGCGGCGCGCCGCGGGTCGAGCCAGGGGGCGGCGCGGGAGGCGGCCCGGAGCTCGGCGGAGAGCGACTCGGGGAGCCAGGCCGAGGCGAGTGCCAGGTTGACCAGGCCGAGCCCGGCCGCGCCGAGGGGCACGGCGACGCGGTCGACGAGCGACAGCAGGCCGCCGAAGGCGGGGCCGAGGACGAAGCCGAGGCCGAAGGCGGCGCCGACGAGACCCATCGCCTTGGCCCGCTCACCGGCCGGCGAGACGTCGGCCATGTAGGCCTGGGCGATGCCGAAGTTGGCCGCCGCCGCGCCCGAGGCGGTCCGCGCCGCGACGAGCACCGTGAAGCTGCCGGCGAAGGCGAAGACGAGGTGGGCACCGGCGCTCGCCGCGATGGTCACCAGCAGCACCGGCCGCCGGCCGAGGCGGTCGGACAGCCGGCCGAGGAGCGGCGCGAAGACGAGCTGCGCGGCGCTGAACGAGGCGAAGAGAACCCCGACCTGGAGGTCGCTCGCCCCGTACTGCTGGCCGTAGAACGGGAGGATCGGGAGGATCATCCCGAAGCCGAGGAGGTCGAGCAGGACGGTGACGAAGATCGCCGTCCGCGCCCGCTTGCGCCCCCGCGGGCGGCCGCCTGTCCCTCCCTCCGGCATGGCGCGGCAGTGTAGCGCGCGCCCCGTCTCGTCCGGTCGCGCCGCCGAAGGCTCGGCCGCGGCGCCCTTCCCGGCTCAGCCGCGAGGGTCCAGGGCGTCGCGCAGGCCGTCGGCCAGCAGGTTGAAGGCGACGACGGTGACGACGATCGCCAGCCCCGGGAAGGTGGCGACCCACCAGGCGTCGACCAGCCGGTCGGCACCGGAGGAGATCATCTCGCCCCACGACGGGATGGGCGGCGGCAGCCCGAGGCCGAGAAACGACAGCGCGGACTCGACGAGGATGACGTTGCCGACGAGCAGCCCGACGCTGACCAGCACCGGCGTCATCGCGTTCGGCAGCAGGTGGCGCACGAGGACGCGCAGCGGGTGCTGACCCGCCGCCCGGGCCGCCCACACGAAGTCGCGCCCCTGCACCCCGTGGACCTCGGCCCGCACCAGCCGGCTGACGCTCATCCAGCCGGTGCCGCCGAGGATCAGCACGATCGCGGCGGCCCCCGGCCGGAACAGCGCGACCAGGGCGACGAGCAGGAACAGCCGGGGGACGGCGAGGCTGGCGTCGACCAGCCGCATGAGGAGCCCGTCGAGCCAGCGCCCGCCGGCCGCCGCCGCCGCGCCGATCAGGATCCCCAGGGTCAGGGCGAGAAGCGACGCCAGGACGCCGACGGAGAGCGACACCCGCGCCCCCCACACCAGGCGCGCCCAGACGTCGCGGCTGAACCGGTCGGTGCCGAGCGGGAAGCGCCGCGTCTCGCGGACCGCGTCGTCCGGCCCGCCGGCGAGCGCCTCGACCGGGTAGCTCTCGACCCTCCCGAGCCGCTCGACGACCAGCTCCTCGCCGCGGCGCGCCGCCCGCTCGGCGAGCAGCGTCCGCCCGTCGGCGAAGACGACCGGCACCCGCCGGCTGCCCGGCGGCAGGTAGCGGCCGGCGACCGGGTCGAGCTGCTGCCCGGGGTCGGCCCCGGCCACCCAGGGGGCGGCGAGCGCGAGCCCGGTGAGCAACGCGACGAGCAGCGCCCCGGCGGCGAGCAGCCCGCGGCGCCGCGCCGGCCGCCGCGGCTCGGCGCCGGGGGAAGCCGCAGCCGGCGGCCGGCCGGGCCCTCCCGGACCTTCGCCCGGCGCGGCGCCCGGCGCCGGCGCCTCCGGCAGCAGCGGCTCAGGCACCGGCCACCACCTTACGGCGGACCCGCGGGTCGGCCGCGGCGTGGAGCAGGTCGGCGAGCAAGTTGCCGCCGAGCACCAGGGCGGCCCCGACGACGGTCGCCGCCAGCACCACCGGGATGTCGCGGGTGTTGATCGCCTGGAAGACGACCCGCCCGAGGCCGGGCCACGCGAAGACCACCTCGACGACCAGCGAGCCGTTGAGCAGCGCCGGCAGGGTGAGGCCGAAGATCTGCAGCAGCGGCGCCAGTGCGTTGCGCAGCGCGTGCACCCCGAGGACCCGCCGCTCCGACAACCCCTTCGCCCGCGCCGTCCGCACGAAGTCCTCGCCGAGCACGTCGAGCAGGCTGTTGCGGACGAAGCGCACCGTGTTGCCGCCGAGCCCGAGGCCGAGGACGAGGGCGGGCAGCGCGAGGTGGCGGAGGAGGTCGCCGAGCCGGGCGGCCGTGCCGAGGTGGTCGGTTCCCGGGGCGTACATGCCGCCGGCGGGGAAGACCGGCCACAGGTACGCGAGGACGAGGATCGCCATCAGCCCGAGCCAGAAGGCCGGGATCGAGAAGAGGAGCAGCGACAGCCCGCGGACGGCGTGGTCGGCGAAGCGGTCGCGGCGGCGGACGGCCCACAGCCCGAGGGAGAGGGCGAAGGTGTACTCGACCGCCATCGCGGCCACCGCGAGGAGCGCGGTCGCCGGCAGCGCCTCGGCGATCACCCGCGCCACCGGCCTCCCCTGCAGCATCGAGGTGCCCCAGTCGCCGCGCACCGCGGCCGCCAGCCAGGCGGTGTACTGCTCGTGCAACGGGCGGTCGAGTCCGAGAGCCCGCTCCATCCGTGCCCGCCGCTCGGCCTCGCCGGGACCCGCGGGGACGAGCTGGTCGGCCGGGCTGCCGGGGGCGGCGTGGATCAGCCCGAAGGTGAGGGTGACGACGAGGAGCAGCAGCAGGGCGGACGCGCCGAGCCGCCGCGCGAGGTAGCCGGCGAAGCCTCCTCCCCGCCGGGCGGCCCCGCTCAGCGCTCCGGTCCCACCCACCACTCGCGCAGGTCGAACAGGCTGTACAGGTGGTTCGGCTCGGCGCCGTGCACCCGCTCGCGAATGCCGCTGATCCGCTGCGACTGCCAGAGGAACGTGTAGGGCTGGTCGCGCTGCTGGATCTCGTGCATCTCGGCGAGGTAGGGCCGCATCGCCTCGCGGTCGGGCGCCTCGCGCATCTCGGTGAGCAGGGCGTCCATCCGCGGGTCGGAGTAGCCGACGAAGTTCGAGCCGCCGATCTCCGACGTCGCGTAGGCGAACCGGTAGTCGAGCGTCGTCGGCATCACCCAGGCGGTGATCACCGCGTCGTAGGCGCCGCTCGTCACCTGGCCGACCAGGGTGTTGAACTCGAGCGCCCGGGGCTCGATGGCGACGCCCACCCGGCGGAGCTGGTCCTGGAGGATCACCAGGGCGTCCTCGCGCTGCCGGTTGCCGGTGTTGGTGATCAGCGTGAAGGCGAGCGGGCGGCCGTCCTTCTCGCGCACCCCGTCGCCGTCGCGGTCCTCCCAGCCGGCCTCGGCGAGCAGCGCCCGCGCCCGTTCCGGATCGTAGGGGAGCGGCTCGAACCTCCCCGCCGCCCCCGGCACCATCTCCGGGACGATCGGCGAGGCGAGCGGCCGCGCGAACCGCCCCCAGATCGAGTCGATCAGCGTGGGGCGGTCGATCCCGAGCGTCAGGGCGCGGCGGACCCGCGCGTCGTCGAAGGGCGGCTTCGACAGGTTCCAGCCGATGAAGATCACCCCCCGCGACCAGTAGGTGACCAGCTCCACGTCGTCGGCCGCCTCGACCCGCGCCACGTCGTCCGGCGAGAGCTGGAAGACGAAGTCGACCTCGCCGTTGAGGAGCTGGGTGAGCTGGCTCGTCTGGTCGGGGACGACGCGGAAGATCACCCGGTCGAGGTAGGGGAGCCCCTCCTCGTAGTAGAGCGGGTTGCGCTCGAGCACGATCTCGTGCTGCGGCGCCCACGAGGCGAGCCGGAACGGCCCGTCGACGACCAGGTTCTCGCGGAACCAGTCGGCGCTCGCCCGCCACTCGGAGAAGGGGAGCTCGCCCCAGGCGTGCGCGGGGAGGATCAGCGCGCCCGCCCCGACGTCGAGGAGCTGCGAGGCGTAGGCGCGCTCGAAGTGGAAGGCCACCGTCCGCTCGTCGATCACCTCGACCCGCTCGACCGCCTCGACGGTGAAGGCGCCGCCCCAGGCGACGTCCGGGTCGGTCCACGCCCGGTAGGTGAACTCGACGTCGCGGGCGGTCACCGGCACGCCGTCGCTCCACACGACGTCGTCGCGCAGCCGGAAGGTCAGCGTCTTGCGGTCGTCCGAGAACTCCCACGACTCGGCGAGGCGCGGCTCGACCGTGCGGTAGTCGGGCATCTCCTCGACGAGCGGCAGGAACATCCGGCGCAGCACCTCGGCGGTGGGCACCGTCGCCGGCACGATCACCTCGTTGACCGCCCCGACGTCGCTGGTCAGGGCGATGACCACCTGCCCGCCGCGCCGCGGCGTGCCGTCCCCGGCCCCGTCGTCCGCGGCACCGCCCGCCGGCCGCCTGCAACCGTCGCAGCCGCCGAGCGCGGCGGCGAGGAGCAGAGGCACGGCGAGGGCGGCGACGCGCCGGCTCGGCCGGGGCCGGACGCGCGGGTGGCGGAAGGGGTGGCGTCGCATCGCAGGGCTCCGGCGGCGCGGCCGGCTCGGTCGGGCAGGTACGCGGCGATTATAGGGCCTGCCCCGATCGGCGCGGTCGGCGGGCGGCGGTCGGCCCGGCGCCCGGCGGCCTCTGCGGTATCTTGCCGCCGATGGCTCGACCCCCTGCACGCGGGCCGCGGCCCTCCCGCCGTGTCGTCACCCTCTCCGTCGCCTTCGGCCTGTTCGTCCTCGCCGACCTGGCGCTGTTCGGCTGGCTGATCTTCCGCTCGCTGTCGCAGCGCGAGATCGAGCAGGTCCTGCTCGAGACCCGGCGCGAGGCCGAGGGGCTCGCCGCCCAGCTCGCCGAGACGGCGGAGGAGACCGGCGACCTCTACACCGCCGTCGCCTCCGAGCAGGAGACCCAGACCTACATCGACTCGCTGCCCGTGCAGCGGCGGCTGGTCCGCTCGGTGAGGATCCTCGACCGCGACGGCCAGCTCGTCTTCCAGAGCCAGACGGAGACCGTCGAGTCGACCGCCGACGCCCCGGGCATCGCCCCGGAGGCGGAGGGTCCCGACATCGCCCTCGGCAGCCCGGAGATCCCGCTCGGCGCCGAGGTGGTGACGATCGAGAACCCGCCACGGACGGTCGAGCTCCAGGTCCCCGACATCGAGGTGGCGATCGGCGAGCTCGGCACTCTGGTCGTCGGCCTCTCGCCGGTCGAGCTCTCGGCCCGCATCGGGGTCCTCCGCGCCCACCTGATCCGCCAGGCCTCCCTCGTCGCCGCCCTGACCGCGGCGCTCCTCGCCTTCGCCTACGCGGCGATCTGGTGGCTCTCCCGCCGCTCCCGCCGGCTCGAGCTCCAGGCGGCCGAGGCGGAGCGGCTCGCCTATCTCGGAACCCTCGCCTCGGGTCTCGCCCACGAGATCCGCAACCCGCTGAACTCGCTGAACCTGAACATGCAGATGATGCAGGAGGAGATCGCCGCCGGCGAGGCCGAGGGCCCGACGACCGGGCGCCTCCTGGCGATCACCCGCGACGAGATCAGCCGTCTCGAGCGGCTGGTCACCGACTTCCTCTCCTACGCCCGCCCGCGCGCCCCGGACATCGCGGAGGTGCGCCCGGGCGAGCTCTTCGACCGCGTCCGCGGGGTCCTCGCCGGCGCCCTCCAGCGCCAGCGCGCCCGTCTCGACGTGGAGGACGCCACGGACGGCGCGGTGCTGTCGGTCGACGTCTCGCAGCTCTCGCAGCTCCTCCTCAACCTGGTCCAGAACGCCCTCGCCGCCGCCGAGGACGCCGGCCTCCCGTCCCGCATCCTCCTCCGCGCGGTCCGCCACGGCACGGAGGTCGCCCTCGAGGTGCACGACCAGGGCCCGGGCATCCCCGAGGACGCCCGCGAGCGCATCTTCGACCTCTTCTACTCGACCAGGAAGGGCGGCACCGGCCTCGGCCTCGCCATCGTCCGCCGCATCGCCCAGAACCACGGGGGGCGGGTCGAGGTGGAGAGCGAGCTGGGGAAGGGGACGGTGTTCCGGGTGTGGCTGCCGGAGGGCGGCGTGGCCTGAGCCGGGGGCGGGGTAGCGGGGCGGCCGGTCGCGGTTGGCGGCCGGGCGGGGGCTCGGCCCGGGGCGGTCGTGGTGGGGCGGGGGCGGGCGGGGG
>Ga0214468_1000105_pt1 | contig 24704 bp, 18 predicted proteins | sample RVTome_9_FD_187334 | JGI IMG/M metagenome (GOLD analysis project Ga0214468, IMG submission 187334) | Soil microbial communities from uranium-contaminated site in the Upper Colorado River Basin, Wyoming, United States - RVT155D38 HiSeq ...
GGTGCCCGCTCGTCGATCGTCGTCTATCCGGACACCGGCTGGGTGGCGGCGATCACGAGCAACATGAGCGGTGCGCCGCCGCTCGTCGAATCGACGCTACAGATGCTCGTGGAGCCGTTCCTCGCGTCCGGGGAGAGCGCGCCTCCGCCGCCGCCGGCGGGCACCTACGCCTGGCGGGGGACCGCGGCCACGCGGGAGGAGACGATCGCCGTCGACGGCTGGCTCTCCCTGCTCGACCACCGCGGGTCGGTGCGCGGCGCGATGTCCCTGCCGGCGCCCCTGTTCGAGCGGCTCCTCGCGGACAGCTACCCACCGACCCCGACCCTCCCCGTCCTGGGATGGGCGGGCTCCGAGTCGAGCGGCGGCCTCGTCGTCGCCACCCCCCTCGGGATCGTCTTCGCTCCCCTCGGGCGGACGCCGCAGGGGCTCGCCCTCTCCATGGAGGTCGGGTCCGTCACCCTCGATCTCCACGCGGTGCCTGCGCCGGGGCCGGCCGAGCCCTGATCCGCTAGCAGCCCGTGGTGAAAGTCCACGGGGTCGCGTTGCGGCCCCACGCGGACCGCAACCCGAAGGGCGCAGGGGGGTTACGGCGCATCTGCGGCGTCGCTCGTCGTCGACGATGGCTCGGCATCGCCTCCTCCTCGCTCCTGGCATCTGCACCGTAAGCCCCCTGCGCGCGACCCCGCGGACTTTCACCACGGGCTGCTAGAGTCGTCCGTTGAAGGCCTCTCCCGCCGGAGTGGCGAAACGGCAGACGCAGGGGACTCAAAATCCCCCGGGGGAAACCCCGTGCGGGTTCGAATCCCGCCTCCGGCACCAGTTTCCCAGCCGAAGGCCTCCGGCGCCGGGGCGCAGGCCCGTCCGTAGTGCACACGATCCGGCCGACGCACGAGCCCACCGCCCACATGATGTCCCGAGGGATCGCGTCAGCTCGCCCGGCGGCGCGCTGGACCGCGGGGAGGGCAGCGCGGCGAGCCTGGGAGGTGCTGCGGGAGGAGGGCGTCCGCAGCCTGGTCTTCAAGGTCCTCGGCGAGACGGTCTACCGGCGCGCGCTCGTTTTCGAGCGGACCCTCGACGAGGCGGGCCGTGCGCCCGTCTCGATGCGCCGGCTCGACGGGGGGCGCACGATCGGGACCCTGGAGCCCGGGGACCTCGACGCCTACCTCGCGCTCGCGCCGGACGCCGACCCGGAGGAGGTCCTCGGCCGCCTGTGCGAAGGCCGCGTCGCGGTCGTGGTGCGCCGCGGGGCGGCGATCGAGCACGCCACCTGGCTGGCGACCGGGTCGGTGCGCATCGACTACCTCGACCGGCGGATCCGGCTCGCCGCCGACGAAGGCTACGTCTACGGGGTGCGGACCGCGGCGTCCGCGCGCCGGCGCGGTCTGTCGATCGCGGCCGCGGACGAGGTCGCCGCAGGGGCCGCGGCGTCGGGCCTCCGCCGGCTGCGCCTCGTCGTGATGCCCGAGAACCGGGCGGCCGCGGCCGCGGCGCCGCGCTGGGGATACCGGCGGGTCGGCGCGGCGCGGACGCTCCGGCTCGGCCGGTGGCGATGGCACCTCGGGTGGGTCGGCGGGGACCCCGGCGCCGCCGGCGGCCCCGGCTCCGCTCGCTCGTCGGTTCCGGAGGGGTCCGCGCCGGCCGCCCCGAGCCCCGCCCCGGCGCTCGTCCCGGAAGGGCGCGGGCGCGCCGCGCCGAGCCCGGCGGTCCCCGCCGCCCCCTGGACCCGGCTCCGCTGGACGGCGTTCACCGCCCGCCACGCGTTACGGGACCCACGGCTCCCGTGGCGGCCGCTCTCCGCGGTGCTGGCGATCCAGGCGCGCCGGGCCCGGGCGCTGGCGGCCCACGCGTGGGAGTCCGTGCCCGCCGTGCGCGAGGCGATGGAGGCCGCCGGCATGGAGCCCGGCGACGTGCGGACCGCCGACGACCTGTGGGCGCTGCCGCGGGTCACCGGGGACGACCTCCTCGCGTCGCCGGAGCGGTTCGCGTCGAGCCGTTTCCGCGACGGAGACGTCCTCGCGCTGCGCTCGAGCGGCACGGGCGGGCGTCCGAAGACCGTCCGCTACGACCCGGCGGCGCTCTTCCTCGCCCTGGCCCAAGGTCAGCGGCAGCGCGCCGTCTTCGCCCGCTTCGTCGGCCGCCGCGGCGGCTTCCGGGAGATGAACGCCCAGCGTGCGGACTCCGTCGGGCACCAGCTTCGGCGCTTCTGGGAGGAGCGCTCGTGGGTGCCGCGCGGCGTCGACCTCGAGCGGAGCTGGCTGCCGATGGAGCTCGGCTTCGAGGCCGCCCACGCCCGGATCGAGGCGGAGCGGCCGCACGTGCTGCAGGGCTACGGGTCGTACCTCGGGGCGCTGTACCGCTGGGCGATCGAGCGCGGGCGGAAGGTCCATCGGCCGCGGCTGATCTGGTACGGCGCCGACCGGATGGCGGACGCCGACCGGGAGCTGATCGAGCGGGAGCTCGGGGTGCCGGTCGTCTCGACCTACCAGGCGGACGAGGCGCTGCGGATCGGCTTCCAGTGCGACCTGCGGCAGGGGTTCCACCTGTTCGTCGACGCGGTCGCGGTCCGGGTGGTCGACGACGCGGGACGGGAGGTCGGGCCGGGGGAGAGCGGCCGGATCCTGATCTCGAACCTGACCAACCGCGCGACGGTGCTGCTGAACTACGAGCTCGGCGACGTCGTGACGGTCGGCCGCGGGCCCTGTCCCTGCGGCCGCTCGCTGCCGACGATCGAGCGGATCGAAGGGCGAGCCGACGACGCCCTGGTCCTGCCGGACGGCGAGGAGCGGCACTCGATCCCGGTCGTCGACGCCCTCCAGGGCGTCCCGGGGGTCGTTCGGGTCCAGGTCGTCCAGGAGAGCCTCGAGCGGTTCGAGATCCGAACCGTCTGCGCGGCGGGGACCGAGTGGGGCGCGGCGGCTCGGGGGCTCGAACGGGCCCTCCGCGGGTTCGTCGGCGAGGCCGCCGGGATCCGCGTCGAGCGGGTCGAGGCGATCGCCCCCGAGCCGGGCGGCAAGGTGCGGGGGGTCGTCTCGCGCTGCCGGAGGGCGCGGTGATCCCCGCGGCCCTCCTCGGTTCGCAGGCCGTCGAGCTCGCCCGGCTGACCGTGGGCCGGCTGCCGGCCGGCGAGCGGCTCGAGGCGATCCGCGACCGCAGGGTGCGGGCGCTCGTCCGGTTCGCGTACCGGCGGGTCCCCTACTACCGCGCGCTCCTCGACGAGGCGGGGATCCGGCCGGAGGACGTGCGGACCGCCCGCGACCTGCGGCACGTGCCGGTCTCGACGCGGTCGGAGCTGCGGGCGGCGGGCGAGGCGGTCCTGGCCCGCGGGATCGAGCCGGAGGACGGCCTGGTCGCCCATACGAGCGGCTCGACCGGGAGCCCGTGGGGGATCTTCCGGACGCAGGGCGAGGAGATGCTCCGCCGCGCGCTCGAGCTGCGGTCGATGCGCCGGGCGGGGATGCGGCCCGGCGACCGGATCGTCACGGTCGGGGCGCAGCGGCAGGTCCGGCGCGGCCCGGTCGAGCGGCTGGGGCTGTTCCGGTCGATCCAGGTGTCGCCGCTGCTGCCGATCGAGGACCAGGTCGAGCGGCTCCGCGAGATCCGGGCCTCGGTCCTCTGGATCTACCCGACTGCGTTGCGGTCGCTCCTCTCCGTCGCCTCGCCGCTCGCCGCGATCTACCGGCCGCGGATGGTCGTCACCTCCGCCGAGCCGCTCGACCCGCTGCTGCGCGACCGGGCCCTCGACGGCGAGCCGATCGAGACCCGCAACTTCTACGGCTCGGTGGAGACCGGGCGGATCGCCTGGGAGTGCGCGGCGCACGACGGCCTCCACGTGAACGCCGACTGCATCGTGCTCGACCTCGTCGAGGACGACGAGGTGCCCGGGGCCGGCCGCTCGGTGGTCGTCACCAACCTCCTGTCGCGGGCGATGCCGGTCCTGCGCTACCGGCTCGGCGACCGGTGCGCGGAGCTCGACGGGCCGTGCGCCTGCGGCGCCCCCTTGCCGAGGATCGCGCCGCCCGTCGGCCGCGAGTGGGACGCGATCCGGCTTCCGAGCGGCCGCCTGCTCTCGCCCTGGGGCTTCAACGTCCATCTGCGCAGCCTGGACGGGCTGCTCCAGTTCCGGGTGATCCAGAGGACCCTCGACCGGCTCGTCGTCCAGCTCCTCTTCGCCGCGCCGCCGCCGGCGGAGCGGCTCGCGGCGCTCCGCGCGCGCATCGCGGAGCACGTCGCCGAGCCGATGCGGGTCGACGTCGAGCTCGTCAACGCGTTTGCGCGCGGTCCGGCGAAATTCCGCATCTTCGTCTCGGAGATCTGAGGTCCGAGGAATGTGCGGGATCGCCGGGATCTACGGGAGCGGGCTCTCCGGCGAGGAGGCGCGGGCGGCGCTCGGGCGGATGGCGGCGGCGATGTCCCATCGCGGTCCCGACCAGGAGGCGGTCGTCCCGCTCGCCGAGATCGGCGGCGGCGTCGCGGTCCGCCGGCTCGCCCTGGTCGATCTCGAGGGGGGAGGGCAGCCGATCGCGAGCGAGGACGGCCGGGTGCTCGCCCTGCTGAACGGCGAGATCTACAACCACGTCGCGCTCCGCCGGTGGCTCGAGGGCCGTGGGCATCGCTTCCGGACCCGGTGCGACACCGAGGTCCTCGCCCACCTCTACGAGGAGGAGGGGGACGGGCTCCTCGAACGCCTCGAGGGGATGTTCGCGCTGGCGATCGTCGACCTCGCCCGCCGCCGGGTGCTGCTGGCGCGCGACGGCCCGGGCATGAAGCCGCTCTACGTCGCCCGCACGCCGCGCGGGGTGGCGTTCGCCTCGGAGACGGCGGCGCTGTTCGCCTCGGGCCTCGCCCGCCCGGCGCCCGACCTCGCGGCCCTCGACGTCGGCCTCGCGGTCGGCTTCCTCCCGGCCCCGCGGACCCCCTTCGCCGGCGTCGAGAAGCTCGTCGCCGGCACCGCGCTCGGGATCGGCGCCTCCGGCGTCGAGACGAGGACCTTCGAGCGGTTCGCCTACCGCCGCGACGATCCGCCTTCGTCCGACGCCGAGTACGTCGACGAGCTCGAGCGTCGGCTGGACGCGGCGGTCGCGTCGCACCTCGCCGCGGACGTGCCGATCGGCGCCCTGCTCAGCGGCGGCTGGGACTCCTCGCTCGTCGCGACCCTCGCGGCACGGCGACTCGGACGTCCGCTGCGCACCTTCTCGCTCGTCTTCCCCGACGCGCCCGAGATCGACGAGAGCCGGCACGCGCGGCTCGTCGCGCGGACGATCGGCAGCGACCACCACGAGATCGAGTACCGCGCGGAGCGGCTCCCCGAGATCCTCCCGGCGGTCGTCCGCCACCTCGAGGAGCCGATGGCGGCGAGCCCCGCGCCGCTCAGCTGGCTTCTCGCCTCGCTCGCGGCCGCCCACGTCAAGGGGGTCGTCGGCGGGGAGGGGGCGGACGAGCTGTTCGGCGGCTACGAGTGGTTCCGGAGCTCGCTGCCCTACGCGTTCCGGCGGGCGATGCCGTCCGGCCCGGCCCGGTGGGCGGAACGCCGGGTGGCCGACGAGCGGGTCCGCCGCTGGCTCCGGATCGCCGCCGCGCCCGACCTCCGGGCGGCGGACGCCGAGTGGAAGCGGCTGTGGACGCCCTGGGAGAAGCGGCGGCTCCTCCGCCCCGGGCTCTTCCGCGACGGCCCCGACCTCGAGCCCGTGCAGATCGGCGGCGAGCTCGCGGCGAGCTGCCGCGACGGCGTGCAGCGGCGCCTGGCGAGCGAGCTGCGCGGGCGGCTGGCCGACGGGATCCTGCTCAAGCACGAGAAACTCGGGATGGCGCACGCTCTCGAGGCGCGCTTCCCCTTCCTCGACCGGGCGGTCGTCCGGCTCGCCGAGCGGCTGCCGTCGAGGCTCAAGATGCACCGGGGCCGCGAGAAGGTCGTCGTCCGCGCCCTCGCGGAGCGGCATCTGCCGCCCGAGATCGCCGCCCGCCGCAAGCAGGGGCTCGCCTTCCCGCCCTACGGCTGGCTCCGTCCACCAGCCTTCCCGGGGCTCCGCTCGCTCCTCCTGGACGGGGCGGCCGGCGGCGGGCCCTTCGACCGGCCGGCGGTCGAGCGCTGGCTCGCCGGCGGACCGCGGGGCCGCCTCGACGACCGGCGGTTCGCCGTCCTCGTCACCGTCCAGGTGTGGTGGAGCCAGCACTTCGGGCGGGGGTGAACGGCCGGCCGGGCTCCGGCGGGCTCCGCGTTTACGCCTCGTCGCCGCCTGTCCATGCGGGCAGCAAGCTCCGCGCCAGCGCTTGACATTCGGGCCGTTTCGAGGTATGGTGATGAAGCTAAAGGTAAGCTCTCACAGGGCTTACGTCCTTTTTACTCGGTCCGGGCACTGGCGGGAGCCGTCGCCTCGAACGTCCTCGAACTTCATCGGATCCAAAGGGAGCAGGTCAACGTGGAACTGAGCGCCGGGCAGAAGGTGGTGTACCCGAACCATGGGGTAGGGCTGGTGGAGAAGATCGAGCCGTCGCAGATCGACGGCACCGAGCAGACCTTCTACCACCTGCGGTTGCTGTCGAACAACTCGAAGGTGATGGTGCCCGAGGACAACCTGGAGCTCGTCGGGCTGCGGCCGCTGTGCGACAAGGACGAGATCTCCGAGCTCCTCGCCATCCTCGAGGACGGTCACATCGACACCTACAAGGACTGGAAGGGCCGCTACAAGCAGAACCTCGACAAGATGAAGACCGGCGACCTCACCTCGGTGGCCGAGGTGCTCAAGAACCTGCGCCTGGTCAGCCAGCGCAAGAGCCTGTCGTTCCGCGAGAAGAAGATGTACGAGCGGGCGAAGTACTTCATCGTCTCCGAGGTGGCCCACGTGCGCGACATCAGCGAGCGCAAGTCCGAGCAGCTCGTCGAGGAGGCGCTGATCTCGTCGATCGAGAAGCGCAACCAGGCGGCGAAGGCGAGCTGAGCCGGCGGGCGCGCCGGCGCGGCGCAGGAAGTGCGAGGGCCGCTCCCCCGGGGGCGGCCCTTTCACGTAGAGCGTGGTTACGAGGGCGGGCTACAATGCGAGGCCGCAGCGTCGCCGGGCCCGCCGACCCGGCCTCCCCCACCCACCGACGGAGCCTCACCGGATGCCGCACCTGCCGAGAGCCCTCGCCCTCCTCGCCGTGACCCTGCTACCTGTCTGGGCGCTCGCCCAGGCCGAGGGGGACGCCGCGCTCCGCCGCGAGCTCGCCGCCGAGCGGCAGATGCTGCGCGAGGACCTCGCGGCCTACGACCGGGCGCGGGAGGCGGAGACGGGCGCCCGCGAGGCGCTGGCCGCGGCGCTGCAACGGATCTCGTCGCAAGCGGCGGCGAGCGGCCCGCCGCAGGGGATGGCCGCCCTGCGCACCGCGCTGGCCGACGCCGAGGCCGATCTCGCCGCCGCGATGTCGCGCACCGCCGGCGCCCTCGACTCGATCCGCGAGCGGGTGCGCCGGATCGCCCTGCTCGGTACGGTGCTCGGCTCGGCGCCGCCGCCGGTCGTGCCGGACGTGCTGTCCGGCCGCTGGCAGGTGCGGATCGAGCCGGTCGCGCTGACCGGCACCTTCGACCTCCGCCAGCAAGGCACCCAGATCACGGGCTCGTACCTGCTCGAGAACGGGCGCGCCGGCTCGCTCGACGGCACCTGGATCAACGGCCTCCTGCACCTGCGGCGGGTCGACTCTGAGACCGGCTTCGACTCGATCTTCGAGGCGCTGCGCCCCCGCCCCGGGGAGCTGGTCGGCACCTGGCGGCCGATGGTCCTCTCCTCCGGCGGCCCGGGCGGCGGGGACTGGATGGCGATGCGGGTCGCGACGCCCCCCGCGGCGGAAGCCGGGACCGAGGCCGAGGCCGAGGACCAGGCCGCGGAGGGCGAGGCCGGGCCGTGAGTCGCGACAACGCGCTGTTCGCCCTGGCCGGCGTCCTCGTCGGCTTCGTAGTCGCCTACTTCCTCTACGAGGCGATCGGCGAGAAGCAGCCGCCGCGGCTGCCGGCGGCGGAGGCGGCCGCGGCCGGGCCGATGGGCGCCGCGCCGCCGGGCGGCCCGGGCGGCGGCGCGGCGGACCCCGCGGCGCTGCGCCGGGAGGCGGAGCGTATCGAGGCCTTTCTGGGCGAGAGCCCCGACGTGCCGCAGGCGTGGCTCCAGCTCGGCAACCTGCGCTTCGACGCCCGCGAGTACCCGGCCGCCGCCGAGGCATACCGCCGCTACCTCGCCCTCGCCCCGCCCGACCCCGACGTGCTCACCGACCTCGGCGTCGCCTACCACCTGATGCAGCGGCCCGACGACGCGCTCGAGCAGTTCGCCGCCGCCCAGCGGCTCGCCCCCGACCACTGGCAGTCGCGCTTCAACGAGGTCGTCGTCCTCGCCTTCGACCTCGGCCGCTACGACGAAGCCTCCCGGGTGCTCGACGAGCTCCGCGAGCTCCAGCCGGGCAACCCGGACGTCGAACGGCTCGCGGCGGAGGTGGAACGCCGTCGAGGAGCCTGAGCGCGGATCGCAGGCCTTTCCGGTCGCTTGCCGGCTCACGACCTCGGTCGGCGGGTCGGGTGGATAATGCGGGCGAATGCTTCGGCTGATCGTTCTCGCGGTCCTGCTGCTGGTGGTCTTCTGGCTGGTGAGTCGCTGGCTCGTGCAGACGACGCCCGCGCCGCGGCGTGACGCCGGATCCCGCCCGCCGCCCTCGCCCCCCGAGCCCCTCCTTCGTTGTTCGGCTTGCGGGGTCCGGGTGCCGGAGAGCCGGGCGGTGCCCGCCGGGCAGGGCGGCGCGTCGCGGGTCTGCTCGGAGGGCTGCCGGCGGCGGGCCGAGGCGCGGTCGGCGTGACCGCCGCCAGCGGCCACCCCCACGTCGCCTCGGTGGCGGTGCCGGTGCCGGTGCCGGAGGCGCTGGCCTACGAGGTGCCCGAGGACCTGCGCGGCGCGGTGCCGGTCGGGGCGCGGGTGCGGGTGCGGGTGGGGCCGCGGCGGCTGACGGGGGTGGTCGTCGGGCTGGGGGACGAGGCGCCGGAGGGGGTCACGCTCAAGCCGCTCGACGCGCTCCTCGACCGCGAGGCGGTGCTCGACGAGGAGCTGCTCGACCTCGCCCGCTTCGTCGCCGACTACTACCTGGCGCCGATCGGCGAGGTGGTGCGCACCATGCTGCCCTCGGACCTGCCGCCCTGGGGCGACCGGCGGCTGTGGCTGACCGACGCCGGCGCGATCGCCCCGCCGCGCGACGCGGCCGAGGAGGCGGTGGTCGCCGCCGTGCGCGAGGCGGGGCGGACGACGATGTCCGACCTGCACCGGGCGCTTCGCCGCGAGGTCGGGGAGGCGCAGCTGGCCGCGGCGGTCGACCGGCTGACCGCGGACCGGCGGCTGGCCAGCGGCACCCGGCGGCAGGCTTCGGGCGTGCGCTACGTCGGGGCGGTCGAGCTGCCGCCCGGCGACCTCGAGGTGCAGGTCGCCGCGGCGGGGCGGTCGGCACCGGGGCGGGCGGTCGTCGAGCTCCTCGCCGGGCTCGGCCGGCCGGCGACGATCGAGGAGGTGACCGCGGCGGTCGAGTGCACCCCGGCGGTCGTCTCGCGGCTGGTCCAGCTCGGCGTGCTCCGGCGCTTCACCCAGGTCGAGCGGCTCGACCTCGGCCGCCACCGGCTGACCCGCCGGGCCGGCGGCGAGCCGGAGCCGTTCGAGCTGCGGTCCGACCAGGCGGCGGCGGCGGGCGAGCTGGTGGCGGCGGTCGAGGAGGGCGGCTACCGGCCGTTCCTGCTCGCCGGGATCACCGGCTCTGGGAAGACCGAGGTCTACCTGCGCGCCGCCGACGCGGCGGTCGCCCGGGGGCGCTCGTCGGTGATCCTGGTCCCCGAGATCGCGCTGGTCCCGGCGCTCGCCCGCGACCTCGAGCGGCGGTTCGCGGGGCGGCTGGCGATCCTCCACTCGAACCTCGCCTCGGGCGAGCGGCACCAGGAGTGGGAGCGGATCCGCGCCGGCGAGGCGCGGGTGGTGCTCGGGCCGCGCTCGGCGCTGTTCGCCCCGGTCGCCGACCTCGGGCTGGTCGTCGTCGACGAGGAGCAGGACGGGGCGTACAAGCAGGACCTCACGCCGCGCTACCACGCCCGGGACCTCGCCCTGGTGCGGGCGCGGCGGGCCGGGGCGACGGCGCTCCTGGTCTCGGCGACGCCGTCGCTCGAGAGCCGGCACAACGCGGAGCGCGGCCGGCTCGTGCCGCTGCGGCTGACCGCGCGGGCCGGCCAGGGCGCACTCCCGGAGGGCGTCCTCGTCGACCTCAAACGGGCGGGCGGCGGCCGGCGGCCGGGAGAGGTGTACTTCACCGAGCCGCTGCGCGACGAGCTGGTGCGGACCTTCGCCGCGGGCGAGCAGGCGATCCTCCTGCGCAACCGCCGCGGCTACTCGCCGATGCTCCTCTGCCGGGCCTGCGGCGAGGACTTCCGCTGCGACGACTGCGGCCTGCCGCGGACCTACCACCGGCGCGACGCGGCGCTCGTCTGCCACTACTGCGGCTCCCGGCGCGCCGTGCCGGCGGCGTGCCCGGCCTGCGGGGAGGAGGCGCTCGACCCGATCGGCGCCGGCACCGAGCGGGTCGAGGAGCGGTTCGCCGAGCTCTTCCCCGGCGTACGGGCGGAGGTGCTCGACCGCGACTCGGTGCGGCGGGCGGGCGGCGCCGCGGCGGTCCTCGAGCGGTTCGCCCGCGGCGAGGCGCAGGCGCTGATCGGCACTCAGATGGTGTCCAAGGGGCACCACTTCCCCGGCGTCGCCCTGGCCGCGATGCTCTCCGCCGACTCCTACCTCACCTTCCCCGACTTCCGCGCCGTCGAGCGCACCTACACGCTGCTCACCCAGCTCGCGGGGCGCGCGGGCCGCGGCCAGCGGCCGGGAAAGGTCGTGATCCAGACCTACCACCCGGAGCACTACGCGATCCAGGCCGCGCTGGCGCACGACGACGCGGCCTTCGCCGCCGAGGAGATGCGCTTCCGCCGCGTCTTCCACTACCCGCCCTACACCCGCATGGTCCAGCTCCTCGTCCGCGACGCCGACCGCGCGAAGGCCGAGCGGGCGCTCGCCGAGATCACCGCCCGGCTGCGCGAGCACCCGCTGGCGCAGGGGGTCCGCCTGGCCGGTCCGGCGCCGGCGCCCTTCGAGCGGCTGCGCGGCAAGTGGCGTTTCCAGCTCCTCCTGCGTGCCGTCAACGGCCGCCGCCTCCGCGACCTCGTCGCCGCCATCGTGGCGGACGCGCCGACGGTGGTGGACCTGGTGGTGGACGTCGATCCGCAGCAGCTCCTGTGAGCGACACATTGCACGGGCGGCCGTATCATCCGGCGCATGTCTGCACCCTGGTGGGCACGCCTGGCCTCCCGGCTCGGGCCGCCGGCATTCGCCGCGACCCTGGTGACCTGCCTGGCATGGGGCACGACGAGCGCCTGCACGGCGTGCTTCTCGCCGCCGGCGCGCGGCTGATCACGCTCGGCGAGATCGGCGCGCGGCCGCGGCGGACCGCCGGGCCGTCGACGCTCGCCTACCGGAACACGCGGAACCAGGCCGCGAAGGCCTTCCGGACCGTCGGGGTGAGCTTGCCGCGGCGCCACTGGTCGGCGGCGCGCTTGATCGCCTCGGCCTGGGTCGGGTAGGGGTGGATCGTGGCGGCGATCTCCTCCATCCCGACCCCGGCGGTGATCGCCAGGGCGAGCTGGGCGATGGTCTCGCCGGCGTGCTCGGAGACCAGGGTGGCGCCCAGGATGCGGTCCTTACCGCGCTCGAGGTGGACGCGGAGGAAGCCGGAGTCCTCGCCGTCGAGCCGGGCGCGGTCGACGGCGTGGAGGTCGACGGTGATCGTGTCGACCTCGATCCCCCTCTCGCGGGCGTCCTTCTCGTACAGGCCGACGTGGGCGATCTCCGGGCTCGTGTAGGTGACCCACGGGACGACGAGGTCGCTCGCCCGCTTGCGGCCGAGGAAGAGCGCGTTCTGGATCACCAGGCGCGCCTCGGCGTCGGCGACGTGGGTGAACTTGTACTTCGACGAGACGTCGCCGGCGGCGTAGATCCGGCGGTTCGTGGTGCGCAGGCGGTCGTCGACCTCGACCCCCTGCTCGCCGTAGCGGACCCGCGCCCTCTCGAGGTCGAGCCCTTCGAGGTTCGGCTTGCGGCCGACCGAGACGAGGACGTGGTCGGCGTCGACCCGGCCGGTCGTGCCGCCGCGCGCGAAGTGGACGCGGCGGAGACCGTCCGCCGTCCGCTCGACGCGCTCGACGGAGATCCCGAGCTCGAGGACAACCCCCTCGTCGACCAGCGCCTGCTGGACGATCCTCGCCGCGTCGGGGTCTTCGCGGACGAGGACCTGCTCGGCCATCTCGAGGACGGTGACCTCGACCCCGAGCCGCCGGAACGCCTGGGCCAGCTCGCAGCCGATCGGCCCGCCGCCGACGACGGCGAGCCGCCGCGGCCGCTCCCGCAGGTCGAAGACGCTCTCGTTGGTGAGATAGCCGGCCCCCTCGAGGCCGGGGATGGGCGGCGCGGCGGCGCGCGCGCCGGTGGCGATCACCGCACGCCGGAAGTCGAGCCGGGCGTCGCCGACGGCGACCGCGTCGGGGCCGAGGAAGCGGGCGTCGCCGAGGAAGACGTCGACCCCGAGCCCGGTGAAGCGGCGGGCGCTGTCGTGCGACGAGATGCCGGCGCGGATCCGGCGCATCCGCTCGAGCGCGGCGGCGAAGTCGCCGTCGCCGGCGGCCGCCGGGGCGCCGAACCGCTCGGCGGCGGTCCGCGCGTCGTGCCAGCCGCGGGCGGCGCGGATCACCCCCTTCGACGGCACGCAGCCGACGTTGAGGCAGTCGCCGCCCATCAGCGACCGCTCGACGAGCGCCACCTTGGCGCCGAGCCCGGCGGCGCCGGCCGCGGTGACCAGCCCGGCGGTGCCGGCGCCGAGGACGACCAGGTGGTAGCGGCCGGCGGGGCTCGGGTTCGTCCAGTCCGGCGGGTGGACGTTGTCGACGAGCTCGCGGTCCGGGGCGCCCGCGGGCGGGTCGACCGCCCAGGCGGGGTGGCGAAGGGGCTCGCTCACGGCGTCCCCCCTGCCGTCCCCGCGGCCGCCGTCTCTCCCGCCGGCTCCGCCGCCGCCCCCCCGGCCCCGATCCCCGTCTCCCGCGCCAGCGCCTCGCGCGCCTTCTTGGTGATGAACCAGGTCACGGCGACCGTCGCCGCGATCCCGACGCCGAGGAAGGCCCAGTACTCGGCGCCACGGTCGACCTCGGCGCCGCCGGCCACCGCCGCCACGTCGCCGAGGAGCTTGCCGTAGTAGACGTAGAGGAAGGTGCCGGGGAGCATGCCGACGCAGGCGGCGAGGTAGTCGACGAAGCGCACCCTGGTCAGCCCCAGCCCGTAGTTGAGGAGGTTGAACGGGAAGGCGGGCGAGAGCCTGAGCAGGAAGACGATCTTCCTCCCCTCGCGGCCGACCGCGCGGTCGATCGCCGCGAACCGCGGCCGGCCGGCGAGCTTGCGCTCGATCGCCCGGCGCGCCACGTAGCGGGAGACGAGGAACGCCCCGCAGGCGCCGAGCGTGGCGCCGACGAAGACGTAGAGGGTGCCCTGGGCGAGGCCGAAGACGGCGCCGGCCGCGAGGGTGAGGAGCACCCCGGGCACGAACGCCACGGTCGCCACCGCGTAGCCGGCGACGAAGACGACCGGCCCCCAGATCCCGAGCCCGTCGACCCACGCGGCGAAGCGCGGGACCTGCTCGCCGCCGAGCCGCCCGAGCCACCAGAGAAGGCCGAGGGCGGCGAGGGCGGCGAGGGCGTAGAGGAGCTTCCTCCACCACCGCGAAGCGCCGGGGACGGCGGAGGCTGGACCGCCGGCCGGCGCCGCGGCGCCGGTCGAGACGTTCGTCGGAAGCTCGTCGGGGGTCACGGGAAGTCCTTTCCGGAGGGCGTGGGGAGTCGCGCCCGGGGCGGTCTCGCGACACGGTACGGAGACCGCGGTTCACCGACGGAGTGGACCGGCCGGATCTTCTCACGAGCGGGAGCGGCGGGGTGACGCTTTGTTTCCAGCAGGTTGGGCGGAGCGCGCATGGACGGGGTCGCGGCGCCGGCCCGGGAGCGGCGCGTTCCCCGACCCGCTCCCCGGCCTCGGTGCCGCCGGTCGGTCCACCGCCCTCAACCCCTTTGGCCGCCGGGGTTTGACTCCGTCTCGCCGCTCGAAGTGCACGGCGAAACGCGCACGATCGTCAAGATTTCGTGTGCACTTTCTCGGTTTTCGGTTGACTTCGGCGCCGAGATCGCCTCAAGATCCGCGAAACCGACCGCAGAAGGGGGACAGTGGCTTGGACCGGAAAGAGATCCTGAAGACCGTCGACGACGCCGGGGTGCGCTTCCTGCGCCTGCAGTTCACCGACATCATGGGCGTGCTCAAGAACGTCGAGATCCCGCGCAGCCAGTTCCAGAAGGCGCTGGACAACGAGATCATGTTCGACGGCTCGTCGATCCAGGGGTTCACCCGCATCGAGGAGTCGGACATGCTGCTGTTCCCCGACCCCGAGACCTTCCAGGTCAACCCGTGGGCGAACCCGGACGGCTCGAAGGTGGCGCGGCTGATCTGCGACGTCCACCTGCCCGACGGCTCGCCGTTCCCGGGCTGCCCGCGGACGACGCTGAAGCGGCAGGTCGAGCTGGCGAAGAAGCTCGGCTACACGATGGTCGCCGGCCCGGAGGCCGAGTTCTTCCTCTTCCAGCGCGACGCGGCGGGCAACCCGGTGATGGACACCCACGACGTCGGCGGCTACTTCGACCTCACCCCGGTCGACCGCGGCGAGGAGTGCCGGCGCGACATCGTCATGATGCTCGAGGAGATGGGCTTCGAGGTCGAGGCGGCGCACCACGAGGTCGCCTTCGGCCAGCACGAGATCGACTTCAAGTACGCGCCGGCCGTCCAGTGCGCCGACAACGTGGCGACCTTCCGGTTCGTGGTCAAGAAGGTGGCGCTCGACCACGGTCTTCACGCCACCTTCATGCCGAAGCCGATCTACGGCGTCAACGGCTCGGGGATGCACACCCACCAGAGCCTGCTCGACGGCAACGGCAAGAACGCCTTCCACGACCCGGACGCCGAGTGGGAGCTCTCCGCGGTGGCGACCGGCTACATCGGCGGCATCCTCAAGCACGCGACGGCCTTCGTCGCGGTGACCAACCCGCTGGTCAACTCCTATAAGCGGCTGGTGCCCGGCTACGAGGCGCCGATCAACGTCGCCTGGTCGGAGAAGAACCGCAGCCCGCTCGTCCGCGTGCCGGCCAAGCGCGGCATGTCGACCCGCTGCGAGGTGCGCGTGCCCGACCCGGCCTGCAACCCCTACCTGGCCTTCGCCGTGATGCTCGCCGCCGGCCTCGACGGGGTCGAGAAGAAGATGGAGGCGGGCGCGCCGGTCAACAAGAACATCTTCGCGATGAGCCAGCGCGAGAAGAAGCGGCTGAAGATCACCCAGCTCCCGGCGAACCTCTCCGAGGCGCTCGACAACCTGGAGAAGGACCGGGTGATCCAGGACGCCCTCGGCGAGCACATCTACCGGCACTACCTCGACGCCAAGCGGCAGGAGTGGGCCGACTACATCTCGCAGATCCACCCCTGGGAGACGACCCGCTACCTCGGGGAGTACTGAGCCCGGTCTGCCCGGCGGTTGCGGCGGGAGCCGTTCCAGGCTTAAACTCACGCCTGAACCGGTCCGCGCTAACTGCCGATGGTTGCGAAGAAAAAGTGCCGGCGTCCCTGGGGGTGGAGCGTCCCGCTCCTCCTCGCGGCGCTCCTCGCCCTGCCGGCGGAGGGCGCCGCCGCGCGCGACGCGGAGCGGGTCGGTCCGATCGGCCCGGGGATGCGGGCGGTGCTGCGCGGCGGCGAGATCGCGCTCGAGGCCCGGCCCGAGCGGGGCGAGGGCTGGCTCGCCTTCGCCGGCCGGCTGACCGGTGAGACCTCGGTCGCCGACGAGCTCCGCCGGGCCAACGGCGGCCAGGCCCAGCTCCTCTCCGGGCGCTGGTACGGGGTGCCCTACCGGCGGCTCACCCCCGAGCTCCGACACCGCGCCCTGCGCGCCGTCTTCCCCGACGACTGCCTGGGCCCGCACGGCTGGGTGCACCGGGTCGACGGCCGCGGCGGCGCCGGGCTGTGGCAGCTCGCCGAGTGGCTGACCGGCCGCGGCGAGAGCTTCGCCGAGATCCGCGACTTCAACGCCATGGAGGACGAGGGGCTGCGGCCCGACGACCGGCTCGTCGTGCCGACCGGGCTGCTCCCCGCCGCCTTCCGGGCCGGCCGGCCCGACTGCGCCGTCGCGCCGCCGACCGGCGAGCTCGCCTACGAGAGCCGCGGCGGGCGCGACTACGCGGTCTACCGGCTCCGGCGCGGCGAGGCGCTCTACTCGTCGGTCGTCGTCCGCTTCACCGGCCTGACCTCGGCCGCCGACGTCAACGCGCTCGCCGCCGAGATCGCCGCCGACAACGGGATCGCCGACGTCACCGCGATCGCCGCGAACCGGCCGATCCGCATCCCCTTCGACCAGCTCCTCCCCGAGTACCTGCCGGCGAGCCACCCGCGCCGGCTCGCCTACGAGCGCGACCTGTCGGCGGCCGAGGGCTACGACAACACGCTGCTGGCGCGCGGCCTGGCGGGGATCACCGTCATCCTCGACGCCGGGCACGGGGGCGGCGACCCGGGCTCGACCCAGGGGAGCCTGTGGGAGTCGATCTACGTCTACGACGTGATGCTGCGGGTCAAGGAGCTGCTCGAGGCGACGACCGACGCCACCGTGGTGCCGACCGTGCGCGACGGCGGGGCGTTCGCCCGGCTCGAGCGCGACGTCCTGCCGATCTCGCGCGGGCACGCGGTGCTCACCTCGCCGCCCTACCCGATCGCCGACCCGGTGACCGGCGTCCACCTTCGCTGGTACCTGGCCAACAGCGTCCTCGGCCGGGCGGTGGCGGCGCACGGCGACCCGCGCAAGGTGGTCTTCGTGTCGCTCCACGCCGACTCGCTCCACCCGTCGCTGCGCGGCGCGATGGCCTACGTCGCCTCCTCGTCGCTCGCCGCCGGCCGCTACGGCAAGTCGGGCGCCGTCTTCGCCTCCCGCCGCGAGGTCGCCGAGCGCCCGGTCGTCGAGCTCGCCCTCGACGAGCGCCGGCAGAGCGAGGGCCTCTCCCGCGACCTCGCCGAGGAGGTCCTCGCTGCCTTCCGCCGCCGCGGCCTCGCCGTCCACCCCGACAAGCCCGTGCGCGACAAGATCATCCGCCACCGCAGGCCGCCGTTCGTGCCCGCGGTGCTGCGCTACAACGCGGTGCCGGCCAAGCTCCTGCTCGAGGTCTGCAACCTGTCGAACCCCGAGGACCGCCGCCTGATCCAGACCCGCGCCTTCCGCCAACGCGTCGCCGAAGCCACCGTCGAGGCCCTGGTCCGCTACTACGGACGCGCCGCGGACGCACCGGCGGGAGGGGTGGTCGCCGCGGCGGCGCGGTGAGGGCCGGGCGACTGGCGTAGGCTTCCACCCGGTAGGGGAAACCCGGCACGCCGTGCCGCCGTACCGGGAGGTGGCGCCGAACGACCCAACCCGCCCCATGCCCCCCGTCCCCGACAGCCTCGCCGAGAAGCGGCGGATCCTGCAGCTCGAGACGCTGTACGACCTGGCGCTGGCGCTGCACGCCGAGCGGGGGGAGCAGGAGCTGGTGGACGACCTGCTGCAGCGGGTGGTGCCGGTGCTCGACCCGGCGGCGGCGGTGGTGGTCACCCGCGACGCCTACGGCGGGGTGCGGGCGGCGGCGACGGTCGGCTGGGCGCGGCCGCCGGCGGGGGAGGCGCTGCTCGCCGATCCGATCTGGCAGGAGCTGTTGACCGAGGGGCACCTCTTGTCGCGCCGCGACGGGCGGTTCGCCGGCCGGCGGTTCGCGACCTTCGTCGCCACGCCGCTCGCCTACCGCGGGGTGTTCCTCGGCTACCTGGCGGCGGTCGACAAGGAGGTGCGGGGGAGCGTCGAGCCGGCGTTCAGCGAGGACGACCGCCGCTTCCTCGACTCGGTCGCCTCGCTCGCCGGCGTGGCGCTGGACTCGCTGCGCCAGCGCCAGAAGCTGGAGACCGAGAGCGAGCGGCTGGCCGAGGAGAACAAGGCGCTCCGCGGGCGGCTGACCGACGAGGTGGGCGGGCGGCGGATCGTCGCCCGGGCGCCGGCGATGCGGCAGGTGCTCGAGGTGGTCGAGCGGGTCGCGCCGCGCGGGGTGAGCGTGCTGGTGCGCGGCGAGAGCGGCACCGGCAAGGAGCTGGTCGCCAAGCTCCTCCACCTGCTCTCGCGGCGGGAGGGGCCCCTGGTGACTCTCAACTGCGCCGCGCTCCCGGAGTCGCTGCTCGAGAGCGAGCTGTTCGGCATCGAGGGCGGGGTGGCGACCGGGGTGCAGGCGCGGGCCGGCAAGTTCGAGCTGGCCGACGGGGGGACGCTGTTCCTCGACGAGATCGGCGACATGCAGCCGGCGGTGCAGGCGAAGCTCCTGCGCGCGCTCCAGGAGCGCGAGGTGGTGCGGGTGGGCGGGGCGGCCGCGATCCCGGTCGACGTGCGGCTGGTCGCCGCCACCCACCGGGACCTCGAGGAGATGGTGGCCGACGGGTCGTTCCGCGAGGACCTCTACTACCGGCTCAAGGGGGTCGACGTCGAGCTGCCGCCGCTGCGCGACCGGCGCCAGGACGTGCCGCACCTGGTGCGCCACTTCACCGAGACCTTCTGCGAGCGGGAGGGGATCGGGGTGCCGCCGTTCCGTTCCGAGGCGCTCGCCCTGCTGCTCGCCCACGACTACCCCGGCAATGTGCGCGAGCTCCAGAACCTGGTCGAGGGCGCGGTGTCTCTGGCCGAGGGCGAGGTCGACGCGGAGCTCGTCCGCTCACTCCTCGGCACCTCGTCGGCGCAGGGGCCCGAGGCGCTCGACCTGGCGACCGTCGAGAGCCGGCACATCCGCCGGGTGCTCCAGCTCACCGGCGGCAACAAGAGCGCGGCGTCGCGCCTGCTCGGGGTCGACCGGAAGACCCTGCAACGGAAGGGGTTCTAGTGGTCTGAGTCACCCATCCCTTGCCTTGCGCGCAGGGGTCTTGCGGAGTGGATCCAAGGCGCGAGGAGGAGTCGATGCCGTAGCATCGTCAACGACGAGCAACGCCGGAGACGCCCGCAACCCCCCTGCGCCCTTCGGGTTGCGGCGGCGTGGGGCCGTCTACGGCGTTGCCGCTCCTCAACGATGCTACGGCATCGCCTGCCCTTTCCTTCCGTTGCGGCGGCGTGGGGTCGGATACCAGGCGCCGCGACGGGATGGGTGACTCAGACCACTAGCGACTCCTCAGGGCTCGGGATATTTTGTCGCGCCCGCGGCAGAATGTCTCGATCGGGTGATTTCGCGCGGCGCAGCGCCCCGTTCCGGGAGCGCGGATCGATCTCGCCCGTATCGCGCGGGGCAATTTGCCGCGGTCTGGCTGAGGCAACTTGTCCGGCAGGCTCGGGCGGCGGGAGCCTAAATAATTGGCAGTGAAGGACTTGGCGGGCGATTCCCCAGGCGAAGGGCGGCCTGGCAACCTCCTTGCCCCTTCCTGGGGCGTCGAGGAGGAACCGCATGCTAAACTCGCTTCGTGCATCGCTCGCCGTCGCCGTCCCCCGCCTGCCCGTCCGGGCGCTCGTCTCCGCCGGCACCGTCGGAGTCTTCGGCTGGCTGCTGACCCAGGATCTCGTCCATCCCCTCGTGATCTACCTGTTCGAGCTCTACCTCAGCTTCTAGAGCTGTCGTCCAGGCCCACGAGCCCACGATGAGCACCGCAGGCCGAGCCGTCCTGCGGGAGGTGAAGCTGACCCTCCCGATGGCGCCGGACATCGAGATCGCCGCCTCGAAGACGGCGACCGCGGTGGCCGAGCTGATGCGCATGAGTCCGGATAAGATCGACGAGGTTCGCATGGCCGTCGTCGAGGCGTGCATCAACGCCATCGAGCACAGCCGGGCGCCGGACCGCAAGGTCTACGTCACCTACGAGGTGATGGGGGACGGGGAGCCCCAGCTCCTGCGCATCACCATCCGCGACGAGGGCGTCGGCTTCGCGCCCGGCGAGGTCGAAGAGCCCGACATCGAAGAGAAGCTCAACGCCGAGCGTAAGAGAGGCTGGGGCCTGAAGATCATCCGCGGGCTGATGGACGAAGTGCACATCGATTCGGGCGCCGACGGGACGTCCATCGTGATGACCAAGGCGCGGGACTGACGGCTGCACGGCGGCGGACCCGAGCGAGGATCGACGGAGAGGCTGGGAGAGCGATGAGCGAGAGCTTGAAGCTGGAGGTGGATCGCCGGGACGGCCTGGCGGTGATCTACACCGAGGGCTACATCAACAACCAGGGGGGCGAGGAGATCGCCCGCGCCGCGTACCAGCTCATCGACGCCGGCCACAAGACCCTGCTGCTGAACCTGACCGGGACGAAGATCGTCAACTCGATCGGCATCTCGATCCTGATCGAGATCATCGAGAAGATGATCGAGATCGGCGGCCGGCTCGCCTTTTGCTGCCTGACGCCGACGATCGAGAAGACCTTCCACATCATGGGCCTGGCGCAGTACGCAGGCATCTACGCCGACGAGCCCGCGGCGGTCCGCGGCCTCGCCCCGGGCGCCGCGGACGGGCCGCCGGCGGACGCGTGACCCGCGCGGGCGGAGCCCTCCCCGGCGGAGGCGGGGCGTGGTGAGCCCGGCCGGCACCGCGCCGGCCGCCGCCGGCTGGGAGGAGCTCGAGGAGCTGGCGGGCCGCGACCCGGCCGGCCGCCCCTACCTCGAGCGGCTGCTCGCCCGCTGGATCGACGATGCGGGCGTGCGCGGCGCCGCCCTCTACGTCGAGCGCGACGGGGCGCTGCGCCGCGAGCTCGCAGCCGGCGAGGGCGCTTTCCCGGCGCGGCTCGAGGGGGGCGAGCTCCCGGGCGGGATGGTCCACCGGGTCGACGGCGGCGCCGTCGCGTCCCTGGGTGGCCCGGCCGGCGACGGGGCGCCGCCGCAGCCCGCGACCCTGCTGCTCGCCTCGGCGCTCCGCGCGCTGACCCTCCGCGAGCGGCTCAAGCGGCAGCTCTTCCAGGAGAGCTACCGCGTCGTCGAGCTCGAGGCGCTCTACGAGGTCGGCCTGGCGATCGCCTCGACCCTCGACCTCGACCAGCTTTCCGAGGAGATCCTGCTGCGCGCCGTCTCGCTGCTCGACGCGCGGCGCGGCGCCCTCTACCGCCGCGAGGGCGACGACTTCCGGCTCGACCGCACCCTGGGCGGCGAGGCCCGCGAGACCCTCGTGGCCGGCGACCCGGCCCTCGCCGAGCTGCTCTCCGCGGGCGACGGCGCGGACCTCGCGGAGGGCGGCGCGCACTCCCGGGCGCCGCACGGGCCGGAGGGGCTCCTCCCCGGCGCCCGCCACCTGCTCGTCGTGCCGGTCGGCACCGGCCCGAGCCCGCGCGGCCTCCTCGTCGTCGGCGACAAGGAGAGCCGCAAGGGCGTCGGCCCGTTCGGCGCCTCGGACCGCCGGACGCTCTCGATGTTCGCCAACCAGGCCGCGATCGCGCTCGAGAACGCGCGGCTCCACCGCCAGGCGCTGGAGAAGGAGAGGCTCGAACGCGAGCTCGAGCTGGCGGCCGAGATCCAGCGCCAGCTCCTGCCGGAGTGCGCCCCCGAGGTGCCCGGCTACGACCTCGTCGGCTGGAACCGCCCGGCGCGCACCGTCGGCGGCGACTACTACGACCTGCTGCCGCGCGAGGACGGCCGGATCGTGCTGACCGTCGCCGATGTCACCGGCAAGGGGATCGGCGCCGCGCTCCTGGTGTCGACGCTGCACTCGGCCCTGCGCCTGTCGATCGGCCCGACCGGTGACGCCCCCGCGCTCGCCGCGCGGCTCAACCGCCACATCCTCGAGTCGTCGGCGGCGAACAAGTTCATCACCCTGCTGACCGCCGAGCTCGATCCGGCGACCGGCGGGCTCGCCTACGTCAACGCCGGCCACAACCCGGGGCTGCTGCTGCGCGCCGGCGGCGGCCGCGAGGTCGTCGAGCTCGAGCCCGGCGGTCTGCCGCTCGGCCTGCTCCCCGGCAGCGCCTACCGCGGCGGCACCGCCGCGCTCGCCCCCGGCGACCTCCTCTGCCTCTACACCGACGGCATCACCGAGTGCGCCTCGCCGGCCGACGACGAGTTCGGGGTCGGCCGCCTCGTCGACTGCCTGGTCGAGCAGCGCGCCGCCCCCCTCGGCGAGCTCGTCGCCGCGATCGACCGCCGCACCCGCGAGTTCGCCGACGGCCTCCCGCAGCTCGACGACCAGACCCTGATCCTGCTCCGCCGCCACGCCGCCTGACCTCCCCCCGGGACGGGCGGAGGGTGGGCCTTCGGGGGCGGCGGTATCATCGCCGCATGGCCGTCGGTGCCCGCCACGCGACCTACACCCTCGACGAGTACCTCGCGTTCGAGGAGCTCAGCAACGTCAAGCACGAGTACCTCGACCCCCACCGACCTGGTCGTCGCCCACGACCTCCTCGCGGCCCCCGAGCCCTGCGAGCGTTCTCCTTGGCCGTTCTTCTCGGCTCGATGCTCGCCTGCGCTCCCGGAGGGGCGCCGCCGGACGAGGCGACCTCCTCGGCGGAGACGGGCGTGAGGGAAGGCGGGCCGGCGCCGGTCGAGTGGGCGATCGCGATCCACGGCGGGGCGGGGACGATCCCGAAGGACATGGCGGGGGAGCTCCGGCAGGCCTACGTCGAGGCGCTGCGGCAGGCCTTGCGCTCCGGCGCCGACGCTCTCGCCGGCGGCGAGACGGCGCTCGACGTGTGCGAGTCGGTGGTGCGGGCGATGGAGGACGACCCGCTGTTCAACGCCGGCCGCGGCGCGGTGTTCAACCACGAGGGCGAGCACGAGCTGGACGCCTCGATCATGGACGGGCGGGACCTGTCGGCCGGGGCGGTCGGCGCGGTGCGGACGGTGCGCCACCCGGTGACCCTGGCCCGCCGGGTGATGGAAGAGACCGGCCACGTGCTCCTCGTCGCCGACGGGGCGGAGGCGTTCGCCGACGCGATGGGCGTCGAGCGGGTCGACAACGCGTTCTTCGACACCGACCGCCGGCGGGAGGCGCTGGAGCGGAAGCTCGAGGAGGAGCGCGCCGCGGCGGGCGGGGCCGGCGCCGGCGAAGCGGAGGAGCAGGGGACGGTCGGCTGCACCGCGCGGGACGTGCACGGCGACCTCGCGGCGGCGACCTCGACCGGCGGGCTGACCGCCAAGCGCTTCGGCCGGATCGGCGACACGCCGATCGTCGGCGCCGGCACCTATGCCGACAACCGCACCGCGGCTCTCTCGGGCACCGGCAAGGGCGAGGAGTTCATCCGGCACGCCGTCGCCTATGCGATCGCCCAGCGGATGGCGCTGCTCGGCGAGTCGCTCGCCGACGCCCAACGCGTGCTCGTCCACGACGTCCTCCCCGACGACGGCGGCGTGATCGGCGTCGACTCGCGCGGCGCGATCGCCTGGGCCTTCAACACCCCCGGCATGTACCGCGGCGCCGCCGACTCGGCCGGCCGCTTCGAGGTGGCGATCTGGGAGGAGGCCGAGCCCTCGGAGGAGTGAGCCCGGCTCACGGCGCCGGCGCGAGGTCTCCGGCGGCCGGAAAGGCGAGGGCGGGGGCGGAGGTGGCGCCCCAGGCGCCCGGCGAGGCGACGGCGAGCGGCGCGGCGCCGAGGGCGGCGACGCGGGCGAGGAACGGCTCCAGGGCGCCGTTCCAGACGAGATCCGGGACCGGTTCGGCGAGCCGGCCGGAGGCGATCCGGCGGACGCCGCGGGCGACGGCCCGGAAGCGGCCGTGGACCGGCTCGGTGCGGTGGGCGCCGGTCAGCCCGGAGATCCACAGGCCTCCCTCGCCGGCGGCGAGGAGGTCGTCCGGCGTCGCGCTCCCGGGCGCCAGGAACAGGTGGAGCGGCCGGTGGTCGTCGATCCCCGTCGCGTGCGGCGTCGGGCGCACGCCGAGCCGCTCGGCGAGCTCGGGGTCGGCGGCCGGGGTCCGCGGCACGCCGTCGGCGACGAGCTCGATCCGCCGCTTCCGGTGCCCCGAGTGGTCGATCGGGAAGGGCAGCCCGGCGGGGTCGGTCCCGTCGTCGCGCAGCCCGAGCGCCGGGTCGAGGACCCGCCGGCCGATCGACCCGGCGAGGAACGAGGTGCCCTCGCGGAAGGTCCGCGCGGCCAGCGCCAGGCGGCCGAACAGCTCGACCAGCGCCGCCGCAGCCTCCGGCGCGAGGACCACCGGCACCCCGCCGGACGGCGCCGCCCCCGCCGCGGACGTCGCGTCCGCCGCCGCGCCCGCCGCCCCGGCCCGCTCGCGCGCCCGCCCGAGGATCGCCGGCGCCGCCAGCCCCGCCAGTGTCCGCGCCGACCCCGCCGCCGTCCCCCGCCCCGGTCCCTGCCCGTGCTCGGCGCCGAGCGTCACCCCCGTCGTCCGCTCCGCTCGCGCCAGGCCCCGGCTGTTGGCCACGGCGAGCCGTTGCTCCCACCAGTCGAGCCGCAGCCGCTCCCCTTCCTCGCGTCCCGACGCCAGCAGCCCCGTCGCCGCCGCCGGCTCGAGCCCCGCAACCTCCGGGTCGTACAGCTCCCACTCCGGCTCGTCCGGCGACCCCGGCGGCGCCAGCGGCAGCCCCGGCCCCGGCGCCTCGAGCCGCGCCTGGCCCAGCGCCAGCCGCACCGCGTTCTCCAGCTCCCC
>Ga0214468_1000106_pt1 | contig 24503 bp, 23 predicted proteins | sample RVTome_9_FD_187334 | JGI IMG/M metagenome (GOLD analysis project Ga0214468, IMG submission 187334) | Soil microbial communities from uranium-contaminated site in the Upper Colorado River Basin, Wyoming, United States - RVT155D38 HiSeq ...
GCACGCCCGGATTAGTCGGATCGTGCCGCTTCAGTCGCCTATGCGACGACAAACGCGCTATGGGTCGCAGGTACCGCCCGAGGATCGCTCTGCTCTCCATGCGGAGCAGCCCGCTCTTCGTCTCTAAGCGCCATAAGGCCGATTCGCCGCACGAACCCGGGGTTGACCCTCCTATCCGGGGGTGAAGGCCGGGTTCGCCGTGGGCTCCAAGCGTCTGCTCTCCATGCAAAGCGCCAGTCTTCGACGAGCCCGGGCTGCCACGGTTGCACGAACCCGGAGTTGGCCTTGCTCTGGGGGGCAAACCCCGGGTTCGTGGGTCAAGGAAGGGCCTAGGCCGGGATCGAGCCCGGCGCGCCGGCGTCGACGAGAGCCTTCGGCAGCGCCACCGAGCCGTCCTCGCGCTGGCCGTTCTCGACCAGGGCGATCAGCGTGCGGCCGACGGCCACGGCGGTGCCGTTCAGCGTGTGGACCGGCTCCGGCGAGGCGTCGGCCTCCGGCCGGAACCGCGCGCCGAGGCGCCGGGCCTGGTAGTCGGTCGTGTTCGAGCACGAGGTCAGCTCGCGGTAGCGCTCCTGGCTCGGGATCCAGGCCTCGAGGTCGAACTTGCGGGCGGCCGGCGCCCCGAGGTCGCCCACGGGGATGTCGACGACCCGGTAGGGAAGCGCGAGCGCCTGCATGATCCGCTCCTGGATCGCGAGGATCCGCTCGTGCTCGCCCGCCGAGTCGGGAGGAGCCACGAACGAGAACATCTCGACCTTGTCGAACTGGTGGACGCGGAAGATCCCGCGCGTGTCCTTGCCGGCGGCGCCTGCCTCGCGGCGAAAGCAGGTCGAGATGCCCGCGTAGCGCCGCGGGAGAGCCGTCGCGTCGAGGATCTCGTCGGCGTGAAGCGCCGCGAGCGAGACTTCCGAGGTCCCGACCAGGAACAGCTCGTCGCGTTCGACCTCGTAGATCATCTCCCGCTCGCCCGGGAAGTACCCGGTGCCGTGAAGCGGGCCCTCACGGACCAGCACCGGGGGCACGACCGGCTTGAAGCCCTCGTCCTGCACCGCCTCGACGGCGAACCGGATCAGCGCCAGCTCAAGCATCGCGAGGTCGCCAAGCAGGTAGGCGAACCTCGCGCCCGATGCCTCGGCCGCCTTCTCCATCTCGATCCAGCCGTGACGCTGGGCCAGGTCGAGGTGATCGGCGGGCTCGAAGTCGAAGCTCGGGCGCTCGCCGACCTCCCGCACGACCACGGCGTCCTCGTCGGTCTCGCCATCGGGGGCTTCGACCGACGGGATGTTCGGGATTCGCGCGGCCAGCTCGTCGCGGGCCGACTCGACCTCGTCGAGCTCGGCCGCGAGGCCCTTCACCTCGGCCGCGACCTCGCGCATCTCGGCGATCAGCGCCTCGGCGTCGCCCCCCGAGCGCTTGGCCTCGGCGATCTCGTCGGAGGCCGCGTTCTGGCGCGCGCGCAGCGCCTCGACGCGCGGCAGCAAGTCGCGACGACGCTCGTCGAGCCGGAGCAGCTCGTCGAGGTCCTCGGCGGCCCCCCGGCGCGCCAGCGCCTCGCGGGCGGGCCCAGGATCCTCGCGGATGCGGCGGAGGTCTAGCGAGGGCCGCTCCCGCGGCTACTCAGCCGCCTCGGCGGCGGTGTTGGCGTCCAGGCTCTGGGGCGACGGCGGGCGGTCGACCGCGCTGCCCGCGTTCTCGGCCACGAACTCGGCGACGAGATCCGCCTCCTCGCCGACGACGATGTTCTGCGGCATGATCGCGCCCGAGAAGCCGCCGTTTCGGATCGCGAACAGCACGTCCTCCACCGACTCGACCCGCTCGTCCAGATTGGGGCCCTGGTTGCGCAGCGCCCGGTTGGCCGAGCCGACGGCGCCGGCCGCCTTCAGCGTGTGGCAGCCGCCGCAGCGCTCGGCGAAGAGAACCGCCCCCTCGTGCAGCGGGTCGTCCTCTTCGACGTCGATGCCCTCGCTGCCGCAGGCGCCCAGCGCGAGGGCGGCGAGAAACGCTGCTGGGATGAGTGCGAAGCGGCCGGGCACGCGCGCGGCATCATACTTTCCGCCTCGATGTCAGGGCCCTCCTCCGACGAGTTCCGCCGCGCGATGGCGCACCTGCCGACGGGCGTGACCGTGGTCAGCGCTCTCGCGCCCGGCGGGCCGCTTGGCGCAACCGCGAACGCGGTCAGCTCGCTCTCGCTCGAGCCGCCGCTGATGCTCGCGGCGCTCGACGTCGGCTCGCGCACCCTCGGCGCCGTCCGCGAGGCCGGGAGCTTCGGGGTGAACGTCCTCGGTGGCGGGCACGAGGAGCTCGCCCGCGCCTTCGCGACCAAGGCACCGCACGACGAGAAATGGGCGAACGTGGCCTGGAGCGAGCGCGCGGGCGTGCCGATCATCGACGGCATCCCGCTGTGGGTGGCGTGCGAGGTGCGCGAGAGCCTGCCCGCCGGCGACCACGTGGTGCTCGTCGGAACCGTCGTCGAGGTCGGCGCCGACGGCGGCGAGGCGCTGGTGTTCCACCGAGGCGCCTACCGCAGCTCCTGAGCGCGCGCGTCCCATCCGCCAGATCGAGTGAAGGATTGAGCACCGTATAGGTGCTAAACCCTTCACTCACCGTGCCTCGACCTAGAGCAGCGTCGTCGTCCCCGCCGCGCGCAGCGCCAGGAAGACGATGATCAGCGCCGAGACGGCCATGATCCCGGTCTCGCGGCGGACGATCGCGGCCGCGATGACCTGCTGGCGGAACCTCGGGAGCGAGTCGAAGTCGAGGCCCTCCAGCTCGCGCTCGGCCGCGCCGGAGCGGATCGCCTCGGCGGTGAGCGAAACGGCCAGGGGCAGCACGCCGTAGAGGTAGTGGAGGTCGTCGGCGGCGCGGCCGAGCAGGAGCAGGAAGGCGCCCAGCATCACCTGGAGCACCACGGCCGCCTGGGCGAAGCGCAGCACGTACCAGAAGCCCACCGCCGGCTCGTTGCGATACCAGGCCCAGCCACCCCAACCGCCGGCGACGGCGTTGGCCGCGAGGACCGCGAGGCCGGCGATCAGGTGGACGCTGTCCATCCTCGGATATCCGTGTGCGGGGGTCGGGTTTGGCGCTTGTTCATGCGGAAAATCACTATGTGGCATCCCCGCACAAAGACGTACCCTATGAGGCCGTGCTGCGCAGCTACCTCCCAGTGATCGTCTTCGCCGGACTCGGGGTCATCGTCGGCGCGGCACTGGTGACGCTGAACCACCTGATCGGCCCGCGGCGGCCGAACAAGGTGAAGTCGGAGCCCTACGAGTCGGGCGTGCCGACCGAGATCTCTCGCAGCTTCCGCTTCGGGGTCTCCTTCTACCTCGTCGCGATGCTGTTCATCCTCTTCGACATCGAGGTGGTGTTCCTGTATCCGGTCGGCGTCATCCTCAACGACGCCGACTCGGTCTTCGTCCTCGCCGAGATCCTGGTGTTCGTGGCGCTGCTGTTGGTGGCGCTCGTCTACGTGTGGAGGAAGGGCGCGCTCGATTGGAGGTGAGGCGCGAGAAGATCCGCGCGCTGGCACCGCTCGAGCAGCCGCGATCGGACCAGGAGCTACGGGTCCGCCAGCTTCGCGCCCGCGACCTCCTCCGCGGTGACCTCGAGGACGAGGAGCTGCAGAAGCACGTCGAGGAGTCGGTCCTCGCCACCAGGCTCGAGAAGGCCCTCAACTGGGGCCGCGCGAACGCGATGTTCCCGGCCACCTTCGGGCTCGCCTGCTGCGCGATCGAGATGATGTCGATCGTCTCGCCCCGATACGACATCGCCCGCTTCGGCGCCGAGGCGATGCGGGCCTCGCCGCGCCAGGCCGACTTCCTCATCCTCTCCGGGCGCGTCTCGATCAAGATGGCGCCGGTCGTGCGCCGGCTCTACGACCAGATGCTGGAGCCGAAGTGGGTGATCTCGATGGGCGCCTGCTCCTCGTCGGGGGGGATGTTCGCCAACTACGCCGTGGTCCAAGGCGCCGACAAGTTCATGCCCGTCGACATCCACGTGCCGGGCTGCCCGCCCCGGCCCGAGGCGCTGCTCTATGGCTTCAACAAGCTCCAGCGGATGATCCTCGGCCATCCCGACCCGGGTTGGCGCAGCCGCTACAACGCCGCGGGCACCGAGGAGTGGGCCCGTGAGGAAGCGATCACCACGGGCGGCGTCGACGAGTACAGGGAGGCCCGTCGGGTGGCCAAGGGTGCTCCCCCGCCGCCCCCGGACGCGGGAGCAGCATGAGAATGCCCGAGGCGCAGCCGAGGGCAAGGTGTTCCAGGCGGGAGCTGAGGAGGCGGCGGGTGATGTTCCGTGCCTGACGCGCCAGGCCTCGAGCTGATCGCAGGCGAGCTCAACGACGCCCACCCGGGCTCGGTGCTCGAGACCTACCACGACCGCGGCCAGGCCTGTCTCATCGTCGATCCCGGGCAGGTGCTCGCCGTACTCGGTTGGCTGCGCGACACGTCGGGGCAGGAGTACTGGTTCCTCGCCAGCCTGCATGCTGCCGACTACCTGCCCGCCGAGCCGCGGTTCGGCGTCCACTACGAGCTGCTCAACATGGCACGGGTCGAGCGCCTGCGGGTGCGGGCCGCTCTCGATGACCCCGGTGGCGACGACCTGCCCGAGCTGGATTCGTGCGTGGACATGTTCCCCACGGCGGAGTTCCAGGAACGCGAGGCCTACGACTTCTTCGGCATCGTCTTCCGCGGCCATCCCGACCTGCGCCGCATCCTGATGCCCGAGGAATACGTCGGCTGGCCGCAACGGCGCGACTTCCCGGTAGGCGGCGAGCCGGTGATCTTCACCCACAACGAGCGCGAAGTGCCGCGGTGGTACGAGTGAATCCCGCCCGCGACCCCGCCGCCCCCGGACGCGGGAGCAGCATGAAGACGCCCGAGGCGCAAGCCGAGGGCAAGGTGTTCGGGGCGGGAGCAGAGGAGGCGGCGGGCAGTGGTGTTCGTCACGGCACTGCGCCCGCCCCCGGCCGCGACCGGGTTGCCCATACCGAGGCCACGGTCATCGGCACCTCGCCGATCGAGCGCACGACGGTCGCCGAGCCTGGTTCCGACCCCGCCGCCCCGGGACGCGAAGCGGAGGAGGCGGCGGGCAGTGGTTCGGAGCTGATGACGATCAACCTGGGGCCGCACCACCCGGCGACGCACGGGGTCCTTCGCCTGCTGGTCAGCCTCGAGGGCGAGATCGTTCGTGACCTCAAGCCGATCGTCGGCTACGTCCACACCGGGATCGAGAAGTCCTGCGAGGACAAGAGCTACTGGAAGGTGATCCCGTTCGTCGAGCGGATGGACTACGTTTCCTACTACTTCCAGATGGAGGCCTTCTGCGGCGCGGTCGAGAGGCTGATCGGCCTCGAGATCCCCGAGCGCGCCAAGTACCTGCGGGTGATCCACCTGGAGCTGAACCGGATCCACTCGCACCTGGTGTGGCTGGGCACCTCGGCGCTCGACGTCGGGGCGATGTCGATGTTCTTCTACTGCTTCCGCGAGCGCGACCGGGTCCTCGACCTGTTCGAGATGTCGTCAGGTCAGCGCATGCACACCCGCTACTTCCAGATCGGCGGCGTGTTCGAGGACATCCCGGTGGGATTCGCCGAGAAGGTGAGGGCGTTCTGCGCGGAGATGCCCTCGCGGATCGACCAGTACGAGGCGCTCCTCACGCGCAACGAGATCTTCCTCCGCCGCACCAAGGGCATCGGCGTGGTGCCCCGCGAGCGGCTGCTCGACCTCGGCGTCACCGGGCCCTTGCTTCGCGCCGCGGGCGAGCCCTGGGACCTGCGAAAGGCGGAGCCCTACCTGTCCTACGCCGATCACGAGTTCCGGATCCCGGTGGGCACGATCGGCGACGGCTGGGACCGCTACCGGGTCCGCGTCCAGGAGATGCGCGAATCGGTGCGGATCATCGAGCAGGCGCTCGAGGGGTTGCCGGAGGGACCGTGGATCGCCGACGATCGCAAGTACGTGTTGCCACCCCGAAACGAGCTCTCAACCTCGATGGAGTCGCTCATCCACCACTTCAAGCTGGTCACCGAGGGCTTTCGCGTCGCGCCCGGCGAGGTCTACAACGCGATCGAGGGGCCGCGCGGCGAGCTCGGCTGCTTCGTCGTCGCCGACGGCTCGGCGAAGCCCGCCCGGGTGCACTTCCGCGACTCGTCGTTCGTGAACCTGCAGGTGCTGCGCGACATGTGCATGGACGAGTACGTTGCCGACCTGATCCAGAACCTGGCGATGCTGGACCCGATCCTCGGGGGGATCGACCGGTGACGCCGGACCGGCCGGAGACCCCGCTCAGCGGCAACGGCCATCGCCTCCGGCCGACCGACGACCTCACCGGCGTCGAACGGGCCGAGCTGATCGCATCGATGACGCCCGAGGACGCCGACCGGGTGCCCGAGCTCCACGAGGTGGATGTGCCCGACGAGCTTCGCGAGCGGATCGAGGCCGCGATGTCGCGTTATCCGCAGCTCCGCTCGGCCACGATCCCGGCGCTGTGGGCGGTGCAGCGCCACCACGGCTGGTGCTCGCCGGAGGGGATCCGCCAGGCAGCCGCGGTGATGGGTCTGACGCCGGCCCACCTGGTCTCCGTGGCGAGCTTCTACGACCTCTTCCACCTCCGTCCAGGGGGCCGCCACCGCGTGCTGGTCTGCCACAACATCTCCTGCTGGCTCAACGGCGCCGACGATCTCCTCGGCGCCTTCTGCAGGGCGACCGGGGCCGATGCCGCCGCCGCCGCGCACGGCGGCGCCAGCTCGCCCGACGCCGAGTTCTACGTGCAGGGGTTCGAGTGCCTGGGCGCCTGCGATCTGGCGCCGATGGCGTCGATCGACGGCACCTACTTCGGCCCGCTGGAGCCGGCCGACGCCGACACCGCCGCCGAGCAGCTCCGCTCGGGCGCCGAGGTGCTGCCCGACAAGGCGCTCGCGAAACGCCCCGCCGCGGGCGGCCCCGAGCCCGAGCCCGATCCGCGCGTCGCCGAGGGGGAACGCCGTGGCTAGCGAGACGCGGATGCTGTTTCGGCACCTCGACGACCCCGAGCTGCGGACGCTCGAGGGCTACCGCAGTCGCGGCGGCTACGCCGCGCTGGAGCGCGCCTTCCAGGAGCTCGAGCCGGAGGAGCTCCTGAACGAGCTCGAGGGATCCGGGCTTCGCGGGCGGGGCGGCGCCGGATTCTCGATGGGCAAGAAGGCCGGGTTCCTGCCCCGCGGCGACATGGAGAAGTACCTGTGCTGCAACGCCGACGAGTCCGAGCCGGGCACGTTCAAGGATCGCGAGCTGATGCACAAGAACCCGCACCAGCTGGTCGAGGGCTGCCTGATCGCGAGCCTCGCCGCGGGCGCCCGCTACGGCTTCATCTTCATCCGCGGCGAGTACTCGGAGATCGCCGACGTGCTCGATGCCGCCGTCGCCGAGGCCTACGAGGCCGGGTATGCGGGGCAGAACATCCTCGGCAGCGGCTGCGATGTCGACCTGGTCGTGCACCGCGGCGCGGGGGCCTACATCTGCGGCGAGGAGACCGCGCTGCTCGACTCGCTCGAGGGCAAGCGGGGCAACCCGCGGCTGAAGCCGCCGTTCCCGGCGATCCAGGGCCTTTATGACGGCCCCACCCTGATCAACAACGTCGAAACGCTGGCGAACGTCCCCCACATCGTCCGCAACGGCGCCGAGTGGTTCAAGGGCTTCGGCACCGAGGGCTCGCCGGGAACGAAGGTCGTGTCGGTCTCGGGCTGCGTGCGGCGGCCGGGCAACTACGAGATCGAGCTTGGGATCCCCTCGCGAGAGCTCATCGAGGGCCTCGCGGGGGGCACTCCGGAGGGTCGCACGCTCAAGTGCTGGTTCCCCGGCGGGTCGTCCTCGCCGGTCCTGACCGAGGCCGAGCTTGACCTGCCCTACACGTTCGAGGACATGGCCGAGGCGGGGTCGATGCTGGGCTCGGGCGCGATCATCGTCGCCGATTCGAGCGTCTCGATCCCCGAGCTGGCGCTGCGCACGGCGCGCTTCTACCACCACGAGTCGTGCGGGAAGTGCACGCCGTGCCGCGAGGGCACCAACTGGACGGTGAAGATGCTCGAGCGCGTGGTCCGCGGCGAGGCGACCCCGATGGACCTCGACATCATCGCCTCGGTCCAGGAGAACATCATCGGAAACTGCCTCTGCGTCCTCGGCGACTCGATGGCGATGCCGGTGGGCTCGATGGTCGCCAAGTTCCGGTCCGAGTTCGAAGAGGCGATCGAGCTCGCCCGGGCTAGCGACGAAGTCGCGGTGCACGCGGTTGGGCCTGCCGCCGCGTCGGCGTCGCAACCCGGCGGCACCGGACGCGAAGCGGAGGATGCCGCCGGGGGTGTTCCGGAGGATGTCGCCGGGGGTGTTCCCCTGTGAGCCGCGCCCAGCGACCCGAGGTGACCCTCGTCGTCGACGGCATCGAGGTCGCGGCGCCCGACGGGACGATGCTGGTCGACGCCGCCAAGCACGGCGACGTCGAGATCCCGGTGTTCTGCTACGAGCCGAAGCTCGGCCAGCCGGTGGGCGCCTGCCGCATGTGCCTGGTCGAGATCGAGGGCATCCCGAAGCTCCAGACGGCGTGCTCGACCCCGGTGCGCGACGGCATGGTCGTCTACACCCAGACCGACCGGGTCAAGGAGGCCCAGAGCGCGGTGGTCGAGTTCCTGCTCGTGAACCACCCGCTCGACTGCCCGGTCTGCGACAAAGGCGGCGAGTGCCCGCTCCAGGACATCGCGATGGGCTGGGGGCCGGACCGAAGCCGCGTGACCGACCCCAAGCGTCATTTCCAGAAGCCGATCCCGCTCTCGCCGCTGGTGCGGATCGACCGCGAGCGCTGCATTCTCTGCTACCGCTGCGTTCGCTTCAGCCAGGAGGTGGCGGAGGACGAGCAGCTCCAGCTCCTCGACCGCGGGGCGGCCACCTACGTCGGCACCTTCGACGAGCGCCCCTACATCGCTCCGTTTCACGGCAACATCATCGAGCTGTGCCCGGTGGGCGCTCTGACCTCCGAGGCCTACCGCTTCCGTGCCCGGCCGTGGGACATCGAGGACGCGGGCTCGGTCTGCACCCTGTGCCCAAGCCAGTGCAACGTGAAGTTCACCGTCCGCGACGAGCGGGTGGCGCGGGTGCTCGCCCGCGACAACCACGACGTCGACGACGGCTGGCTCTGCGACAAGGGCCGCTTCGGCTTCCAGATGATGGCCGCCGAGGACCGGATCACCCGGCCGATGATCCGCCAGGGGGGCGCGCTTCACCCGGCGAGCTGGGAGCAGGCGCTCGAGGCGGCGGCCGCCGGGCTTCGCGGGGCGGGAACGGCCACCGCCGCCCTCGCCGGCGGGGGCACCTCGAGCGAGGAGGGCTACCTGATCCAGCGGATCGTCCGCGGCGCGCTGGGATCGCCGCACGTGGACTCGCGGGCGTCGGGTCCGCTGAGCCGAGATGCCGCGCTCGAGCTGTCGCGCCCGGAGCTGGGGGTCGCCGTCGCCGACCTCGACGCGGCCGACTCGATCCTCGTCGTCGGCGCGGACCTCCTGCACCAGATGCCGATCCTCGACCTACGCGTGCGCAAGGCGATACGGCGCACGCGGGCGCGCGCGGCCGTTGCCACCGAGCGACCGACGACGCTCGACGGCGGCGCCGAGGAGACCGCGCGCTACGCGCCCGGCGACGCCGCCGCCTTCCTCTGGACGCTGGCCGCCTGCCTTGGGGATTCGAACGCGCCCTCGAGCGAGGCCTACCGCCAGCCCGCATCCGAGATCGCGGGCGTTCTGCGCCCGGGGCGGACGGTCGTGCTGTGGGGTGAGCGCATCGCTCGCGGCGACGGCGAGGCGCACGCAGCGCTTCTAGCCTGCGCCCGCGCGCTCAGGCTCGATGCCGACGGCGCCGGGCTGATCGAGGTCCCCGATGCCGCCAACGCCCGCGGCTTGCGCGAGTCTGGAATGGCGCCGGGCATCGGCCCGGGCCTGGGCGAGGCGCCCGATGGCCTCGACGCGGCCGCCATTCGCGATGGCTTGGCCGGCAACGAGCTGGAGGCCCTGATCCTGGCCAACGCCAACCCGGCCCGAGACTTCGCCCGGAGCGACCGCTGGGCCGAGGCGCTGCAGCACTCCTTCGTCGTCGCGTTCTCGATGTTCGAGGACGAGTCCACGAAGCACGCCGACGTCGTCTTCCCCGCCGAGTCGCATGCCGAGAAGGAGGGGACCGTCGTCCACCCCGACGGGCGCCTTCAGCGCCTGCGCCCGTCCATCCCCCACCGCGACGAAACCCGCCCCGGCTGGCAGGTGCTCGCCGAGCTGGCGGCCCTCCTCGGCGACGAGACCGGGATCGACTCCGCGCCGGAAGCGCTCGCCCAGCTCGCGTCCGAGGTGCCGTTCTACGAGGACATCACGCCCGAGGAGATCGGCGGCCGGGGCGTCCGCTGGCAGGAGCGCCCGGCGGCAAGCGCGTATCCAGCCGCGGGGGCGGGGGTGGGCATTCCCCCCGACTCAGCCGCTGGGGCGGGGGCCAATGGCTCGTTGCGCCTCGGGACATACCGGGATCTCTGGGCCACGGACGTCACCGACAGGAACCCCGCGCTGAGGTTCTTGGCGCCGCACCAAACCGTCGAGATCGCGCTCGCGGACGCGGAGCGGATGGGGCTGGATGACGGTGACGAGGTCGAGGTCCGCTCGAACGGGACCAGCGTGCGGGCGCGGGTGGGGGTGCGCGAGCGCGTGCAGCCGGGGTCGGCGTTCATGATCGAGGCGACGGTGGAGGCGAACGCCAACGCGCTGCGGCCGGCCGAGGCGATCGAGGTCGTCAGGCCGGGCCAGCCGGGCGCCGGCGCCCCCGGAGGCGGAGCCGAGGAGGTGGCCCGCCAGTGATCCTGCCGCTGGCCGAGGTCGGGTTCACCGAGGCGATCTGGGTGATGGTCGTGAAGTCGCTGGTCATCTTCGCCGTCATCTTCGCGATCGTCCCGGTGCTGACCGTGGTCGAGCGCAAGGTCCTGGGCCGCTTCCAGGCCCGCTACGGGCCCAACCGGGTCGGGCCCGTCGGGCTGATGCAGCCGCTCGCCGACGCGCTCAAGCTGATCGGCAAGGAGCCGTACACGCCCGACCGGGCGCTGCCGCTGCTGTACGCGCTGGGGCCGGCGCTGGTCGTCTTCTCGGGCGTCACGATCCTGGCGCTGCTCCCATGGGGCAACGTGCAGGAGATCGGCGGCGGGCCGGTGGGCCTGTACGGGATCGACGTCTCGATCGGGGTCCTGTACTTCTTCGCCTTCGGCTCGTTCGCCTTCTACGGGCTGCTGCTGGGCGGCTGGGCCTCGGGGTCGAAGTACAGCTTTCTCGGCGCGATGCGCTCGGCCGCGCAGCTGATCTCCTACGAGATCTCGATGGCCCTGGCCCTGCTGGGCGCGATCATGATGGCGGGCTCGCTGTCGCTGACCGCCGTCGTCGAGGCACAGCACGAGGTCTGGTACGTGGTGCCCCAGATCCTCGGCTTCCTGATCTTCATGGTCGCGGGCTTCGCCGAGGCGAACCGGGCGCCGTTCGACCTGCCCGAGGCCGACGCCGAGCTGGTCGCTGGCTACCAGACCGAGTACGGCGGCATGCGCTTCGGCTCGTTCATGCTCGCCGAGTACATCGAGATGCTGGTGATCTCGGGGATCGCGGTCACCTTCTTCCTCGGCGGCTGGATGGGCCCGGGGCCCGGCTGGCTCGACCCGGTCTGGATGCTCCTGAAGACGCTCTCGCTGGTCTTCGTCTTCTTCTGGATTCGCGCCACGCTTCCCCGGCTTAGATACGACCAGCTGATGAGCCTCGGCTGGAAGGTGATGCTGCCGCTCGCGACCCTGAACGTGCTGGTGACCGCGGTTCTGGTGACGGTGCTGTGAGGAACAACTCCGCCATCTCCTCCGCTCCCGCCCTGAACACCTGGCGCACGGCTACGCCGTGCGCACCTGATTCTGCTCCCGCGTCCGGGGATGGCGGGTCCCGGTGACTTCAGAGTTCCCCTACCTGCGGGAGGGTGATGAGGTCGTCGCGGTCCAGCGCGGGCCCGAGCCGGGCGGCCCCGCCGGCGCCTACCGCGCCTTCGGCGAGACGCTTCGCGGCCTCAAGACCACGATGGCGAGGCTGATCGAGGGGCCGGTGACGATCCAGTACCCGGAGGAGAAGACGCCCGTCTACCCTCGCTTTCGCGGCCGCCACAAGCTCCACCGCTTCGAGGACACCGGCCATGAGAAGTGCGTCGGCTGCTCGCTGTGCGTCGCCGCCTGCCCCGCCGACTGCATCCGCGTCGTCGCCGCCGAGAACGACCCGGCCGACCGGGTCTCGGCCGGCGAGCGCTACGCGGCCGTCTACGAGATCAACATGGCGCGCTGCATCTTCTGCGGCTACTGCGAGGTCGCCTGCCCGTTCGACGCGATCACGATGGGGCACGAGTACGAGCTGGCCGACTACAACCGCGAGGACCTGATCTTCACCAAGGAGATGCTGCTCGCCGAGCCGATCGAGAAGGCGCCGCTTCGGGCCGAGGGCGAGTAGCGTCACCCAACCTCCCGTCCGAACCGGAGTCGAGACATCGCGTAGTGCGTCGGCGATGAGTGTGGACTTTGACTGCCATAAGCAGTCAAATCCGCCACTCGACGAGCCGCACCCCTACCACCGAGGATGGGAAAGCGACTATGTTGCTTCGCATTGCGACCTCAAACCGGTCGCTGCACCACCCCTGACGTTTCGCATCGTCTCATCTAGGCCGAGCGCTGTCGAGCGGAAGGCCGTAGGCCGAAGCGAGTCAGCGCTCGGCGGCGGCCTGGTCGAGGCTGCCGATGAGGGAGGTAAGGATGCTCGAGCGCCTGCGGCTCAACCTGAGCCACGAAATGAGCCACGAAACGTGATGGCAACGCTTGGCGGTGGCGCCTACGCCGCCGCGACCCCCTTTGCGGCGACGAACCGCGTGGTTGACACGGTCGCCGGGCGTTACACGATAAGCAATCCCACCCGGGCGCTTCACCTCAACTGCGGCTCTCCGGTCGGCGATCCGACCTTCTGCGTCGGGATCGATGTGAAACCCTGATCGATCCGCCCGAGCTCGATGACGTCGTGGGGAGATAGCGGGCGTCGGATGGCGGTCACCCAGATGACCGCTCTGGACGAGGACGAGGAGCCTGGACCGGTCGGTCGTCCGCTTTCGCAATCGCGGAAGCAGTAGCCGAGGCTCGGGTTTGGTCGGCTCGGCGGCCGATGACGATCGGAGGGTGGGCGCTGCTACCAGTCGAGTTGGCAGTCAACGCGCCCGAAAGTGGTAGCAGCCCTGGTAGCAGCCAGGTGACGGACCGCATGAACAAGCCACTTGGCGGGGATCTTCAACACATCAGCCGCTTCTGATCAGGGCGCGAGGGCGCCGCCAGCGCATCGAGTGCAGGGCTGAGTACCCATACGGTCCTCACGTCTCCACTCGCTCGTCGGGGTTTGAACGCGCTGGGAGCGGGCATTACCGTTACGAGTTGATGGGAGTGGGCAGTTGACTCGGCTGGCCGCGACGCTGTTCGCGGGGGTGTCGCTGGTGCTCGGGCCAGCGGCGCCGGCGATCGCGTCGCACAACTCCGACGTCCACACCGACAACCTGAGCGTCGTCGGGAGGGATGGCTTCCCCTTCGGAACGGATCTGGCGTTCAAGGGCAAGCTCGTGGCAGCGGGTGCCGGCGATTGGGACGGCTCCTACCCGACCGGCGTCTACTTCGACGACGTCTCGAAGCCCGAGCCGAAGCGTCTCGGCTTCGCCAACTGTGACGGCTGGCACTCGGACCCCGATTGGGTCGGCCAGTACGTGGTCCAGTCCCACGACGACGGTGCTGCCAACGACACCTGCGACTGGAACGGCGAGAGCGCAGGTAAGGAGGGCGTGGGCGTCATCGACGCGTCCAATCCGCGCCGTCCCGAGCCGGTCGGGTTCGCGGAGACGATCCACGGCGCCCACAACCTGACGACGGTGGGGAACACGGGTCTCGTCTACGTCTCCTCCTACAACCTCACGAATCCCGCGGACGTTGACGGGGTCTCGATCGTGGACGTCGGGGCTGATCCGGTCAACCCGCCGGTCGAGTTCCTCGAGTTCCCCGACCTCGACGCGGATCCGACGCAGTACGACGAGATGGAGAATCGCTCGGGCGATCTTCCCGACTCGATGGGCTGCCACGACATCGGGCTCGACCTCGCCCGCGACCTCGCCTACTGCGCCGGCATCACCGAGACGATGGTCTGGGACATCTCCGACCCGCGCGCGCCGGCGATCATCTCGATCATCCGCAATCCCGGCGTCAACATCCACCACGGGGCGCGGCCGAGCGTGGACGGCGACATCCTGATCGTGAACGACGAATGGCTCGGAGCCGCGGGCGCAGGTTCGGGGTGCGCGGTACCGAGCGCTCCCACAGGAGCCCTGTGGTTCTACGACGTGAGCGATCCGACCAGCCCGCAGCTGCAGGGGTTCTGGTCGCCTCCCACGCCCGAGCCTCTTGAGGATTTCTGCACGTCGCACTTCTACGACACCTTCGAAGACTCCGACGGGCGCGAGCTGGTCGTCAGCTCCTGGTACGAGCACGGGATCTACGTGCTCGACTTCAGCGATCCCACGAGCCCGCAGGAGGTCGCGAATTACGACCCAGAGGGCGCGAACTTCTGGGGCGCCTACGAGCACCGTGGCTACCTCTACGCCAACAGCTTCGCCCCTGCCACGCTGCTCGCCAGCGATCCTGCCTTCGAGGACCAAGGCGGGATCTGGACCTTCCGCCTCGAGGGCTACTCCCCAAGCGGGAAGCCCGGCTCCGGGGCGGAGCGCGGCAAGCGCGGCTGACGCTCTCGCTCGCTGTCGCCTAGCCAATCTCGCCGAGAAACGGCGCCGGCTCGTGCCGCGGTGGCCTGGTGATCCAGCGCCTGCGACTCAGTACTCAGCGTAGTCAGGTCAGCACCGACTCAGGCAACTCGGGCCGTCGAGCTCGGTTCCGCTCGAGTCGACGCTCACCCGCGTTGTCGTGCCGCTGCGGGGGCCCGCTGCGCGCCGAGGGAGAGTAGGTTTCCGCCGAGGGACGGTGGCGGCTCAGCAAGACATCCTCACTACGTTTCGCCCGGCGTTCGAAGCGGCAGTCGCCGCGTTCACCACTGGCGATCTCGACCGGACGGTCGCGGCGCTCCCCCCGGACCTCGAGTACCACTCCCTGCGCCAGGATCCGGAGAGCGCGGTTCACCGCGGCCCGGACGCCGTGAAGCATTGGGTCAAGAGGCTGAGCGACTTCTTCGAGGAGTGGCAGGTCGACGCCCTGGACTTCGAGCAGCCGGCTCCCAACGCCGTGCTTGCCAGCTACGACCTCCGCGGGATCAGCCGCAGCGCGCGGGTGCCTGTGGAGGTTCAGGTCTTCGAGCTCTGGGAGTTCGAGGGGATGCGCCCGGTCAGGGCCCGCCAGTTCGACAACCGCGAGGCGGCGCTGGCGGCGCTGTAGCTCGCCACCGAGCCGCTAAGTCGCCAGCATCCGCTCGAGCGCGGCGCGGTGGTAACTCCAGGGGTTCCCGCGGCGAGCGCGCCCGGAGGGGTCGAACTCGCGCACCAGGGCGAGGCCGGCGACGGTGTTCATCGCCACGGCGAGCTTGCGGTCGAAACCCGGCTCGGCGCCGAGGTCGCCGGCGACCTCCCGTGCCAACTTGGAGCTCGCCGCGTAGATCCGCCGCTCGACCGGGATCAGCCGCTCGCGAAGCTCCTCGTCGTCGGCGGCGGCGACCCACAGCTTCGCCGCGACCGTGAACAGCGGGCTCGAGAAGTCCTCCCAGAGCAGGTCGAGCAGGGCCCCGGTGCGGATGGCGCGGTCGCCCGAAAGTTCCCGGGCACGCTCCGCGTAGCGGGCGATGCGCTGCTCAGCGAGGTGCTCGAACGCGCTGGCCACCAGGTCCACCCGGTGGGGGAAGTGGTGGCTCTGCGCCCCCTGCGAGACGCCCGCGCGCTCGGTCACGGCGCGGATCGTGGTGGCGGCGTACCCGGCCTCGATCAGGCTCTCGATCGTCGCGTCGAGCAATCTGCCGCGAGTCTCCGCCCGCCGCTCGGACTGCGAGCGGCGGCGGGCTTCGCCAGGGGAGGCGCGCTTTTGGCCTGCCTCCACGGCTACCCGGTCCGGCGGTCGCGCGCTGGCGCTATCTCGGTGCTCATGACTCTCCCGGCTGACTGGGCGGCCGCCGCGCAATGTAACAAACCGGGCAACCGTTCTGTATGTTTCGGCGCCTGGCCTGCCTCCGCGTGAAAGGAACCGCCCGATGACCGCCACGACGACCGCTCCCCCCGCCCACGACGCCTGGATGACCGACGAGCGCCGGGCGTTCGTGGAGGCGATCCGCGATTTCAGCCAGCGCGAGCTGGGCACCCGCGAGCAGCGGGCCGCCGCGACCAACGACTACCAGGAGGCCCACTCGGCCGAGATCTACTCGAAGCTGGCCGAGCTGGGCTGGCTCGGCGCCTCGATCTCCGAGGACTACGGCGGCTCGGGCGGCTCGATCGTCGACGCCTGCCTGTTCCTCGAGGAGACGTCGCGCGGGATGGTGCCGATGGCCGGGTTCCCGGTGAGCCTGATCGTCGCCGGCGCCTACGAGCGCTTCGGCACCTCCGAGCAGAAGACGGAGATCCTCGGCGGCATCTGCGATGGCCGCGTGGAGGCGATCGCGATGTCCGAGCCGGAGGCGGGCTCGGACGTCGGCAACCTCCAGTGCCGCGCCGAGCGGCAGAACGGCGGCTTCGTCCTCAACGGCCAGAAGACCTGGATCTCGGCAGCCCACATCGCCGATCACATCCTCGTCGTCGCCCGCAGCGGCCGCGACGGCTCCAAGCACGAGGGCGTGACGATGCTCTCGGTGCCGACAGACTCGGATGGCGTCGAGGTCCGCGGGATCGAGACGATGGGCGGCAAGGAGGTGAACGACGTCTTCCTCACCGACTGCTACGTGCCGGGGCAGCGAGTCCTGGGCGAGGTCGATGGCGGCTGGATGCAGCTGATGGCCGGCCTCAACGTCGAGCGGCTGATCACCGCCGCGGCGATCCTCGGCCTCGGCCAACGGGCGTTCGACGACGCCCTCGCGTACATCAAGGAGCGAAAGCAGTTCGGCCGGCCGATCGGGTCGTTCCAGGCGCTCAAGCACCGCGTCTCCGACCTGGCGACCGAGCTCGAGTGCGCGCGCCTGCTGGTCTACGACGTCGCCCGCAAGACCGAGGAGGCCCCCGAGGTGATGCTTCCCCGCGAGGCCTCGATGGTGAAGCTGAAGGCGACCGAGGTGGCGAAAAAGGTGGCGCTCGAGGGGATGCAGATGATGGGCGGGTACGGGTACTCCACCGAGTACGACATGGAGCGGCTGGTGCGAATGACCCTGGTCTCGACGATCTACGCCGGAACCTCCGAGATCCAGCGCGAGATCATCTCGAAGACCTACGGGCTCTAGCGACGGTCGGGGCGGCCGTGTTCCCGGTTGTCTCACTGGCGCGGCGGATCGCCGTCCTCTTCCGGCTCGGCGCCCCACCGGCGCTGATCGCCCGCTTCTGGCGCTGGAGTGCGGGGTACGTCGTACGCGAGTTCGCATTCCAGCTCGCCGCGCTGCTCGCCGCGGGCATCGCGGCGCTGGCGCTCACCGGCGCGGCGTCGGGGACCGCCGGAGCGATCCTGCTGGCGGCCCTCGGCCTCCTGCTCGTGCGTGAGCTCTACCTCGCCTGGGAATCCTGGCAAAGCGCCGCGGCGACGAAGCATGAGCTCGAGGAGCTGGTCGAGGGCGAGCCGGCGCCGAGCCGCTTCCCGCGAAGCCACCTGGTGGTGCCGCTCTTGATGCTCATGCCCAGCGGGGTCCAGCGCGAGCGCGAGATCCCGTATCTGGAGACCGAGAATCGCAGGCGCTGCCTCGACATCTACCGCCCCCGCGACTCCGCCGCCGACGCGGAGACGCGCCCGGCGATCGTGCAGGTCCACGGCGGTGGGTGGATCGTCGGCTCGCGCGGCGAGCAGGGCATCCCGCTGCTCAATCACCTGGCGGCGAACGGCTGGGTCGGGTTCAACGTCGACTACGGTCTCAGCCCGAAGGCGACCCTGCCCGACCACGTGATCGACGTCAAGCGGGCGATCGCCTGGGTCCGCGACCACGCCCAAGAGCTCGGGGTGGACCCGGCCAGGGTCTGCCTCACGGGCGGCTCGGCGGGCGGTCACCTGACCGCGCTCGCCGCGCTCACCTCGGACGACCGCTCGCTTCAACCGGGCTTCGAGGATGCCGACACCTCCGTCGCCGCCGCGATCCCCTTCTACGGCATCTACGACCTGCTCGACGCCGAGGGTCGCTACTACCCGGCGCTTCGCGACTGGCTGCTGGGGCGGGTGGTCGTCAAGGCTGATCGCGAGCGCGACCCCGATGCCTTCCGCCGCGTCTCCCCCACGCATCGCGTGCACTCCGGCGCGCCGCCGTTCCTGATCTTCCACGGCGAGGACGACACGCTCGTCCCGGTCGAGGACGCGCGCGATTTCGCGCGCCGGCTCGAGGCGGTCTCGGAGAGCCAGGTGCTCTACGTGGAGCTTCCCGGCTCCGAGCACGCCTTCGACCTCGCGCCGTCGCTTCGCACCGCCCGCGTGGTCGAGGGCATCGAGCGCTTCCTGCGGACGGTGGTCACGAGCGAAGCCAAGGCGGAGCGAGAGCGCGCAGCCACCTGAGCGTTCTGCCTTGGCAGGCAATCACGAAGCTGTCCTGCCCTGCCCGGCCCAGGGGCCGCTTAGACAGGACAGCTCGCCTTGCGCGGGTGGCGCGGGCGCCGCCGCGAATAGGATGCGGCGCCATGGAGGAGGTCGCCTTCTTCGTCGGAGCGATCGGCGCCATCGGCGGCGCCATCGCCGTGGTCGCACTGCGCAATCCCTTCTACAGCGTGCTCGCGCTGGTGGTGCATCTGGTGGCCCTGGCGGGGCTCTTCCTGATCCTCCACGCCGAGTTCCTCGCCGCCGCCCAGGTCGTGGTCTACGCCGGCGCGGTGATGGTGCTCTACGTCTTCGTCGCGGCCTACGTGGGCGGCGTCGAGGAGCCGATCTGGGAGCCGATCCCGGGCCAGCGGCTGCTCGCCCCCGTGCTCGCGGCGGCGCTCTTCGCCGAGCTTTCGATCGCCGTCCTCGGCACCGCTCTCACTTCGCTCGAGAGCGAGGGCCCGACGATCCAGGCCGGCTTCGGCTCGCCGGCGGCGATCGGCGAGCTGCTCCTGGAGAAGTTCCTGATCGTGTTCGAGGCGGCATCGCTGCTGCTGCTGGTGGCGGCGGTCGGGGCGATCGTCCTCGCGGGACGCCGGCAGGAGACGGGCTGATGGACGTCACCTGGTACCTCGTCCTTTCCGCGCTGCTGTTCGCGATCGGCGCCGGCGGCGTCTTGATCCGCCGCAGCCCGCTGGTGATCCTGCTCTGCCTCGAGCTGATGCTGAACGCGGGGAACCTGGCGCTGATCGCCTTCGCCCGCGCAAACGGGAACGAGGAGGGGCAGGTGTTCGCCCTGGTGGTGATGGTCGTGGCGGCCTGCGAGGTCGTCGTCGGCCTCGGGCTGATCGTCGCCATGTTCCGCCGGCGCCTGCCGCTCAACGTCGACGACATGCGGGAGCTTCGGGGATGAATACCGCCGCCGGCTGCTCCCAGCGAGCCGTAGGCGAGCGGTGGGCTGGGCCTGCCCGGCCTCGTCCGCTGCCGGCGGGTTGCGACGCGATCGTGGGGAGTGACTTCTCGTGAGCGCCACCGCGTACGGGTGGCTGGTGCTCGCGTTCCCGCTTGCCGGGAGCCTGATCACCGCGTTCGGCTGGCGCGCGCTCCCCGGCCGGGCCACCGGCTGGATCGCCACCGGCGCCATCGGCCTCGCCTTCCTGGCGTCGATCGGAGCGCTCGTCGACCTGCTCGACCACCCCGCCGAGGAGCGCCAGCTCACCTCGTCGCTCTACGACTACGCCTCGGCCACCGGCCTCGACATCGACCTCGGCATCCTCGTCGACCCGCTGGCGGTGCTGATGTGCCTGATCGTCAGCGGCGTCTCGGCCCTGATCCACCTCTACTCGGTCGCCTACATGACCTCCGATCAGGGCTTCGCGCGCTTCTTCAGCTACCTCAACTTCTTCGTCTTCTCGATGCTGCTGCTGGTCCTGGCCGGCAACTACGCCCTGCTGATCGTCGGCTGGGCGTTCGTCGGCTTCGCCTCCTACGCGCTGATCAGCTTCTGGTATCGCCGGGGGACCGCGACCCAGGCGGGGATGAAGGCGTTCGTGATCAACGTCATCGGCGACGTCGGCCTGGTCCTGGCCGCCTTCCTCCTGTTCCGCGAGCTGGGCACTTTCGACTACCTCGAGGTGTTCGAGGGCGCGCCGGGGGCGTTCAGCCCGGGCGAGGGCGCGGTGGTGGCGATCTGCCTGCTGCTCTGCGTCGGCGCCTTCGCGAAGTCGGCGCAGGTCCCGTTCCACACCTGGCTTCCCGACGCGATGGAGGGCCCCACCCCGGTCTCGGCCCTGATCCATGCCGCGACCATGGTCACCGCCGGCGTCTATCTGATCGCCCGCTCGCACCCGCTGTTCGAGCTGGCGCCGACGGCCGCCGACATCGCCGCCTTCGTCGGCCTCGCGACGCTGCTGATCGCCGCGACGATCGCGCTGGCGGTGGTCGACCTGAAGCGGATCATCGCCTACTCGACCATGAGCCAGATCGGCTACATGATCGTCGGCGTCTCGATCGGCGCCTACAGCGCCGGCCTCTTCCACCTGATGACCCACGCCTTCTTCAAGGCGCTCCTGTTCATGGCAGCCGGCTCGGTGATCGCGGCGATGGGGAACATCCAGGACACCGATCGGATGGGCGGCTTCCGCAAGGCGATGCCGTTCACGTCGGCGCTCCTGATCGTGGGGGCGCTGGCGCTCGCCGCCTTCCCGGGCACCGCCGGCTTCTTCTCCAAGGACGAGATCATCGGCTACGCCTTCGAGCGCGGCGGGATCCACGTCTGGATGGGGATCGGCATGTACGTCGGGGCGATCCTCACCGCGATCTACGCGTTTCGCATCGGCTTCCGCGTCGTCGCCGGGCCGCCGTGTCAGGAGGCGCGCCGGCTCGAGTACGGCCAGCAGGCCCACCCGGAGCCGGTCAACCCCGCCACCGGCGAGCGCGAGGACACCGACGTCGGGTTCCCCGGGCCCGAGCATCACATCGCCGAGCACGAGTGGCCGATGAGGGCCGCGATGTCGGTTCTCGGCTTCGGAGCGCTGTTCGCCGGCGTGCTTCAGATCCCGGGCGTCACTCATCTGATCGACACCTTCCTCGAGGGCAGCTTCGAGGACTCGGCTCTCTACGGGATCCACCCCTCCACCGCCGATGCATGGCTCGGCCTGGCCTTCGGCGGCATGATCGCGCTCGCAGGGATCGCCGTGGCCTACTACGTCTGGGTCGCCCGACGGGGACTCGGACCGCGACTGGCCGCGCGCTTTCGCCGCCTCCACGGCTTCCTCTTCAACAAGTGGTACTTCGACGAGCTGTTCGACGCGCTCGTCTACCGGCCCGTGATCGCCGTCGGACAGGTCGCCAGCTCGGTGGTCGAGCGGGTGGTCGTCGACGGCCTGGTGTGCACGGCCGTCGGAGTCGTGCGCGGCTTCGGCTCGGTCGTCCGAGGGGCTCAGACCGGCTTCGTCCGCGCCTACGCGCTGCTCCTGGTGACGGGCTTCGCCGCCCTTGCCCTCTACTTCCTGGTGGTCTCGTCGTGAGGCGGGGCATGAGGACCCCGGCCCCCCGCCGCCCCCGGACGCGGGAGCACCATGGAAATGTCCGGGGCGTAGCCCCGGACCAGGTGTTCCGGGCGAGAGCAGAGGAGGCGGCGGAGTAATGCTGAACGTGGTCCTCTGGCTGCCGCTGGCCGTCGGCCTGATCTGCCTGGCGCTGCCGCGCCGGGCCGCGGGGCCGGTCTCGCTCGCCGGGGCGCTCGCGACGCTGGGCCTGGCGATCGCGCTGGTTGCCGACTTCTCGACCGCGACGCCGGGCCTTCAGCACGTCGTCGACGAGTCGTGGATCGCCGACCTCGGCGTCCGCTACCAGCTCGGGGTGGACGGCATCAGCCTCTTCCTCGTCGCGCTCACGGCCCTCGCCTGGGCCGGTGCGATCGGGTTCTCGCTTCGCCGGCAGGCGGAGCGCCAGCGCAACTACTACTTCCTGCTCGGCCTCGCCGAGACCGCAACCCTCGGCGCCTTCCTGGCGCAGGACCTGCTGCTGTTCGTCCTCTTCTTCGACCTGATGCTGATCCCGTTCTTCTTCCTGATCGGGTCGTTCGGCAGCGGCGACCGGGTCGCGGCGACGCTGAAGATGATCGTCTACACGCTGGTCGGGTCGCTGCTGATGCTGGTCGGCGCGATCGCCACCGCGATCCTCTCCGCCGACGCCACCGGGGAGCTGACCTTCTCGATCGCCGAGCTGCGGGCGAACGTGCTCGCCGGGGGCACCCAGGATTGGATCTTCTGCTTCTTCGCCGCCGCCTTCCTGGTGAAGATGCCCGCCTTCCCCATCCACGGCTGGATGCCCGACGCCTACCGGGCGGCGCCGCTGCCGGTGCTGGCGCTGCTCTCGGGGGTCCTCCCCAAGGTCGCCGCCTACGGCTTCCTGCGGGTGGTGCTCCCGATCTACCCCGACGCCACCGTCCGCTTCCAGGAGCTGATCCTGGTGATCGCGCTGGCCAGCATCCTCTACGGCTCGGTGATGGCGTTCACGCAGACCAACGTCCGCCTGATCGCCGGCTACTCGTCGATCGCCCAGCTCGGCTTCATCACCGCCGGTGTGTTCGCCCTCCGCGCCGATGCGGCCGACGGCGCGGTGTTGCAGATGGTGAACCACGGGCTGGTGGTGATCCCGATCTTCCTCATCATCGCCCTGCTCGCCGAGCGCGCCGAGACCGAGGACCTGCGGGCGATGGGGGGCCTCGCCAAGCGAGCGCCGGCGCTGGCGGCGATGTTCCTGATCGTCACCCTGGCGACGCTGGCGATGCCGGGGACGGCCAACTTCGTCGGCGAGTTCTACATCCTGGCCGGGCTCTTCCAGGAGAAGATCGTCTACGCGGTCGTCGCCGTCAGCGGCGTCGCGCTTGCGGCGTTCTATGCGCTTCGCCTCTATCAGCGCACGATGCACAACCGCCTGCCGAGCGGACTTCAGTCGCGTGAGATCTCGTTGCGCGACGGCGCGGTGCTGGCGCCGCTGGTGGCCGCGATCGTCGGCCTCGCGCTCTACCCCGGGCTGATCCTGGAGCGAGGCGAGGCCTCGGTTGAGGACAAGGTCGGGGCGGTGGCCGCGGCGCAGTGCGAGACCTACGCGACCGAGACCGTCGGCGAGCCCTCGGCGGCTGGCGTCGATTGCCCTGACGAGCTGGCCGGGGTGGCCGAATGACCTTCACCGCCCCCGACATCGACTACGCCGGCCTCTCTCCGGTGCTCGCGCTCACCGCGGGGCTCTGCGTGGTGCTGCTCTCGGGGGTGTTCGGGCGCCGCCACCGGCGGGTGGTCGCCTCCGGCCTCAGCCTCGCCACGCTCGCCGCCGCCGCGGGGCTGGTGATCTGGCAGTGGGGCGAGCGCGAGGACCTCGTCGCCGGGGCGCTTCGGCTCGACGAGCTGGGGCTGGCGGTCTCGCTGATCTGCATCGCCGCCGCCGCCTTCGTGATCCCGCTCGCCTGGCGCGAGCCCGCGTTCGACCCCGATGCCGGGCCCGGCGGTCAGGCCGAGTTCCAGGCCCTGACGCTGTCCTCCGTCCTCGGGATGGTGCTGCTCGCACAGGCGCAGAACCTGATCGTGCTGTTCGTGGCGCTCGAGCTGCTCTCGGTGCCGCTCTACGTCCTCTGCGGGGCCGCCAGGCGCCGGGCCGAGTCGCTCGAGTCCGGGCTCAAGTACCTGATCGTCGGCTCGCTGGGATCGGCGACGCTGCTCTACGGGCTTGCCTTCATCTACGGCGGCGCGGGGTCGACCGACTTCGGGGTGATCGCGCAGGAGATCGGCTCGGGGCTCGCCGACGACCCGCTGATCCTGGTGGGGGTCGCGCTCTCGGCCACCGGGCTCGCGTTCAAGCTCTCGGTGGCGCCCTTCCACCAGTGGACGCCCGACGTCTACCAGGGCGCACCGACGCCGGTCACGGCGTTCATGGCGGTGGCGACCAAGGCGGCGGCCTTCGCGGTCCTCGTCCGCTTCTTCGAGATCGCCCTCGGCTCCGCCGCCGGCGACTGGCGCCCCGCCCTCGCCGCGCTGGCCGCGATCTCGATCGTCGTCGGCAACGCCGGAGCGCTGGGCCAGGACTCGCTCAAGCGCCTGCTGGGCTACTCGGGCGTGGCCCAGGCTGGCTACATGCTGGTCGGCGTTGTCGCCTTCTCCGAGGCCGGGGTGAACGCCCTCGTCTTCTATCTCGCCGCCTACGCGCTGATGAACCTCGCCGCGTTCGCGGTGATCACGCTGCGTGAGCGCCAGACGCCTCACGGCGACGACATCCGCTCG
>Ga0214468_1000107_pt1 | contig 24273 bp, 20 predicted proteins | sample RVTome_9_FD_187334 | JGI IMG/M metagenome (GOLD analysis project Ga0214468, IMG submission 187334) | Soil microbial communities from uranium-contaminated site in the Upper Colorado River Basin, Wyoming, United States - RVT155D38 HiSeq ...
TGTGGCCGGTCGAGGTATGCGGCGACGGTCGAGGTGGGCCGCGCGGCGTCGACCGGCGCCGGCGGCAGCAGCGCCGCCAGCCGGATGCCGCCCGCCTCGGGTGCGGCCGCGACCTCGGCGGCGGTGACCTCGGGCGCGTCGGCCGGCGGCTCGAGGGCGTAGACGTTGTAGGTGAAGTCCTCGCGCACCGAGAACATGGCCCGCCCGCTCTGTGCGGCGACCGACAGCGCCGGCGACAGGTCGGTGATCCCGGCGACACCGGTCTGCACTCGGGTCAGCCGCTCGGCGGCGCCTCCGGCCGCGGCGACCCGGAAGACGTCGCTCACCCCGTCGGGGTCGGCGACGAAGTAGAGCCAGCGGCCGTCGGGCGAGTACTGCGGGCTGAGGTGCTTGGCGCGGTCGAAGACGGTGAGCACCCGCACCTCGCCCGAGGCGAGGTCGTAGAGGCCGATCCGTAGCCCCGCGTAGGCGAGGTCGCCCAGGTCGGTGCCCGGGCCGCGGTCGGTGACGAAGGCGACCGTCCGCCCGTCCGGCGAGACGGCCGGCTGGAGGGCGGCGTAGAGGTCGTCGGTCAGCCGGCGCGACTCCCCGCTCTCGAGGTCGAGCGTCCACAGGTCGGTGATCCCGGCGATCGCGCCGGAGAAGACCAGGCTCCGCCCGTCCGGGGTGAAGGCGGGGCTCGAGACCGAGCCGACCGGCGGCTTGTGGCGGGCGACCACGTCGCCGCTCGCCACGTCGACGACCGCGATCGAGTGGTCGCCCGACTCGAAGACGACGAACGCGAACCGGCGTCCGTCGGGCGACCAGGCGCCGGCCGAGTCGAGGAAGCGGAGGGCGTCGAAGTGGGGGTCGGCGTTCGCCGACAGCAGCTTCCGCTCGACGCGGCCGGTCTCGGCGTCCGCCAGGTAGAGGTCGATCGAGAACAGGTCGCGGGTCGACAGGAAGGCGACCTTACGCCCGTCGGGCGAGACCGCCGGGGCGACGTTGAGCCGGCCGCGGGTCGTCTCCTCGGAGAGCACCTTGCGGAAGACGGCCGAGGTCTCCTGGCGACCCTCGAGCACCGGCCGGTAGGTCTCCTGGAGCGCCTCGTGCCAGTCGGAGAACAGGGTCTCGGCGTCGATGCCGAGCGTCTCCTGGATCGCCCTCTGCGGCCCGAGCACCAGGGAGTTGCCGAACAGCAGCGAGGCCCGGCGGTCGTCCCAGCGGCCGCCGACGTAGGCCCAGAAGGCCTGGCCGAACTGGTAGGGGGAGTACTTGCCCTGCCGGGAGAGCTGGCGCAGGTCCGGAAGGTCGTCGTGGACGACGGCGTCGCGCACCCACATGGCGGTCTGCGCGTCCTCCCGGCCCTGCGAGAAGTACTCGGCCAGACCCTCGACCATCCACAGCGGGAGCTGCCCGAGGGCGACGTTGCGGCGGGACGCGGCCAGCGCGGCGGCGATGTCGAACTGGAAGGCGTGGACCAGCTCGTGGCCGAGCACGTGGTCGGTCTCGGCGTAGGTGCCGGTCAGCGGCATGACCACGCGGTGGCGCAGCGGCTCGGTGAAGCCGCCGGTGCCCTCGCCGATCAGCCCGAAGCTGACCGTCGTCTGCCGGAAGTCCGGCTGGTCGGCGTAGAAGATGATCGGCTTGCGCTCGGTCAGCCGGTGGTCGAACGCGGTCGACAGCCGCTGGTACCAGCGCTCCGCCATCCGGCCGAGGTCGTCGATCGCCGGGTGGTCGGCGGGGTAGTAGTAGATGTCGAAGTGCTCGGTCTCGAGCACCTGGAACTCGAAGTCCTCCCAGAGGACCTTGTTGCGGCCGAAGTACTGGCCCTCGGCCGGCGGGGCGACGAGCGGGCCGGCGAGGAGCGCCGCCGCGGCGGCGAGGAGGACGAGCGGACGGGCGAGGGGGACGGAGGAGGGTCTGGCTGGATCGCGCATCGCGAGGACTCGATTTGCAAGAAATCTGCCCCTGCGTAGGTCCGCCGCGGCCGTGCGGCGGTTCAGGATCGCTCGCCGGTCAGCTCGTCTCGGGGCCTTCGCCGTCCTCGCGCAGCCGGGCGAACGCGGCCGCCATCGCGGTCGGCGCCTCCTGCTCGCGCTCGCGCTGCTGCTTCTTGAACTCCTGGAGGTCGCCGCGGGTCGCCTCCACCCGCGAGCCCTCGCGGCCGAGCGAGATCCGCTTGCGCCGGCTGTCGATGGTCAGCACCTGGACCCGCACCTTCTGACCCGGCGTGAAGGCGCGCGCCGCGCTGGTGCCCTTGGGCAGGCCGGTCTGCGAGCCCGGCAGCAGCCCGGTCAGCCCCGGGGCGAGGTTGACGAAGACGCCGAACGGGGCGATCGACTCGACCGTCCCCTCGACCATCTCGCCCTCGGGGAAGCGCTTCGCGGCGCTCTTCCACGGATCCTCGGAGGGGACCTCGCGCAGCGACAGCGCGATCCGCTGCCGCTTGCGGTCGACCTCGCGCACCCAGACGTCGATCGTCCGGCCGGGGTCGAGCGACGGGTCGCCGAGCTCGGTGCCCGGCGGCAGCTGCGAGACGTGCACCAGCCCTTCGACCTCGGGCTCGAGCTCGACGAACAGACCGAAGTCGGCGCGCCGGGCGACCTTGCCGGGGAACTTCTCGCCGCGCGCGTAGCGCTCGGCGACGCCCTGCCACGGGTCGGGCTCGAGGTCCTTCATCGACAGCGAGATCCGCTCGCCCTCCTGCTCGACCTTGAGCACCTTGACCTCGACCTCCTGGCCGACCTGGAGCGCCTCCTTCGGGCTCTTCACCCGCCCGCGCGAGATCTCCGAGACGTGGACCAGGCCCTCGACCCCGCCGAGGTCGACGAAGGCGCCGAAGTCGGGCAGCGAGGTCACCCGGCCGCGGACCACCGCGCCGGCGGTGAGCTCGCCGACCACCCGCTGCCGCTCCTCGCCGAGCACCGCGGCGCGCGACAGCACCACGCGGCGCCCCTTCTTCTGGAGCTTGACGACCCGGAAGCGGAGCTCGCGGTCGACGTAGCTCTGCGGGTTGCGCGGCCGGCCGAGCTCCATCTCCGAGCTCGGGCAAAAGGCGGTGATCTCGCCGACGACGACGTGGAAGCCGCCCCGGTTCCAGCCGATCACCTTCCCCTCGACCGTCGTCCCCTCCTCCTTGGCGCGCCGCAGCTCGGTCACCGCCGGGTCCTCCGGCTCCTCCGGCTCGGCGGCGGCCGCCGGCTTCTGGGGCTCGGCCTTCGCGGCGGGGGTGGGAGGCTCGAGCTCGGCAGCGGCCCGGGGCTCGGCTTCGGTCTCTGCGGCAGCGGGCGGCTCGGGCTCGGCGGCCGGGGGCTCGGGCTCGGCCTCCGCCGCGGCGGCGGGAGGCTCAGGAGCAGCGGCCGTGGGCTCGGCCTCGGCGGCGGTGGGCCTCTCCGCGGCGGAAGGTACTTCGGCAGCGGCGGACTGCGATCCCGGGGACGATTCGGCCGCCGGGGACGGAACGGATTCTGGGAAAGGCGGGGGCTCGGCCGCCGGCTCGCTCGCTACGGTCGTCGGCCCTTCCGAAGCCGCCGCCGGTCCGGCGGCCGCGGGCGGGGTGGGCTCGGAAGACGGCTCCGCGGCAACGTCCGCCGGCGGTGGCGCGACGTCGTCGCCTTCCGCGTCGCCGGACGGCGCGGCCTCCGTCGCGACCTCGACCTCGGTGGCGTCGGCTTCCGCCTCGGAGGCTGCGGCCGGTCGCTCCGCCGCGGCCCCGGACGACGTTTCCGCTGCAACGTCCACCGACTCTGGCGCGGCGTGGCGCTCCTCTTCGTCGTAGCGGCGGGAATCGTCCTCCGCGGCGGACGCCATGTCCTCCTCCGGCGCCTCCCCGGCGGCCGGAGTGGCCGGCGCCCGCGGCTCGGCATCCTCCGCGGCGACGACCCTCGTCTCGGCATCCTCCTCGAGGTCTTTTTCAGCGCTCCGTTCCTCGGCCGTCCCGCCCTCACCGGCCGCCGCGGACCCGGCCGAGGCCGCCTCGGCTTCCCCTTCATCGACGGGTTCGGTTCGTATCTCGAGATCGGAGGCGCTCGCCTCGCCCGCAGCGTCTTCCTTTGCAGCCGCAGTCTCTCCCTCCCGGTCCGCCGCGCCCTCTCCTCCGACGCTCGCCTCCGCCGCTTCGCCCGCGGCCGGCCGGGGGGATTCGGCTTCGGTGAGGGCCGTCGTGGCCGAGCGGTCCTCGGCGGGGGTGGGGAGGTCCGAGGCCGGGCCGGTCTCGGGGGTTTCCGGTGCGCGCGGGTCGCGTTCGTCGGTCATGCGGTGCGGTCCTTCGGCAGCTCGTGAGGAGGTCGGCTCGGCGCGTCGGCACGGGGCGCGGGCGCCGGTCGGGGGCGTCGTCGCCGGCCCGGCGGCCGCGGGTGCCTGGCGGATCGGGCCTGTCGCGACGTCGTCGGGGAAGAGCCCCCGGGACAAGTCAGCTTAACGCAAAAGGCGGTCCAGCGGAAAACCCTGCCCCGCCGCCGCGACGCGGCGGCGCGCCGCCCGCGATCTCCGCCCACGGAGCGGGCCGGCCGGGCTAGAATCCCTTGCCACACGCCAACCCGCCGGCTCGCGACGCTCCGGGCCAGGCCTTTCGGGACGCCGCGGAGACGCCGATGTCGAAGTCCGTCGACGAGTTCATGCAGGGGGTGGTCCGGCGCGACCCGGACCAGCAGGAGTTCCACCAGGCGGTGCGCGAGGTCGTCGAGTCGGTGATGCCGGTGCTCGACCGCCACCCGGAGATGCGCCGCGCCCGCGTCCTCGAGCGGATGGTCGAGCCCGAGCGGGTGATCTCCTTCCGCGTCCCGTGGGTCGACGACGACGGGGACGTCCGCGTCTCGCGCGCCTACCGTGTCGAGTTCAACAGCGCCCTCGGCCCGTACAAGGGCGGGCTGCGCTTCCACCCGTCGGTCAACCTGTCGATCCTCAAGTTCCTCGGCTTCGAGCAGATCTTCAAGAACGCGCTGACCACGCTGCCGCTCGGCGGCGGCAAGGGCGGCTCCGACTTCGATCCGAAGGGGAAGTCCGACGGCGAGATGATGCGCTTCTGCCAGTCGCTGATGAGCGAGCTCTACCGCCACGTCGGGCCGGCCACCGACGTGCCGGCGGGCGACATCGGGGTGGGCGGGCGCGAGATCGGCTACCTCTTCGGTCAGTACAAGCGGCTCGCCAACCGCTTCGAGGGCGTGCTCACCGGCAAGGGGCTCGGCTGGGGAGGGTCGCTGATGCGCCCCGAGGCGACCGGTTACGGCCAGGTCTACTTCGCGCTCGAGATGCTCGCCACGCGCGGCTCGGGCCTGGAGGGGAAGCGGTGCCTGGTGTCGGGCTCGGGGAACGTCGCCCAGTACGCGGCCGAGAAGGCGATCGAGCACGGCGCCAAGGTGATCACCTTCTCGGACTCCGACGGCTACATCCTCGACGAGGAGGGGATCGACCGCGACAAGCTGGCCTTCGTGATGCGGCTCAAGAACGTCGAGCGCGGGCGCATCCGGGAGTACGTCGACGAGCATCCCGGCGCCACCTACACGCCGGCCGACCTCTCCCTCGACCACAACCCGATGTGGTCGATCCCAGCCGAGGTCGCGCTGCCCTCGGCGACCCAGAACGAGATCAACGAGAAGGACGCCCGGAACCTGGTGGCCCACGGCATCGAGTGCGTCTCGGAGGGCGCGAACATGCCGACCACCCCCGAGGCGGTCGACGTGCTGCTCGACGCCGGCGTCCTCTTCGGCCCGGCGAAGGCGGCCAACGCCGGCGGCGTCGCCACCTCGGGCTTCGAAATGAGCCAGAACCGGATGATGCTCACCTGGTCGCGCTCGGAGGTCGACGAGCGGCTGCGGCGCATCATGCGCAAGATCCACCTCACCTGCTACGAGACCGCCGAGGAGTACGGCGCCCCCGGCAACCTCGTCCGCGGCGCCAACGTCGCCGGCTTCCTCAAGGTCGCCAACGCGATGCTCGACCAGGGGGTCGTGTAGCCCGCGTTTCGCACCACGCTTCTGCTGCGCCGAAATGCGGGCTTGGCGGCCGGCCCGGCAGGGCGGGTCCGCGGTGCGCTCACCCTTCGAGGTGGGCGACGAGCTCGGCGAGCTCGTGCTGCCAGCCGCCGACGTTCTCCTGGCGGTCCTCCTCGCGCTGGAAGCCGCTCTCCGTGAGCTCGAGGACGGTGCCGCCGCCCGGCGCCGGGGAGAGGCGCCACTCGACCCGGGTCGACGGCCCCTCGTCGAGCGGCGTGTCGCGCCGCCGCGCCCAGCGCCAGACCAGCCGCTCCTCCTCCGCCACCTCTTCGACCCGCATGGCGATCCGGCCGTGCTCGTCCCACTCGAACCAGCCGTCGCCGCCGGGCCGCAGGTCGACCGCGGCGCGGTCGCTGAACCAGGCGGCGATCCCCTCGGGCTCGGTGAGGGCCCGCCACACCCGCTCGGGCGGGGCGTCGAGGGTCAGGCGGCGCTCGATGACGGCGTCGATCGCGGAGGCGGTCGCGGCGGGGGTCGGGCTCTTCGTCGTGGTCATGGTCGTTCCTCCCGTTCTCCGAGGTGGGTGCGGAGGCGGGCGAGGCGCTCGTCCCACCGCTCCGCGTACGGTCGCAGCCACTCGTCGACCTCGCGCAGCGGCGCCGGGTCGAGCCGGTGGACGCGCTCCCGGCCTTCCCGCGTCACCCGCACCAGACCGGCGCGGGCGAGGGCGTCGAGGTGCTTGGTCACCGCCTGGCGCGTCACCGTGTACGGCGCCGCCAGCTCCGAGAGCGACAGCGGCCCCTGCTCGCGCAGCCGGGCGAGGAGCTCCCGGCGCATCGGGTCGGCGACGGCGGTGAAGACGTCGGCGTGCACGGGGAGATCATATGCAACGTCAGGGTTGCATGTCAACGTGGGCTACGAAGGATGGCCGGCCAGTACACCGCACGGGCTGCTAGGTGTCGGTGAGGAAGCCGCGCTCGGCGAGCCAGGCGTCGAGGTCGGAGAGGAGCCTCGGCGAGAGGCCCTCCCAGACGGTCTCGGGGTCGTCGTCGGTGTTCAGAGGGCCTTCGAGCGAGTGGCCGGTGTCCGGGTAGACCTCGAGCCGGCTGAGGGGGGCGAGCTCCGCGGCGAGGAGGGCGGCGACGAGCGGCCGGTTCATCGCCGGCGGGGTCGAGCGGTCGTTTTCCCCCCAGGCGTAGAAGACGGGGATCTCGAGGTCGGCGAGGAGCGGCATCGGGTCGAAGCCGAGGTGCGCGCCGAACCAGTCGAGATCGCCGACCGTCTCCGGCAGCCGGACGTACTCCGCCCACGGTGCGTCGGCGGCCTCGGAGGCCGCCTTCGCCAGGCGCGGCCAGTCGTCCGGGTGGGCGGCGACGTGGAAGTAGAGCCGCGCGTAGGCGAGGGCGCCCTGGATCTCGTCCTCGGGCCGGTCGGCGGCGCGCATCCGTGCCGCGATCGCCTGGAGGTCCTGCTCCTCGACCCCGACCGCGGCGCCGGCGAGCGCGGCGAGCAGGCGGATCCGCGGATCGGCCGCCGCGGCGGCGAGGCCGATCCAGGCGCCGCGCGACTTGCCGAGGACGCCGACCCGCCCCAGGTCGAGCCGCCCGGCGAGGCGTGGGTCGGCGGCGAGCGCGTCGAGGGCGGCCGCGAGGTCGCGCGCGTGGTCCTCGAGGGTGAACAGCCGGCCGTCCGCCGAGAGCTCGTCGTCGGGACGGCGGTCGTAGACGAGCGAGGCGATGCCGCGCCGCGCGAGCCGGTCGCCCCAGGAGGCGTACGACCAGTTGCCGCGGTGCGGGTCGCCCGAGCCGGCGGTGAGCAGCAGCAGCGGGGCAGCCTGTGCGCCGGGCGGCAGGACGAGCGTTCCCTCGATCGGCGGGTCGAAGGCGCCGAAGGCGAGCTCGAGCCTCTCCGGCTCGAAGGGCGCGGCGGGCCGGAGCTCGATCGTCAGCGGGTCGCCGGCGAGCTCGGCGGAGGCGGTCAGGGCGCCGTCCCGGGCGCTGAAGGCGTGACGGCCGAGGCCGAAGGGGAGCTCGACGGCGAGGGCGCCACCGTCGAGCGAGGCGTCGGCCGGCTGACCGTGGTAGACGAGCTGCGGGAAGTCGACCCGGACGGCCGGGGCGCCGTCGCGAACGCCGACCTCGAGGCGGAGCGCGAGCGGCTCGCCGCGGAAGGTGAGCGATCCTTCCCAGGCGCCCACGAACGGCGAGATCTCGGACGGCTCCGCAGCGTCGGCGGAGGGCGGCGCGGCGGCTCCGTGAAGCGCGAAGGCGCCGAGGGCGGCGAGGAGCCCTGCGGCGGCACGAGTGGCGCGGCGGTGCCGCGGGACGGTCGGCGAGGAGATCGGCGTCTCGGTGATCACGATGGCTGCTCTACGGGCGCCGGCCGCCGAGGTTGCGCGGCCGCCTCAGACGACCCGCTCGAGGATCGCCAGCGCGTTGAGGGCGCCGCCGCGGGTGAGGTTGTCCATCACCCCCCACATCCAGTAGGCGGGACCGGGGCCGCCGGCGTCGTCGCGCCGGACGGGGCCGACGAGCACCTTGTCGTGGGCGGCGGAGTCGATCGGGCCGAGCAGGTCGTCGCCGCGCTCGTCGGGCTCGCTGAGCTCGATCGACGCGCTCTCCCCGAGCCGCTCGCGGACCTCGTCGGCCGGCACGTCCTCGCCCAGCCGCACCCGCAGCAGCGCCGAGAAGCCGTGGAAGACCCCGCCCTGCAGGAGGTGGACGGCGAGGGCCGGAGGGGCGGCGTCCGCCCGGCCGTCTCCGTCGCCGGCGGCGAGGACGGCGAGGGTCTGCTCGCCGATGCGCGGCGGCCGCGGGGCGGGGTAGAGGTTGAAGGCGAGCTGGCGGCGGAAGTGCTCGCCCTCCTCCTGGCCGGTCAGGGCGACGATCCGGCCCGCCTGGGCGAACAGCTCGTCGAGCGCGCCGCGGCCGAAGAGCGAGGCCGGTTGCACCAGGGTGGCGACGCAGTCGGCGAGGCCGAGGCGGGCGAGCGGGTGGAGCAGGTGGGCGAGGAGGATGGCGCCCGGGTGCGGGCTGAGGAGCGCCTCGCCGGCGGCGGCGTCGTCGAGGTTGACGCCGGCGACGACCGGGCGCGCACCCTCGCCCTCGGCGTCGGGCGCGAGGTAGAGGACGGTGGCGTCGGGCCGGCGGCGGTCGAGCAGCTCGCGGTAGAGGTCGAGGGCGCCACAGACGACGATGACGTCGGAGGTCGCGATCGCCGCGGCGTCGGCGCGGGCGACGAGGGCGGCGGCGCCGACGGCCTCGGTGAGCTGGCCGATCTCCTCCTCGTCCGCGGAGAGCAGGCTGAGCCCGCCGCCCAGGTCGGGGCGCTCCCGCTCGACGGTCTCGACCAGCTCCCGGCCGAGGAGCGAGGTCGGGTCGAGGACGGCGATCGCGGTCAGGGCGCGCCCCCGGGCGGCGGCTCCGGGTGGGTGCCGCGGAGCGGGATGTCGAGCGGGCTCTCCCCGGCACCGGCGCCGGGAGGCTGCGGTGCGGCCGGCGGCCGGCCGGCGGGCTCCTCCACCGGTTGCCCGGCCTCGCCGGCCTCCCCGCCGCGGCGCCGGGGGCCGGCGGTGCGCCGCAGCCGCCCCCACGTCCACCCGACCGGCCCCGACAGGGTGTAGCAGACGGCGACGGCGAGGAAGAAGGCGCGCGGGTGGATCGCGGTGACCAGGACGACCGCGGCGATCGGCACGATCGCCCGGTAGCTCCAGCGCTGGCGGAGGTCGATCTTCTTGAAGCTGTGGTAGCGGAAGGTCGAGACCATCAACAGGCCGATGCCGACGAGGGCGACCATCATCAGGCCGACCATGTACGGCTTCCACTCTTTGTCCGGGGCGAAGAAGAGGATCGAGCAGATCGCCGCGGCGGCGGCCGGCGTCGGCAGGCCGACGAACCAGCGCGCGTCGACCACCTTCGTCTGCACGTTGAAGCGGGCGAGCCGGGTGACGCAGCAGACGGTGAAGAACAGAGGGATCAGCCAGCCGATCCGCCCGAAGGCGTGCAGGCCCCAGAAGAAGGCGAGCAGCGCCGGCGCCACCCCGAAGGTGATCGCGTCGGCCAGCGAGTCGTACTCCTTGCCGAACTCGCTCTCCGTGCCGACCAGACGCGCGATCCGCCCGTCGAGCCCGTCGAGGATGCCGGCGACGAAGACGAGCAACGCCCCGCGCATGAACAGCCCTTCGAGGCCGAGGTCGAAGGCGCGGAAGCCGAGGACGATCGCGTAGAAGCCGAGCAGGATGTTGCCGAGGGTGAACAGGCTCGGCAGCAGGTAGGCGCCCCGCCGCGGCCGGCGGCGGCGGGGTGGCTCGGGTCCGCCCGGGAGGGCGCCGCCGGGCTCGGCCGCGCCCGGCCGGGGAGGGGCCGGCTCGGGGGCGGCCGGCGCGGCGCGGGAGCGCGCGGGCCGCTCGGGACGGGAGCGGGGGGGGCGGGTCAGGCAGTCACCGTCTGTCCGGTGGCGACGTGCAGCTCGAGCCCGCCCGCCGAGCGTTCGCGGACGATCTGCTCCATGCGGTCCTTGAGCGTCAGCTTGTGGACCTTGATGCGCTTCTCTTCCATCTCGTCGTCCTGGGAGAGGAGGGTGCGACCGTTGAGGGTCTCGAGCCGCCGCTCGCACTCCTGATGCTCCTCGTGCAGGCGGCGGAACTCCTCGTCGGTCGCGATCAGCTCCTCTTTCAGGTCGTCTCGGGTCATCGACGTCGTCTCCTTTCGGTCTTCGTGCCAGGGCTCGCCCCGGCCGCCGGGGCGTCGCCCGGCGGGCAAGTGGAATCCGCCGCGGGCCGTAGTCCCGCGGACGGGCGGTTGCTGCGAATCGAGGGTCGGCGCTCGGACGGCCCGGTCGCGGTGGGGGGCGGGAAGGGAGGCGGCCCCCACGGCGGTCCTCGGGCCGGGCGCGGTCAGCATCCGGAGCGGGCGGACCTGAGGGTGAGGAGCCCCTGGAAGGGGGCCTGGCAGCCCGTGGTGAAAGTCCCCGGGGCCGCGCGCAGGAGGCTTGCGGTGCAGATGCTAGAAGCGAGGAGGAGGCGATGCTGAGCCATCGTTGACGACGAGCGACGCCGCAGATGCGCCGCAACCCTCCTGCGCCCTTCGGGTTGCGGTCCGCGCGGGGCCCGCTGCTGCGTTGTCGACGCTCGACGATGACAACGCATCGCCTGCGCGCCGACGCCTTGCATCCGACCCCGCGGGGACCGCAACGCGACCCCGGGGACTTTCACCACGGGCTGCTGGGCCGTCGTCCGGGCGGTCGGGCGGCGTGCTGTCCAGCGCATCGTCACGCTGGCGTCACGATAGCACCCGACCGGGGGCCGATCAACCCCGCGCCGCCCCGCCGGGAGCTCGGTGGGGCGGGGGCGCCGGCCGGCCGACCGAGGCCGCGTAGAGCAGGGCGTCGGCGCCGTCGCCGTAGTAGGCGCGGCGGCGGCCGATGCGGTGGAACCCGGCGCCCTCGTAGAGCGCGATCGCGGACCGGTTGTCGGCGCGGACCTCGAGGAAGCAGGTCGTGCAGTCGGCGGCGGCGAGCCGCCCGGCGGCGGCGGCGAGGAGCGCGCGGGCGAGCCCCTGCCGGCGCCGGGCGGGCACGACGGCCAGGCGGAGCAGCTCGGCTTCGTCGGCGGCGATCGTCCACACCCCGTACGCGACGGGCGGCGCGGCGCCCTCCGCCGGCCGGCCGGCGCTGCCGCGGCGCGGCGCCTCGCCGACCAGGACCAGGGCGCCGGGACGGCCGACGAAGGCGGCGAGGCCGGCGCGGGACCAGGGCTCGGGGAAGGCGGCCCGCTCGAGCTCGGTGAGGGCCGGCAGGTCGCTCGGTGCCGCCTCGCGGACGGCGAGGCGCGAGCGGCTCACCGGCGCGGCCGCGGCAGGGTCGCGGCCGGGGGACGGAAGTAGATCGGGGCGGTGAGGGTGCCGGCGTCCCAGCCGTGCCAGGGGCGCGCCAGCGCACGGCGGGCGGCGACGGCGGCGAGCGGTGGCGGCTCGGCGAGCTCGATCCCCGGCGGCAGCGCGGGTCCGGCTGCCGCGTCGACGGCCGGGCCGGAGGGCCGCTCCGAGCGCCGCGGCGAGTCGCCGAAGTCGTCGTCCGGCCGGGTCCCGCCGGCGTGGAAGGCGACGGCCAGCCCGCCGATTCCGAAGCCGACCGTGCGGACCGGAGTCTCGGCGGCGAGCCGGCCCGCCAGCTCGCCGGCGGTGACGCGCTCCGCCGCCCCGTCGGCGACCAGGCCGCCGTCGTTCTCCGCCCTTCGGAACTCCTGCACCGCCCACTCGCCGCGCAGGACGTCGACCGCGGCGACGACGCGCGGCGGCGCGCTCTCCGCTGCAACGGCTGGCGAGCCCGCCAGGGCGAGGACCTCCAGGGTGGGCACGGCGACCGCCGGCACGCCGGTCGCCTGGTGCAGGCCGAGAGCGGTCGCCAGGCCGATCCGCAGGCCGGTGAACGAGCCCGGGCCGGCGAGCGCGACGACCCCGCCGAGGTCGGCCGGGGCGAGGCCGCCCTCGCCCAGGACCTCGTCGATCATCCCGAGCAGGCGGCGCGACGACCGCCCGATCTCGACCGCGCGCTCGGCCAGCCGGACGCCGTCGTCCCCCTCGTCGTCGAGGAGGGCGAGGGCGACGCTGACCGTGGGCGAGCCGGTGTCGAGGGCGAGGATCGAGCCGGGCCGGGACATCGCCCGAGCAGTGTAGCCGGGAGGGCGGCCGGGGCGTGTCCCGCCAGGGCCCGGCCCCCGAGCTCTCGGGCCGGCCGGGGTCCTTCCGCGGTCGCTATACTCCCGGACGATGCCCCCCAGCCCGCCCCGGCCCGACCCCGGCGCCCCGCCGGCCGCCCGGCCGCCGCAGCGGCTCACCCCGATGCTGCGGCAGTACCTCGAGATCAAGGCCGAGCACCCGGACGCCGTCCTGCTCTACCGGATGGGCGACTTCTACGAGATGTTCTTCGACGACGCCGAGCGGGCGGCGCCGATCCTCGAGGTGCAGCTCACCGCGCGCCAGAAGGGGACCGACAGCGAGGCGCCGATGTGCGGCGTGCCCCACCACGCGCTCGACGCCTACGTCGGCAAGCTCCTCGCCGCCGGCCTGCGGGTGGCGGTGTGCGACCAGGTGGAGGACCCGGCCGAGGCCAAGGGGCTCGTGCGCCGCGAGGTCACGCGGGTGATCACGCCGGGGACGGTGTCCGAGCCGGAGCTGCTCGACGGCAAGGAGGAGAACCTGCTCGCCGGCGTCGTCTGGGACGGCTCCGGCGACGGGAGCGAGAGAGGCGGCGGCGCCGGCGCCTTCCTCGACGTGTCGACCGGCAGCTTCTTCGTCCGCCGCTGGACCGACGCCGGCGAGGGGGTCGACGACCTCGAGGTGCTCCGCCCGCGCGAGGTGCTCTACGACGAGGCCGGCCTGCCGGCGGAGGTGCGCGGCTGGATCGAGCGGCGGGTGGCCTGCTCGTCGGCGCTCGACGGCGACCGCCTCTTCGACCGCGGCCGGGCGGCGGAGCTGCTCGAGCGGCACTTCGGCACCGCGACCCTGCGCGGCTTCGGGCTGGCGCCGGGAGAGCCGGCGGTGCGCGCCGCGGCCGCCGCCCTCGCCTACGCCCGGGAGACCCAGCACAGCGACCTCGGCCACGTCCGCTCGCTCGCCCTGCGCGAGTCGGGCGAGCGGATGGTGCTCGACCCGACGACCCTGGCCAACCTGGAGGTCTTCCGCGGCTTGCGGGAGGGTGGCCGGCGGGGGACGCTGCTCTCGGTCCTCGACAAGACGGTGACCGCGCCCGGCGGCCGCGCGCTGCGCGACTGGCTGCGCCGGCCGCTGCGCGACCCCGCGGCGATCGCCCGCCGCCACGACGCGGTCGAGGAGCTGCTCGCCGACACGGCGCGCCGGGAGCGGCTGCGGGAGCTCCTCGCCGGCACCGGCGACCCGGAGCGGCTGCTCGCCCGGGCTGTGCTCGGCTCGCTGACCCCGCGCGAGGCCGCGGCGCTGCGCGACGGGCTGGCGCTCGTCCCCGAGGTCCTCGCCCAGCTCGACGGCTGCGCCGCGGAGCTCCTCGCCGAGCTCGCCGCGGCCGACCCGCTCCCCGGCCTCGCCGCCGAGCTCGCCCGGGTCCTCGCCCCCGAGCCCGCGGCCTCGGCGGCCGACGGCGGGGTGATCGCCGACGGGGTCGACCCGGAGCTCGACGACTGCCGCTCGCTCGCCCGCGACACGAAGCGCCACATCCTCTCGCTCGAGGCCAAGGAGCGCGAGGCGACCGGGATCGGGTCGCTCAAGATCCGCTACAACAAGGTCTTCGGCTACTTCGCCGAGGTCACCAAGGCGAACGCGCACCGGGTGCCGGACCACTACGTCCGCAAGCAGACCCTGGTCAACGCCGAGCGCTACGTCACGGCCGAGATCAAGGAGCTCGAGGAGAAGGTCCTCGCCGCCGAGGAGAGGCGCCTGGCGCTCGAGGAGGCGCACTACCGCGAGCTCGTCGGGCGGGTGGCGGCCGAGGCCGACGGGCTCGGCGAGCTGGCCGCCGCGCTCGCCGCCCTCGACGTCCTCGCCTCGTACGCCGAGCAGGCGGCGCGCGGCCGCTACGCCCGGCCGCGGGTCGGCCCGCCGGGCGCGCCGATCGACGTCCGCGCCGGCCGCCACCCGGTCGTCGAGGCGACGAGCCGCGAGCCGTTCGTCCCCAACGACGCCGAGCTCGACGCGGAGACCGCCCAGATCGTCGTCCTCACCGGCCCGAACATGGGCGGCAAGTCGACCTACCTGCGGCAGGTGGCGCTGATCGTCCTGATGGCCCAGGCGGGGAGCTTCGTGCCGGCGGAGGAGGCGGCGATCGGCGCGGTCGACCGGATCTTCACCCGGGTCGGGGCGAGCGACGACCTCGCCCGCGGCGAGTCGACCTTCATGGTCGAGATGATCGAGACGGCGAACATCCTCCACCACGCGGGGCCGGAGAGCCTGGTGGTGCTCGACGAGGTCGGCCGCGGCACCGCCACCTTCGACGGGCTGTCGCTCGCCTGGGCGATCGTCGAGCACCTCCACGAGCACGGCCGGCCGAAGACGCTCTTCGCCACCCACTACCACGAGCTGACCGAGCTCGCCTCGGTCCTGCCGCGGGTGGTCAACCGGACGCTGGCCGTCAAGGAGTGGCACGACGACATCGTCTTCCTGCGCCGGGTCGTGCCCGGCAGCGCCGACAAGTCCTACGGCATCCAGGTCGCCCGGCTCGCCGGCATCCCGGCGCCGGTGGTGCAGCGGGCGGCGGAGGTGCTCGCCAACCTCGAGGCGGGGGAGTACGACCTGTCGGGCCGGCCGCGGCTGGCCCGCGGCGGCGGCCCGGAGCCGACGGGCGGCGACCAGCTCGCCCTCTTCGCGCCGGAGGAGCAGGCGGTGGCGTCGATCTTGCGAGACGCCGACCTCGACCGTCTCACACCGCTGGAGGCCATGAACCTGCTGCACCGCTTGAAGGCGAGGTTGCGATGAGAGCCGCGGACCTCTTGGTCGTCGGTATCCCCGACAAGGAGCTCGACGGCGACACCCGCCGGCGGCTGGAGGCGCTCGCGCCGGGCGCCGTCCTCCTGCTGCCGCGCAACGTCGAGGACATCGAGCAGCTGATCGAGCTGATCGGCGAGGTGCGCGAGCTGCTGCCCCAGGCGCTGTTGACGATCGACGTCGAGGGCGGGCGGATCGACACCCTCCAGGCGGTGATGGGTGGCGCGCCGTCGCCGGCCGACCTGGCCGCCGGCTCGGCCTCGCTGGCGCTCGAGACCGGCCGCTGGGTCGGCCACGCGCTACGCCTGTTCGACGTCGACTTCGACCTGGCGCCGGTCGTCGACCTCGACCGCGGCGAGGAGAACAACGCGCTCGACGGCCGCTACCTCGGCGCCGACCCCGAGACCGTCCTGGTGCGCGCCCGCGCTTTCCTGCGCGGCCTGCACACCGCCGGGATCGGCGGTTGCCTCAAGCACTTCCCGGGCCTCGGCGGCGCCACCGACGACACCCACTACATGGGCTCGTCGGTCTTCCTGCCGCGCGAGGAGCTCACCCGCGACCTCGAGCCGTTCCGCGAGCTCGGCGAGCTGGCCGGGGCGGTGATGGTCGGCCACGCGAACTACCCGGCCTTCGACCGCGACGGGCTGCCGGCGACGCTGTCGCCCCGCATCCTCCGCGAGCTGCTGCGCGACGAGATCGGCTTCGCCGGCGTCGCGGTCTCGGACGCCCTGGAGATGAAGGCGCTCGACGAGTGGGGCGAGCCGGCCCGGCGGGCGGAGTCGGCGTTCGTCGCCGGCTGCGACCTGCTCGTGGTCCCGCACAGCCTGGAGGCGGCCGAGGCGATCGCCGAGCGGCTCGACGACCCGCGGTTCGAGGAACGGCGGGCGGAGGCCGGCGCCCGTCTCGACGGCTTCCGCGAGCACCTCAAGGCGCTCGGCGTGCGCCACGAGCAGGAGCTCCTCGACTCGGGCGTGCGCCGCGGCTACGACCTCGACCTGGTCCAGGAGAAGCTCGCCGTGCTGCGCGAGGCGGCGGCGCGGGGGCGCGAGGGCGAGGAGGCCGCCGAGGGCTGACGCCCGCGCCCGGGCGCGCCCGTCAGAACGGGATGTCGTCGTCCTCGGGCTCGCTCGCCCCGCCGCCGCCGCCGGAGGACGAGCCGCCGCTCCCGCCGCCGCCGTAGGACGAGCCGCCGCCGTAGTCGCCGCCGCCGTAGTCGCCGCCTCCGCCGCCGCGCTGGCCGAGCATCTGGAAGTTGTCGCAGACGATCTCGGTCATGTACTTCTTCTCGCCGGTCTGCTTGTCGTCCCACGAGCGGGTCTGGATGCGCCCCTCGACGTAGATCTGCTTGCCCTTGGTCAGGTACTGGCCGGCGATCTCGGCCTGGCGGCCCCAGCAGACGATGTTGTGCCACTCGGTCTGCTCCTGGCGGTTGCCCTCGCGATCCTTGTAGCGGCGGTTCGTCGCCAGGCTGAAGGTCGCCACCGGCTGCCCGGACGGGGTGGAGCGGACCTCGGGGTCGCGGCCGAGGTTGCCGATGAGCATCACTTTGTTGAGCATCGCGTACGGTCTCCTCTCGATCGGGGGCTGTTCTGTGCGCCGCCGTCACGGGGGGCGCGCGGTGCGGGCGCGCCGGGGCGGGGCGCGAGGGCTATCATAGCGCTCGCCTCCCGCGGTCCCGGCGACGCCCCACACCTCGGATAGGACGCGAAACGATGCGGCTGATCTTGCAGCGCGTGAGCTCCGCCGAGGTTCGCGTCGGCGGCGGGACCGTGGGACGGATCGGCCGCGGCCTGCTCGTCCTCGCCGGGGTCGAGCGCGGCGACGGGCCGGACGCGGCCGCCCGCGCCGCCGACCGCCTCGCCGGCCTGCGCTGCTTCGAGGACGCCGAGGGCAAGATGAACCTCGCCGCGGCCGACGCCGACGCCGCCTTCCTCGTCGTCTCGCAGTTCACCCTCGCCGCCGACCTCTCCCGCGGCCGCCGCCCCTCCTTCGGCTCCGCCGCCCCGCCCGAGGAGGCCGAGCCGCTCGTCGAGGCCCTCGCCGCCGACCTGCGCGCGCGTGGCTTCGCGGTCGCCACCGGCCGCTTCGGCGCCCGGATGGAGGTCGAGCTGGTCAACGACGGACCGGTGACCTTCGTCCTCGACGTCTGAGCGGGCCGGCGCCCCCCGCGCCGGCCGGCCGAGCGGCCCGCTCAGGGCGCGGGGACGGCCACCGTCCACAGCTCCACCGGGACCGGCATGAAGCTGACGACGAGGATGGCGAGGGCCGCCCAGGCGAGCGCCAGCCGGCCCGGCCCGAGCCGTTGGCGCTCGTCGCGCACCGGCGGGTGGGGGAGGCCCATGAGCAGCAGGATCAGGCACCAGACGGCCCAGCCGAGGAAGAAGAAGGCGGCGACCCCGAGGCCGAGCCAGACGGGCAGCGCCACTTTCCACTGCAGCCGGCCGGCGGCGGCGTAGAGGATGTGGCCGCCGTCGAGCTGGCCGACCGGCAGCAGGTTGATCGCGGTGACCAGCAGGCCGAACCAGGCGGCCAGCGCGAACGGGTGGAGGTGGAGGATCGTGTCGGCGGGGAGCGGTCCGTGGAGCAGGCGGGAGGTGCCGAGCAGGGCGAGCGAGCGGCCGGGGACCCACAGGCCGACCGGCAGCAGGCCCGACGGCGCGGCGGCCTCGGGTCCGGCGAGGGCCGCGACCTCGACCGGCTCGGACCAGGCGACCCCGAGGACGAGGAACGGCAGGAGCGCCACGAAGCCGGCGATCGGCCCGGCCACGCCGACGTCGAAGAGCTGCCGCCGGCAGCGGATCGGCGCCCGGATGCGGATGAACGCCCCGAGGGTGCCGAGCCCGATCGGCAGCGGCAGGAAGTAGGGCACCGTCGACGGCAGGCGGTAGATCCGGCAGGCGACGTAGTGGCCGAGCTCGTGGCAGAGGAGGATGCCGAGCGCCGGCAGGGCGAAGGCGAGGCCGAGCGACAGCCGCCACGGGTCGCCCCAGACGTAGGCCAGGGTGTGGGGCGAGAGCCAGGGGCCGACGTCGGCGAGGTAGGTCGGGTGGAGGTAGAGCGCCCACACCGAGCCGAGCGTGGTCGTCGTCGCGACGGTGAGGGCGAAGAGGAGCGCCGCCAGCCCCCAGCGGGGGCGGTGGGAGATCTCGGGCCGGGCCGCGGCGCCCTCCTCGGGCGGCGGCAGCAGCTCGATCAGCGGATGGCGCGGCCGGCCCGGCGCCGGTGACGCCCCCGGCGCCGGCAGGGCGGGCGGCGCCGTGGGTCCGGGCGGCTCAGAGATTCTTCAGCTCCTTGCCCGGCTTGAAGCGCACCGTCTTGCCCGGGGTGATCGCCACCTCGACCCCGGTCTTCGGGTTGCGGCCGACCCCCTTCTTGCGGTCCCGCACCTGGAACACGCCGAAGCCGCGCAGCTCGATCCGCTTGCCGTCGGACAGCGCGCTCTTCATCGCGGCGATGATGGTGTCGACCGCCTGCGCGGCCTTCACCCGGGGCAGGTCGCCGGTGTCGGCGACGCGATCCACGAGGTCGGCTTTGATCATCGCTCGGGTGAGGCTCCTCGGAGTCGGACGTTCCGCGGGCGGGAAAAGCGCGCGGAGCTTAGCAACGGGCCGAATCGGGTGTCAACCGACCGACGGGCCGATATGACCTTGCCTTTTCAACAGGATAGCTCGCTCCAGGGCGGCGGCGGCGCGGCCGGTCAGGCCGCGGAGCGCGGCGAGGTCGAGCCGCCCCAGCGGCTCCTCCCGGCGGTCGCCGTAGACCGCCGCGACCAGGCGGCCGCCGATCCGCACCGGCAGCAGGACGCACTCGCGGGGCGGGTCGCCGCCGAGCAGCTCGACGAGCGGGCGGTGGGCGGGCATCGGCGGCAGCGGGCCGATGTGGATCTCGCTCCCCCCGTTCAGGTTGAGCAGGACCGACGGGCGGTCGAAGGGAAGTTCGAAGGAGCTGACGGCGTCGCGGGCGATCCCGGGGCCGGCGGCCATCCAGCCGGTCGCCGCCCCTCGCCGGACGCCGAACAGCACGACCCGGTCGAACAGGTCGCCGAGGGCGGCGAGCAGCACCCGCCCCACCTCGTCGCGTTCGCGGGCGTCGTCGAGCCGCTCCGCCCACGTCTCCTCCTCGCGGGCGAACAGCCGGCTCCGCTCCTCGGCCGACAGGGTGACGCTGGTCGGCCGCCGGCGCGGGGGGGCGGCCGGGGACGCCTGGGCCGCCGGCGGGCGCTCGGGCTCGGCGGACGGGCCGGCGGAGGGCGGTCCGGCGTCGGCGGCCGACGACGCCGCGGCCGGCGGCGGCGTTGCGGCGGCGGGCGGGCTCGGGGAGGGGGGGGCCGCCGCCGGGCCCGCCGACTGGCGCTGCCGGTCGAGCTGGTCCGCCAGCGCGGCGAGGCGGGTCGGCATCGGCTCGCCGTAGAGGCGCTGGATCGCCTGGCGCACCCGCGCCTCGGGGGCCGCGTGCACCCTCACCTTGCAGCCGGCGGCGAAGGCGATCTCGTCGACGGCGGCGATGTCGGCGGGGTCGGCCATCGCGAGGTCGACCTGCCGGGCGCGCTTGCGGAAGGGCACGGCGCAGTGCCTCACCGCGAGCTTGGCCGGGACGGCGTCGGCGCTCTCCGGCGCGGCGCCGCGCAGGTCGTGGACGTCCACCGTGTCGACCCCGTAGGCCTGACCCAGCGCCCGGGTCAGCGCCGTCTCGCCGACCGCGCCGAGCTCGAGCAGGCAGGTACCCAGGCTGCCCCCGATCGACGCCTGCGCCCGGGAGGCGCGCTCGAGCTCGGCCCGGGTGACCCAGCCGCCTGCGACGAGCAGCTCTCCCAGCGATCTCTGCATCCGCCTCCGCTCGCCCCCTGGTGGTCCCCCGAGTGCCTCGTCCGCCCCGAAACCCTTCTGCCGACGAGGGTTACAACGAATCGAAATTATAGGAGCCCGGTGCAGGAAATGTAAAGGCGAGCGGCTTGTTGCACCGGGTGCCGCCTGTTATCTTCGGGCGGCGCCCGCGACGATGACCCGGCACCGCCACCACCCCCTCCGCACCCTCCTCCCGGCCGTGGCGGCGTGCGCCCTGACGGCGCCGGCGGCCTTCGGCCTCCCGGCTCCGGCCGGGGCCGGCGAGGCGGACGCGCCGCCGGTCGACGCGGACCCCGGCCACCGGTTCGCGGTCGCCAAGATGCTCGCCGCCGAGGGCGACCTCGCGGCGGCGGCGGAGGACCTGCGCGCGGTCGCCGAGGAGGTCCCCGAGGATCCGTGGATCCGGGTCGAGTACGCCGGCGTGCTCGCCGAGCTCGCCGAGGCGTCCGACGGCACTCCCGAAGGGGCGCGCGCGGCCCGTGAGGCGGTGGCGCAGGCCGAGGCGGCGAGCCGGCTCCTCCCCGGCGAGGTGGAGACCTGGCGGGCCCTCGCCCGTGCGCGGCTCGCCCTGGCGCGGCGCGACCCGGCGGCGATCCCGGCCGCCCTCGAGGCCCTCGAGGAGATCCGCAGCGCGGCTCCCGACGACCTCCAGAACGCGGTCACCCTCGGCCAGCTCTACCTCAACCTCGACCGGCCCGACGACGCCGTGGAGGTGCTCCTCGCCGTCGCCGGGCGGGCGAGCGGCAACCCGTTCGTCGAGGGGCTCCTCGCTCAGGCCCTGCTCGCCGCCGGCCGCGAGGCGGAGGCCGAGGAATCGCTCCGCCGGCTGCTCGCCCTCGAGGCCGACAACGTCCGCGCCCGCCTCACGCTGGCCGGCCTGGAGAGCGGCCGGGGCGACCACGCGGCGGCGCTGGCGACCCTTCGCGCCGCCCCGGCCGGCGGCCCCGGGGCCGCGGAGATCGAGCGGCGCATCGCGCTCGAGCTCCACCTCGGCGGCGAGAACGACGAGGCCCTGGCCGCCGTCTCGAGCCTGCTCGCAGCCGCGCCCGGGACCCGCAGCGAGCCCCAGCTCCTCGCGCTCCAGGCGCTGATCCTCGCCGCCGACGACCGTCACGCCGAGCTCGCCGAGGTGCTCGGGCGGCTGGCGCCGGACGACCCGAGCCAGCGGCGGCTCGCCGAGCTCCTCGAGCAGCGCGGCGCCGAGCGCGAGGCCGAGGAGGTGCTGCGGCGCGCCCTCGAGCGGATCGCCGCCGAGGAGGGCGGCGCCGGCTCGGCGGCGTGGGCTCTGCGGCGCGACCTCGCGGGCCTGCTCGACCGGCAGGGCCGGATCGACGCCGCGGTCGACACCCTGGCGCCGGCGCTCGCGGCGGCCGACCCCGGCATCCGCGGGCAGGCGACCCTGTTCTCCGCCGACCTGCTGTCGCGCGGCGGCGACCCCGAGGCGGCCCTCGAGCTGCTCGAGCGGTCGCCGCTCGAGCGGTCGCTGACCGACCCCCTGCGCATCCAGGTGCTGCTGCGAGCCGGCGGCGAGGCGGCCGCGCGGCGCCTGCTGCGGCGGATCGTCGGCGGGCGCGACGACGCCACCGCGCTCGCCGCCCTGCAGGCGGCCCAGCGGGAGGAGCGCTGGGGGCTGACGATCCCGCTGCTCGAGCGCCGGTTCGGCGGTCCCGGCGGCCAGGGCGACGGTGCGGCGACCGGCGGCGGGGCGGCCGGCCACCACCTCGACGGGCTGTTCCTGCTCGCCGTGGCCTACGAGCGCACCGGCCGCGACCAGGACGCGATCGCCGCCTTCCGCCGGCTGATCGCCGCCCGACCCGACGACGACCGGGCGCTCAACTACCTCGGCTACATGTGGGCGGAGCGGAACGAGAACCTCGACGAGGCCCTCGACCTCGTCCGCCGCGCGGTCTCCGGCCAGCCCGACAACGGCGCCTACGTCGACTCGCTCGGCTGGGTCCACTACCGCCTCGGCGACTACGAGCTGGCGCTCAAGTACCTGCAGCGGGCCGCCGCCCTGGCGCCCGAGGACCCGGAGGTCTTCGAGCACCTCGGCGACGTCCATCGCGCCCTGGGCGACCGCCGCCGGGCCAAGGAGTTCTACATGCGCGCCCTGGCCCTGGCCGAGGACCGCGACTCCGAGCTCCGCGAGAAGCTCGACGAGCTTCACCTCGATTGACCCGGAGTCTCCAACCCCGCCCTACTGCGGGCGCGGATCGCACGTCATCTCGGGCGGTCCTCGCTCTTCGCTCCCTCGACGTAGCGCTGCTACGCCTCGGTCGTTCATCGCTGCGGGTCGCCCGACCTGACGCACGCTCCACGCCCTCGCTACGGGCGAGCCTGGAGACTCCTGGTCTCGTGCTTTTCACCGTGGGGGTCGTCGTGCTCCTCACCGCCTTCCTCGGCGGGTGTGCGACGGCGGGGCGGGCGCCGGCGCCGCTGCCGGTGGGGGAGGGGGTGGCGGCGTGGGAGCTGCCGGCGGCGGCGCTCGGCACGCAGCGGCTGTTCCGGGTGTCGTACGACGGGCCGGACGGCGACGGCAGCTTCCGGCTCACCCTGCGCCTCGCCGCGCCCGACCGCTACCAGGTGGTGGCCGTCGATCCGCTGGGCCGCTCGCTGTGGACCCTCGACGCCGCGGCCGGCGAGGGGCTGTGGATCGACCACCGCGCCCGCGCCGCCTGCCGGCTCGCCGGCTCGTTCGACGTCGTCGCCTCGCGGCTGACGCCGTTCCCGCTGGCGGCCCTGCCGGCGCTGCTCCTCGGCCGGCTCCCGGAGCCGCCGGCCGAGGGGGGCGGACCGGAGGGCGACCCGACGGCCGGCGACGCCGAACGCCTGGAGTACGTCGACGCGTCCGGCCGCCGCTGGACCGCCACCCTCGACCCGGCCGGCCCGCGGAGCTGGAGCTTCTCCGATCCGGGCGACGAGACCCCGTCGGTCTTCTGGTCGCGGACCGACCGCGGCGAGGCCTACCTGTCGGACCGCCTGCGCGGCGTCCAGCTCCGCTGGCGCGAGACCGTCGCCGAGCCGCTCGCCGCCCTCGCGCCCCTCGCCGTCCCCGCCGCGTTCGCCGAGGTCGACTGCGACGCGCTCTACCCCGAGCCGCCCCGCCCGGACTGAGGCCCGGCCCGGCCGCCGAGCGCGGTCGCCGGCGGCCGGCGCGGATTTGACAGCCCGCGGGGGCGGCTCTTAGCATGGGCGCGATGCGCGCGGCGCGCGTCGGGGGACGTGTGCCGAGCGGACGCCTTCGTGTCGCGGGCTCGTCCCCGCGGGCTCGACCCGCAAGCTCGTCGTGGAGGCGGTAGAGCTAGGGCTTTGGAGCTGTCGTCGCGGCGGCCGCAGGCCGCGCGTGCGGGAGGGGAGCGAAGCGATGGAGATCACCGAGGTCAAGGTCTTCCCGATCCAGGAGGAGAAGCTCAAGGCGTTCGTGTCGATCGTCTTCGACCGCTGCTTCATGGTCAACGACATCAAGATCATCCAGGGGCGCGACGGGCTGTTCATCAGCATGCCCAGCCGCAAGAAGAAGAACGGCGAGTTCAAGGATGTCGCCCATCCGCTGAACAACGAGACCCGGCGGATGATCGAGACCGAGGTGGTCGCCGAGTACGAGCGGGTCCTCGCCGAGCGCGGCGAGGAGCTGCCGGCGCCGCCGCGACCGTACCCGGGCGCCGGTCCGGCGCCGGAGGAGCCGTCGCGGGGCGACGGCACCGCGGACGCGGCGGACGACGAGCGGCGGGACGCGCCGGCCGCGGACGAGCCGGCGAGCCCCCGACCGGCCCCGCGCCCGGCCGCCCCCGAAACCCTGCCGATCGCCGCCGCGGCCGAAGGGGCGACGGACGGCGCCGGCGCCGACGGCGGGCCGCAACGTCCCGGAGAGGCGGTCGAGACGGACGAGGCCAGCAGCCTCGAGGAGGTCCAGGAGAGGCACCTGCGCGACTCGTTCTGGTCCGTCTCCTGACGGGCCGACGGGTCGCGTGCGGCGTCCCGCCGGCCGGGCCGGCAGGCTCCGGTGTGGGACACCGGTCCTCCGTTGGGGCGTCGCCAAGTGGTAAGGCACCGGACTTTGGA
>Ga0214468_1000108_pt1 | contig 24237 bp, 18 predicted proteins | sample RVTome_9_FD_187334 | JGI IMG/M metagenome (GOLD analysis project Ga0214468, IMG submission 187334) | Soil microbial communities from uranium-contaminated site in the Upper Colorado River Basin, Wyoming, United States - RVT155D38 HiSeq ...
CAACGCCGGCGGGCGACCGTCACCCCGGACGAGCCGCCCGCCGGCGCATCAACCGGACAACGGCGGGCTGGCCGCCCCACGCGGGCAGGACGACCAGGCCGTCAGCAACCGGAGCGGATCAGTCGGCCTTTCCCTTCGGAGCGTCCGACGCCGGGGGGATGACCGGCTTGACTGCCGCGGCGCCGCTCGCTTCGGCGGACTTCCCTCCGACGAAGGCGCTGATGAGGTCCATCGGCAGCGGGAAGATGATCGTCCGGGTCTGGTCGGAGCTGATGTCGCCGAGGGTCTGCAGGTAGCGCAGCTGGAGGGCGCTCGGCGCCGAGCTGATGATGTTCGCCGCCTCCGAGAGCTGCTGCGCGGCGAGGAACTCGCCTTCGGCGTGGATGACCTTGGCGCGCTTGTCACGCTCGGCCTCCGCCTGGCGGGCCATGGCGCGCTTCATCTCCTGTGGCAGCTCGACGTCCTTGACCTCGACGATGCTGACCTTGATGCCCCACGGCGCGGTCTGCTCGTCGATGATCTCCTGGAGCCGCTGGTTGATCTCCTCGCGGTTGCTGAGCAGCTCGTCGAGCTCCGACTGACCGAGCACGGAGCGCATCGTGGTCTGCGCGATCTGCATGGTGGCGAGCATGTAGTTCTCGACCTTCACCACGGCCGCCTCAGGATCGGTCACCCGGAAGTAGGCGACGGCGTTCACACGGACGGTGACGTTGTCCTTGGTGATCGCCTCCTGGCTCGGGATGTCGAGCGTGACGGTCCGGAGGTCGATCTTCACCATTCGATCGATGAACGGAATGATGAAGAAGAGGCCCGGCCCCCTCGCTCCGACCAGGCGCCCGAGGCGGAAGATGACACCCCGCTCGTACTCCTGGACCACCTTCACCGCGGCCCCGACGAGGCTGGTGATGATCAGGGCGGCAACTGCCAGGACCGGCAGCAGGCCGATGAGATCCTCCACGATTTACGACTCCTTCGATTCGATTGCTGATGCCTCGCCGGCTCCATCGAGCGGCTCGACGATGAGTGTCATGCCTTCGCGGCCGATGATTCGCACCCTGCCGGTCTCCGGCAGCGTGGCTCCCTGGGTGGCCCGGGCCGTCCACAGCTCGCCATCCACGTAGACCGATCCCGGCCCGCGGCGCACCGCGACCTGGCCGACCATGTCGTAGCCGCCGATGGCCACCGGCCGCCGGCGCGTCCGCATCACGGCGCGGACGGCCACGATGCTGAACAGCACGAGCGCCAGCGTGATCCCGTAGATGAGCGGCCGGCTGACCTCCAGGAACGGTGCCTGGGTGTCGTCGATGAGCAGCGAGGCGCCAAGGAGGAAGGCGATGGCCCCGCCGATGCCGAGCACGCCGCCCGACACCACCCAGATCTCGGCTCCCATGAGCGCCAGGCCGAGCAGCAGGAGCACGAGCCCCGCGTAGTTGACCGGCAGGGTGCCGACGCTGAACAGGCCGAGGATCAGGGCGATGGCCCCCGCGATACCCGGGAAGAACGAGCCCGGGGCGCTGAGCTCGAAATAGATCCCGAGCGAGCCGAGGCTGAGCAGGATGACCGCGATGTTCGGATCGCTCAGGGCCATGAGCACGTCCTCGAACGGCGACATCGGCAGGTCGACCACCGGCGCGTCGGCCGTCTCGAGGGTGAGCTCGCCAGTGACAACGGTGACGGTCGTTCCGTCGATGGCCTCCAGCAGCTCCGTGCGGTCCTCCGCGATGAGGTCGACCGCGTCGATCTCGACGGCCTCACTGGCGCCCACGACGTCAGCCTCTCGGACGGCATCCTCCGCCCAGTCCGCGTTTCGGTCGCGGGCCTCGGCGATGCTGCGGGCGTACTCCGCGGTGTCGTTGAGAATCTTGCGCGCCAGGTCCTCGGGGATCTCGGCGCCATCCCCGCTCACCGGTGTCGCGGCACCGATCCGGGTGCTCGGGGCCATGGCGGCGACGTGGCCGGCCATCGTGATGAACACCCCGGCCGACGCGGCGTGCGTGCCCGGTGGCGTCACGTACACGATCACCGGCACCCGAGCGCTGAGCATGGTCGAGGTGAGATCCTGCGTCGCCTCCAGCAGGCCGCCCGGCGTACTGAGCTCGATGAGCACTGCCGCGGCGCCCTCGTCCTCGGCGGCGTGGATGCCCCGCTCCAGGTAGCGGACTGAGATCGGGTTGATGATGTCGTCGAGCGTCAGGAGGTGGACGTCACCTGCGCCCGCCCGGACCGGGCCGGCGCCGGCCAGACCGATGACGCCCGCGACGACGCACAGCGCGGCAAGCCAGCGCAGGATGGGTCGCATCGGTGACGGCATCGGTACTCCTGTCAGACGGAAAAGAGACCGCCGGCCTTGGTGCCAACAGTCTCCTCCTTTGCGCCCGGATCAGGGAAGGGCGCGTTCCCGGCGGGCAAGCCCGCGTTGTGCTTCTTGTGCGTGCACGATGGGGCCACGACGATGCGGCGTCAAGCGAGGGTGACGCCCGCTTCCGCCATCTCGGTGAGCGCGCGGTCGCCGTCGCCGGGCTCGAGATCCACCGCCGCGATCGCCGACGCGAGCAGGGTCACCGCGAATCCGAGCCTCGCCGCGTCGAGCGCGGTCGCCTTCACGCAGTAATCGGTCGCCAGTCCGCACACCACCACGCGCTCGATGCCTCGATCCCGAAGGAGGCGCTCGAGCTCGGTCGGGATCTCCTCCTCTGTCGTCGGGTCCCGCATCGTGAAGCCGGAGTAGCCGTCCTCTCCGTTCGTCCCCTTGCGGACGCGAGGTGCGGCAGCCGCCAGCTCGACCGCCGGGTGGATCTCCGCGCCCCAGGTGCCGCCGACGCAGTGAACCGGCCAGGTCCCGCCGTCCTTCGCGAAGTGCGGCGTGGTCTCGGGGTGCCAGTCCTGGGTGGCGACCACCAGGGCCTCGGTGGCGGTCGCCTCGCGGATCGCGTCGTTGACGGCCGGCACGATCGCGTCGCCGCCGTTCACCGCCAGCCCACCGGCCGGATCGGCGAAGTCATTCTGCAGGTCCACCACCACGAGGGCGGTGCGCGCGTCGTATCGGCTCATGGCTCCGATGGTAGCCGCGCTATCGTCCGCGCGTGGACGCCCGCCTCCTCAGCGCCGACGACCTGCGCCTCCGTCCCGGACGCGGCGAGCGCGCGCCGTGGCTCCGCGAGGCGCTGGCCGATGAAGCCGACCCGACGCCCGCGCCCGCTCTGGCCGGGACCACCGACGCGGACATCGCGATCATCGGCGGCGGCTACACGGGGCTGTGGACCGCCTTCCAGCTGCTGAGGCGGGACCCGGGCCGGCGGGTCATCGTCCTGGAGGCCGACATCTGCGGTGGCGGACCGTCCGGGCGAAACGGCGGGTTCGTCAACAGCTGGTGGGACGAGGCGTCGGGCCTGGTCGCGGCCTTCGGCGCGGAGGGTGCGCGCGCCTGCCTGGAGGAGGCCGCGGCATCGGTCCACGACATCGGGTCATGGTGCGATCGCCACGGCGTGGACGCGCACTACCGGCTCTCCGGGATGCTCCTCGTCGCGACGACCGCCGCGCACGACGGCCGCTGGGCGGAGGACGTCCGCGCGGCCGCGGCACTTGGCGACGCTGGCGCGTACGGAGCGCTCGGCGCCGCCGATGTCGCCGAACGATGCCGCTCCCCGCGGTTCCGTGCCGGTGCCCTCATGCGCGACGGCGCCACCGTGCACCCGGCTCGCCTCGCCCGCGGGCTGCGTCGCGTGTGCCTGGAGCTCGGGGCACGGATCCACGAGGGCACGCGCGTCATCCGCGTTCGCGACGGACGTGGCGGCCGGCTGCGCGTCGTCACCTCGGGCGGGGAGGTGCGCGCGCGGCGCGTGGTGCTTGCCGTCAACGCCTGGGCGACGGGCTGGGCCCCGGCCCGCAACCGGGTGCTGGCCTGGGGCAGCTACATGGTCCGCTCCGAGCCCGCTCCTGACCTCATCGCCAGCGAGCTCGGCTGGACGGGCGGCGAGTCCATCGTCGACGCGCGCTTCAGCGTCCACTACCTCCACGTGACGCGGGACGGCCGCATCGCGATCGGCGCCGGCGGTGGCCGCCCCGGCTTCGACGGACGCATCGGCCCCAATTTCACCGATGACGTCGCGGCCGCCCGGCGCGCGGCCTTCGCCTTCCGGTGGCTCTTCCCCCAGCTGCGCGAGCTGCGCCTGACCGATGCCTGGGGCGGGCCGATCGACGTCAGCCCGGATCACCTGCCCCACGTCTGGTCGGCCCATGGCGGCCGCATGCTGGTGGCCGCGGGGTTCTCCGGCAACGGAGTGGCGCCGTCGCACCTGCTGGGCCGCATCCTCGCCGCCCGCGCGCTCGACTCCGACGAGCCGATCACCCGGCTGCCGATCGTCGGGCGGCCACGCCCCGCCTTTCCGCCGGAGCCGTTCCGCTACGTCGGCGCGCGAGTCCTGCGCGAGGCGATGATCCGGCGCGAGGACGCGGAGGAGGCGGGTCGGACGCCGCATCGGCTCCTCCGGGAGGTCAGCCGCCTCCCGCGTCGCCTCGGGTACCACCTCGGACCTGACAGCTGATCGATCGTCGGGTCTTGCCACGTCCGGGTGGGGGCTGGGCGAGACGTTCGGCGCCCGGCCCGCCTGACCCAGCCCGGCACGGGGGCGGGGCGAGTTGCACGGGGTGACACTAAAGGCGAAGGAGACGGGGCTGACACGGCGTGGGTTGCATAGGGTGATCCCAGCGCCGAAGGAGAGAGGGCTGGTTCGCCTTTGGTCGCACGGGGTGCAACAGGCGCGGGGGTCGCCGCGGGCGCGAGTTGCACGGGGTGACACTAAAGGCGAAGGAGACGGGGCTGACACGGCGTGGGTTGCATAGGGTGATACCAGTCCCGAAGGAACGGAGGCTCGTTCGCCTTTAGTCGCATGGGGTGCAACAGGCGCGGAGCAGACCCGCCACGTACGCATGCTCGCCACATGCGCCCACGGGTGGAATCCGGAGGTCGTGTGGAGGATGTCGCCTGATGCCGCCTCGAGGTCAGCCTGGAAAGATCCGGCGCAGCCGGCGGTACGCCCGTGATGCGGGAGTTGGCTGGGTGGGCGTGGGGTGCGGCTGCGACGAAGGTGGCGGCGACGCCCATCCCGAGGTGTCCGCTCGCGGCCAGGCCTCTGGCTCCATCTCCTCGACCGGCTCGTCGGGCGCATCCGACGCAGGCTCCCCTCGATTGCGGCCGACGGCGTCGAGAGCGGCGAGGGCCTCGTCGAGCTCCTGCGATCCGGGCATTGCCGCTCGGCGGCCGGAGCCGGCGACCTCCATCTCGCTGGCGCCGTCGTCCGCTCCCTCGTCGACGGGGGGCGGCGCGTTCGCCGGCTCGTCCGCCGGAGGCGCCGCTGGCTGGCGCCCGAACCACAGCATCGTCTCCTCGTCATGTCGGGCGGCCGATGGTGGCGGCTCGGGCTCCGGCGCCGGGGCAGCCGCGCCAAGTTCGAGCGAGTCCGCATCGGCATGGGCGGCCTCAGGCTCGGGCGCGTCGTCGTCGGTAGCCCGCGGCGCGTCATCGTCGGTGGCCCGCGCCTCGTCACGCACCGCGGGGTCGGCCGGCTGCGGCTCCTCGCCCGCGTACCAGTCCGGCTCGACGATGTCGACCGTGTAACGCTCGCGATCCCAGCGAATCGGTTCGGCGGCGTCCGGCTGGTCCGTGACGGACGCGGCATCGGCTGCGACGTTCTCATCGAGCGCCGGCTCGGGCATGCCATCGACCGATGGGGCACCGATTGGTTCGAGGTCCACGTCGACCTCCTCGGCCTCCAGCTCGTCGCCGATGGGTTGCTCGGCCATCTCCGTCTCGACCGCATCGGCCTCACGCTCCGGTTCCGGGGAGACGGCGACGGCTTCGGGAGCTGGCTGATCATCGGGCTCGAGGCCGGGCGATGCCTCGGCCGCGGGCACGGCGGGAACGTCAGCGGTGGCCGCGGGGGGCGGAGTCGGCTCGGCCTCGGGCTCCTCGATCAACGTGACGTCCAGTCCCGATGGGACTTCGGCGACCGGTTCGACGGTAACCCGATCCGGCTCGCCTGCGACGGACTCGGGCTCGGTCGCTGGTTCGGGTTGTTCGACGACCACCGGCTCCGGCTCGACGACCACCGGCTCCGGCTCTGCGGCCACGACCTCGGGTTGTTCAACAACCACCGGCTCCGGCCCTGAGGCCGCGACCTCTGGCTCGGGCTCTGGCTCCGGTTCTGAGGCCGCGACCTCTGGCTCGGGCTCTGGCTCCGGTTCCACGATCGCGACCGGCTCCGGCTCGACGGCCTCGACGTCTGGCTCGGGCTCCGGTTCTACGACGAGCTCGCGTTCGGGCTCGGGTCGTTCGATGGCCACCGGCTCCGGCGCGTCGCCGACGACCTCTGGCTCGGTCTCCGGTGTCTCGACAGCGGCGGGCTCGGGCTCGGCGGGAACCCCAGGCTCGGCCGCTGGTTCCGGTCGCCGAGCGACCTCGGGCTCCAGCTCCGGTCGCTCGACAGCCACCGGCTCCGGCGCGGCGGCGACGACCTCGGGCTCCGACGCTTCGTCGGCAAGCGGCATCGGGTCGGCGGCCGGCAGCTCGCGCGGGAGGACGGCCTCGGTCGCCGAGGCGCCGGCGGCGTGCCCGGGCTCATCCCGCAGGGCCGCCAGGGCCGTGGCCACATCGCTGGCACCGGGGAGCTCCGATCGCGTCGGGTCCTCGGCACGGGCGAGCGCCTCGGCGAACGCCTCGGTCGCCCGCCGCTGGCTGGACCGACGGCGACGAGCCGGTCGATCATGATCCTCCTCGCCCTCTTCGACGCCATGCTCATCGGCCGCCTCCTCTGGGCGCGGGGAGACGGCTCGCTCGGCCGAGGCCGCCGGCCACGGCGAGGACGGGGCCGGCGGCGTGAACCCGGCCATCGGCAGGCGGAGATCCATCCGCGCCTCGAGCAGATCGACTCGGGACCGCAACGTCGCGACCTCGCCGCGCGACTCACCCAGGGCCAGCAGTGCCTGGCCGTACCGCTCGGTCAGGTTCCGAAACTCGGTCAGCAGCTCACGGAACGGTGAGAGCTCGCGCTCCGGCTCCCGGGAATCGGCGTTCCCATTCGCCCGGCCCGGCTCGTTCGCGATCGGTGCCGGCGCCGGTGCGGGGCGAGGCTGGAGGAAGACCCGCATGCCGGCCTCACCCTCCGACACCCCGGCGAGGACGCCGCGCGCCAGCAGCTCCCAGACACGCTCCGTTGGAACGCCGAGAATCGATGCCGCCTCGGTGACCGAATAACCCTCCATCGGCCGCTAAGGGTAGCGCCTCACCTCAAGCGCGGAGGCACCCTCGAGGGCAGGTCAGTGAGCCAGCTCACCGAGCGCCTCGACGAGGCGGTCGACCTCTTCCAGCGTGTTGTAGTGGACGAGGCCGATGCGCAGCAACCCGCCGGCACCGTCGAGGCCGAGCGCGCGCACCAGCTCCCACGCGTAGAAGTCGCCGTCCCACGTGCTGATCCCCCGCGCCGCGAGGTGCTCGGCGATGGCGCGCGGCTGGGTTCCGGTGAGCGTGAACGAAAACGTCGGGACCCGTTCCTCGACGCGTCCCGGATCGCCGATGCCATACAGCTGCAGCCCGGGAACCGATGACAGGCGCTCGAGGGTCCCGATCGACAGGCCCCGCTCGTGGGCGCGGATGGCCGACATGGCGGCCCGCAACCGACCCCGGCGGTCGCCGCGATCCGACGCGCCGCCGTACGCGGCACCGACCCGCTCCAGGTAGCCGAACGTGCCGAGCAGCCCGGCCAGCGCCTCGTGGTTCTGGGTGCCGGTCTCCCACTTCCCGGGGATCGCTTCGCCGGCCGGCCGCACCCGGTAGGCGCTGAGCTGCTCGAGAAGCTCGCGGCGGCCGTAGAGCATGCCGAGGTGCGGGGCGAAGAACTTGTACGGGCTGCACACCAGCAGGTCGGCCTGCAACGCGGCGGCGTCGACGGGGAGATGCGGCGCCGCGTGGACGGCGTCGACGTAGGCGATGGCGCCAACGGCGTGGGCCGCCTCGATGACGCGACCGACGTCGGTGATCGTGCCCAGCGCGTTCGAGGCGAGGCCGATCGCAACGACCCTCGTGCGCGGGCCGAGGGTCGTACCGAGGGCGTCGAGGTCGAGCGTTGCCCGGTCCTCGGCGAGCTCGAGCCAGCGGACCGTCGCGCCGCGGTCCTGCGCCATTGCCAGCCACGGCGCCACGTTGGCGTCGTGGTCCAGGCGGCTGACGACGACCTCGTCGCCCGGACCCAGGTCGCGGCCGATCGCCCGGCTGACCGCGAGAGTGAGGGTCGTCATGTTCGGCCCGAAGACGATCTCGTCGGGGTCGTGCGCGCCGAGGAAGTCGGCCCCTGCGGCATGGACCTCGGCGAGGATCGCATCGGTCTCGACCGAGGCGGTGAAGGCGCCGCCATGGTTGGCGTTGCTGCGCTCCAGGTAGGCCGTCATGGCGGCGATGCACTCGCGCGTGACCTGGGTGCCGCCCGGCCCATCGAGGTAGGCGACCGCGCGCCCATCATCGGTGCGCGCAAGCGACGGGAAATGGTCGCGCAGGGCGGCAGTATCCAGGCCGGACGATTCACGGATCGACGTCATCGGCGTCATGGTACGCGGAGAGGCCGCTATCATCCCCCATCGTGACCACTTCCCTGCGGGTGCCGACCCTTCCCGGCCACGACTTCAACCTCCCCGACGGCCTCGAGGGACTCGGCGAGCTCGCCTACAACCTGTGGTGGAGCTGGACGCCGCGTGCGCAATCGCTGTTCAGCCGCATCCACCCGAGCGCCTGGACGCGCCATCGCAACGCGATCTCCGTGCTCCGCTACGCCGACCACGCCCGGTGGGCCGAGCTGACGTCCGACGAGGACTTCATGGTGGATGCCAGTCGGGTCCTCGACGAGTTCCACCGCTACCTCGCGAATGGTTCGGACTCCTGGTACCCGGCCTCTCCCGAGCGCACCCTGCCGGGGCCGATCGCCTACTTCTGTGCCGAGTTCGGCATCCACGAGTCGATGCAGATCTACTCGGGCGGCCTGGGCATCCTGGCGGGCGACCACTGCAAGTCGGCATCCGATGCGGCGCTGCCGTTCGTCGCCATCGGGCTCCTCTATCGGCGCGGGTACTTCCGCCAGCAGATCGACGCCGATGGCCACCAGGAGCACGCCCAGCCCGATCTCGATCCGTCCCAGCTGCCGCTCCGCCGCGCGCGCGGCCGCGACGGCCAGCCACTCGAGGTGAGCGTCGAGATCGCCGATCGCCAGGTGCATGCCGCCGTCTGGGTCGCGCAGGTCGGCCGCGTCCCGATCCTCCTGCTCGACACCGACATCCCGCGCAACGATGCCGCCGACCGCCCGATCACCCACATCCTCTACGTCCGCGGTCGCGAGATGCGGCTCTGCCAGGAGCTCGTGCTCGGCATCGGCGGTGTCAGGGCTCTCCGGGCGCTGGGGATCGAGCCGGCGGTCTGGCACCTCAACGAGGGGCACTCCGCCTTCCTCCTCCTCGAGCGAGCGCGCGAGCTCGTCCGTGCCGAGCCGGGGCTGGCGGCCGGCGAGGCGCTGCGGCGGGTCGGTCGTGACGCGGTCTTCACCATCCATACGCCGGTCCCGGCCGGGAACGAGGTCTTCGGCCGCGATCAGGTGATCCCGGCGCTGAGCACCTGGTTCGCCGATGCGCACGTCGATCCGGGCGAGCTGCTCGAGCTCGGGCGCGGCCGGACCGACGACCCGAACGCCCCGTTCGACATGACGGCCTTCGTCCTGCGTCATGCCACGGACGTGAACGCCGTCTCGCAGCTGCACGGCGCGACGGCCACCGAGACCTGGCAGGAGCTGGCGGGCCACCCGGTCCAGGCGATCACGAACGGCGTGCACGTCCCGACCTGGCTCGGGCGGCCGGTGCGCCGCCTGGTGCAGCGCGCGACCGGCGTCCCGCTCGGGGTCGACCTCGCCGGGCCAGAGCCGCTCGCCGGCCTCGGTGAGCTCGACGACGCGGAGCTGTGGGGCGCACATGTCCAGCAGAAGCGCGAGATGGCCGGCTTCCTGGTCGGTCGCCTCGCCCGCCAGTTCGCGCGCCACGGGGAGTCGCCTGACGCGCTGCGAGCGTTGCGCGGGGTGCTCGATCCGGATGCGATGACCATCGGCTTCGCTCGCCGCTTCGCCACCTACAAGCGCGCCGCGCTGCTGTTCAGCGACGAGGAGCGCTTGGCCCGCATGCTGTCGTCGAGCGATCGCCCGGTGCAGATCATCATCGCCGGCAAGGCGCACCCGGCCGACCGGCCCGGCCAGCAGGTCATCGAGCACATCTTCGGCCTGTCGCGCTCGGATCGGCTCCGCGGGCGGGTGTTCATCGTCGAGGATTACGACATGCGGATCGCCCGCTTCCTCGTCGGCGGCGTCGACATCTGGCTGAACAACCCGCGCCGACCGATGGAGGCTTCCGGCACCTCGGGCATGAAGGCCGCCATCAACGGGATCCCGAGCGTCTCGATCCTCGACGGCTGGTGGGACGAGGGATTCAATGGCTCCAACGGCTGGGCGATCGGCGACCGTTCACCGGACGGCGACGATGGCGCCCAGGACACCGCCGATGCCGCCGAGCTGTATCGGCTGCTCGAGGAGGAGATCGTCCCGCGCTACTTCGACCGTGGCGGCGATGGCCTCCCGCATGCCTGGCTGTCCACCATGCGCTCCGCCATCGGCTCCGCACTGTGGCAGTTCAGCACTGCCCGAATGCTCACCGAGTACGTCGACCGGCTCTACCTGCCCGCCGTGCGAGCCCCGGTCGAGGCCTGACGAGGCCTCGGTCCCCGGCCTGATCTGCCACGCAATGTGCTCCGTAGCGAGCATTGTCGGACTCGGGTGCCCGCGAAGCGGACAAGGTGCCTCCAGGCGCACATAGGGTGGGTGTCGACCGGCGATGCCGGGGACCCCACGCTCGGCTCGACCCGCCCGCACACCACGCGGCCACGCAATGCGCGCGCACGAGACCGTTGTCGGAGTCGCGCGCGGCAAGCACATTCCGCCGCGCGACGTGGCCCCGGCACGCTCGCCTGCCCCGTGCTCGCTTGCGGCTCAGGCACGCATCTGAGGACCTGCCTCCAATGCGGGCCGCAGCTCCTCGCGGGCTTGCCGCCGCCGCACACCAGCGCGGAGATCAGAGTCGAAAACCGGAGATACGTGCAGCCGACGCAAGCAGCAGGGGGGAACGGAGGAGAGCGGCCGGATCGCTATGGCAGGTAGGCCCGCGGGTTCTCCCAGACGCCGTTGTGGTTGACCGCGAAGTGGACGTGGCAGCCGGTCGACATGCCGGTCGTCCCCTCGTATCCGATGATGTTCTCGCCGGTGACGATCGTGCCGGGTGAGACGACCACCCGTGGCTGCATGTGCCAGTACCACGTCTGGATGCCGCCACCGTGGTCGACGACCACGCCGAACCCGGAGTCCCACGGCATCAACGGCTGGCCGGAGGCTACCACCACGCCTGCGCCGGCCGAGTAGATCGGCGTTCCGCAGCCGTTGGCGAAGTCGATTCCGGCATGGAAGTGCGGGTAGAAGGTGCCCTTGTACGTGTACGGCGGCTCGAGGGCGAACGAGGTCGGACCCCATTCCTGGGTGATTCGGAACGACCGCTCGGGCCATCGGAATCCGTACGCGGACGTCGCATTCGCCCGAGCGGCGGCGTCTCGTGCGGCCTGGTCCACGGCTGCCTGCTCGGCGGCGCGGCGGGCAGCCTCCGCCTCGGCGGCCGCGCGTCGCTTGGCCTCGGCGATGGCCGCCTCCTGGGCCGCGGCCTGTTGCCGGAGCTGCGCGGCGAGATCGGCGGCGGCCTGCGCGGCCCGCTCGTTGTCGGCGATCTTGGCCTCGACGTTGTCCTCGGCGGCCAGCGAGGCGTTCAGCGCCGCCTCCTGCTCCATGCGCTTCTGATCGGCGGCCGCCTTCAGATCGGCGAGCTGCGCCTCGAGGACGGTGAGCTCCTCGCGCCGGGCCTTGAGGCTCGCCTCTTCGTCGCGCGCCACGGCGCGGGCATCGGCCAGCGCGCGCCGTCCGTCCTGGAGCGTCGCGCGACGGGTCTCGAGCTCGGCGCGGATGGATCGGATGTCATCGGCGAGGGCGGCGTCCTGCTCGGACACCGTCATCAGGTAGCCGACCTGGGTGGTGGCCTCGTCGAGCGAGTCGGCCGACAGGAGGATCTCGAGCAGCGACGTCTGCGAGCGCTCGTACGCCGAGCGCAGATGATCCTCGAGCAGCGCCTCGCGATCGGCGAGGTCGGCGGAACGGCGATGGATGTCGGCGGCGACCCCGATCAGCTCGGCGTCGAGGTCGGCGATCTGCGAGCGCAGCTCGGCGATGCGCGCCTCGATCTCCTCCACCTGCGCGCGAACCTGGGTGAGCAGGCCACTGACGCGGTCGTACTCGGCGGTGACCGCCTCGAGCTCGGCGCGAGCCAGGTCGAGCTGCGAGTCGAGATCGGCCGAGCGACGCTCGAGCTGGGCGAGCTCCGCGCGCTGACGGTCGAGGGTGGCCGCCAGTGACTGCTGCGCCGACTGTGCGTCTGCGAGCTCTGCGCGGGTCTTGGCCAGCTGGGCCTCGGGATCAGCGGCAAGGGCCGAGCCGCTGGGTTGAATTGTGAGGCCGCTCCAGGCGACCGTCAGCAGGGCGACGAACGTGACGGCGAGCCTGGATCGCCGCCTCATCGAGCGGTGATCCGCACTATGCAATTGCCCTTGTGCCCCGTAGCGAGAGATTCGGGGCCGATCGTGACCGATGTCGGACGACACCGGAACGGGGCCGAATGTACTACACCGGAGTACCCCCGCGCCAGCCCGCGCGCATCATCGGCAGGCCTCAGTCAATCTCGTCACGCTTCGTCAGGCGACCGATCACGACCCCGATGAGCGCGCCGGCGACGGCCACGAGCGGCCGTGGCAGGCCGCGCCGGGGGGCCGGGGCCGGGCCGGGCGGCGCGTCGGTCACGACGGGGAGGAAGCGCGGGTCGGCGGCGGTGATCCGTCCGAGCTCGTCGTCGAGGGCGCTGGCGCGGGCGAACTCGGCACCGAGCAGGACGATGATGCTGGCGAAGTACAGGAACACGAGCAGCGTGATGGCGGTCGATATCGGACCGAATGCCGACTCGTAGTTCGCGACGCGGGTCGCGTACCAGGTGAACCCGACGCGCAGGACGGTCCACAGCAATGCCGCCACCACGGCGCCGGGCAGCACCGCGGCCCAACCGACCGGCCGATTCGGAACCACGCGGTAGATGGCCCAGAAGGCGACGAAGATGAGGAGGATCGGCGCGAGCAGGCCGATCAGCCAGATCGCCGTCCCTCCTCCGGGCAGGCCGGCGATCACCGTCGACGCCGCCTCCTGGAGCAGGCCAGTGACGACGCCGATGACGACCGATGCCACGGCCAGCAGGCCGGTGATCCCCATCAGCAGCAGCCCGAGCAGCTTGTCGGCGAGGAACGGCCGGGGTGGTGCGTTCTCGAACACGCGCCCGATTCCCTTCGACAGCGCGGAGAAGACGCCCAGGGCGCTCCAGGTCAGGAATGCGATGCTGATGGCCGACATCGCACCGCGGGACTCGATCACCGCGTCGATGATCCCGCCCACCGTGTCGCCGTCGAGCGGCGACCCGGCATCCACCTGCTCGACGACGAGGCGCCGTGCCTCGCCCTCGCCGAGGACGAACGACCCGACCACGACCCCGAGCACGAGCAGCTGGAAGATGCTGAGGACCGAGAAGTACGCCATGCTCCCGGCGGTTTGCAGCGCCTCGTGGCGCAGGAAGCCGCCGACCGCCCGGCGGCTGATCCGCGGCAGCCGGTGGCGCATGCTCCAGGCATCGATCGCCGCGACCACGGCTTTGATGCGATCCATCATCGGCTTCGGCTCCTCGCAAGGCTCGTGCCCGCCCTCCGTAAGAGGCTACCCTGTGTGCCATGGCGAAGGCCGAATCCGAGACCCTGGCCCTGGACGGCCACGAGGTCACGATCAGCAACCCCGGCAAGGTCTTCTTCGCCGATGCCGGCATCACCAAGCTCGACCTGGTGCAGTACTACCTGGCCGTTGCCGATGGCGCCGTGCTCGGCGTCCGCGACCGCCCGATGGCCCTCAAGCGCTTCGTCGACGGCGCCGGCGGCGAGGCGTTCTTCCAGAAGCGCGCGCCCAAGTCCGTCCCGGAGTTCGTGCGGACCGTCGAGCTGTCGTTCCCGTCGGGCCGGACGGCCGACGAGGTGGTGGTCGACAACCACGCCGCGCTGGCGTGGGTGGTCAACCTCGGCTGCATCGACCTCAACCCGCATCCGGTGCGCTCCGGCGACCTCGATCACCCGGACGAGCTGCGCGTCGACCTCGACCCCGGCCCGGGCGTGCCGTGGGCCGACGTGCGTTCCGTCGCCCTCGTCGTCCGCGAGGTGCTCGAGGAGCTCGGATACAGCGCCTGGCCGAAGACCTCGGGCTCGCGCGGGATCCACGTCTACGTCCGCCTGGAACCGCGCTGGGGGTTCTCCGAGGTGCGCCGCGCGGCCCTGGCGCTGGCCCGGGAAGTCGAGCGCCGGGCGCCGGAGATCGCGACCTCGAAGTGGTGGAAGGAGGAACGCCACGGCGTCTTCCTCGATTACAACCAGAACGCCAAGGACCGGACCGTCGCGTCCGTGTACTCCGTGCGTCCGCGGCCTGCGGCCACGGTCAGCGCCCCGTTGACCTGGGCGGAGGTCCCGGACGCGGAGCTCGACGACTTCACGCTGCGGACCGTCGCGGAGCGGTACGCGCGGCTCGGCGATGTCGGCGCCGGGATCGACTCGATCTCGCACTCGCTTGAGCCGCTGCTCGAGCTCGTGGCGCGCCAGGAAGCCGAGGGCGAGGGAGACGCCCCGTGGCCGCCGAACTACGCCAAGCAGCCGGGGGAGCCGCCGCGGGTCCAGCCCTCGCGGCGCCGGATGGCCGATCCGGAGGAGATGAAGCCCACGGATCCGGCCGCGCCGCGCGGCCGCCGAGGATCCGTCGCCCCGGCCATGCCGTCGGCGCCGGCGCGCAACCCGGATGGCACGGTGCCGCCCACCGGCCGTCGCCGTTCGACGCAGCCGCTGCTCGTCATCAGCCAGGCGGCTGATAAGGCCGATGCGCTTGCCGGCCTCGACCGCTGGCGCGAACGGCATCCCGAGGCCGCGCCACATGTCCGCGACCCGGAGGACGTGCTGGTCGATGCCATGCGCGGCAGGTACAAGGTGTGGTGGCGCATCCGCGTCAACCTGCGGAACGTGCCCGAGGCCCTGCGCCCCGCGGCCGAGCCCCCGGACCCCGACTACGACCCCTGGAGCGAGTAGGCGACGTCAGCCGGCGGCGACGGCCGCCTCGACCCAGCCGCCGATCTCGCGACGCAGCGTGGCGAGCGGCAGCGAGCCGTGGCCGAGCACCTCGTCGTGGAAGGCGCGAAGGTCGAATCGGCCACCCATCGCCTCGCTGACCTCGGCACGGGCGCGCTCGATCTCGCGCTGGCCGAGCTTGTAGGCGAGCGCCTGGCCCGGCCACACGGTGTATCGGTCCACCTCGATCTCCGCGTCCACCATCGGCAGCGAGCCGTGCTCGTGCATGAAGTCGATCGCCTGCTGGCGCGTCCAGCCCATGGCGTGGAGGCCCGAATCCACCACCAGGCGTGCCGCGCGGAACGACTGCGCGTCGAGCATCCCGAACCGCTCTTCGTCCGATGCGTACAGCCCCATCTCGTCGGCGAGGCGCTCGCAGTACAGGCCCCAGCCCTCGGAGTACGCCACCCCCGCCATGCGGGCGCCGAGGGTCCGGAAGGCCGGCATTCCCTTCAGCGCCATCTCGATCGCGATCTGGAAGTGATGCCCCGGGGTCGCCTCGTGGAACGTGATCGCCGCGAGCCGATGGAGCTGGCGCTCCGCCGGCTGATACGTGTTGATGTAGTACTGGCCCTGGCGCGAGCCGTCCAGCGAGGGGGGCATGTAGAAGGCCGGCGGCGCATCCTGCTCGCGATACGCCTCGACCGGCTTCACGTAGCAGTTCGCGCTCGGCAGGCGACCGAAGTAGTCGGGCGCCGCCGCGTAGGCGCGGTCGGTCTGCGACTGCGCCAGGCGCACGAGGGCACCGGGCTCGTCGGTGTGGTTCACAGGATCGGCCGCCAGCGACTCGCGCATGGCGTGGCGATCCGCGTGGCCCAGGCGTCGAGCGATCTCATCCTTCTCCGCCTCGATCGAGGTCAGATCGGCGAGGCCGAAGGCGTGGACCTCCTCGGCCGTGGTGTCGACCGTCGTCATCATCCGGATGGCGAGCCGATAGGCGGCCTCGCCGCCGGGCGTGGTCGAGAGGCCCGGCTCCGGACGCGCGTGCGGCTCGTACTCGTCGGCGAGGTAGGTCCGCAGCCGCTCGAGTGCCGGATAGATGTGTGCGGCCACGGCCGCGGCGACCCGTTCCCGGTCCGCATCGGCGACGGCGACCATCGACACCGCGGGATGGTCGGCCGGCGGCATCGCCAGGAAGCGTTCGATCAGCTCGATCGCGCGTCGGACCGGCACGGCAGCCGACGTTCGCCCGTCCGTTACCCCCTCGGCCAGCGTCCCGACGTACTGCTCGATCAGGGCGGGGTACGCCGCATAGCGGGCGAGCAGCTTCTCGAGTCGCTCGGCCGTGTCGGCGGGCTGATACTGCGCCATCTCAGCCGGCCAGACCTGCGGCCCGGTCATATGGTCGACCGCCAGCTGGTACTGCTTCTGGGCGTGCGCCTCGAGGTGGTTCTCCGAGACGAGGATCAGCAGGTCGCGGGTGATGATCTGCTCCGGCTCGAGGCTCTCGGGCGGGATGGCGGCGGCCTCCGCCAGGGTCGCGCGAAAGGCTGCCTCCTCCGCAGCGCGGCCGTCCGGCCCGAGGTCCGGCCAGCGGCCGTTGTAGCGCTCGTCGCCGAGCACCGTGGCCCACATCGAGTCACGTTCGAGGACGCCCTCCCAGAAACGGTCGGCGAGCTCGTTGATGGCGGCGTTGGGATCGGCGGCGACGGACACGGGGTGGCACTCCAACTTGCGGGCACGTGGACGGCGGGACCGTCGGCAGTGTAGCGCCGGACGGCCGAGGGGTCGGCTCAGCCGGCGAACAGGTCGGCGAGCAGGGCCGGTGGCGTCTCCTCGAGCTGATCGTACCGGCAATCGGCCGGCGACCGATCCGGACGCCAGCGGCGGAAGGTGGAGGCGTGCCGGAACCGGTCGCCCTGGAGGTGGTCGAATGTCACCTCGCACACCAACTCTGGACGCAACGGCTGCCACGACAGGTCCTTGCCGCGGTTCCAACGGGACGTGGCGCCCGGCATGCGCCGGCCCTCCTCGGCCGCGGCGGCCTCGGCCAGGGCCCACTCGCGCCACGGGTGGTCGTCCATCCCTCCGCGCCGATACGGCTCGAGGAACTCGACGAGCTCGGCGCGCTTCGCCATCGTGAACGACGAGGTGACGCCGACGTGCTGGAGCTGGCCATCCGAGTTCCACAGGCCGAGCAGCAAGGAGCCGATGAGCGTGCCCGGCCCGTTCTTGTGCCAGCGGAAGCCCGCCACCACGCAGTCCGCGGTACGGGCGTGCTTGATCTTCGCCATGCTGCGCTTCCCGGGCGCATACGGCTCATCGGCGCGCTTTGCGATCACGCCGTCCAGCCCGGCGCCCTCGAACACCTCGAACCAGTGCTGGGCGGTTGCCAGATCGGTGCTCGACGGGGTCAGGCGGACCGCCGGTGGGGCTCCGGCCATCAGCAGTTGCAGCCGCGTCCGACGCTCCCCGAACGGCGTTGCCCGGAGATCGTCATCACCCTCGGCCAGGCAGTCAAAGGCGACGAACGAGGCTGGCGACGCTTCGCTGAGCATCTTCACCCGGCTTGCGGCGGGGTGGATGCGGATGAGGAGGGCGTCGAAGTCGAGCCCGCCGCCTGGCCGGGCAATCACGATCTCGCCGTCGAGTACGAAGCGGGCGCCCGCCCCGCCAACCGCCCGGAGCGGCTCCTCGAGCTCGGGGAAGTAGCGGTTGAGTGGCTTCAGGTCACGCGACTGGAGGTACACCTCGTCGCCATCGCGAAAGACGAGCGCCCGGAAGCCGTCCCACTTCGGCTCGTAGATCCAGCCGTCGCCGGTCGGGATGGCGGGGGTCGGCTTCGCGAGCATCGGCGCGATCGGCGGTTCGATCGGAAAGGACATGGCGCCGATGATACGGCGCGCGCACATGGCATCATCGGCCGCGTGCGAGAACTCGGCGGCCGGATCCTGCTGGCGCTCGGCGTGATCGTGGCTGCCGTGGCGGCGATCGGCTACGCGTACGTGTATCTCGGGATCGCCACCCCACCCGGCCCGGCCTGGGGACCGTCCCGGTGCCCGCGCCGGGCGAGGTCGAAGCCGTCCTGCTCGACGACGGCCGGCCGGTCTATGTCATCGAGGTCGATGGCACCGTCACCGTGCTCGACGCGCGGGCGCCGCGCGTCGGCGGCGCCGTCGAGGCGCTGGTGGCATGGTGCGCGGATGCGAGCGCCTTCCTGGACCTGCGGAGTGGCGGCACGTTCGCGCCCGGCGGCGAGGTGCTGGGCGGATCGGCACCCAGCGGCCTCCGGGTGTTCTCCACCGAGCGGTCCGGCGACGGGTCGCGGGTCGAGGTGCATGACGACGTGCGTCTCGCCGGGTCCGGGCCCGACGGCTCCGTCGCCCTGGACTGCACGCGCGACTCGGCCTGGGTCGTTCACGCACCGGACGCCGGCGAGACCTTCGACCCGTCGGCCGCCACCGACCAGGAGCCGCCCGGCTGGATCTGGGTCGAGGGGCGGCTGGAGGCCGCCGATGGCGCGGCCCGCCTGTGCGACGGCCTGGACGGACCGTGCGCCACCTGGAGTACGGTGCGCGGCATCGATCCTGCCACGGTCGATCCAACTGCCGGCCTGTTCCTCGGGCGCGTCGTGGACGGCGCGCTGGTCGATCTCGTCACCGTTCCGGCCATCCCCGATCTCGGAGAACCCACGTGAGCATCAGCATCCAATTCCTTGGTGCCGCCGGCTGCGTCACCGGCTCGCAGTTCCTCGTCAGCGCCGGCGATCAGCGGGTCCTGGTCGACTGCGGGATGTTCCAGGGCTCGCCGGAGGAGGTCGAGCGCAACCGCCTGCCGTTCGCCTTCGAAGCCGATGCGCTGGACGCGCTGCTGCTCACCCATGCGCACCTCGACCATTGCGGGCGCACGCCGGCGCTCGTCAAGGCGGGCTTCGGCGGCCCGATCCATGCGACCCGCGCCACGGTCGACCTCGCCGAGATCGTTCTCCGCGACTCGGCGCGGCTGCAGGTCGAGTTCACCGCGCGCTGGAATCGGCGGCATGCGAAGAAGGCAGAGGTCGCCGATTCGGAGGCCGTGACGCAGGAGGTCGACGACGAGTCGCTTCCGGAGCGGTTGCGTACCGCCCCGCCGGAGGGACGCACCGAGACCCGCGAACCGCTCTACGACGAGCGGGACGTCGACGCGACCATGAGCCAGATGCGCGGCTGCGACTACGGCGAGGTCGTGACGATCACCGACGGCATCACCGCGGTCTTCCACGACGCGGGGCACATCCTCGGCTCCGCGATCATCGAGCTGCGGGTGGCCGATGGGGCGGAGTCGCGGACGATCGTGTTCTCCGGCGATCTCGGGCGCGACGAATCGCCGATTCTCCGCGATCCGACCCCGATCACCCACGCCGATCACGTCGTCGTCGAGTCGACCTACGGCAACCGCGAGCATGCGCCGCACGACGAGGCGATCGACGAGCTCGTCGCCGCGGTCAACGAGGTGAGCGGCGACGCCGGCGTCCTGCTGGTGCCGGCGTTCGCCATCGGTCGCACCCAGGAAGTCATCTGGGTGCTGGACCACCTCGTGAGGGAGAAGCGGATTCCGCGCGTGCCGCTGTACCTCGACTCGCCGATGGCCTCGCGCGCCACCGACGTGTACTACGACCACCCGGAGACCTACGACGCCGAGACGAAGGCACTGCTCGACTCCGGCGACTCGCCGCTCAAATACCCCGGCCAGGAATTCACCGATACCGTCGAGCAGTCGAAGGCGATCCGGACCGCCAAGCGGCCGATCATGGTGGTCGCCGCGTCGGGCATGCTCACCGGCGGCCGCGTGATGCACCACCTCAAGGACTTCCTGCCCGATCCGACCTGCACCCTGCTGTTCATCGGCTACCAGGGCGAAGGGACCCTCGGACGCCACATCCAGAACGGCGCGAAGACCGCCCGGATCGACGGGCAGGAGATCGACGTCCGCTGTCGCGTGCGGGTGATCAGCGGCTTCAGCGCACATGCCGACCAGCACGAGCTCGAGGCCTGGCTGGCGCACTTCGCACGCACGGGCACCGATGGCCGGCCCAAGCAGATCTTCATCGTGCATGGTGACCCCGATGCGGCGGAGGCATTCGCCGCGCGGATCCGCTCCGAGCTGGGCATGGAGGCCGTCATCCCGCGGCACCGGGAGAAGGTGGAGCTGACCTGACACGCGAGGTCGCGTGGTAATCGGCCGATACGTGGCCGGTAATCGGTCCGCGCTAGGGTGCGGGTGTCCAAGTGTCTTGCACACCTTCCGGAAGGCGCTGCCCAGGCTCGGCTAGGATTGCCAGCCATGCGACCGACCGAGCGCCGCCCCGTCATCGGCTTTCTCACGGACTTCGGCCTGGATGGCGCCGCCGCCACGTGCCGCGGCGTGATGCTCTCGATCTGCCCGGACGCCCAAATCGTCGATATCTGCCACACCATTCGCAAGTACGCGATCCGCGACGGCGCGTACATCCTGCGAACCGCGCTCCCGTACTTTCCGATCGGTGTACACGTCGCCGTGGTCGATCCCGGGGTGGGGACCGCCCGAAGACCAATCGGGATCTCGACTGCCCGCGGGGACATCCTGGTCGGACCGGACAACGGGCTCTTGCGCCCCGCGGCCGAGGTGCTGGGTGGGCCGGTGGACGTCCGCGAGCTGACGAACCGCGAGCTGTGGCTTCCCGGCGTCTCGTCAACGTTCCATGGCCGCGACATCTTTGCGCCGGTCGCCGCACACCTGGCGGCGGGCCACGTCGCGTTCATGGCCGTGGGTCGATCGCTGGCAGTCACGGACCTCACGCAAATACCAGGCCCTGACGTCCGCGCGGAAGCCGGTGTCCTCCACACCGAAGTCGAGTACATCGACAGCTTCGGAAACGTCCGTCTCGGCGGTGAACATCGGGACCTGCGCGGCGCCTTCGGCGACCTGGAGCCCGGCGCTCATTTCGTGGTCGTCGTTGCTGGCGCCCGGGCGGAGCGGATCGACGTGACCTTCGCGCCGAGCTTCGGGCACGTCCGCGAAGGCGAGGGCGTCCTCTATCTCGACTCGTCCCACCAGATTGCCATCGGCGCAAACCGGGATGACCTCGCGGGCCGCACGGGCATCGCCGCCGGCATGGCTGCACGGATCGAGCGCGCTTGAGGCGTCGTCCCGTGAGGACGAAGAGGGCAAGGTTGACCTCGCGGATACACTTCGGCTCGTTCACCGTCAACCTGAGCGAGGCCCTCGATGTCCAACCAAACTCGCGCGATCCTGGCGGTCGCCGGGATCGTGATCGTCGCCATCGTCCTTTTCGTGCTCCTCACGCCCGACGAAGATGGCACTCCAACTGCGTCCACCCCCGCCGAGTCGGTCGCGGCGAGCGCCTCCGCCGCCGAAAGCGCCGCGGATAGCGCAGAACCATCCCCGTCAGCGGCGGCGGACGCCTGCACCCCCGACACGCTCGAGACCGCGACCGCTGGCCAGTTGACGATCGGAACCGATAACCCAGCCTTCCCTCCGTACTGGGATCCGCCGGCCGAGGGCCAAGAGCCAACTGACCCGTGGGAACTGGGCGACCCCTACAACATGCGTGGATTCGAGGGTGCGGTGGCCTGGGCCGTCGCCGAGGAGCTCGGGTTCGACGAGGATTCGGTCGAGTTCATCCCGGTTCCGTTCGACGTGTCATACGCGCCCGGCGAGAAGGACTTCGACTTCTACCTCGCCCAGGTGTCGTACACACCCGAACGTGCCGAGCAGGTCGACATGAGCGACGGCTACTTCTTCAGCAACCAGGCGCTCGTGGCAAACGCAGATACGCCGATCACACAGGTTGCGTCGATCGCGGACGTGGCCGAATTCCGGCTCGGAGTCCAGGTCGGCACCACCAGCCTCGCCTACATCGAGGAGGAAATTCAGCCGACGACGGACCCACAGGTCTACAACACGAACGACGCGGCAATCGCGGCCCTCAACGCTGAGCAAGTCGACGGCATCGTCGTCGACCTGCCGACGGCGTTCTTCATCACGGCCGTGCAGATGGAGAATGGCGTCGTCGTCGGGCAGTTCCCGAACGTCGGCGCCGAGGAGGAGTACTTCAGCCTCGTCCTCGAGCAGGACAGCCCGCTGACCGATTGCGTGAACGATGCCATTGCCACGCTCACCGAGAGCGGCGAGCTGGAGGCGATCACCACGGAGTGGATGTCGGAGAACACCGGCGCCCGGTTGCTCGAGTAGCAGGGTGCTGATCCTCGCGTGAGCGGACCGGTCCCGGGCGCAACGGGCTCGGTCCGCGCTGATCCGGCTCGGCCGCCCCCGCGGCGCGCCGCGCGCTACGACGCTCGCTCCCTGGCAATCGCCGCGGCCTCGACAGCCATCGTCTTCGCGGCGATCGGCCTCGTCGTCGTCAACTCTCCGGGCTGGGAGCGGGTGCAGCGCTCGTTCTTCGACTGGGAGAACTTCTTCGAGTCCGCGCCCGACATCGTGGCGCGCTTCGAGGTCAACGTCCGGCTCTTCCTCATCGCCGAGGTGCTCATCCTCTTCCTCGGCTTGATCCTGGCGGTGCTACGCAGCTTGCCGGGACCCGTACTCTTCCCGGTCCGGCTGCTTGCCACGATGTACGTCGACCTGTTCCGGGCCCTTCCGGGCGTGCTCGTCATCTATGTCCTCGGCTTCGGAATCCCCGGGCTTCGGCTCCCCGGCGTGCCGAATGACCCATTCTTCTGGGGTGTCGTCGCGCTCACGCTTCTGTACTCCGCTTACGTCTCGGAGGTCTACCGCGCCGGAATCGACTCGATCCACCCGAGCCAGGCGGCCGCGGCCCGCTCGCTCGGCCTCAGCCAGCTCCAGGCGATGCGCCACGTCGTTCTGCCACAGGCAGTCCGCCGGGTCATCCCCCCGCTGCTGAATGACTTCATCGGCCTCCAGAAGGACACCGTCCTCGTGAGCTTCATCGGCGTGGTAGAGGTATTCCGCCAATCGCAGATCCGTCAGGCGGCAACCTTCAACTTCACCCCGTACCTCGCGACAGCGCTCGTCTTCTTGATGCTCACGATCCCGCTCGCCCGGCTGACCGACTGGCTGGTCAGCCGCGAGCGTGACCGTCGATACGCGACCTCCGTGCGCGCCGCCGGCCAGCGCGCCCGACGCGGCGCCGGCGGTGTGCGCTGATGGCCGGTGACGCCCTCCGCATCGACGGTCTGTGGAAGTCCTTCGGTGAGCTCGACGTGCTCCGAGGCATTGACCTCGCCATGGCGGAGCACGAGATCGTGTGCCTCATCGGCGCGTCCGGCTCTGGCAAGTCCACACTCCTGCGCTGCATCAACCTCACCGACCCGATCGACAGTGGCCGCATCGTCGTCGAGGGCAGGGAGATCACTGCCGAGGGCGTGAATGTCGACGTCGTCCGGCGCCGCATCGGCCTTGTCTTCCAGTCTTTCAACCTCTTCCCGCACATGTCGGTGCTCGACAACGTCACCCTAGGGCCACGCATGGCGCTGCGCCGTTCGCGCGGGGAGGCGGAGGAGCAGGCGAGCGCCCTGCTCGAGCGCTTCGGCCTGGCCGACAAGCGGCGCGAGTTTCCCGATCGGCTCTCGGGCGGGCAACAGCAGCGTGTCGCGATCGTCCGGGCCCTGGCGATGGATCCTCAGCTCCTCCTGCTCGACGAGGTCACCAGTGCGCTCGATCCCGAGCTCGTGGCCGAAGTCCTCAACGTCATTCGCGAGCTCGCGGGACAGGGCATGACGATGCTCATCGCCACGCACGAAATGGGGTTCGCCCGCGACATCGCCCACCGCATCGCCTTCGTCGACGAAGGGAGGATTCTCGAGGAGGGCCCGCCGGAGGACGTCTTTGTTGCACCTGTGGAAGCCCGGACCCGGCAGTTCCTCCAACGGATCATCGAAGCTGGGCGCCTGCAGGTCTGACGCGACGTCGTGCGC
>Ga0214468_1000109_pt1 | contig 24099 bp, 20 predicted proteins | sample RVTome_9_FD_187334 | JGI IMG/M metagenome (GOLD analysis project Ga0214468, IMG submission 187334) | Soil microbial communities from uranium-contaminated site in the Upper Colorado River Basin, Wyoming, United States - RVT155D38 HiSeq ...
GGCCGTGGCCATCCACTCCGGGCCCCAGTCCGACCACCCGTCGATCCTCTCGACGGTGGAAGTCAGGTCACCGAGCGGGATCTGGCTGGAGAGAAACCGCGCCGCCCAGATGTCGAGGACCTCCTGAACCTGGGGATCGTCATGGAGCAGGGTGCGGGTTGTGGCCGGGTCGACTCTCATTGCAGGGCGCCGGCTCTCTCCACCATCGGGGCCACCGCCACCGCCTCACCGTTTCGACGCGAGGACTCCAGTGCGGCGTGCACCACCGCCAGGGCCCTGATCGCCTCGAGGGCGCCCACCTCTATCTCCGCTTCTCCCCTGATGGCGAGGGCGAACTCGTCGAGCTGCTCCCGGAACATGTCGGTGTGGGGCATGTCTACCGACGGCCTCATCGTCTCCCGGTAGGCCTGGCTGACGAGCGTGCTCTTCGAGTCGACGAGATGCGAGTCGTCCCAGTTGTTGAAGTCGAGGTCGTAGAACAGGTTGGCCTCAGTGCCCTGCAACCGGAGCTGGTAGACGCCCGGGGAGGCCCATCCCGCCCCCAGGTACCCGAGCGGCCCGGACTCGAACTCCAGGATCGACATCACGACGTCCGGCACCTCGGCCTTGGTGTACAGCTTGCGGGCGTGGCTGGAGACAGCGGCAACGGGGCCAAGCAGATACTGGAGATTGTCGGCGTGGTGGACCCCGAGCTGGATCATGGCCCCGCCCGGGCTCTTGTCGGCGAACCACCGCCAGGTGTCGGTGGTCAGCTCCAGCCCTCGCTCGTTGGAGAAGTTGGCCTCGGCCAGCGAGACCTGGCCGATCTTGCCGGTCTCCACCCACTGCTTCATCGCCCTGTGACCGCCGAGCCGGCGGGCGCTGTGACCGACCGCGAAGGGCCTCCCCGATGCGAAGGCGGCCCTGGCGATCTCGCCCGCATCCTCCATGGTGTGAGCAATCGGCTTGTCGGTGTACACGGCCTTGCCCGCGTCGAGGCACTCGAGGATGACGCTCTTGTGCGAGTCGTTGGGCGTGGTGACCAGTACTCCTTCGATCTCGGGGTCGGAGAGCAACTCGTCGAGGGTGGACGCCGCCCTCGGAACGCCGAATTCCTCCTGGAAGGCAGAACGTCTCTCGGGCGAGCGTGAGAAGCAACTCGCCAACTCGATCACGGTGCCTCGCTGCGCTCCCCTGGCGAGCACTCTGGCCCAGCGCCCCAGACCGATCGAAGCCAGTCTGACCCGCTCACTCATCATCCTTCCTCCTTCGCTGATTCGAGGGACACTTCCAGCTCCTCGATGTTGTTGGCAAAGTCGTCATGGGGAAAGAAGCAGACGAGAGTCATGCGCTCTCCGGGATCGGCCATGGTGGCGTGGGGGGTCGTGGCCGGGATGCGGTACCAAGAGCCCGGGCCCACCGGGTGGAACACCCCGTCCAGCCAGACCCGACCACGGCCCGCCACGACGTAGACGATCTCCTCGCTGTGGGGATGGAGGTGGGGAGACCTGACCGGGACGTGCTCGATCACCACCTGTCGAACCGTCGACTCCCCCTGTCCCGCGGGCCGAAACGGGTCCGCGGTCGACCTCCCGGGGAACTGGCGATACCGGAGCTCCTCCGGACCGACGACGGTCACCGGCCCGCCCTCCTCATCTTCAGGATCGACTGGACGGTGGCGGCTATCTCGTCGGCCACGGTGCCGGCGAACCCCGCGGCGCGCTCGGTGTCGGCCCAGGCGGGGTTCCCATACCAACCATCGTCGGCGATCTCGGTCACGTCGGTGATGTAGCCGTAGACCTCCTTGGAGCGGCGCATGGCATCGAGCTCCTCGGCTCCTTCCGGCCTGGTCGGCTCGGAGATCCGGTCGGCACGCACCAGATCGGGATCGTGGGCGAGCACGGCCAGGGTCTCGATCCCGCCGCCGTGGGTCAGTTCCCCCCCCATCGGCGCATAGATTCGTTGTGCGGTGTAACAGGCGTGGGCGGTGACGACCAGCACGTCTTCGCGGTCCTGGACATCGGTGGCCACCGCATCGAGGGAGGCGATGTTCCCTTCGTGCCAGTTGACGAACACGAACGTGCTGACCCCCATCGCTGTCATCTCCCGGCACAGGTTGGAGAGGTATGCCTCGAAGACGTCTCGGCGCAGCGAGATGGTGCCGGGATGACCGGCGTGGATCGGGGTCACCCCGTACGGACCGGCCGGGACGATGATCGCATCCAGGCGATCGGCCAGTTCGACGGCGACCAGGTCGGCGGCCATGGTGTCGGTCCCGCAGGGCAGATGCGGGCCGTGTTGCTCGACGCTCCCGAACGGCATGACCGCAGTGCCACTGCGTCGAATCAGCTCGGCCACATCCGGTGAGGCGAGGTCGTAGATCGATCTCGTGGCCATGGTCATCGAACCTCGGCTGTGGCCGGGGTCACCACCGGGTGCAGGGGCTGTTGCGACGTCAGGATGCGCCCGGCCTCGGCGGCCGCTTGTCGGCGAAGGGCGAGCTCACTCTCCTCGGTGTACCAGGACATGTGCGGGGTGAGGATGACACGGTCTGAGACCGGCTCGAAGATGGCGATATCCGGCGGCTCTCCCTCGAACACGTCGAGCGCGGCGAAGCCCGGCCTGCCCGCGAGGAGTGAGGCGACGAGAGCGCTGGTGTCGACGAGGGCCCCCCGAGCGGTATTGACCAGGATCGAGCCCTCCCTCATCGTCTGAAGCTCAGCTGCACCGAGCATGTGCCCGTGAGAGGTTGGCGGGGCGTGGAGAGTGACCACGTCGGAGCCGGCGAGGAGCTCGCCCGTGCCCACGAGGCGGGCCGGCACGTCTCCGAGCGTCGAGCTGACCTCGGAGGGCTCGGCAATCGGGTCGGACACGAGGATTCTCCCGAACCCTACGCCCGCGAGCATGGCGCCGACCCGTCTCCCGATCCTCCCGAAGCCGAGAATGCCCGCTGCGAGGCTCGAGGGAAGGTAGAGCGGCCGTAGGTCACCGACCCCCCACGACCCCTCCCGGAGATGTCGATCGGCCGTGGTGAGCCGACGAAGGGAGGCGAGGGTCAAGGTGACCGCATGCAACGCCACGGCCTCGGTCCCATAATCGGGGACGTTGACCACCCACATGCCGAGGGACCGTGCACGGTCCAGATCGATTCCGTCGAGCCCGACACCGAGCCGAACGATGGCGCGACAGCCGAGTGCCTCCAGCGTCTGTGCATCGAATCTCGGAGCCGCTCCGGCGAGGATCACGTCGGCCCCGGCGGCCACTTCTATGACCTCTTCCCTGGTCCTCCCTGACCCGGATGCGAGTTCCACGTCGCCGAGCACCGCTCGCTCCACATCGAAATCCGGGAAACGGGTTCCGAGAATCGCCACCTTTGGTCGCCGGGAGCTCACCAGTCGCGGAGTTTACGGCGCAATCGTTTGCGGGGCAATCGAGGCTATAAAGGTGTGACGTGGACGACATCCCGTATTTCGAGCCGCGGTCGCATCTCCGATTGGAGGACCATCGCCTGGTGACGGGCGCAGGTCGCTATGTGGCCGATCTGGCACCACCGGACACGGTGCATCTCGCCTTCGTACGCAGCACCGAGGCGCACGCACGCATCACCGGCGTCGACACGACTGCCGTCGACGCGCCCGCAATCCTCGGGGTGTTCACCGGAGCCGACCTGGGTCTGAGCGACATACCGGGGGACAGCACCGCCGTCCCGGCTCCCGACTTCCCGCGGCCGCATCTCGCATCGGAGAAGGTGCGGTATGTAGGCGAGCCTGTGGCCGTGGTGGCGGCCAGCACCGCCGCGGCAGCGCTCGACGCAGCTGATCTGGTGTGGATCGAGTACGAGACGCTCCCGGCAGTGGTCGATCCCAGGGCAGGCCTCGAGGACGAGGTCCTGCTCCACGAAGTGGCCGGGACCAACGTGGTGTACCGATCGGAACAGGTCGTCGGTGAAGCCAAGGACGAGTACGACGTGGTGGCGGAGATCGAGGCGACCAACCAGCGGCTGGCTCCCACCTCGATCGAGCCCCTGGGAATCCTCGTCGTTCCCGAAGACGACGGCCGGCTCACGGTCTATGTCAGCCATCAGCGTCCCCACGGCATGAAGGCCCGGCTGTCGCAATTGCTCCCCATCGACTCCGACAAGCTGCGAGTGGTCGTTCCCGATGTCGGTGGAGCCTTCGGGATGAAAGGGATGACATATCCGGAGTACACGGTGGCGGCCGCTGTCGCCCTCCGACTCGGACGGCCGGTCCTGTGGGTGGAGCGACGTCGAGAGCACATGAGCGGCGGTACTCACGGACGGGGCTCGGTGCACAAGGTCCGGCTCATGGGGACGTCGGCGGGCCGCATCCAAAGAGTCGAGATCGATGTCCTCGCCGACGTCGGCGCCTATCCCCACAATGGTGCGACCATCCCGATCTTCTCCCGGCTGGTCGCGTTCGGTCTCTATGACATCCCCAACGCCTCCCTCACCACGACGACGGTGGTGACCAACACCGCCCCAACGGGCTCGTACCGGGGCGCGGGTCGGCCCGAGGCCGCCTTTGCCATCGAGCGAGCAATAGACGTCTTCGCTCGCTCTGCCGGACTCGATCCCGTCGAAGTGCGTCTGATCAACTTCATTCCCTCCGCTTCCCTCCCATACCGCACCGCCACCGGCGCCCTCTACGACTCAGGTGACTATGCCGCGGCTCTGCGACGCGCTGTCGAGCTCGTCGGTCTGGGAGAGATCAGGCAGGAGCAGCGAGAGCGCCTCGCAAATGGGCGTGACCCGATCGGCGTCGGGTTCGGTGCCTTTGTGGAGCGCGCCGGTGGGGGGGTGGACGGCGGTGAGTACGGCCGCATCGAGGTCGATCGAGAAGGTCGGGTCACCCTTCGCACCGGATCGGCGTCCTCCGGACAAGGCCACGAGACTGCCTGGGCGCAGGTGGCCGCCGCTGCCTTGGGGCTGGCGCCGGAGGCCGTCGCCTATGTCGCCGGCGACACCGACCAGGTGGCCCGGGGAACGGGGACGTTCGCCAGCAGGTCGGCCCAGATCGGCGCGGCTGCCATCTGGCGTACGGCACATGTCGTGAGACGGCGGGCGATCGGACTGGCCGCCCAGCTCTTCGAGGCATCCCCCGCCGACGTCGTGCTCGCCAACGGAACTTTCTCCATCGTCGGCGTGCCCGGCACCGAGATGGGCTGGCCTCAGGTGGCGGCCGCCGCTCACGACCGCGGCATCGATCTGAGCGAAGAAGAGTGGTTCGTGCCTGGAGCACAGACGTTCCCCTACGGCGTCCACGTCGCCGTCGTCGAGGTCTCCCTCGAGACCGGAGAGGTGCGGCTCGATCGCCTCGTGGCCGTGGACGACTGCGGGAATGTGCTCAACCCCATGATCGTGGATGGTCAGCTCCACGGCTCCCTCATGCAGGGAATCGGACAGGCTCTGTACGAGGGTGTCCAGTACTCGGAGGACGGCCAGCTGCTCACCTCGACTCTGATGGACTATGCCATTCCCCGTGCGGGCGACGCCCCACCGATCATCTCGGAGCGACAGGTCCATCCGGCACCCTCGAACCCGCTCGGCGTGAAGGGCACCGGTGAGGCGGGCTGTATCGGTGCGCCGCCGGCGATCGTCAATGCCGCGCTGGACGCGTTGGCGCCGTATGGCGTGACCGATCTTCAGATGCCGCTGCGGGCAGCGAATGTGTGGGACGCCCTGTCGAGGGCGAGGACGCATTCGAGCCCGAGCGGGTCAGACCCGAGACCGGCTCACGGCGTCTCTCGATGAGCCGGCTCGCGGCAGGGGCGGCGGGGCTCGTACGTCGCCATGTATCCTGCTGCCCTAACGTTTGTGCAGATCGAGAGGAATCATGGGACCGGATCCCGAGAAGGTGACGATCGTTGAAGAGGTTGCAGACTCGGACATCCCCGTCGAGCTGAGTTACATCGAGACCTGGGACGGGCTCTACGCACCCATCGGGTTGCGTCTTCCCGAGGGACCGGGTCCCCACCCACTCGTGTTGCTCGCTTCGGGCAACGGAGGAGGCGGCATGGCCTGGATCAGGGATGCCGTCGCCAATCGCGGCTACATCATGGACCGTCTGCTCGAGCGGGGGTACGCGTGTGCCTGGATCCGCTACCGCACCGAGGTGGAGCTCGGCTACGAGACCGGGGGCCGACTCGTCAGGGATACACGTCAAGGACGGGACATGTTCAACCGTTCCCCCCTCGAGTACGAAGACGAGATCGCGATCGTCGAGCAGCTCGAGGAGGACCCGCGCATCGACGGCAACCGGGTCGGACTCATCGGGATGAGCCACGGCGGCGAGATGGTGCTCAAGATCACCTCCGAGTACCAGGGGATAGCGGCCGCGGTGGCATCCGAGCCGGCGTCCCATGAGTTCTTGGCCTTGAGCCCTGACAACACTGCGTTCGTCGACCCCGAGACCGGTCTTCGCAACATCGAGCAGATGCAGATGGTGGAGACCGAGAAGGTCCGTTCGCGTATCGACATGACGAAGGCCAAGGAGCGGATCGCCGGCATCGACACCCCGATACTCGTGATGGGCAGGGAAAGCGACCATCTCCAGGGGATCTTTCGGACCAGCTTCGAGCTGCTGGAAGAAGCAGGCAAACCGGTCGAATGGGTCAGCTGGGACCACGATCTCCACGGCTACATCTACCCGCAGCGTGGAGCCGACGGCGCCTACGAGGTGAATGAGGTACAAGAGTCGGCGATCGCCGGCGTCCTCGACTTCCTCGACAGACACCTATAGACCGCCCTCGACGTCGCCGGAATGGTCGCCGTGTGGGGTGGGCGCCTACCTTGCCCAACGGCCCCGAGCGTCACGAGAGCCATGAAATGAGCAAGTACCTGATTCCGGTGAGTGGAGACCGGCTTCATCGCAGGCTGGCCAACCTGATCGGCGGGCTGGTGCTGTTCGGCATGGGGATCGGGTTGATGCTGCAGTCGGACCTCGGTGTCCCCCCCTGGGATGTGCTCCATCAGGGCCTGGCCCGTCGCATCGGGCTCACTGTCGGGGTCTGGTCGATCATCGTCTCGATGGTCGTGCTCGGGCTCTGGCTCCCACTGCGCGAGCGCTACGGGCTGGGCACGCTGCTCAATGCCGTGATCATCGGCGTGGTCCTCGATGTCACCGCCGTGGTGCTGCCGGAGGCCAATTCGAGCGGGGTGGCCTGGGTGATGCTGATCGGAGGCGTGGTACTCATCGGGATCGCCTCGGGCCTCTACATCGGGGCTGATCTCGGGCCCGGCCCCCGGGACGGGCTCATGACCGGCATCGCCCGAAGGGGGCCTTCGATAAGGCTCACCCGGGCCATGATCGAGATCACGGTCCTCACCGCCGGTTGGATTCTGGGCGGGACGCTGGGCATTGGAACTCTGATCTTCGCCCTGGGCATCGGGCCCCTGGTCCAATATTTTCTTCCCCGACTCAGCCTCGCGTCCACGGTGGAGATCGACCCGTTCGAGCATCCTGCCCGTTGAGGCACGTCCCGGGTCAGGCGATTCGATGGGGATAGACGGCCCAGAGACTGGCCAGGGCCAAACCGGCGGCGAGCCCGACCCGAACCAGGTCGGGCCAGGTTCCCTGCCACACGGCGAGCGCGACCATCCACGGCAGGCCCAGGACCCAGGCCATGATCTCGCTGCTGGCGGGAAGGGCATGGACCCAATCCCATGCAGCGGTGAGCAGTCCGGGGTCCTGCCAGGCGGACAAGGCGAAGCCGGCCCAGAGAAGGGCCACGACGGCCACCAAGAGCAGGTTGAGAACGTAGAAGCCGCCCGTCCCCGCACCCTGATGAGACTCGTCGGCAACACGCCACCCGCCCACGTCGAGGCGATCCGAATAGCCCACGACAGCCTCCCATCAGCTCGTCTCTCACATTCAACGATAGATGGGCACGCCCGGGTAGAGGCCGAAGACCTTTCCGGCCCCGGGGTCGCGTTGCGCAACATCGGGCGGCGGTTAGCGTGAGTGCGGTGAGCTCGACCTGGGAGGACGACGACGGGAGCACTGACTCCCGACCGTCTGGGGGGGAGCACGACCATCGTCTCCGAGTCTTCGTCTCGTCCACCCTGGGTGAGCTGAAGTCCGAGAGGGAGGCGGCCAAGTCTGCGATCAAGTCGTTGCGTCTCGTCCCGGCAGGGGTGGATCTCGGCGACCGGCCCGATCTGGATGGGCCGGTCATGGAAAGCTCCGACATTTTCGTCAGCATCTACTGGCAGTCCTATGGATGGGTCACCGAGCACACTCCGGTGTCGGACCTGGAGCAGGAGTACCACCGGAGCGCGGGCCTGCCCAGGCGGGTGTACGTCAAGGAGCCGGCCCCCGAGCGCGAGGAGGGGTTGACCCGCCTGCTCGAACGGATCGGCGCCGACGGGGTCGTACCACGATCATTCGAGTCTCCCGGTGAGCTGGCCGAGATGCTGGTGGAGGACCTGGCCGCGCTCACAGCGGAGCAGTTCGCCTCGGCAGGGCCGGAGCCTGGCTCGCTCCCCCTGGGCACCCTGACCTTCATGTTCGGTGACATCGCCGGCTCGACCTCACTGGTGGAGCAACTCGGCATCGAGTACGCCGAGGTCCTCACCGGTTACCACGAGATCCTGTCGAGCTCCGCCCACGGTCACGGCGGCATCGTGATCGACCTCGAAGGTGAGAGGGTGCTCATTGTGTTCCAGGACGCGTTCGAGGCCATCAGCGCCGCGGTGGAGATCCAGCACGGTCTCGCCGGGCGACCCTGGCCCCGTTCGCGGGCAGTCCGGGCCAGGCTGGGACTGCACACCGGCACCGCCCGAATCGGTTCCGGGGGGTATGTGGGACTCGATGTGCATCGCGCGTCACGGGTCGCCTCGTCTGCACACGGTGGGCAGATCGTGGTCTCCGCCGCGGTGAGGGAGCTGGTCGAGGGCCGCCTGGCAGAGACCGGCTGGCAGATCAGGGAGCTCGGGTCCTACGCCCTGAAAGGCCTGTCCCGTGCGGAGCGGTTGTTCCAGGTCGAGGCTGCCGGTCTCCCGGCCGACTTCCCCCCACCCCGGGCCCGCTCCACCACCCGGGTACGGCTCCCCTCGGCGCGAGCCAGTCTCGTGGGTCGGGAGAAGGAGTTGGGTGAGCTGGCGGAGATGCTGGGGCAGGCCCAGGTCCGCCTGGCCACGATCGTCGGGCCCGGTGGGATCGGAAAGACCCGTCTCGCCCTGTCCGTCGCCGAAGAGCTGGCGTCATCATTCCCTGACGGCGTCTTCTTCGTCAACCTCGCCCCCCTCACCGACGCGTCCCAGGTCCTGCTCGCCATCGGTGACGCTGCCGGGATCCCAATCGAAGGGGAGGCGATCGACTCGCTGTCCAGCGAGTTCCAGGACCAGCAGGTCCTCTTGTTCCTGGACAATTTCGAACAAGTGGTCGACGCCGCCTCCGCGGTGAGCGACCTACTCGCCCGCAGCCCTGGGCTGAAGGTGCTCGCAACCAGTCGAGTGCCATTGCGAATCATGAGCGAGCACGAGTACTTGTTGGAGCCGCTCGCTCTGCCTCCGATAGGCTCGGAGCGAGTCGATTCCATATCCGAGTCCGACGCGGTACGTCTCTTCATGGAGCGGGCCAACGGGGTGCTGCCCGGGTTCTCGATCGACGAAGAGAACGCCCTTCCCGTGGCCTCGATCGTTCGCCAGGTCGAAGGTCTTCCTCTCGCCATCGAGCTGGCCGCGGCGCGGCTGCGCATTCTCAGCCCGAAGGCACTCTCCGACCGTCTCGGCCAGTCTCTCGACGCCCTCGGCACCGGAGGAGCCGATGTGCCGGGCCGGCAACGGACCCTCGACGCCGCGATCGATTGGAGCTACCGGCTCCTCACCCCCGAAGAGCAGGCACTGTTCTGCCGTCTCTGCGTGTTCCACGGTGGCTTCTCCGTCGAGTCGGCTCAGGAGGTGGCTGTGGAAACGGGCGACGCCGTCGACCAGCTGATGGTCCTGGTCGAGAACAGCCTGGTGCTCGGGGCTCAAGGCGGGGACGGTCGACTGCGCATGCTTGCTCCTATCCGCGAGTTCGGTCTGCGTCGTCTCCGCGAGTCTGGTGAGTACGAGTCGATCAAGGAGAGGCACGCCGCCTACTACGTACGGCTGGCCGACGCCGCCCTACCCGATCTTCGCGGCGTGAAGCAGGCGGCGATGGCGGAGCAGCTCGCCGCCGACTGGAACAACATCGACGTCGCCGCCGACTGGTTGGCGATGCGGGGTGCGAACGACGCCCTGGTTCGCCTGGCCTACGGGCTCTGGGTGTACCTCTGGATCGGGAACCATCTCGATGACGCCGGCCGATGGCTCGGCGCCGTGCAACCGGACTCCCTGGACCCGATCCTGGCCGGTCGGTACTGGTGGCTCAGAGGCGGGATCCTCTACGAGATGGGCCAGTACGAACAGTCGAAGGACTCGATCGAGCGCGCCCTGGTCATCCTCGCGGACAACGGTGATATCGACTGCCACAACTGGGCCGACTTCGTGTCTGCCCTCCTCATGCCTGCCTTCGGCGAGGATCCCGAAGAGGTTGGCCGGCGGATCGAGCTCGCCCTCGGTCGCTTCCGGGGATTGGGCGACCGCTGGGGCGAGGGTTATGCCCTGGTCGCGCTGGGCATCCTGGCCGGGTCGAGCGGCGACCACGCAGCGGCCGAGCGGTACCAGCTCGCGACGCGCGACCTCGGCTTCGCCCTGGGCAACGGGGCGCTGATCGGGCTGGCCGAGGCGCAGCTCGGCTTCACCCACGTCGCCACCGGGCGCACCTCGGAGGCACGGGACGCCCTGCGCCGCGCCTTCGACCTGTTTCGGGAGATGAACTACCGCGAGGGTCTGTGCTACGCATTGGAGGCTGCGGCCTCGCTCTCGTTCGCCGAGGGCCGCGCCGAGTTGGGGATGATCGCAATTGGCGCGGCCGAAGAGGTCCGGGCCAGGATCGGGCTCCACCCCTGGCCGTTGATCATGTGGCTATTCGACGCTCTTTCCCTGATGGCCGACTCCCTCGACGACCCTTCCCTCCAGGAGGCGCGGCACAACGGCAGCGAGTTGAACCCCTTCGACGCGGCCGCCCTGGTCCTCGACGCGGCGCTGGTCCCTGCCTGAAGCCCCTCTGAGATGATCCGCCCGGCTTTGGCCACCGAACTTCACAGAACGTGGTGACTTTCGGCCCTGGACCCGCTCGGAGTCGCGCGGCATCGTCGCGCTGAAGGAGGTTGCGTATGACGCAGCTGGACACAGGCCCGCCGGCCGTCGAGGGCGCATCGCCCCAGACGCTGATGCGCCGGAGCACCGAAGATCGAATGATCGCCGGTGTCTGCGGCGGGTTGGGCCGCTATTTCAACACGGATCCGTTGTGGTTCAGGCTGGGCTTCGTGGTGGTCACCCTGGCAGGTGGCGCCGGGGTCCTGATCTACCTGATCGCGTGGATCGTCATCCCGGAGGCCGGGAAGGGCGAGGTCCTGGTGGGGCGCCCGGATGTGATTGCCTCGCAGGGGCCGGTGATCGCCGGTGTCGCCCTGGTCGGGCTTGGGCTGATGCTCCTGGTCAACACCCTCGTCCCCTGGTTCGACCGGGTGATGTGGCCGCTGGCGGTTATCGCCGCCGGCGCCGGGATGCTCTACCTAGGGAGTCGTCGTGAGCACAGCTGACACACTCGAAAGACCCGAGATCGAGACCGCCGGACGACCGAGACGCCCGTACGGGGCGGTGGTCGCAGGCGCCCTTCTGGTGGTGATCGGTGGTCTCTGGCTCCTCGACGCCACAGACGTCATCGAGTTGCGTGCCGCGATCTTGCTGCCCGCGGTGCTGGCCGTGATCGGCCTGGCGTTGATCGTCGGCGCATTCGACGGGCCCCATCCGGGGCTGGTCGTGGCCGGGGTGTTCGTGACCCTCGCCGTCCTGGCCACCGCGGTGGCGCCACCGGATGCGTTCCACGGAGGGATCGGTGAGCGGAACGTTCGGATCACCGACCAGACCGACCTCGCCGCAAGATACGACGTCGGGCTGGGCGAGCTGAGACTCGATCTGAGCGACCTGGTCATGACCGAGTCGGCCGAGATCGAAGCCACCGTAGGGGCGGGTGAGCTCACGATCACACTGCCTCCGGATGTGGCCGTCGACATCAGCGCCTCGGCCGGAGCCGGGCAGGTCGATCTCTTCGGTGAGGTCAACGAAGGCCTCTCCGTGACCAATAACTTCACCAGTGACGGATTCGAATCCGCCACTGTGACGCTGACACTCGATCTCGACGTGGCAGCGGGGAACATCGAGGTGGACAGATGAGAATCCACAGGGGCACATTGTTCGCCGGTGTGGTCTACCTGGGAATCGGCGTTGCCTTCATCCTGGAGGCACTCGAGGTTTGGGCCCTTCAAATCGGAGACCTCCGGTTCGTCGGGCCGATCGCCCTGGTAGTCCTCGGAGTGGCCGTGGTCATCGGCTCCATGAGGGGCGCACCGCGGTCCAGCTGATCGGCGGGTGAGGCAGAGGCCTTCTGCGGGGCCTCTGCCCACCCGCGTTCACATGGTGGCCAGGGCAACGTTGGGCAGGGAAGGGCCGTAGCTGGCCCGCAATAGCATCTTCTGCTCGAGGGCCTCGATCACCGCGGCGGCAAAGTCCACCTCGTGCAGCGTCTTGGCGCTGCCCAACCCTCCGGGGCTGAAGACGTTGGCCTCCATCAGCTTGTCGCCGACGATGTCGAGACCGACGAGGAACATCCCGTCCTTGATCAGCTTGGGTCGCGCCAATCGAACCACCTCGAGCATCGCCTCGGTGACCTTGACCTCCACGGCCTTACCCCCGACGTGCATGTTTGACCTGACATCGTCGTCCTCGTTGACCCGGCGAAATGCGGCCACCTTGCCGTCGACCTCGAGCGGTCTCCCGTTCATCACGAAGAGACGAACGTCGCCCTTCTCTGCATCCTTGAGATACTCCTGGACCACAACGAAGCCGTCACGGACGATGGTCTCGATGATCTGATTCAGGTTCTGCCCCTTCTTCCCGTCGATGAGGAACACCCCCTGGCCCCCCGAGCCTTGAAGCGGCTTGAGCACCGCCCGGCCCCCCAAGTCCTTGACGAAGTCCTTGATGTCGGCCCCGGTCCGGGAGATGAGGGTCCGGGGGCGCACCTCCTCGGGGAAGTGCTGGAAGTAGGTCTTGTTGACGGCGTCGGCGAGATGGACCGGATCGTTGACCACGAGCACGCCCGAAGCCGCGGCCAATTGGCCGAAGAGCACACCGGAAGCCTGCGCCCAAGGGCGCTCGGCTGCATCCTCGGCGGGGTCGTTGCGCAGCATCAACACGTCCAGTTCGCTCACCGAGATCAACTCGGGCTCGGTGTCGGCGCTCTGGACGTCTTCGAGGAAGCTCTTCAGTGAGCGGTAGCTCTTGTCCTGGGGGCCGCGCGCCCGGGCTTTGACCTCTCCGGAGTCGGCATGGGAGAGATCACCCACCCCCATGAGCCACACCTCGTGTCCCCTTCTCCTGGCGGCGAGGGCGAGTCGCACGGTGGTGTATTGCGGATGCTCGGTCGCTACGTCGTTGACGACAAGGCCAAGTCTCATGCCGCGATACCTCCTATCTCAATGACACCCGCCCCTTTGCGGATCTCGGCGAGACGATCGAGGGCAGACTCCGACTCCATGAACCGTGGGCGAAGGGGAGGCTCGACCAGCACTCCCCGATCGAGCAGATCGACCACCAACGGCTCGTCGGCCAACGATATCTTGCCAACGAGGAGCGCATCGAGACTCCCGCCTTCACGGAGGTAGGCGAGGAGACGGGTGAGACCTGCCAGGTACAAGGCGTCTTTGGTCATCCCGCCGGAGCGATGGGCTCGCATCGCGGTCGTGAAGGCGAGGTGTCGCGAGCACCCATGCGCCATCAACACGTCGAAGGTCTCCCGGAACCCGGCCCGCTCGCTGAGGGATTGGGCAGCCACGACCCTGAGCGCCAGGACCCGAAGTCTCTGCGGTCTCAGCCCGCAGCACAGGTGCTCGGCGAGAACCCCGAGGGCCTCCTGGGTCTCCTCGTACCCGGCCAAACCGAGGGAGAGCATCCGTACCGGTTGGGCGCTTCCATTGACGTGGGTCAGGACGTGTATCCCGATCTCATGTTGAAGCAACGGCTCGATCCGCGCTTCGGCGACTGTGGTGTCGGACCCGATGAAGAAGTCACCATTCTCCACCATGACCCCGGCGGCGGACTCGCTGACGTGGACCAGAGCCGTGAGCTCGGGGTATTGATCGCGATAATGATCCAGCTCCCGATTGGCCCACGCCGCCACCTCGACGGCGGTGAGATGCTGCCCTGATCGAGGGTTGGGTGGGATCCGGTCCAGGATCTCACGGGCCAACTCGAGCAAGCTTCCCTCGACGTGCCCGTACTTCTCCACGGCGGCGAGGAGGAACTGATCGGTGTTGCGACATTTCAGCAGATCGAGCCGCCGCTCCAGCTCGCGGTGCATGCCACGGATCATGTGGATGAGAACCGGGTCCGTAGCCTCCTCGGGGTTGATTCCGGCCAGATCGGCGGCGACGGCATCGAGGTCAGGGAGCTCTCGGTAGGCGAACTCAGGCTCCTCGACGTCACCGGCGAGGAAAGCTCGTCTCATGTCGGGGACGTTGGTCGGGGTCAGCAGCTGGAGCATGGGGAGGACCCCGCAGATCTCGGTGAGACGACGGTCGATGGCGAGGTCGACCTCATCGACACTCATGCTCGGGCCCAGGCTCGTCGTACCGGGCCGACCGATCCGGTCAATGCGTCCCCGAGTTGACGCAACCGGTCATGATCGACTTCTCCGCTCCACTCATCCATGAAGACCTTCTTGATCTCGATGGCCAGAGCGCAGCTCGTCTCGCCGTAGTCGTCGTGGACCCAGCGCGCCACCTGCCGGCCCTGAAAACGGATGTTCTCCCTCACGTCGAGCTCTACCCCGTCGAGCGTGTTCTCTCGCATCGACTCCACGAACACGTCCGCGACGCCCTTCCATCGCTCCGGGAGGGATCCGGTGCCGAGATTCACCGTTGGGGCCGTCGCTGGCGGGTCGGGTTCGGCTTCCGGCCCACCCCGGCGATGGTTGTAGGAGTGGATGTCGTAGAGCACGAAGCCTCCGTGACCGACAACCAGCGTGTCGAGGACGGATGCGAGATCGCGGTAGAAGCCGTCGTAGAGGAGGAGCGATTCGGCCACCTCGTCATCAGTGAGAGGCCGGTCCCAGATGTCGAGGCCCCAAGCGTCCTCGGGGCCCCGGTACACGGCCTCCCGCCTCTCCCGGTTGAGGTCGACTTCGAAGCGCGACCGGTGCACCACCACGTTGGCCCCGAACCGGGCGGCGACCTCCCCGGTGTGAGGATCTTCCTCACGCCGCCGGGTCGATTCATCGAGACCGATCAGATCAGCCAATTCCGGGCGCAGATCATGTCCGTTGTGGACCGCGGTGGCGATCACCAGGTCGTCTTCAGACAGGCGGAATGAAGCGAAAGTCATGGATCCATTGCCCTTACCCGTCGCCAAACGGTGCCCAAACCGCTCACGAAGGCTTCGAGTCTCGATTCAGCCCTGGACAGCCCAGTGGTGCCGCCGATCAGCCGGGAGGAAACCCGGGTGACTTCGTCACGGCTGCAGCGCGACCAGCCCCGAGTAGGCCCCGACGAAGAGGCTGGCGTCGGCGGTGCCCCCGCTGTTCGAGTTCTTGACGTGGAACATCCCGTCAGACGGTCGGTAGACCGCAGCTGTGTCATCGCCATCGCCGTCCCAGTCACCTGATACGAGGACGTCGCCCGGGTCGCCGAACCTGAACTGGCCGTCGGCCAGCCCGGCAGCGTGAGAGTTCCGGAAGTAGATCAGGCCCGTTGAAGCTCGGTGCAACCCGATGGTGTCGATTCCATCGCCGTCGAAGTCGCCTGCGAACGGGGTGTCACCTTGCACGCCGAATACGAAGGAATGGTCCGCGGCCCCCAGGCCGCGGTCGCCGCCACCGAGGCTGTTGATGATGTATGAGCGGGCCTCCGCGGGGCGGTAGATCGAGACGGTGTCACAGCCGTCGCCATCGAAGTCGCCTGCGATTGGGATGTCGCCCGGATTCCCGAAGTAGTACGTGATGTCGGCGAGGCCTCCGTCGGTCGAATTGGTCAGGTACACGTAACCGTCGGAGCGCCGGTAGAGACCAAGTGTCTCGACACCGTCACAGTCCCAGTCACCACCGAAGGCCACATCGCCTGGGTTGCCGTAGAAGAAGGACGAGACATCGCGGGTGGAGGCAAGGTGGTCCCAGAGCTCGAACCGCCCCCCGGCATCCTGAAACGCGACCGTGTCGCAGGAGGCACCCTGAGGGCAGGGAATGGAACCGGTGATCTCGGGCGGATCTGAGATGGTCGAGCCCAGGAGAGGGTCAGCCTTCATGAAGACGACGGTCACGTACAGGTACCCGTTCCTGCTCCCGGTCCCGATCCCGATGTAGTTGTAATCGCCGAGGATGTTGTCCTTGTGACCGGAAGACTCCATGAACGCGTTGTGGAGTGAGGTCGGACTCTGCCCACGGCCTACGTTCTCGCCGATCCTCTCCCAGACCTCGCCCCCCACCGCCATCAGCTCGTCCGAGCTGGAGTGATAGAGATAGCCCGCATCCATCATGCCCAGGGTGTGGCTGCGGGCATGGGACCGAAGACCGCTCTCGATCTGCAGGGCTTCGAGGCCGTGAGCAGAGCGAGTGGCGTTGATCTTGGCGAGAAACTCGTCTTCGGTGCCGGAATCGGCGCCGGCCGATGTGGCGAGCATCAGCGCCGATGCCACCGCCATAGATACGAGCCAATGACGTTTCCCCTGCACATGGTTGGTATCGGCTGTGACACCGCATCCCTTGAGAATGCACCGGGCAGACCGCGACCAGTGGATCGTGCAGGAGCACTACCGTTGACTCCGTGGACCGACCCGACTGGTTCCTCGAGGACCAATACCCCTTCGAGAGTCACTGGCACGACATCGACGGCGCCCAGGTGCACTATTTGGACGAGGGGGACGGGCCCACCCTGCTCATGTTGCACGGCAACCCAACCTGGTCGTTCCTCTACCGGCGGATGGTGCCCTTCCTCTCCGATCGCTTCCGCTGCCTCGCCCTCGACTACCCCGGGTTCGGACTGTCCAAGGCGCCCGCCGGCTACGGCTACACCCCGGCCGAGCACGCCGGCGTGGTGGGGAAGTTCATCGACTCCCTCGACCTCCAGGATTTCACTCCCGTGATGCAGGACTGGGGCGGCCCGATCGGGCTCGCCGCCGCCCTCGAGCGCAGGGACCGGGTGAGGGCGATGATCCTGGGCAACACCTGGGCTTGGCCCCGGACCGACGCCGCCACCCAGCGTTTCTCCGCCGCCCTCGGCGAGGGTCGGACCGGTGAGTTCCTCGTCGACCGCGCCAACGTCTTCGTCAACGTGTTCGTGCGCCGGGCGATGCGTCGCCGCGCCCCGAGCGGCAGAGAGATGGCGATGTGGCGCGGCCCGTTCCCAGACCAGGAGTCCAGACTCCCGGTGCGGGTCTTCCCCAGGGAGTTGACCGGGTCTGCGGAGTTCCTCGGCTCCATCGAAAGCCGGCTGAGCGAGATCGCCGACAAACCCACCCTGTTGTTCTGGGCCGACCAGGACCCGGCATTCAGGGGCACCGAGAAGAGGCGTTGGGAGTCGATCCTCTCCAACCGCACCGGCTATGACCTCCGTCACGCCGGTCACTACTGGCAGGACGACGCCGGCCCCGAGGCCGCCCTCATGATCCGCTACTGGTGGGACCAGGTCGGGTTGTAACGCGTTCCTAATGCAGGGCGTCACGTATTCGTGACGGACTGCATAAAGAACGAGCGGGAACGAGTGACGGTTGGGAGGAGAACCGCCCGCTCTAAACTGCCCCACCCCTAGACCTTCCGGATGATCGTCCCGGTAGTCCTGGGGGGCGCCGCCATTCGATTGATCTGGTACGTGCTCTGATGAGTCGCCGGTCGTACGACCCCCACCAAGACAACTCCTGTCCACCGCTAGCGTCAGGAGTGAACTCCAGAAAGGAGCGAGATGTCAGATCTACACGAGACGCGCATCGACATCCCCGAAGATGCTCGCGGCAAGCTGATCGACCTGCTGAACCGCCAGTTGGCCGACACGACCGACCTGTTCACCCAGTGCAAGTACGCCCATTGGAACGTGAAGGGCTCCGATTTCATCCAGCTCCACGAGCTCTTCGACGACATCGCAGGACACATCCTCGGATTCGCCGACCTGATCGCGGAGCGGGCCACGACCCTGGGTGGAACCGCCAACGGGACGCTGCGACAGGCGGCCGGGGCGTCGACACTCGCCGAGTACCCGACCGCGGCAGTCGACGGCATGGAGACGGTCCACGCTCTGGCCGACCGGGTGGCCGAGTACGCCGCCAGCACCCGGCGCGCCATGGAGGAGTCCGAAGACCTGGGTGACAGCAGCACCAACGACCTGTTCACCGAGATCTCCCGACAGATCGACAAGGACCTCTGGTTTCTCGAGGCGCATCTCCAGGCCAAGGCCTGACAAAGCCCCGGAAGGGTATCCAGACGATTCGCGAAATCTCGGCACCGGCGGAGCTGGCCCGCCGATGCGACTCGACCTAGGGTTTCGGGCGACTTCTCCGAGCGCCGATCGAGGCGTTCACTTCCCCTCAGAGCGTTGATTTTCGCGCTTTGAGCCTCCTCGCCGCCCGAGAAGACGAAACACTTGACCCATGACAACGATGTAATTACAGTATTGAAGTCCATACTAGATGTCGTGGCCACTTCCCCCTCGACCACAACATCTAGTGGTTTAGGTCGGAAGTTGTCAGTTGGCAAATGGACACCGTCCCGCTCTGTGGCCGGGGCGCTCCCAGTGCAAGGAGGCACGTTTCATGAGCAAAGGCCTGCGGATCACCCGTAGCTTCACCGAGGCCGGCAAGGACGCCTACGACAAGATCGAGTGGTCGCGTCGTGACTCCCGGATCACCAATCCCGACGGCTCGATCGTCTTCGAGATGACGGACGCCGAGATCCCCGCCGGCTGGAGCCAGGTGGCCGCAGACATCATGGTGTCCAAGTACTTCCGCAAGGCCGGTGTCCCCCAGTTCGACGACGAGGGGAATCAGATCTTCGACGACTCGGGCCAGCCCGTGCTCGGCCCGGAGCGCTCCGCCCGACAGGTGTTCGACCGTCTCGCCGGCACCTGGCGCCACTGGGGTGAGAAGGAGGGCTACTTCGCCTCCGCAGAGGACGCCGTCGCCTTCGAGGACGAGCTCAAGTACATGCTGGCCAACCAGATGGCGGCGCCCAACTCCCCGCAGTGGTTCAACACCGGTCTCAACTGGGCCTACGGGCTGACCGGTCCCGCCCAGGGCTTCTGGTTCGTCGACGGGGCCGACGGAGAGCTGAAGGCTTCTCCCGACTCCTACAGCCGCCCCGCACCTCATGCCTGTTTCATACTCAGCGTGAGAGACGACCTGGTGAACCCGGGCGGGATCATGGACCTCTGGGTCCGCGAGGCCCGGATCTTCAAGTTCGGCTCCGGCGCCGGGTCCAATTTCAGCCAGATCAGGGGCGAGAACGAGCGTCTCTCCGGTGGGGGCAAGTCCTCGGGCGTGATGTCCTTCCTCAAGATCGGCGACCGTGCCGCGGGCGCGATCAAGAGTGGGGGCACCACGAGACGCGCCGCCAAGATGGTCATCCTCGACGTCGAGCACCCGGACATCGAGAAGTTCATCGACTGGAAGAAGGTGGAGGAGGACAAGGCCCGGGTGTTGATCAACCATGGCGGCCTCCCCGCCGACTTCAACGGTGACGCCTACGCCACCGTCTCCGGACAGAACTCGAACAACTCGGTCCGGGTCAACAACGACTTCATCCAGGCCGTCATGGACGACGGCGACTGGGAACTGAGGAACCGCACCGACGGTTCGGTCCGCAAGACGGTCAAGGCCCGCGACCTGTGGAACCAGATCGCCGAGGCGGCCTGGGCCTGCGCCGATCCCGGTCTCCAGTTCGACACCACCGTCAACGAGTGGCACACCAGTCCCGCAGGCGGCCGGATCCGTGGATCCAACCCCTGCTCGGAGTACATGTTTCTCGACGACACCGCGTGCAACCTGGCCTCGATCAACCTGGTCAGGTTCCACGACGACGAGACGGGTGTCTTCGACATCGAGGGCTACCAGCACACCATCCGACTGTGGACAATCGTGCTCGAGATCTCGGTGGCGATGGCTCACTTCCCCTCGCCGGAGATCGCCCAGGGGTCCTACGACTACCGGACCCTCGGTCTTGGCTATGCCAACCTCGGCTCGCTGTTGATGCGGCAGGGCATCGCCTACGACTCGGACCAGGGCCGTTCCATCGCCGGGGCACTAACCGCCATTCTCACCGGCTACTCGTACGCCACCTCGTCGGAGATAGCCTCGGTGATCGGTCCCTTCCCCCGGTTCAACGAGAACCGCGACTCGATGCTGCGGGTAATCCGCAATCACCGCCGTGCGGCCTACGGGGACACCGACTACGAGGGGGTCAGCCACAAGGTGATGGCCATCGACCCCGTCCTCTGCCCCGAGGATCTGCTCGCCGCCGCCCGCATCTCGTGGGACCTGGCCCTGGCACAGGGCGAGAAGCACGGGTATCGCAACGCACAAGCCAGTGTCATTGCGCCTACGGGGACCATCGGGCTACTTCTTGACTGTGACACCACAGGAGTCGAGCCCGACTTCGCCCTGGTCAAGTTCAAGAAGCTGGCCGGAGGGGGTTACTTCAAGATCGCCAACCAGTCGGTGACACCGGCGCTGTGGCACCTGGGCTACGACGAGGGGCAGATCAAGGAAGTGGTCGAGTACATCGTCGGCACCAGCACACTCGACGGTGCACCTCACATCAACCGAGAGACCCTGGCCGCCAAGGGCTTCACCGACGATGATCTGGACAAGGTGGAGAAGGCGTTGCCCGCGATCTTCGAGCTGCGGCATGCTTTCAACGTGTTCACCTTCGGTGAGGAGACCCTGCAGCGGCTCGGCTTCGGCATCGACGAGTACACCGGCTGGGAGTTCAACCTGCTCAAGGCACTCGGGTTCAGCTCGAAGGAGATCGCCGAGGCCAACGACCGCATCTGCGGCCGGCAGACCATCGAAGGTGCCCCACACATAAGAGGCGAGCACCTCTCCGTGTTCGACACCGCCAACAAGAACGGGAAGTTCGGGGAGAGGTTCATCCACCACTACGGGCACATCAAGATGATGGCCGCGGCCCAGCCCTTCATCTCCGGCGCGATCAGCAAGACGATCAACATGCCCCACGAGATAACGGTCGAGGACATCGAGGAGTCCTACCGGATGTCGTGGGAGTGGGGTCTCAAGGCAATGGCCCTATACCGGGACGGATCCAAGGCCGCCCAGCCGCTCAACTCGACCTCGGACGAGGGTGAGGAGAGCGAAGACGAGGCGCCTGCGATCACCGCGGCGGTGGAGGCGGAGAAGGCGATCCACTGGGGCAACCTGCCGGCTGGGATCTCCCCGACCCAGGCCTATCGCCAGGGGATGAAGCCGCCCCGGTTCCTCCTTCCCGCCCGTCGTGCCGGGTACAACCAGGAAGCGAGGATCGGCGGGCACAAGGTGTTCCTGCGCACCGGAGAATACGACGACGGGACCCTGGGCGAGATCTTCATCGACCTGGCCAAGGAGGGGGCGACCCTGAAGGGGATCCTCTCCTGTTTCGCCATCGCCGTGTCCAAGGGGCTCCAGTACGGGGTGCCGTTGGAGGAGTTCGTCGACACCTTCACCTTCCAGACCTTCGAGCCAAGAGGCATGGTGGAGGGCCATCCCAACATCAAGATGGCCAACTCGATCGTGGACTACGTGTTCCGGGCCCTGGGGGTGGAGTACCTCGAGCGTGATGAGCTGGCCCAGGTGCCGCCCAACCGTGACATGGAGCTGCCCGAGCCGCCCAACGGGCTCGCCATCGAGGCCGGAGTCCAGCTCGACCTCACCGATGCCGTCGCCGAGACCGACGTGGACGCGTTGAGGCACGCAGCTGCCTTTGTGGATGCACCGGAATCGTCCCCAAACGGCAAGGTTGCGGTCCAGGTCACCGAGAAGGTCCAGGTCGAGGAGAAGGTGACCGTGGTCGCCGGCAGCGCTTCCCTGGTCGACTCGGCCCTGAAGGAGAACATGGGCGATGCCCCGGTCTGCTCCAACTGCGGCCACATGACGATCAGGAACGGGTCGTGCTACGTATGCCTGACGTGTGGGGACACCACCGGGTGTAGCTGAGAGTTGGTCTGGGCCATACGGCCGGAGCCAATCGGTCGTCGAGTGCAGCACCCACGTCACATGCGCGGGTCGGGCGTGGCCGTTTCGTACTGCGGGCGCCCGGTAGGCCGGTAGACCTGGATCGTCACCCCCTTTGGGGTGGCCCGCGATTCCACCAGGTCGAACGCCGCGTCCGGGCCGGTGTCGGGAAACAGCCGTGTACCCTGGCCGATGACCACGGGGCAGACGACCAGGGTGATCTCGTCGACGAGCTGGTTGTCGAGTAGCCAGCGGATCAGACCACCGCTGCCGTGGACCTGCAGCTCCCCTCCCCGATTGGCCTTCATCTCGCCGATGGCGGCCGCGACGTCACCAGAAAGGACGGTCGTGTTCGCCCAGCGCGGTTCGGTGAGTGTGGTCGATGCGACGTACTTGGGCTGTGTGTTCAAGGCCGCTGCAATGGGGTTGCTGCTCGGGTCTGGCATTGTTCCCCAGTAGCCGGCGAAGATCTCATAGGTCCGTCGGCCGAACAGGAACGCGTCGGCGCGCTGGTAGACCTGATTCACAAACGTCGCGGCCTCGTTGTCCCAGAACGGCATCGCCCATCCGCCGCGCTCGAATCCGCCGCTGCGGTCCTCGTCCGGCCCGCCGAGTCCCTGCATCACGCCGTCGATGGTCACCCACGTGGTGGTGGTGAGCTTCATGATCGTGTTCCCTTCTCGTTGGTAGGTCGTCCTTCGTCTTGACCGCACCACCACACCTAACTCATCGGTTGTAGTTGATGAGAGTGGCTTTGACACAGCACGAGAATCGGGCTCCCACCATTGGCCCTTCAGAACCGCTCGGTAAAGATCTGGCCACGAGAGGCCGACAGGTGCTCATGAGGAAGCCTCGCCCCCGCAAGATCACCCGCTTCCTCCGCCGCCACCCCAAAGCCCGCTGGGGGATCCCAGTCGCCGCTCTGCTGGTCATCGCCCTCCTCCCCGTGCCCTGGCTGAAGGCCAGCACACCAAACCCCCCGGGCATGGCCTGGAGGCTCGACGGTCGGTTCCAGTTCGATGGGGAGACGATCGACCCACAAGGCACCTGGTACGCCCTCTCTGCAGGTCGGCCGCCACTGGTGGGCGAGGTTGTGATCAGCTGGATCAACCCCGACATCCCCCCGCCGCGAGATCTGACCCGTGGGTCGGGGTTCAACTCGCCGGCGATGGCGGAGCCGGCGGCGATCGCCATCGGCCTGGCTCGTGCTGGGCGGAGGATCGCAATGACCACCGTGGTCGAGGTCAGAGGCCCCACCGTCACAGGTCTCCCCGACAGGGTTCAGGTGGCCCGTGTCAACGGACAGGCGATCACCACCGGAGACGAATGGACGAATGCGATCTCCAACCTGGGACAGCAGAACGAGTTCATCACGCGGAGCGGTGCGGTCCACAACTTCACCGGGGCCGAGCTGCCATACCGGGAGGTGGCGACCATGGGCCTCCCGATCGAAGCGTCCGTGTCGCTCACCGGATGGCTTCGTTTCATCCCCGAGAGTTGGTACCGCAACCTCACCCTGGGAAGGTCGCACGGACTCATCCTCGCTCTGGCCGCCTACACGCACGCATCGGGAGAGGACCTGGCCAAAGGCCGGGTGATCGCCGGCACGGGGGCGATCCGAATCGACGGCACCATCTCCGCCGTGGGCGGCCTCGCCGCCAAGGCGCGAGCTGCGCATCGCGCCGGCGCCGACGTGTTCGTGTACCCGGCATCACAGCGATGCCAGGGCGACGCTATCGCCGAGAGCCTCCGAGACCACGCCATGACGATGCAGCCCGTGAAGACCCTCGACGAGGCGATCGGAGTCCTGC
>Ga0214468_1000110_pt1 | contig 23982 bp, 25 predicted proteins | sample RVTome_9_FD_187334 | JGI IMG/M metagenome (GOLD analysis project Ga0214468, IMG submission 187334) | Soil microbial communities from uranium-contaminated site in the Upper Colorado River Basin, Wyoming, United States - RVT155D38 HiSeq ...
TGACCGGAATCGAGTTTCTCGTTGAGCAGACGTGAGTCGAGCGTCCGCCTAGTTCTCGTGCCCCCGGGGAAGGGCGTGCCCCGTCCAACCACGAGCTTCCACAGACCCGGACCGGTCGCAACACTCGCAGCGATCATCAGTTCGTTTGGTTGCTGTGGTTCAAACGCACGGGCGACCACGGAAACGAGCGCACTAAGAGCGAGGAGGACGATCCCCAGCCGGAAAGCGTTTCGCCGTCTACTCGGTCCGATCATGACTTCGCTCGAGTCCTCGAGCATCTCCGCTGATTCGATGGCCGAAAAAGCTGCGGATTCGAACCCGTCCCGTCACGACACCTGCGACAGCTCAAAGACCCCATATTCCCCTTGTTGGTAGTGACCGGGCAAGTAGCAGAAGACGACGTAGGAACCGAGTCCCGGGTTGCCCTCACCGAGCGCCCTCGGGGCATCTTCCACGGTTTGCCCTGGGTCGACGAGTTCAAACAGATCACCTGTTCCATCGTCGGGCGGCCACTCGGAGAATTCGCCTTCCGAGGGCCAGACAATATGGACGTTGGCGAGATTGACGCGTCCATCCACTATAGGAAGCCCGTCAGGAGGGAGACTGGTCAAGATCACGACAGGCTGATGAGCTTGCGATCCCGTATTCACAAATCTGAAAGCAAGTTCCACATCCCCCAATACGGTGGGCGACACCGTCCATGAGCCGTTGTCCATTTCCACGTCGACATGGGCACGACCAAGGCTGGCACAGGAGCCGAGCATCAGGGCAACAACAACGACCCACACCACCAGGACCGGGATTCGCCGCCATTCGGACTTTCCGCTTCTAGCAGCTCGAACGGCGCCCCAGGTGGGACTCGTGGCGGAACCCCTCCGCCTCGAAGCCGGTTTCGTCACTGTGGCTTGTCCGTTTCTGATCGAAATCGTCATGGTCATGTGCCTGTAAGACCCAATAGGGAGGCGACGAGAATGATCGCGGTCGTCGTCAGCCCAGTTCCCATCAGCCAGACCGCCGATTGAGTCAGACGTCTCGCCTGTGATGTCTGGATCCTCCGATAACGGAAAGCCAGCCGAGTGGATGCTATTACCGTCCAAAGCACGACGACATAAGGGAGGAAGGCGGCGATCGGCGGCAACCAAGGAGAGGCAAGGGCTATAGCTGCTGGTATCACACCCCAGGCGAGGTTGCGTCGGACGGCTGTGTTGAGGTCGGAATGGCGACCGTCACCCCCCAACCCGTCCGCCGTCCACGAAGCGATCAAAGCCGTTATCACCGTCAGAGCGAGCGTCGCGGTTGGAAATATCACGAATTCGGCCACCATCAAGGCCATCGCAAAGCCGATGAAAGCGACTGGAGCTGTGATCACAAAGACGATGAGACCGACCAACAGAGGGCGAATCATTCTCCTGTACTCCGACGAAGCGCACTACGGATGCCGCGGCCCAGTCCGTTCGACGCCAAGCCCAGGCAGAAACTGGCCAGAGCAGCCGGTCCGGCCATGAAGCTTCCCGCCGGCCTGAGACCACCCATCATCTGTTCGAACGACGGGTCGAACGGTCCCATGCTGGTCAGCAGGATGGCGATGGTCCCGGTGACCTCGCCGACGATGGGACAACCGATCACGCGTCTCGCGTCTGGAACAGACATGCTGGCCCTGGTTAGAAGACCGGTCGCCGCCGATATCACTCCCACCGCCGCCAGAAGGGGAACAAGAGCCGAATTGTCTAGCAGGTCGGCGTAAAGGATGGCTCCTGCACTACCCACGGCCCCACCCCCCGGCAATCAATGCCTGTCCCCACTGGCGAATCATCTCCGCTCCCTTGCCAACTCCGCTTCCGCTCGCCTTTCTAGGAGCCCGACCGTTCGACTACGACATACGCTCCGGCTTCGAACTCGCCGGGCCGGTGGTCGAATACCACGAGTGTTTGTTCGCTCCAGACCGCTGCTTCCACTGACTCACCTGGCGGCAACTCCAGTGGCTCGCCGAAGGCCTCCCAGTTCTCTCCCGCATAGTGGACATAGAACTCGGCGTAATCGGAAGCCGGGTCGAACTCGCCGCTTCTGGAGATGTCGACCACGCCATCGACTACGGGAAGGTTGAGTGGATCTCCCGCGAAGATCTCCAGAACGACCGGTCTAATTGGCTCGGAGACGATGCTGGTGATCGTCATCCGCACTAGACCGTCGCCGACTGGTAGAGGATTCGGGTTGGCCGACCACTCGTCATCGGCCTCGATGTCGACCGATATCGCCTCAGGGGGCGGGGTCGGGCAGTCCAGGTTTGTCTCATACCCAGCCTCGGAACCCAAATCCTCCAGGGATCGACACGATTCGACCGCGCCGAGAAGAAGCTGCTCGAGCTCGGGTGAAACTTCGGCGAGCGGGTCGAAGAAGGCATTGAGGAACTCAATGAGCTCGTCGAGGTCACTGCGACTGGTGACCTGGTCGTTCAGGTAGGTGAAATAGGCACGATACGAATTCGCATAATCTTGGTGTGCTGATTCGAACCCGTGTGGCGGTACTACCCCTTCCAGCACGTCGGCATGGGCAAGGTGTACGTCGAACGTGCCGGACCAATAACCTCGCTGGTACTCGAACTGTTCCTCCTCTGTCGGTTCGGGTGGCGGCTCGAACTCTTCGCCTTCCTCGACGAATTCGACGCCGCAGAAGCCAGGTGAGAACTGTTCGTTGTAGGAGCACTCGAAGTCAGAGAGCTGTATGCCAAGGTCGGCGGCGAGGTTGGACATCTCCACCAGATAGGCCTCGATCTCCCCTCCATCGTCGGGCGGTTCGGTGGTTGTCGTCGGTTCGGTGGTCGTCGTTGTCTGGACGACAGTTGTCTCCACCGACGCGGGAGACGGCTGCTGTGGCTCTCCCGAGGCACAAGCGACGGCTAACACACACAGCGCCACCAGCGACGACCCCAGCACTCTTCCCCTCATCTGCGTCTTCACTTCCCTCGTATTGGATAACACACGCATAAAGAGGCGATTCCGTCTACAGGAATACGAGAGCATTCACGGCCGGAAATCTCAGGATGGGTCTCCGAAGGTGTAAACGATCCTCTGTCCCCTTACGTTCATACTCGAACTGACATTCGGATCTGATTCAGGGAACAGACTGATGTTCTCGTAGTCCGTCACGGCATAACCGAGGTCAGGCAGCGTAAAGACGCAAGCTGCCGAATCGCCACGAGACAACAGGAACGATGACGTTGGTATCCCCTCGGTTACCTCCTCACCAGCGGGAAGGGTGATCGCTGGAGCATCCTGAAAGGTGTCGTAAGCGGACTCATCGAATACGTGGACCGCCGAACCCTCCCCGATCCCGGCAAGCGGCCCCGAGCCCTCGCATGCTCCGGTGGCTTCATCGACGTTGTAGGCGCTGTCCAGGACCATAAACACCTCGACCGGGAGCGACTGAAGCTCTCCACCAGTCGACGGCACCGTGGTAGGTGGCACCGTGATCACCGGCGGCTCCTCCACTCTGGCCAACAAGAACACACCGACCACAACTGCCAAGACGATGGCTGCAGTTGCCATGGCCATGCTGGCGATCCGCCGACGCTGATGTGTGCGCAGCATGAGCTCGAGCCGTTCCGAAGGGTCGACTTGGACTCGAACCCTCTCTGAAAGGGTGACACCGCGACGCCGGATCTCTTCGGGTCTCATCGCAGGTCTCCCGAATCCACTTTCCGCACCAGCGTCTCCCTACCCCTCTGCAGATGAGTCCTCACCGACGACTCGGAAATGTCCAGTACATCGGCGATCTCCCCTGCATCCATGCCATCCACATAGTGGAGGACTATCACCTCACGTTGACGACGAGGAAGCGACTTCACCTGATCCCAGAACTCGGCCTCCTCGACAGGATGAGCGTCGACCACTTCGACGCTCCCCAACACGGAACGCTGCAACGCCTTGACCTCGCTCACCCGACGTCGCAGCAGCGAGTTGGCCAGGTTTATCGTCACCCGCCGCAGCCAAGCACCCGGCTTGTCATACCGAGACACCGAATCCCAAGATCTGAACGCACGAAGACAAGCTTCCTGCGCCAGCTCCTCCGCCGCCCACCGGCTCCCCGAGATCGCATAAGCAACCGCCACCATCTTGGGAAACTCGCGGCGGAAGAAGGAGTCGAAAGGCTCCGCCGTCCTGACGACCTGAAGCTCCAAGTCGTCCTCAACCGGATCGTCTGCCATCAGCTAATCCATCTCACGGACGTGTATACACACGCATAGGCACGCGAGGACGTCTACCGGCCGGTCGATGATCTTGCAGTTGGCGCACCGTTGCCGGTAAGAGAGGAAGCAGACAGAGGATCATGTGGACCCCTTACGGGATTCACCTCAAGAACCCCTCCCTCGCGGAGGGATGATACCGCGGTGAATCTCCTCGTATTCCTGTAGACGAAATCGTCTCTATGAGCGTGTGTGAAGGAGGAGAAGGGCCTGGAGACGCAGGATGAGAAGGACATCAGAAGCGGCCACGGCGCTGAAATGAAGGGACGAACTATTCGCTTGGCGATCGGTGTGACCTTGCTCGTCATCAGCGGATTGTTCTGGCTCCTCCTCATCCTGGGGATGTCGGACGCCGACCGGTCTCCCGGCGTTGACCTTCTCGGTGGCCTGATCATCTCCGCGATCCCGATAGGAATTGGTGTCTGGTTGGTTCGAGCCAGCTCTGTGGGTAAGGGTGCATCATCTGCTGATAGCCTTGCGGACCCGGTCTTTGCATCGCCGTCATCGGTCGAGCTGTCTCGAGCCGACACCCAGCTAGTCGCCATCCCGGCTGGGAAGGCCAGAAAGCCGTGGGTGGGGCGGCCACGCCTACTCGACCTCGCATGGTACGAGTGGGTTCTGGTGTTGCTTCCAAACGTGTTGGTCATTCCGGGTTTTGCCGGCGGATGGCTTGGTGGCGCTGCATTTGGAGCAGGTTTCGTCCTCAATCTGCGGATAATGCGCTCGGATGAACCTTCGTCAAAGCGGGCAGCAGAGGCTGTCGGTGTCACCATCGGCCTTATCGCCATCTACCTCGCCGTGGCCTCCCTGAGTACTTTCCTCCCACGGTGACAACAACCACGCCCCTGTCCGATCGAATGCAGATTGCCCCGCCGAACATGAAGGCGAATAGGTGAGGAGCCTGAAGTTCGCTCGAATCGGCATCGCGCATTTAGCTTCAGGTCGTGGACCGTGTCATAGGGTTAAATGCCCACTGACGAGCTTGCGACTTGGCATACGACTCCTAGCTGAGCCTGAGCGGATGGCCGAAATGTGATCGAATGGACGGGACACAAACAGGCCGAACCGACAAGGAATACCAGTCATCGAGGAGACCCCTTCGTCGCGTTCCGATCGGTCCGATGATCGTCATCGCCGGGCTCTTCCTCCCCACGGTTAGCCTGACAAGTTGTAGCGGTGTCGAATCGTCCGCATCGGGGATCGCGCTCATCACGGCGCCGGCGGACGAGGCATTCCCCGAAGAAAGTGTGTCATCTGACGGACCATCGCGAGTCTCTCAGGTGGTGGCAGGACTCATTCTGATCATCGCGCTTGTGGCGGCAGCCATTCAGGTTCTGATGCGACGAAAGGTCCTCTCGTCTGCTCTGGTCGTGGTTCTTTCCGTTTTGGGTATCGCCGCCCTCCCCGTGCTCGATTGGTCCGTGGAGCTCGCCGCCAACACCAAGGGCTCCTTTGAGCCAGCCATTGGGATGGTCACGATCACCGCCGGATTCGGGTTCGCCGCGGCCTCGTCGTGGTACTGGCTCCTGTCGGACCACGACCGACCGCATCCTGGTGGCCACAGCCTCGCAGTAGTCGTCGGGCTGATCATCACAGCTGGGTTGGCGATCGTGGACGGATGGCCCATCGGTCCGATTCCGTTTCTCGGCGGGGTCATCGCAGCCCTCGTCCTCGAGGCAGCATGGTTGATGATCTGGACAATCTTGCTGCTCGCTGACCGCCTCCGACCCACAACCTTCACCAACGGCTGACGTCGGGGCAATTCGCTCACATCTTGGCTAGGCGGGAATCCCCACCGGTCACGGCCGAACGTATCTCCAAGCCGTCGCTCATAGACAGGCTGAGTGGTCTCTTCCGCGTTTTCGATTACGCGCTTGCGATTTCTTGTGAAGCTGACGGGATTTGAACCCGTACCTGGGACCTCAGCGCTCCTCGGGCGGTCTGTGGGGCGGCTGTGGAGCGAGCGACGTGAGACAGCGTGATTCGTTGTGAAACTCGACTGAGCCCTCAGCCTGCGATCGTCAAAGTACCGGTCATCCCCTCACCGTCGAAGGTGTGCAGTGAGCAGAAGTAGGTATAAGAACCTGGCGGTAGCGCGCTGACGTCGACCAGAGCCTCGCTACCGGGTCCGAAGTACGTGTATAGGTCGTACTCGTCCAAGGTGAAATCGTGAGCGAAGGCGTCAGAGTTGGTGAAGAGGAGCTGTTCGCCGGTGGCCACGGTGACGTCCTGAGGCTCGAATGTGAAATCCGACATGTCAGCCACGACCGCTCCGGAAGCCTCGGCGGCATCGACGGTCGCTCGCGTGAGGAGGAATCCACCTATGGACACGAACGCCCCTACTGCAAGCAACACCGACGCCCCGCGCCGAAGACGCGCGCCCCCTGGTTCTGAGCCCCGTCGACGCCGGATAAGGGCGGCAACACCCCCGATCAAGGCAAACAGAAAGCCAATCACCAGCAGGAGACCAGCGATGAATTCGATCGGACTGAAGGGTTGGAAGATGCCGAATGCGATGTAGAACACCGTCAACGCAGCGGCAATTGCGACCAGGAGCCCGAGGATGGTGGCCCATGTGGTGTCGAATCTCCAGACGATGTAGGTGACGCCGGCCAGGACAATTGAGAGAACGGCCGGTGTCGCGGCGTCGGCCGGGTCGAGTAGGAGAAGCGTGACGGCGAGCATGATCAATGCGGTGGCCGTCATCAGTACCAACCCAAACACCTGATTGCTCACCGATCTGACCATTCGACTAGTCACCAACCCGCCCCCTTCGTCGAGGTTTGACCATTGACAGTACGAATCATATAGTGAATATACGATTCGTCAAGTGAGCCCATGGAATCGCGCAGATACACCTCGGAATTGAGAGATGCCCAGGCGGCAGCCACCAGAGACCGGATACTCGATGCGGTTGTGGAGGTACTCGCCGAAGGTGTGGACACGCTCTCCATTCCGGCGGTTGCTGGCAGGGCGGGTGTGTCGATCGGGACCGTCTACCGGCATTTCGGTGACAAGGCGGGACTGCTCAAAGCACTCGTGCCTCATGCCGGGAAGAAGTCGGGAATCGACATGGAGTCGATCCCCGAAACACTGGAAGAGGTCGATGATGTGGTGCGCAAGGTGTACCACCATTTCGAGAACACCGACGATGTGTTGAGGGCCGCCTTCGCATCTCGCATCGGACGTGAGGCGAGGGTTCGAGGAAGCGGCGAGCGGTTCGAGTTGATGAAGAGGACGATTCATAGCATCGATCCGAATATTCCAGGCGACCAGGCAGATCACTTGGCGAAGCTGATGCTCATCCTGACCACATCCGACGTCTACCTCCAGTGGAAGGACCGACTGGGCATGGATCCCGAAGAGGCCGCGAACGAGGTGATGTGGGCGATCCGAACTGTCATCCGAGGGGTCTCATAGTGAGCGGTCCTGAAGTGTTCGCCCTATCCGACACTCCGGGGGCTCCTCTCTCCATCGTGGGCGGAAAAGCGCAGAGCCTGGGCAGGCTCAAGCGGTCCGGCTTCAAGGTGCCGGACGGATTCGTCGTGACGCCGGACGCCGTGTTGGACACCATGGACATACAGGCACAGGTGAGAGCCTTCCGTGCGGAACGGTGGGCCATTCGGTCTAGTGGGGCCGCAGAGGACGGAGCCGAGGAGTCGCTTGCTGGCCGCTACCTATCGATCCTGGATGTCGATTCCGACTCCATACCCACGGCGGTCGGCGAGGTGAGAAACTCGGCCCGACTCGAGGACGGCGAGACAATAGCGGTACTCGCCCAGGTGATGATCGATCCCGTGTGCGCCGGAGTCGCATTCACCGCCGATCCGATCACCGGCGATCGAGACAAGATCATTGTCACGGGAACCAAAGGATTGGCCAACCGGCTGTTATCCGGAGAGGTCCCGGGTGACGAATGGCGTGTCACTCCCAAAGGAGCAACAGCACAGCGTCGCCCGGAGGATGTCCTCGGCAGCCGGCTCGCCCGACGGGTGGCTCGGGTTGCGGGCGACATAGCCCGAGAGTTCGGTGTCCCGCAAGACGTCGAGTGGGCGTGGGATGGGAAGGAGCTATGGGTGATTCAGGCGCGTCCCATCACGCGCTTGCCCGATGAGGTGAGTTGGGAACCTCCGGCCCCGGGTTTCTACCACCGTTCCCTCCGCTTCGGCGAGTGGATACCTGAACCGGTGACTCCGCTCTTCGAATCCTGGCTGCTTCCGCGGATGGAGAGAGGCTTGCACGATCACATATACGAGGAAATCGGACAGGTCGCACCCGAGCCATTGCATGTAATCGTCAACGGCTGGTACTACTACTCACTCAACTGGTTGCCAGTGCCCGGAGTCGCATTCCGGCAGAACTTCTTCAACGTCGTCCGTCGTCTGCGCAAGGACTGGCGGACGGCCGCGCCGATGTTCCCTCAGACAGTTCGTTTTGGCTACCAGCAATGTGAAGATGACTGGCGGGAAAACGTCCTCCCTCGTTTTCACCGTGCTGTCTCAGAAGCCGCGGCGAGGGTAGAGAACCTCAGCCCCACCCAGATGATTGGCCTGGTCGATGAATTGGCGGACGAGGTGGGTAGCTACTTCGGCTCAATCGCGAAGGTCGCTGGCGCTGCCTACAAGTTCGAGGCACAGCTGGCACAGTTCTGGAACAAACAGCTGAAGGAGAAGCTCGGACTCAGTCACATGGTGGCGCTGCAGGGTTTGGAGATGCCTGATGACGTCTACCGAACACCGCGTCTCGAGTCTCTCGACTGGTCCGTCCCGCCGATGAGTCCGGGCACCGGACCAGTAGATGTCGCAGAGTTGAAGGATCGTCGCATCACAGCGGTGCATCGGGCCGAGGAGATTCTGGCCGGCTCGCCACGTCGTCTTCGCAAGTTCCGAAGATTGCTCGCAGAGGCGCAACACGTCGTGCCCGTGCGCGAGGAACAACTCAGCCTGCTCTCGCTGCCCTGGCCGGTGATGCGTCGGGCCGTCCAGCGGCTGGGCGAAATCCTCGCCGCCGCCCGGGTGCTCGACTCCCCGGACGACATCTTCTATCTGAAACATTCCGAGGTCGGGTCTCTGCTCGAGAACCCAGAGCCCATGAACGCGATCATCGCGACACGGCGGGAAGACCGGGTTGGGGCGACCAAGCTTGCCGCCCCCCTGTGGGTCGGCAAAGTCCCGCCGATAGCACGGTTCCTTTTCACATATAGCGGCAAGGTCATGGGAGCGGTTCGCTCGGACGGTGCCATAGTTCACGGCGTTCCAGCAAGCCCGGGCCGCGTGACGGGCCGAGTACGGGTTGTACGAGACTCAACCCAGTTCGACGAGTTCCAAGACGGCGAGATTCTCGTGGCCCCGCTCACGGCCCCTGCCTGGACCGACCTTTTCGACCGCGCAGCAGCCATTGTCACGGACGTTGGCAGCGCCCTAGCCCACGCTTCGATCATCGCTCGCGAGTATGGAATACCAGCCGTCGTCGGTTGTGGAGACGCCACCGCACGCCTCAAAGACGGTCAGCTCATCACCGTCGACGGCTCGACCGGCAACGTGGAGCACGCGGCGGACGAAGGCGAACTATGACGACGATGGAGTGCCACCAGGCAACAGCTGTGGGATGGACCTGATCGGACACCATTTAACTCGCTGCTCGGTTAGGAACCACTGAGCTGCAAGCGAAAGCGGCCGACTCGAAGCCCTGGTTCGTCGCACATCATGAGGCTCGCCTCGACAGGTGGTACACCCACGACGCGCCTGGCCAGAAACGAGGTGCTTCAAGCCTCCATCGTGTGGACCGCCTGTGGGGCCGCAGGTGCGAGGATCGAGGCGAACGGCGCGAAGAACGGCTCCCAGAAATCGCCCTTACCAGGGCTGTGCAGTCTCGGTACCCGTGTCTCGTTTTGGCTTCGGTTCCTATGCGACATTCTGGGCTCTTCCGTGGTTTGCCTCGTGGGCGGGATAGGGCTCCGAACTCCTTGCCGGGGTCGTGGCGTGCCCGGTGGGTGCGGAGCAGATTCCCGTCTTGGGTGATCTGGATGGTGTCTCCGACGATTCTTACTCCGACGGTCTGGCCCCGGTAACGGTTGCCGACCCGGTAGCCGGTCCCGGCGAAACTGACCGCACCGTGTGAGTCGACTTTGCGGAGCACTTCAACCCCTGTGGTTGGGGGTCTGGGTCGGGTAGCTCGAGGACGTCCGGTCATCTTGATCGCTCCGATCGAGCCACAGGTTAGGCCCGATTGTCCCCACCCTCCCCGTTATCAGCGATCAGGACTGGTGGGATCGACGCCCCCGGTTCGCATCGCCAGCGCTATCTTTGAATTCTCGCACCCATGTCGTCTCGGTGTCGACGACCCTGTCAACGCGGAGGCGGGAAGCGCAGATCGGCTTCGCTCGGTCGCCACTTGGGGTTTTGCGTAAGCCTCATCACCAATGCCCGGCACCTTGGTGACGCCGCCTCGATTCCCTTCGAGGCCGCTCTTGACCCCATCCCATTACGAAAAAGACCCGTAGTCGAGCACGCCGACACCCGGCGCGCACCGTCGATGGTGGATGCGTATCACCTTCCGGGGCAAAGCCCAGTCACGCTTCCTGCCCCTACTGAGACTCAGCGATCCCCATCCTCCATTCGGTCTCCATCCTTTCAACCGGCGTGCATCTATCCCGGATTTCGACGGCTTCGCGGCCCAACTCTTCCATCATGTCTTCGAAGAACACAATGTTTGCAGGCCCATCGAATGTCACCCTCATGCCAACGTCGGTCACGGAGGTTCCATCGCTCTCGAAAAGCAAATCGAGGGTTACGACACCGGGGTCTCCCGTGTACTGCCATCCGCCCACGGCCTCGCCCGTGCGGCTATATACGCATGGGCGACTGGCTCCCGCCCCCTTCTCGATGAGACGTACCTCTCCATCGCTTCTGAGGCGGGTGAGCCTGAATACCCCGACGTTACGCTCAACGTACTCGTCGGGATATGAGACCGGGATCAAGGTCTCGCCGAACTCCAACCGAGCGTCGCGATATCGAATCTCGACGCTCCTCCGCTCAGCGGTTCCGCCTGGGAAGTTGCCGAAGTAGTCCTCAGCTTCCTCTTCGCTGACCGGGTCAGGTGAACCGAGATTCACCGTCATTGGTGCCGGCTCTCCGAGTGGGAACGCGTCGTCGGAGCCGCCGAATGGGGCGAGTTCGGTGGTCGCGACGAAACCGGGAGGATCGGCGCCGGCCAGTTGGATGACCGCGAGTGCACCGCCGAGAGCCACAACCGACACAGCAGCAACGGTGGCGATCTTCGCCCCAAGCCCCGCAGTGGACCACGCGGATTGAAGGGAGCTTGTCGACAAGACTGCGGGTTGTGCGAGGCCGGTTGCGAGCTCCTCAACCGAGGACGGCACCAAGGTTGGCGACGATCCGGAAGCCTCGCCGATCGCCTCGCCGATCGCCTGGCCGAGTGCCAGCCCGGCGGCGGCACCGGTGCCGACCAGTGTCACGGTCTTCACTCCGGGAAGGGCGACAATGGCAGCGAGCCGGCTGTGCATCTCCTCGGTGGGCTCTTCTTGCTCGATGTTCACTATGACGTCCGGCCACCGCTTGGTTAGTTTCCGAGCTTTGCGGACAGAGACGACATAGGCGCCCGATGCAAATCGGCTCAACTCCCTGGCCTCGATCTGGCCGCTCTCGCGGAGCTTGGACACAAGTGCATCGAGTGAAGCCATGGCGTCACGTTCGCCAACAATGAGTACACCTCCAGGAACTCGCCTCCTCAGGGCATTCCAGATACCGACCAGGATCCGCTGATAGTCCGAACTGGAATCCATCTCGAGGGCATGACGGCTCACCGCACCAAAATGGTGATCAGAGAACAGAGGCGTGATCACGTCCGGCAAACCCCTCGGAGGATCATCCAAGTCGATGAGGAAGGGCAACGGCAGGGCAGCGTCCTTCAGGCGAAGGGCTTGCAGAACCTCATTCCGGACAGGGTCGTCCTCATCGTCCATTCGGCTGGTTCCGTCCTCCCTTAGACCCGGCCAGTCGACCCCAACGAGGAACACTGCTGCATCTGACTCCGCCATCCACTCGTCGAGAGTCTCTTGCCACCGGTCTCCAACGATCAGGTCGTCCTGGTCCCTAAAGACATTCATGCTCCCCAGGTCATCACGGAGTTGGGCCGAGACTGATGTCGCGAGATCACCGGTGTCAGCTCGTCGATACGAAATGAACACGGTTGGGCCCGAAGTGACCTCCTCTACTGTGGGCTCAACGTCGCTCACGTCGCCGCTTCACTCCTCCTCAGTATTCATCCTATGTCAGGAAATGAGCTGGATCGCTGCCTGTCGCCACCTCTTGGGTGACACCCTTGAAAGGTCTGGCCAAACATGTCGGCAAATCGGTGTCGGAAACGTTCGGATTTCAGATCGCACTAGATCGCACTATTGCGCTCCGTCAGACGAGGCTGTGACGAATATCGCCAGAGCCGCCTATTCCTTTTTCGCACTCCTCAGCGGAAAGGTCAGCGTTCTAATCCACATAAAACCGCATGTCTACGCTCCCTGTCCTCGCCTCCACTAGTCGGTAGCATCCTTCGGAATCGGGGGACGCGACGTTCACGCTGGTTGGCGTCCCATCGAGTGGTGTAAGTAGGGAACGGGGTCCGTGACCTGAAGGGGCCACCGTGGAATCCTCAGCGAGTTCATCAGCAGTGGACTCGAAAGGAGACACACGATGGCCCAGAGCCATGATGCACGATTGGCTGAACTGGTCGCAGAGTTGGGCGGTGAGGAGGTCCGGTTTTTGTTCCGGGACCTGGTCCAGAAGGCGCTCCAGGAGTTGATCGACGCCGAACTGACCGAGGCGATAGGTGCTGGTCCTCATGAACGCACCGGGAAGAGGACCAACCAGCGCAACGGGGGGAGATCCCGGGTGTTGTCGACTCCGGCTGGGGATGTGGAGCTTCGGCTCCCCAAGGTGCGCGAGGGTGCGTTCTTCCCTTCGCTGCTCGAACCCCGCCGGCGGGTGGATCGGGCGTTGTGGGCGGTGATCATGACCGCCTATGTGACCGGCACCTCAACTCGCAAGGTCGATGATCTGGTCCGGGCTCTCGGAGTGGAGTCGGGGATCTCCCGTTCGACTGTCTCTAGGATCTGTGAACAGCTCGACACCGAGGTGGCCGCGTTCCGTGACCGCTCATTGGATCACATCGAGTTTCCCTACGTGTTCGTCGATGCCACTTATCTCAACGGTCGTAAAGACCACAGGGTTGTATCCCGGGCTGTGGTTGTCGCCACTGGTGTCGCCGCCGATGGGAACCGGGAAGTCCTCGACGTCGATGTTGGCGATTCCGAGGATGAAGTGTTCTGGACCACTTTTCTCAGGCGTCTCCGCAAGCGAGGCCTGCACGGGGTGGTCCTGGTCATCTCCGACGCCCACACCGGGTTGAAGACCGCGATCAGGAAAACGTTCTCCGGAGCGGCCTGGCAGCGGTGTCGGGTCCATTTCATGCGCAACCTGTTAGCCCGAGTCCCCAAGGGCCACGCCGAAATGGTGGCGGCCACAGTGAGAACCATCTTTGCTCAACCCGACCCAGTCTCGACCAGAGACCAACTGCGGCTGGTCGCCGACATGCTCCGAGAGCGCCATCCCGCAGTCTCCGACCTGTTGTTAGAGGCTGAAGCCGACGTCACCGCCTACGCCGGATTCCCACAGTCGCACTGGAAGAAGATCTGGTCCACCAACCCCCTGGAACGGCTGATGCGAGAGATCAAACGACGAGCCGACGTGGTCGGGATCTTCCCCGACGACGCCTCGATCCTCCGTCTCGTCGGATCCGTCCTCGCCGAACAACACGACGAATGGCAGGTCAGCGACCGTCGCTACCACTCCGAAGAATCAATGGCACAAATCCACACCACGAACCAAGATCAAGCCGCCAGGAGGTGAACCAACACCAGCTACCCGCCGCCGGATAACCCCAGTGGCAACGCTGAGAGATTCACCTACTTACACCAAACGGCGGGACGCGATCCGCGGCTCATGCGAAACATGCAGTCAAAACCCTCTGACCAGGGGACACGGCACGCTGAATCGGGTCTGTGAGACAGGACCAGTCAGGCTTTCCGTGCATGACGTTCGTGCCCACAGAAGCGCCACCGGCATCTATTGTGTGGCCACCAGCTGGGAGGCTGAACAAAGCGGGCATGAGCTACGTCGAATTCACACACGATATGGCGACGCTTCTCGTCGCCCTCAGACTATGGCCGCATGTCGATCTCGATGCGCTTCGAGCTATGTCTGAATGGAAGCTGGCCCGAGACTGGGGGTGGATCGAGGAGTCCGGTGAATTGACCGTCACTGGAGCGCGTCACGCCGGAATCGAGGTCAGGCCGAGAGTCCCAGAGTGGTTCTGAAACGTTGCCTAGCGCCCGCTTCTTCGCTCGCGAGAACGCCTCCGACCGCAGAAAGAGAAACATTCCCCAGAACTCTCGGGAATGACTATGTGAACACGTCCAGCAATGACTACTCACGCCGATAGCTACATGTAACAGTCCAAATGCGATCAGCGACGCGGCGAAACAACAATGGTACGAAGCCGATGGTCAGCCTATCCCTGACTCTGGGCTGATCATTCCACAGTACAGGTGCTTGCGACAGCTCGCCGCCAGACAAGGGCTCTTGACCAATTTGCGCTTCGGTAGGCCACTCCTATGTCACCTCTCGCAATCGGCCGGTCTCAACCTCGTAAACAAAGCCTCTGACGGACTCCGTGCGCGGGATGAAAGGACTGGTCGTGATCCGGGCGATCGACTGCCGGACGTCTTCGTCCAAGTCAGCGAACGACTCGGCTGCCCATGACGGCTTGACCCCGGTCTCGTCCTGGAGCTGGCGCCGAAACTTGTCATCGGTGAAGGTGAGCATCCCGCAATCCGTATGGTGGATGAGGATTATCTCTTCGGTTCCGAGTAGATGCTGGGAGATGGCGAGAGATCGAATCTCATCCTCGGTTACCACTCCACCGGCATTGCGGATCACATGCGCATCTCCTTCTTCGAGACCCAACGCACCGTAGGGGTTCAACCTCGCATCCATGCATGCCAGCACGGCCACTTTCTTCGCCGGGGGAAGCGGCAGGTCGCCCTTGTCGAAGGCCTCCGAATAGGAAATGTTGTTGGTAAGTAGTTGGTCGGTCACAGACATGTTCAGTCACCTCGTAACAATCAGATGAACGCTCTTCAGAAAATGGAAGGCGCAACAGAATCAGGAGATCACTCGGGCCCGAACAGAAAGGGGCTTCTGCTATTCGCGACCCGAGCCCGTACAGCGACAGTGGCCGACCAACGCGCGGACGATCATTCGTGATTGCGACATCCTGGAAGATGAATCGAATTCCGCTGTCCGCATCCGGCCATGCTAACCCTCGTGCCGAGTCGCGCCCAAAACCGGTGCCATAGCAAGGAAATGCCGACTCTGGGAGCAACCCCAAGACCGCGTGTGCACGGTCAATCGCGCCGACCAATGTCTCGAGACAACAGGGGACGATGCCGGGTTCCTAAGGAAGCCGCCCAGGCGGGGGCGATCCGTGGACGAGTAAACCTGGCTGAGATCACATTGCAGAGGTTCGCAACCACAGACAGACTCATTGCGAAGGGCAGAGCGATGCTGCGGACCCCTGGCGCTCAAGCCCGGCCCACAACCAGCTGGGATTCATCTGAATCAGCGCGCACTGCTGCGCCGGACGCTCAGGAGAGGCCGACGGCCTACATATCCTGAGAGTGCGCAACACTCACCCTGGTACCGGCGCCAATTGCGAACCCGACGGTGAACTCTTGGAGATGCGTGTCTCCGACCTGCAGTTCACCCCTGCCGAAACCGACACCTACCTGACCCAGCCTCCAATGGCCCTGGCGATGGGTGCGTTGTTCCTCGGCGAGTCGGCCACTCCCCATGCACTCGCAGGAGTCGGCTTGGTGATAGCTGCCTCGATCCTGGCTGCCCGCGCTGAACCTAATCTCGAAAGAAAGGAAGACAATGCCCGAGACAACCATCCCCCACATGATGAACGCGGTGCGACTAACGCATCAGGCGAAGTCGACAGCATCACCTATGACGAGGTCCAGACTCCCAAGCCAGGCACCGGCGAGGTCCTGGTCGAGGTCCACGCCGCGGCAATCGCCCGCAATGAGCTGACTTGGTCGGCCGACCGTCTGCCCGCCATCCCCTCTATGAGCTCTCCGGCACCATTGTGGCGCTGGGAGACGGAGTCGCAGAGTTCGAGCCCGACCAGGACGTGCACGGTATGACATCATTCGATCGGGATGGGGTCGCCGCCGAATACGCCGCTGTGCCAGTGCGTGAGCTGAGCCCCAAGCCCGAGAAGCTCACCCATGTCGAGGCGGCGGCCATCCCGCTACCCGCTCTGAGCGCGATGCAGGGTCTATTCGACCATGGCCGTCTCGACAAGAACGAGCGGGTGATGATCCACGGGGGAGCAGGCGGGGTCGGTGCATACGCAGTCCAGCTCGCCCGACTTCACGGCGCTCATACGATCGCCACCGCCTCCGCGTCGCGAGTGGCTTCAGCCCGTGCGCTCGGCGCCGATGAGGTGATCGACCATACAGCGACCGATTTCACTGCCATCGAATCGGTCGACGTCGTGTTCGACACCGCCGGAGGCGAGCGGCTCGAGCGGTCGGTCGAAGTCCTGGGCAAAGGTGGGCGTCTCGTCTCGGTGGTGGACGACCCACCGGCAACGGCGGAAGAGCATGGCATCGAAGCTACCTGGTTCTTGGTCGAACCCAACACGGAACAGCTGGCGGAATTGTCACGCCTTGCCGACTCTGGTGTCATGCGAGTCTTGGTAGGGCGGACCTACCCCCTAGCAGATGCGAGGCGAGCTTTTGCCTACCTCATGGGACAGGGTGGCAGCGGAAAGGTCGTTCTCAGCGTGGTCGAAGGGTGATGAACTCGATGAGCAATCCAGCCAACGTGGGGTGGGGTCCACTCCGACCGTCCGAGCCTATTGGGTCGCACCGTTGGGGGGGACAAGCCACATGCGGGTCCACGGACGGGCTTTCCAACGGCATGTTCCGGAGCTTCATCTACTCGGGCGGCCAACTCGTTGGAGCGGGACGAGCCATCGCCGGGGCCTCGACTGTCCATACATAGCGGACGTGGCGGTCCACCCCTAAATTGCAGTGGAGGGTCTCGGAAAGCAAGAATCCGCCAGCTCGTGGGCATGGCCAAAGGACACAAGAAAATCATCCTCTACGCCAACCCGACACCGGGAGGTTCTATCTAGGTCCGGCGTTCCTGCCTATGACAACGGCCATGGCCATATGGGCCAACGCAGAACGGGCATCGAACTCGGCCTGTTTCGAGGCGAAACATATCGACGGAATCGTGAATAGGAGGAGCACCGAAGCCGAGTCGTGTCCGTGTTGGCGGTTCGCCCGTGCTACGGCCCGTCCCGGCGTCTCCGTGATCGGGCGTGGTCTCAGGACTCACCATTGAGTCGCCCGGTAATGAACTCCTCCAGTGTCGACCGCTCCAGTGGAGGCGAGAGGAGTAGACCCTGGAGGTGATCGAAACCAACCTCAACCGCCAACGTCAGTTGGGATTGGTCCTCGACGCTCTTAGCGATGACAGTGAGTCCAAGCTGGTGTGCCCACGACACGGTCCCGGCGAGCAGTGAACGGGCGGAATCGCCTCCAAGCGCGTCGGCGGCGGTTGCATCGAGCTTGACGATGTCCACAGGCATTTCTTCCAGGGATCGAATCGCGGGTGCTTTGACCTCGAAGTCGTCAAGAGCAATGGTCACTCCGCGGTCGCGCAGGGCATGAATGATCTCAAGGTTCGGGTCGGCGCTTAGGGCGCTTGTGGGGATGTCAAGCCCGAGAAGGGTCGGGGAAAGACCGGTTATCCGGAGGGTTTCATCGATGTCTTCGATGAACCTCGCGGAGGACAACTGGATAGCGGAGACATTGACGAAGATCATCAGATCGCTGGCGCCGGCCCGTGTCCAGCCGTGGGCTTGTGAGGTTGCCTCCCGCATAACCCACCGTCCCAGCGGTTCGATCCAGCCCGTCTGCTCTGCAACGTGCACCAGGTCGAGCACGCTCCTTCGAGCGGAGGCGGCGCCTTCCCAGCGTAGAAGAGCCTCCATTCCCCACAAGGAGCGGTCGGCCGCAGCGACAATTGGCTGATAGTCGAGATGAAAACCGCCGGCGTCGGCATCGCACCGGGGATCGAGACTGGAGAGTCTGTCGACCAGGTCCGACCACAGGGGTCCGTCGGAGAACGCAAACTGGGTGCCGGTTCCCGCGGCGGCTCGCCGCATCGCCGTCTCAGCGTCGGCGAGCACCGTCTCAGGACTGTCATGTCTCGCCGCGGCGAGAACGGCGCCGGAGCTGACCTCGATTGGGAGGGCGGAGGTGTCCCGACTTGGCTGTGAGGCTTCGCTCGTGAAGCGCTCGGCCATTCGCCTGGCCTCACTACCGCCGACGACATGCGGGCATACCACGACCACCGTCGCGTCGTCTAACAGGAACAGCTTGTCGCCGACCGAGGCGACCGATCTCAGCCGTCGGGCCAACTCGAGTTGTAGCCCCCTCTGTGTCGTTGTCCACGAGATCCCGCGGCGCTCGGAAGGATGCACCTGGAGCATCAGAACCAGAAAGCCCACTCCGCTCCGACGCCAAGCGTTCAAAGCATCCAAGAGATTCTGCGCCAGCTCCTCGGAGCTACCCGAAGTCACGCCTTTCCTCGAGGTGCCGGCGCCACCCGCTTGGGGGGCGCAGGTGCCCCGAGGGGGGCGAGGCACCCAGAGGACAGGTGGCACCGGCACGTTTTGAACATAACTAACCGATCCGTTACTAGTTGATCGGTTAGTTATACCGGGGTCGATAAGCAAAGCCAAACCTTGTCGTCCAAGAGGTATGCTCTAACTAGCCGGTCCGTTAGGCGCAGCGTGATTCCCTCGGTGAGAGACAGACTGATCGAAACCGCTTCGAGGCTGTTCCACCTTCGCAGCTACTCGTCGGTGGGCATCCAGGAGCTGTGCGAGGAGGCTGGGGTTCGCCGGGGCAGCTTCTATTACTACTTCCCCTCCAAGGAGGCCCTCGTCGAGGCCGTCCTCGACTACGAACGGGATCATTTACTAGAGCAGGTCTACGACCCGGCGTTCGAGCAGACGCGGGCACCCCTCGAGCGGTTCGACGAGTTTCTTCGTCGCCTCCATGAGTACCAGGTGGCCAGAACGAACGCCGAAGGCGGTCAGGTCGGAGGCTGCCCGTTTGCCAACCTCGCCCAGGAGTTGGCGTCCCATCATCCCAAGCTCCGGGCTCAGGCAGAGGCGATCCTTGACCGATTTGCCGATATGTATCAGGCCGCGCTGGAGGAGGGTCGGGGTCAGGGTCAACTCGACCCGGACGTGGACACTCAGAAGAGTGCGGTCCGCATACGAGCCTATGTCCAGGGTCTGCTGGAAACCGCCAAGCTGCGCGCTGATCCCGACGTCATCGCGCAATGCGGTCTCGATGTCGACGGTCTCCTTGTCCGCAAGATGACCGACGTCTGAAATCCGGGACCCTCAGCCTCGTTCTCCGATCGAGGGGCAATGAGTCTGGGCTGTTATCAGGCTCCCCACTGGCGTCCCAGCCAGTCGAGGTCACGGACCATGAAGATCCAGTGGCTGATCAGACCGTCGCGGAAGTCATAGAACTCGGCTGTCTCCATTTGCGCCGGTTGGCCGGCAGGATCGCGAAGGATGCCGCTCGTCCGCCAGCGCGCCGCCGCTGTTAGCCCATCGAGCGAGATGTAACTGTCGATCATGTCGACTTTGACATCGACCGCCAGTCCATAGATCGAACCCAGCAACTCCATCAGGGCCTCCCGTCCCGTGACCGCTCGCTCCGCCCCAGCATCGTCGAAAACCACATCATCAGTGCAGAGCTTCGCCACCTGGCGTGGATCCTGGCTCCGCACCGCCTGTTGCAGTCGGTCCAAGAACCCCTCGATAAACCCCGGATCCACCGCCAATTGAAACCTCCGGTGTGCAGGCCAGGCCTGCGAGAACCAGCTTCGGTGACCTCCGCAAAGAAGGGAATCCGGCCTCGTCTCTAAAAGGCTCTCGCCAACACTACGCAGTAGTGAACGCCGCGTGTCTCTGAGAGCGAGGGCTTTCTCCTACCCCGATGGGGCGTGGGCGGTTGGAGATATGGGCAGTTTCGCTACAGAATTGTTGTTCGGAGTGGTGTTTCCGTTGGTCGCAATGACGTTGGTTCCGTGATCTGCTTCTCCGGATGATCGCCAGGCGGCGCTCCGGGTTGCTTGCTTGACCAGGGATGGAGTCCAAGAGCTGCCCGTCCCGCGGATTCAAACACCCCATCTGAATCAGGCCAGCTGCCCTCCGACCATCTAAGACAATCGCTTGACAACGGCCGCTGTCCTCGGCGATAACAGTTACTGACACTTGCAGCGGAAATGCAGGGGAAGGAGGCGGATACTCATCGCAAGCCACGTTTTACATCATTTGATCGGATTGGAGAAAGAATTGAGGGCACACCGTCTTCTCACCTTATCGATCACCATGGCTGCTCTGGTCATGGCACTTGCCGCTCCGGCGATGGGGGCATCGAAGAACTGTTGGGGTGTAGTTACTTCCCAGCGAGCCGTCGCTGAACGCGGTATAGGCACCCACAGTTCGTCGTTTGCCGGGGAACCCCGGTTAGGACTGGGCAACGTCGCTCGGCTGTTCAACTTCGACCATATCAGCGATCTCGGCGCACTCCTCGCCACTCTTGACGGCATCGAGGCCACCGCCTGCGATTGAGTCACAAGACAAAAAACTCACGGGGAGGGTCGACACTGTCGGCTCTCCCCTGGCCTCGGTCGTGACGTCCGATCCGGTGGATTATCAGGCCAAGCACTCAGTCCACTAGTCCCTCCCAGAATTCCTAATTGAGCCTTGAGTTCTCTCGAGCCAGTGGGCCCCTACTCCTACGTTGCATGTGGACCCGCCCGCCACTGAGTGATCCCAGCGGTCTGGGTCGAAGAGTGTCTGGTTGCGCATCATGGCGGACGCCAGCCGGTGCGCCCGGTGGGCCACCGCCACCGCGGCGGTGGTCTTCTTCTTCTTCCCCTCCGCGACCTTGCGGCGTTTGTAAGCCTTGAATTCGGGATGATGGTCCGACAGGCCTTTGCCGATTTCGAGAATCGCCTCCCGTAGGGTGAGCGACCCTTCCCGGCTGATGCTCATTCCAGGTCGTCTGGTTCCTGCCGACTCGTGTTCGACGGGCACCAGCCCGGAGTATCGCCCGGCGGACGCTTGTCTTTCCCTTGACGCGCTCGGTCGGATTGAAGGCGGCGACGCCGTCGTCGAGGTCTACGATTTGACCGATGTTCGTCCGCAGGCGTCTGTCCCGCGCTCGCTGGACGATCTCACTCAGTTGGGCGCGGTCGGACACGACAACGAAGTCGACCGCTAATCCGTCGGCGGGCCGCGCCTCGGACGGTCCGACGATGGTCACCAGTGTTCCTCGGGCGCGAATCACGCCTGCGCACCGCTTTCCGATGTCGCCGCTGAAAACATCGAAGACCAGATCGACGCCGCCGACGTCCGCCAGTGAGTCGTTGTCGAGGTCGACGAACTCCTTCGCGCCGATCGAGCACCGTCTGACGTTGGGCGGAGCGTCCGGTGCCGATGACGTAGGCGCCGGCCTCGCGTGCGAGCTGCGTCGGCATCTTGCTCTCCGTTCGGCGACGTCACCGCCATCAGGCGCACGGTCGGCTCCGTTCGTGACCGAACCGGTGAGGGCGCGCCCACCGCTTCGGCGGTGAGCGAGCCCCGCATAGCGAAGCGTCAGGCGGACGTCGCCGTGCGCCTGGGCAGCACCCAGTCTGGTCGCGGGAAGTGGCAGGTGTAGCCGTTCGGGTAGGTGAGCAGGTAGTTCTGGTGCTCGGGCTCGGCCTCCCAGAACGGGCCGGCGGGTTCGATCGTCGTTACCGCCTTGCCCGGCCACAGCCCCGATGCGTCGACATCCGAGATCGTGTCGCGGGCGACCTTCTCCTGTTCGGGTGTGAGCGGGAAGATGGCCGAACGGTAGCTGGTGCCGATGTCGTTGCCCTGCCGGTTCAAGGTCGACGGGTCGTGGATCTGGAAGAAGAACGCCAGGATGTCGCGGTATGTCGTCTGGGTGGGGTCGAAGACGATCTCCACTGCCTCTGCATGGCCGGGGTGGTTGCGGTAGGTTGCGTGATCGTTCTCGCCGCCTGTGTATCCCACGCGCGTGTCCAACACTCCGGGCTGGCGGCGAATGAGGTCCTCCATGCCCCAGAAGCACCCTCCCGCCAGGACGGCGGTCTCTGTGCCCGGTTCGCGCGTGATCTGTCCGGTGTCGTTGATTCCGCTGGTCATGATGCGTTCTCCTGTCTGCTGGTCGTGTCGGCGGTCTCGAACAGCGACCGGTACTCGCCGTAGCCCTGCTTCTCGAGCTCGGATACCGGGATGAAGCGCAGCGCGGCGGAGTTCATGCAGTACCGCTGACCGCCAGCATCGGCGGGACCGTCACCGAACACGTGTCCGAGGTGGCTGTCGGCGCCCGTGGACCGCACTTCCGTGCGGCGCATCCAGAGCGACCGGTCGGTCTTCGTGCGAACGGCGTTGGCCACAATCGGCTTGGTGAAGCTCGGCCATCCTGTGCCACTGTCGTACTTGTCGGTGGATGAGAACAGGGGCTGACCGGAAACCACGTCTACGTAGATCCCAGGCTCGTGGTTGTCCCAGTACTCGTTACGGAAGGCCGGCTCTGTGCCGTCCTCCTGTGTGACGTGGAATTGGCTGTCGGTGAGGCGGCTCAGCGCCTCCGGAGTCTTGTTGTAGTCGTGCGACACGATTTCTCCTTTTCTGGCGCCGCTGGCTGCGGCGTCATCAGAAACAACAATGCAGAGACTTGTTTTGGTCCCGGGTATCTGGGAAGTTGCTGGGACTGCGAGCTCAGGCCCGGATAGGAGGGTCAGATCTGGAGTTTGCACGGGCCGACGCATCGCCCCGGCCGTTACGCATCCGTTTGGGGGCCATTCTCCAGGTCGTTTGCTCTCCTGCGACGCACACGACGATCCCTAAGGTCAACAGCGTGTCTCGGATCGCGCCTGCACATCTGTACCTGCTCCCCCGCGAGCAGAATGAAGCATCGTGGGGGCACACCCGGGAAGTACGTATTCGCTCATGCGGTCGCGCCGCCGAGGATCAAGGCCGGTCGCGAGCACGCTGTCCAGAAGGAACTAGCCGACTGACCGTGGACAAACTCGACGCTCTCGAGTTGCGTGTCGGATCGAGCAGAGGTTGCCAATGTTCGTCCCCTGAATCGGCAAGACTCAAGGCAACCATGATGATGTAGCCTCAGACAAACCTGCGGGTTCCGGCCCTGCGCGGCGAACCCCGCGCGAGGCCGCTTCGACGGACCCACCCGAGGAGTTCACGCGGCTCGCGGAAACGCGGCGGAGGTCATCACCTCGGGGGAGGTCGTCAGGCAGGTCTTTCGATGTGCTTCTGGGGGCCTGTTTAAAGGCCGTTGTGCAGAAAGGACGACATGGGAGACGAGTCCGCTATCGAGAGCAGCCGCATTAACAGCAGGAGTCACGAACTCCTGACCCGGCTGTCACGGCTCGGCGCGGACACGTTCGGATACAAAGCCGAGCTCAGCGTGGACAAGGAGCTCGCCCAGCTGTTGCGGTTGCGCGTGTCCCAGATCAACAACTGCA
>Ga0214468_1000111_pt1 | contig 23977 bp, 24 predicted proteins | sample RVTome_9_FD_187334 | JGI IMG/M metagenome (GOLD analysis project Ga0214468, IMG submission 187334) | Soil microbial communities from uranium-contaminated site in the Upper Colorado River Basin, Wyoming, United States - RVT155D38 HiSeq ...
AGCTGGCTCTGCGCCCCCAGCGCGAATCCCCGCAGCTCGTCGGGGAAGAGCGACTCCCCGACCGTGACGACCTCCACCTCCAGCGCGGGCAGGGTTCCCTGCAGGGCTGCGGCCTCGGCGAGCAGATCAGACGCCTGGTCACCCGTCCGAGCGGCGGCGAAACGAGCGGCGCGCACGACCGCCGACTGCTCCGCGACGATGGCCTCCACGATCCGGCGACGAGCGATCGCCTCGTTGTCCGACGCCGCCACGTACCGGAGCTGCACCTTCTCACCGTCCCGCACCCGCTGGTCGTAGCGGTCGGGCAGCAGGATGCCGGCGGCGGCCCGCCCCCGTTCCACCGCCTCGACCACCGCATCCGCGGACTCGTAGCGCTGGACCTGCCATTGCTCCTCGAGCGCATCGGACAGCTCCGCGGCCAGCGGGCCGGCGTCGTCGCTCAGCAGGCCCACCCGCGACTGGAAGCCGCCGCCGAACTGGAGGCCGGTGACGAAGATGATCATCATCGGCAGCACGACGATGAAGAACAGCCCGAGGCGGTCGCGCAGCAGCCGCACGAGGTTGGCGCGCGCGATGACGAAGGCGCGACCGAGGCTCATCGGCGCACCACCAGCCCGCCGGCCCGGACGAGCCCGATGGCGCCCGTGACCAGGCCGATCCCGACCAGCGCCGTGACGGGGACGAGCACGTCGACGACCGAGGCGCTCGCCGGACCGAGCGAATCGAGGCCGGTAAGGAACCAGGCGTGCGGGGTGATAAGGCTGACCTGGCTGAGGATCTCGGGTCCCTGCGAGAGGTCGAAGAAGGCGCCGCCCAGGATCGCCAGGGTGACGGCCACGATCGAGTTCCAGCCGCCAGCCTGCTCCTCGGTGCGGGCAAGGGTGGTGATCAGGGCCGTGATCCCCATGGCCGCGGTGACCGCCGCCAGGACGAGCGCCGCCACCCCGATCGGGTCGCCCCATCGCGCGCCGAGCAGGAAGCTCGACGCGAGGACGAGCACCGCCATGGCCACGATGCCGAGCGCGAAGCTGCCGATGGCCTTGCCGGCCACGATCGCCCACGGTCGGATCGGCGCGGCAACCAGGCGCGGGAGCGTCCCCTGCCGTCGCTCGGTCAGTAGCGAGAGGACGCCGAACTGGGCGGTGAAGAAGAGGAAGAAGATCGCCATGCTGGCCGCGAAGTAGGTGGTGGTCGACATCTGGCGCGTCTCGGCCTCGAGGTCGGCCAGCGTGATCGGCGCGTCGGCCGCGGCGGCCTCCCGGGCGAGCTGCGCGAGCGCCTCGGGCGAGGTCTCGCCCCCGGCGTGCGTGGCGAGCGCGACGGCCAGCTGCACGCCCCGCACGTCGGTGGTGAAGGACTCGGCGATGGAACGCAGGATGTCGGTGCTGAAGCCGGCATCGGTGCTGCCGATGATCTCGAGCTCGGCGCCCTGCCCCGCGGTCACGGCCGCGCCGAACCCCTCCGGCACGATGAGCGCGGCGTCCACCTCCCCGATGTCGACCGCTTCCCGGGCGGACGCGGCAGAGTCCGTCTCCGCGACCGAGGCGATGCCCGCCTCCTCGATGCCCGCCAGGGGACCGTCGCGGAGGGCTGTCGAGAGCTCGGATCGGTCAAGATCGGCGTACGCGTAGGCGAGCTCGATCGGCTGCGTCGCCCCGCCGATCAGGGTGCTGAAGATGGCCGCCAGCCCGAACGGGGCGACCACGGCGACGATGATCGCGGTCCGGTCCCGGAGCCGCTGTCGGAGATCCTTGAGGGCGATGACCAGGGCGGCTCGCATCGGTCTCCGATCAGTCCCGGAGGGCGCGGCCGGTCAGGTGGAGGAAGACCGCCTCGAGGTCCGGCTCGACGATCTCGACCCCGTTGACCGTCGCGCCGGCGGCCGTCGCCACCTCGAGTAGCCGCGGCAGGATCGTCCGCGCCTCGCCGACCAGCAGCCCGATGCCGCCCTCGTGCGCCGTCGCCTCTTCGACTCCCGGAACCGCGCGCAGCGCCTCGGCGGCGGTCGGCAGTGGGCCCGACGCCGCCAGGTCGACGCGATCGCGCTGCCCGATGCGGCTCACCAGCTCGCGACGCGTTCCCTCGGCCTTGATCTGCCCGTTGTCGATGATCCCGACCCGGTCGCACAGCCGCTCGGCCTCCTCCATGTAGTGCGTCGTGTACAGGATCGCCATGCCCTGCTCGCCGAGCTGCTCGACGCTGGCCAGGATCGCGTTGCGGCTCTGCGGGTCGACACCCACCGTCGGCTCGTCGAGCACCAGCAGCTTCGGCCGGTTGAGCAGGCCGATGCCGATGTTCAGGCGCCGCTTCATGCCGCCCGAGAAGCCATCGGTCCGCTCGTCGGCCCGGTCGGAGAGGCCGATGATCTCCAGCACCTCGTCCATCCGCGCCCGCAATTCGGCGCCGCCGAGCCCGTAGAGCTGCCCGAAGAAGCGCAGGTTCTCGCGCGCGGTGAGCTCCGGGTAGATGGCGAGGTCCTGCGGCACGAAGCCGACGGCACCCTTGGCGGCCACCGCGTTTACGTCGAGCGGCGCGCCGTCCACGTGGACGGTGCCGCCATCGCGAACGAGGAGCCCGCAGATCATCGAGATGGTCGTCGTCTTGCCGGCGCCGTTTGGACCCAGCAGCCCGTAGGTCTCGGATGGGCCGATGGTGAACCCGACCCCGTCGACCGCGAGCCGGTCGCCGAATGACTTGCGAAGGTCCGCGCAGGCAAGGACCGGCGGGCTGCCGGCTCGGTCGGTGGCCATGGAAGCGAATGATAGGGCCGCGCCCGCGCCACCGTCAGGCGGGAACGGGGGCCACCGCGCTGCGTCGCAGGAAGAGCAGCACGGCCGGCGGCACCACCAGCGCCAGGCCGAGGAACCCGAGTGCCGTGTACGACGTTCCGGCCACGACGACGCCCGACAACAGGCTGGCGACGGCCGCGGACGACCAGATCATGCCGTCGGCCAGGCCCTGGACTCGGGTCCGCTCGCCGAGCGCGAGGCCGCGAGTGAGGAGCGCCGAACCGGCAACGAACCCGAGGTTCCAGCCGAAGCCGAGCAGGAAGAGCGCCAGGGTCAGCAGGTTCCCGCCGTCCGGCGGCGCGAGGGCCGCCAGGATGGCGGCGAATCCCAGCGTCCCGAGGCCGGCGGCGATGATCGCCGGGCTGCCGAACCGATCCGTCAGGCGCCCGGAGATCGGCGAGAGGGCGAACATGCCGAAGGTGTGGGCCGAGAGCACGAAGCCGACGGTCGCCAGGCCATGCCCGTGATCCGTCAGGTGGATCGGCGTCATCGTCATGATCAGGACCATCACCACCTGCCCGGCCACCAGCGTGACGAGCGCGACGAGCACCGCCGGCCGCAGCAGCAGCGCGGAGGCCAGCGGCGCGACCTCGTGGTCCGGCCGCGACGCCAGCGCCGACGGATCCGCCAGGGCGTACGGCTCCGGGCGCAGCATGACGAAGGCGAGCAGGGTCGCCAGGCCGATGAAACCCACGGTGAGGATGTACGCCCCCGCCAGCTCCGGCAGGCCGATCGACCTGGCGAGGACCCCGGCCGGCGCCACGAGGTTCGGGCCGCTCACCGCGCCGATGGTCGCGCCCCACACGACGGTGCCGATCGCCGAGGCACGACGCTCCGGTGCAACGAGGTCGGCGGCGATGTAGCGCCCGAGGTTCCCGACCCCGTTCGCGAACCCGGTGAGCATGCTGGCCAGCAACAGCAGCACGATCGACTCGACGAGGACGGCGCTCACCGCCAGCACCGCCCCGAGGAGGCCGACCAACAGGCCGCCGAGCAGGCCATTGCGCCGTCCGACCCGCAGCATCAGCCCCGACAGGAAGCCGGCGGCCGTGGCCGTGCCGATCGTCGCCGCCGCGGTCGGGACCCCGCCCAGCGTCGCGTCGCCGTGGATCTCGGTCGCCACCAGCGTGCCGACGGTGATGGCGGCGATATAGCCGGTGCTCCCGAGCGCCGAGATGGCGAACAGCGTCCACCGCATCCGGGTGCGAAGGCCGGGGACCGCGGCCGGATCGAGGCCACGGGCCGTCTCGGCTGCCCGGGCGATGGCGCGCGGCTGCTCAGCCACCGACGTAGCGCTCCAGGAATCGCCGCAGCTGGAGGCCGCTCGTCCGATGGGCGGCCGCGGCGTCGCGCCCGATCCACCGGTAGTGCCACGGCTCGTAGCTGAAGCAGGTGTCCGCCTGCGAGCCGGCGGGGTAGCTCATGACGAAGCCGTACCGCCACGCGTTCTCCGCCATCCACGCGCCCTCCGGACTCTCGACCGCCCAGTCGCCGAAGCGCCCTCCCCAGCCGGGCGAGGTGACGTCGATCGCCGTGCCAAGCTGATGCTCCGAATGACCGGGCCGCGCGCTGCGCCCGAGTGCCGCTGCGTAGCCGATCCGCGACACCCAGCTGTCGAACGTGGCGGCCTGCGACTCGTACGACCGGTACGCGGACTCGAGGATGACCGACAGTCCCGCCTCCCGCCAGGCGGCCGCCATGGCCGCGAGGTCGTCGACCACGATCGATCGCACGAGCTTGGTGCCGGAGGTGCCAGTCAGCCCGGCGTTCGACGCCGGCACGAGGTCCGCCGGCGCGTGGCCGGCCGGCAGCGCGTAGGACCGATCGAGCACGGTCAGCGCGACGTCGGTAGCCGGCGGCGCGGCGACGTCGCGGTCGACGCAGTGATCGGCCAGGAGGGCCGCGTCATAGCGGACGGAGATCGCCGGCTCCGCCGGCCGCGCGAGCGGGGTGGTGGGGACGATCCGCTCCGGACCGTGGTCCATCGGCCGCGGGGTGGACGCGGGCGCGATCGGCGGTGCGGGCGTCGCCGTGAAAGAGGGCGTCGACACCCCGGCGGTGGAGCAGGCGGCCACGAGCAGGGCGACGATCACCGGGGGGCCGATCGGGCGGGCGAATCTCATGCCAGCGCCTCGAGCGTCGCGAGGTGCTCAGTGGTGCCATCGGCAGCCAGCGGGATGATGGCCACGTGATCAGCGCCGGCGGCGAGCAGGGTGTCGATGCGCTGCCCGGCATGGGCCACGTCCCCGACTGCGACCATGGCGTCCAGCAGACGGTCGCTGCCGGGAGGCTCCCAGTCCCCGGGCTCGAAGCCCTGCAGCGCCCACGCCGCCTGGTAGGTCGGCGTCCTCAGGTACGGCTTGAGATAGGCACGCGCCGAGGCGGCCGCGTCCGAGCCGGCGCCCAGCACGACCGGAAGGGTCACCGCCAGCAGCCGGTGTTCGCGGGGCGTGGCCGCGTCCATGGTGCGCCGCATACCCGCGACGTGCTCGGGCGTGACGAGGTACGGAAAGGCACCATCGGCATCGGTCGCGGCGAGCTCCGTCATGCGCTCACGGAGGGCCGCCACCAGGACCGGTGGCTCGGCCGCGCCTTCGAGGGCGGCACCACGGATGGCGGCGGCTCGATACGCCGCGAGGAACTCGCGCATCCGGGTCAGCGGACGCTCGAAGTGGTGGCCGCGCAGCTTCTCGGCCAGGTGCGGGTGGCTCACCCCGAGCCCCAGCGCGAAGCGGCCCCCGGTCGCCTCCGACAGGGTCAGTGACGCCATCCGGGTCGTCTGCGCGTCGTGACCCCAGATACCGACGATGCTCGTGCCCAGGACCAGGCGCGACGTCTCGCCGGCCAGCATGCCGAGCAGGGTGAATGGCTCGCGGCCGACGGTCTCCGGCACCCATAGCGCCCCGTAGCCGAGCTCCTCGACCCGGCGGGCATGCGACCGCGCCGCCGCGGCACGCAGGGAATCGAGGTGTCCCCAGACGCCGATTCGGCCGAGCTCCACATCGGTCATCGGCCGAACCGGTAGCGCAGGAAGAGCTCGTCCTCGTGGCGCAGCACGCTCGCCAGGTGGCCGACGCGCGGGACGACGGTGACATCGGCCCCGGGCGCGATCATCGGCAGGGCATCGGTGCCGTGGAGCTGCGGGCCGACGGTCCAGTACACCTCGTCGATCAGGCCCGCGGCGAGGAACGCGGCGTTGAGGTGGGGCCCGCCCTCGAGCAGCAGCGAGCCGATGCCGCGCTCGGCCAGCCGGTCGAGCACCCAGTCGGGTGCCGGACGCTCGTCGGGGGCGCGGAACAGCTCGGTGCCCGCCGGCGCCTCCTCGATCGGATGATCGCGACCCACGACCAGGATGCGCGCCTCGTCCCCGCTGAACCAGCCGGCGTCGAGCGGCACCGGATCGGCGCCGGCGATCACCACGCCGACCGGATTGGGAAACCGTCCGGCCTGCCGCCGCCGCTCCGCGAGGTCATCGCCGACGCGGAGCCAGACGCCGGTGGCACGCAGCGTCCCGACCCCGCTGCCGACCGCGTCGAAGGCAGCTCGGTAGAGGCGCATGAGGCGCCGATCGGCCCGGCTGCCGAGCCCCTCGGCCGTCCCGTCGAGCTGCGCGCGGCCGTCGATGCTGGTGACCATGTTGATCGCGACGACCGGACGGCCGGCGACCGGCGCGGGCGCGAAGTCCGCCATCGCCTCGTCGAGGGCGATGCCGGCCGCAGGTTCGGGCCACAGGCGGTCGACGCGGTGCACGGCATCGGACTCGGAGGTCATCGGCCGATCCTACCTGACCGGCCGTGTCGGTCAGCGCTCGGGGGGCATGTGCTCCTCGGCGGCGGCCAGCTCGTCACGGTCGTATGCGATCTGGACTTTGGCAGTCGTGAGCAACGTCACGGCATCGGCCGGAACGACTCGGGCCCGGCCGTCGTCGTACGGCGTCACCGCCACGCCATGGAAGATGCCCTCGGTCTCCGTCCCGAGCATCGCGGCGACACGGCCGAGCTCCTCGCCATCGGGACCGACGACGAGCGTATCGGCCTCCACGTAGTTCCAGGCGACCGGATCGTCGGGGCCCGGCATGTCCAGCTCGGCCGCCTCGGGCTCGCCCGGCCCGCCCGTGTTGCCGGCGCTGTCGCCCGGCGGGAGCGTCTGCTCCTCCGGATCGATTCCACCCTTCATGCCGGGGTCGTCGATGGCTCCCGGCTGCCGATCGAAGTCGTTCATGTCGCTCGTCTACCGCACGAGCGATGCCACGCGGGCGCTTGGCCGCCCTAGAGCACGAATGGTGGCGTGAAGCCGAGATAGCGGTCGAACTGCCCGAACGGCCGGTTGGCCATCAGGTACGTAACGAACGGGTCGAGGCGGAACCCGCGGCCGAGCAGGTGCCGGATGGCGACCACGTTCGGGGCCGGCACCTCGAAGCCGACCTCCTCGCGGCCCATGGCGCCGGCGCGCGCCTCGACGTGGCGCAGGACGTCCGGCAGGTGCTCCGGTTGGAGCGCAGCGATCGGGCCGGTGCCGTCCGGCCCGATGAACGCGAAGGCGACCGTGTGTCCGGCATCGCGATACCGATATGCCTCGCGGCGGTCGAGCAGCCACTCCAGCTCGTGACGGCCGCGGTCGTACCCCAGGACGGTTCGCTCGATGTCCGCCACCTCCTCGAGGTCACCAGGATCGGTGATCGGCTCCGGCGCCAGACGCAGGTCGGCTGCAGCGTCCGGGGAGGGGGTGCCATTGAGGCCGAGGATCGGGAACTGGATGCTCGTGTCGGCCCGGTGGTAGCGCGCCACCGCGCGGACGTCGCCGGTGGCCACGATGGCCCGAACCGCTCCCCGTCCGAGCGGGAAGGCGCGCTCCAGCAGCGCCCGACCCACGCCGGCGGACTGGTGTCCGGGCCGGACGAAGAACTCGGAGAGCTCGAACAGGCCATGGTCGACGCCCCGCTCGATGCTCCGCGCATAGCCGATGAGCCGTCCGTCGCGGCCGTCCTCGGCGACCCACCACTCGGCGGCAATCTCGGCGAGCAGGGCATAGAGGGCACGGAAGCCGGGCCACCGGTCGTCGGCCGTGCCCTCCCACGGCGTGCCGTTGCGGGCGGCGAGGTCGCTGATGGAGTCCCAGAAGAGGCGGAAGCAGGCCTCCGAATCGGCGGCGGTGGCGCGGCGAAGCTGGGGCTGGGGCGTGGCTCCGGTCATGGTGGCGGCGAGTGTAGCCTCAGTCGAAGAGGCGCTCGAGGTGCCAGGTGCCGCGGATCTCATCGAGGACGATCGTGCACAGCAGCCCGGATCGGGTGACGACCTTGTAGCAGGCGCGGGCCACCGGGTCGCGCCACCAGCCGTCGTCGACGCGCCATCGGTTGCAGATCCCCAGCTCGCCGTGATCCGTCCCGTCCATGCGGAGGCGGATCGGGGTGCCGGCGGCATCGGTCTCGACCTGCACGAGCGGGAGGTCCGGGTAGCGTCGGGTCATCGGCGTGTCATCGGACCTGTCGTCGGCGTGTCATTGGCCGATGTCCACCAGGCGCGACCGATGCTCGGCCAGCGCCGCATGCGGGCGGTCGACGGTCGCCCGCCAGAGCCGCCCCTCCCCGAACCGATGCCGGATCCGCTCGATCGACCAGCGCAGCTCCTCCCATCGCCCGGCGCGCGCCTCGAAGGCGGGCAGCTGCCGCGTGGCGGGATCGGTGAGGCGGTCGAATGCCAGCCTGACCGATGCGACCCGTGGCTCGGGATGCTCTTCCGACGCTTCTTCTTGCCATCTGTCGCTCGTGGCGACCGTAGGCGCGTCACTCGGTCGGTTCTGGCGCGGCCGACTGTTTGAAGTCATAGATTTGTGCAGATTCAAACGTGATGATTCGGGGTCCGCGGGCTGAGGGTGGCGCCGAAGGCCGTCCTGGGCGACAGATGACAACTTCTGACGTCCGCTGGCGCGGGCGGCGGCCTCGACGCGGGAGAGGAGCAGGCGCGCGATCCAGTCCGGCTCGAGCGCCGGCTGCGGGAAGGGCTGCGCCACGCGGAGCGCCGGCGCGTCCTCGAAGGCGAGGGTGAGCGTGGCGCGACCCGGCGCCAGGTGGCGGTCCCGCAGCCGGTCGCACAGCTCGGCGGCCAGGCGTCGGAGGGTGAGCGCCACGGCGCCGATGCTGTCGAGCGGCGGCTCGAAGATTGCGTCCGCCGCCACCCGTTCCGGGCGCCGGCGCGGGACGAGCGGCCGTGGATCGTGGCCGCGGGCGAGGGCCTGGAGCCGCTCCCCGGTCGTGCCGAACTGGGCCGCCACGGCGGACCGCGGCAGGGCGGCCAGCTGCTCCATGCGCACCAGGCCGAACAGCGCGAGGCGCTGGCGCATCGCCGCATCGGCAGGCAGCAGGCTCAGCGGCAGGTCCGGCAGCTCCGCGCGCTCGAGGGTGCGGAGCGCGGCCGGCGCCCCGGGGCGGTCGGGACGGGCCAGCCGCGTGGCCAGCGACGCCAGCCATCGGTTCTCGCCGATCCCGGCGCGGACGACCATCGGCGCCACGGCGCGCGTCAGCATCACCGCCCGTGCCGCGATCCGCCGTTCCGGGCCCCACATCGGCTCCAGCCCGGTGATGTCGACCAGCGCCACGCCGAGGTCGACCGCCTCGACCCGCGGCGAGAGGTCGTCGAGCGCGTCGAGCATCCGCTCCCAGGGCCGCGGATCGGCGCCGGGGGCACGGAGCTCGGGGAAGGCGAGGACCAGCAGGCGCATCAGGCGCTCACCACCCGGAGCGCCGGGCGCTCGCCATCCAGTGGCCGCGGCTCGGCGAGCGCCGTCACCAGCGGATCGATGCGACGCCCCTCCCCGAACCACAGGTCGAGCTCCGCCGATCCTCCGGCCAGCGCCCAGCGGTTGCGCTCCACGACGGCCCGGACCCGCTGCCCGACGAGATCGCGCCCGACCGCCAGCCAGGCGGACCGATGGACCGCGACGCGCACCCCGGCGACCGTCCCGGCCACGGCGCGGGCCCCGGGCGCCAGCACGAGCGCCGAGGTGCCGCCCGTGCGACCGAGCAGCGCCCCCAGCCGATCGAGGGCGCGGCGATCCGGCACGGCGCCCGCCCCGAGGTCGAGGACGAGCGCATCGATCAGCCCGGATCGCCCCAGCCAGGCGGCCAGCTCGATCGCCTCGCCGGGGTCGCGCGGGCGGGCGACGAGCAGCCACTCGAGGCTCACCCCGAGGCACGCGGCGACCGCCGGGTCGAGCGTCCCGTCGAGGTCGAGCCAGGCGACGAGGCCACCGGCCGCCTGGGCCGCGGCGAGCGTCCCGAGTGCCAGCGAGGTCGCCCCGCCACCGGAGGGCGCATCCAGCAGCGCCAGCGACCCGCGCGGCCAGCCGCCCACCCCCAGGGCGGCGTCGAGCGCCGGGTGCCCGGTGGGAACGGCGGGCCGGGGCGCCGCCACGGCGACCGGCTCGGAGCCCCGTCGCAGGTCCAGGCCGCGGGCACGGAGCGTCTCGAGCGCGGCGGCAAGGGGGGCAGAATCGGGGGCGGAATCGGCGACGACATCGGTCTGCATGAGGGACCATCGATGATAGAACAGATGTTCTATCTCGGGAAGCCCCCGGTGCCTTTGCTATACTCGCCGCCGGCCATCTGCGCCGGGCCGTTGGGGATGTAGCTCAGCTGGGAGAGCACCGCGTTCGCATCGCGGGGGTCAGGGGTTCGAGTCCCCTCATCTCCACCACCCACCATCCGGGCGGCCGCTTCTTGATCCGCTGGTGGGAACCACCCCGCGCCACCCCGCGCCCGGCGAGCAAGCGGTCGGGTGTTGATCACGCAGAGTACGATGGAGCCTTCCCGATCGGCCCACGCCCACCTGCTGCCGCATCGGTCTATCCGAACCTGTTCGAGGGAGACGCAATGTCCGGATCACGTCTGTCGTTCATCGCACTGATCGTGCTCGCGCTCGTCGTGACCGCGTGCGGCGACACCCCGCCACCCAGTGAAGGGGTCTCGCAGGAGCCCGCCGCCAGCCTGGATGTCGATCCCGGCGAGGAGAGCGAGGCGCCTGCCGAAAGTGAGGCACCCGAGCAGCCGAGCGAGGGTCGCCTGGCGCTCGTCCAGGAGCGCGGTGAGCTGATCTGCGGCGTGAACGGCAGCCTGCCGGGCTTCAGCTTCCTGGATCCCGACGGCAACAACACCGGCTTCGACGCCGACTTCTGCCGCGCCGTCGCAGCCGCCGTGCTCGGTGACAGCGAGGCCGTGGACTTCCGCGCCCTCTCCGCCGACCAGCGCGGTCCGGCGCTCCAGACCGGCGAGGTCGATGTCCTCATCCGCAACACGACCTGGACGGTCAGCCGCGACACCCAGTGGGGCCTCTTCGCGCCGACGACCTTCTACGACGGCCAGGCCGTCATGGTCTACGCCGATGTCGGCGCCGAGTCGCTCGCCGACCTGGACGGCGCGACGATCTGCGTCCAGTCCGGCACGACGACCGAGCTGAACATCGAGGACGCCATCTCGACCGGCGACATCGACGCCGAGACGCTGGTCTTCAGCGAGATCGACCCGACCTACCAGGCCTACGAGGAAGGCCGATGTGACGCAGTCACCTCGGACCGCAGCCAGCTCGTGGCGCGACGAACCGCGTTCGCCAACCCGGACGAGCACGTCATCCTGGATGACGTCCTCTCGAAGGAGCCGCTCGGTCCGGTCGCTCCGCTCGGCGACTCCGAGTGGTTCAACGTCATCAAGTGGGTCGTCTTCGCCACGATCCAGGCGGAGGAGTTCGGCATCGACTCGACGAACGTCGAGGACGCGCTGAACAGCGCGGACCCGTCCGTCCTGCGATTCCTGGGCGTGACGCCCGAGGGGACCGATCCCTTCGACTCCGGCCTCGGCCTCGAGCCGGACTGGGTGGTGAACGTCATCAGCCAGGTCGGCAACTACGCCGAGATCTACGACCGCAACCTGGGTCCGGGCACGCCGTTCGACCTGGCGCGCGGCCTGAACTCGCTGTGGACTGCCGATTCGCCTGGCCTGCTGTACGCACCGCCGTACCGCTGAGCAACGGTTGAGCGATCGGGGCGGGAGCGATCCCGCCCCGATCCATATCCATCCCGGTGGCCATGACCCCGGAATCCCCCGGGCACACCCACGCCTCGGTTCCGCCGTGGCGTGACATCCGCGTCCTGCGCATCGTGGCGCAGGTCGTGGTTCTGCTGGTGGTCGCCGCCATCATCGGCCTCGCCGTGCGCAACATGCTCGGCGCGATGGAGGCGCGCGGCCTCGGCTTCGGCTTTGGCTTCCTCAATCGGTCGGCGGGCTTCGAGATCCCCGAGAGCCCGATCCCCTACCAGTCCACGGACACCTACGGGCAGGCCTTCCTGGTCGGCCTGCTGAACACGCTCTTCGTCAGCGTCGTCGGGATCGTGCTGGCCACGATCCTCGGCATCATCGTGGGGGTGGCCCGGCTCAGCCCGAACTGGCTGGTGAGCAAGATCGCGGCGGGCTTCGTGGAGCTGATGCGCAACACGCCGCTGCTCGTCCAGCTCTTCATCATCTATTTCGCCATCTTCCTCCAGCTCCCCAGCGTTTCCGACTCGCTCGCCTGGGGCGACGGGATCTTCCTCAACCAGCGAGGTGTCTTCGTCCCGGCTCCGCAGGCACAGGCCGGCTTCGTGGCGTGGGTGATGGTCGTCGGCGTCGGCCTGGCCATCGCCATCGGCGCCGGCATCGTCGCCGGGCGGCGCGAGCTCGACGGTCGCCCGGTTCCGGGATTGCGCCTGGCGGGCATCGGCGCCTTCGCGCTGCTCGTGGTCGCGGGCTGGGTCGTCATCGGCCCGTTCGCCTTTGAGCTGCCGGTGCGCGAGCGGTTCAACTTCGCCGGCGGCCTCCGGCTGTCGCCGGAGTTCAGCGCACTGCTGGTCGGACTGGTGATCTACACCGCCGCCTTCATCGGCGAGGTGGTGCGCGGCGGCATCCAGGCCGTCCGGCGCGGCCAGGTCGAGGCGGCGCGTGCCCTCGGCCTGTCCGAGGGCCAGACGCTGCGGCTGGTGATCTTCCCGCAGGCGATGCGGATCATCGTGCCGCCGCTCACCAGCCAGTACCTTAACCTCGCCAAGAACTCGAGCCTGGCGATCGCCATCGGCTATCCCGACCTGTTCAAGGTCGGCCAGACGATGGCCAACCAGACCGGCCAGCCGGTGCCGGTGATCATCCTGGTGATGAGCACCTACCTGGCGATCAGCCTGGTCACCTCGCTGTTCATGAACCTCTACAACCGCCGCGTCCAGGTCCTGGAGCGCTAGGCCGATGACCGCCGAGACGCTCCCGCCGCCACGCACCGTCGTCGGGCCGTACGCCTGGCTGCGCGCCAACCTCTTCTCCGGGCCGATCAGCAGCGTGCTCACCATCGTCATCGGGCTGGCCCTGGCGTGGGTGCTGCTGCAGGTCGGCACCTGGGCGCTCACCGAGGCTCGATGGAGCGTGGTGACGAACAACCTGCGCCTGTTCCTCATCGGCCAGTACCCGGCCGACCAGGCGTGGCGGATCTGGGTCAACCTGCTGATCCTGTCCGTGCTGGGCGGGTTGTCGGCCGCGGCATTCGGGCAGGCCACGCGGACGCTGGCGGTCACGCTGTCGGTGATTCAGCTCATGCTCGCGGGGCTCATGGTGCTCTCGCCGCTGGGGATCGTGCCGGCCGCCGCGATGCTGGCGAATGCGGCCATCGTATGGGTCGCCTTCGTGGCCGCACGGCGGATCCACGTGCCGTCGCGGGCGCTCGTGATCGGCTGGCTGCTGTCGCTGCCGGCGACGTTCCTGCTGCTGAACGGCATCGAGGGCACGCCCTTTCCGTCCATCAGCACGAACGTGTGGGGCGGCCTGCTGCTCACCGTGCTCCTCGCGACGGTCGGCATCCTCCTCTCGTTCCCGATGGGCGTGCTCCTCGCCCTCGGTCGCCGTAGCGAGCTCCCGATTATCCGGGGCCTGTCGACCGGCTACATCGAGCTCATCCGTGGCGTCCCGCTGGTCACCATCCTGTTCATGGCCGACCTGATCCTGCCGCTCTTCCTGCCGGGCGAGTGGCGCCTCGACCGGGTAGCGCGGGCCATGGGCGGCATCACCTTATTCAGCGCCGCCTATGTCGCCGAGAACGTCCGCGGCGGCCTCCAGGCGATCCCCACCGGGCAGGTGGAGGCGGCGCACGCGCTGGGCCTCAACGGCGTGCAGACCAACCTGTACATCGTCCTGCCGCAGGCTCTGCGCTCGGTGATTCCCGCCAACGTCGGCCTGTTCATCAGCCTGCTCAAGGACACGACGCTGGTGACGATCATCGGCCTGCTGGAGCTGTTGGGCATCGGCCGCGCGGTGCTCGCGCAGTCGGAGTCCTTCGGCGCACACCTGGAGGTGTACGCCTTCATCGCCGGCGTCTTCTTCGTCCTCTGCTACGCCATGAGCCAGGCCAGCTACCGGCTCGAACGCGCCATGGGGGTCGGTACCCGATGACCGTCCCGGCACCAAGCGACAAGGGAGAACCCGTGACCGATCAGACCGCCCCGACCGGCGCGGACGACGCCATCGTCTGCCGCGACGTCCACAAGTGGTTCGGCCAGCTCCACGTACTGCGGGGGATCGACCTCACCGTCAAGACCGGCGAGGTCGTCGTCATCTTCGGCGCATCCGGGTCGGGCAAGTCGACCTTCATCCGCACCATCAACCGGCTGGAGGAGCACCAGCGCGGCGACATCATCGTCGACGGCATCGAGCTCACCAACGACATCCGCAACGTGGCCGCGGTGCGCAGCGAGATCGGCATGGTGTTCCAGTCGTTCAATCTCTTCCCGCACCTCACCGTGCTCCAGAACGTCACCCTGGCCCCCGTGCGGGTTCGCAGGTGGCCGATGTCGCGCGCCGAGGAGGTCGGGATGAAGCTGCTGGAGCGGGTCGGCATCCCGGAGCAGGCGAAGAAGTACCCGGCCCAGCTTTCCGGCGGACAACAGCAGCGCGTGGCGATTGCCCGCGCCCTGGCGATGCAGCCGAAGATCATGCTGTTCGACGAGCCCACCTCCGCCCTGGACCCCGAGATGATCAGCGAGGTGCTCGACGTCATGCAGTCGCTGGCGCGCGACGCCGGCATGACGATGATCTGCGTCACCCACGAGATGGGCTTCGCCCGCGCCGTCGCCGATCGAATGGTCTTCTTCGACGAGGGCGTGATCGTGGAGGAGGGGCCGCCGTCCCAGATCTTCGAGACGCCGAAGCATGAGCGCACGAAGCGGTTCCTGTCGCAGATCCTCCACTGAGGCGTGCCGCAGGCGCCGGCTGGTCCGCTCCTGCGGCTAGCAGCCACAGCCCGGCCACTGATCTCCCATGACCAACCAGCGGCCGACAGCGTTGTACAAGCCGTCCAAATCTGGGTAAACCTGTGACGCAGGTTTGACCGCGGGGACGCACGGCCCGTAGCCTGCGGCGATCCACTCCGGCCCCCGCACCGGTGACCCACGCTTCGTGTCCGTCCGCAGCGTCGATCTCGACGCCATCCGCATCCGGTTCTCGACGTATCGCGATCTCCACGGAGATGAGCGCGCCGCCATGGCCGCCACGCTTGCGGATTCCGACGCCGAGGAACGCGTGCTCATCGACACCTGCCACCGCGTCGAGCTCGTGACCGTGGGATCGCCCGGGACTGCCGATGCGACGGGCCGCGACGCCGTTCGTCGCGTCTTCGAGGTGGTCGCCGGCTTCGACTCCGCGGTGGTCGCCGAGGAACAGCTGCTCGGGCAGGTCCGTGGCGCCTACGAGGCCGCGCTGGCACGTCGCGAGACGGGTCCGATCCTGAACGAGCTCTTCCGGCGCGCCCTGCGATTCGGCCGCCGGGTCCGCACCCATGCCCGTCCCGGCACCGACCGCTCCCTCGCCGACCCCGGCGTTGCGTGGCTCCTCGAGCGCCTCCCCGCCCGATCGAGGGTCCTCGCAGCGGGGACAGGCGAGATGGGTCGCATCCTGGCCCATCGGCTCGCCGACGCCGGTCACCGCATACGCGTGCTGTCGCACTCATCGGAGCGCGGCGGTTCCCTGCTCGAGCAGCTGCCCGGATCAGGCCACCATCTGCAGGTCGGTTCGCTCAGCGCTGAGGCGGTCCACGCCGCCGACGCGATATCGCTCGCGGTGCGAACCCGTGAGCCGATCCTTGACGCTGCACTCCTTGCCGCTGCGCAGCCCTGGGTGTTGGATCTCTCAGCGCCGCCGGCGGTCGCCGCCGACGCGCGCGAGCAGCTCGGCGACAGGATCATGACCCTCGACGAGCTCGGGCTCCGAGGTGGCGCGCGCCAGGTTCTCGACGCGGCTGTCGAGCGACGGCTGCGGGCCGACCTGGAACGGGAGGTCGAGCGGTACATTGCCTGGCTGGACGCCCGTCGCGGAGGCGACGCCATCGCGGTCCTCCACCGCGAGGCCGATGCGGTTCGTCGTCGGCACCTCGACCGGCTGCGGTCGCGCGGCGGGTTGGACGAGCAGCAGCTCGCGGCGGTCGAGGCTGCCTCGGCCGCGATGCTCGGCGAGCTGCTCCATGGTCCGTCGGTCGAGCTGCGCCGCGGCGGGGCGGATGCGGCGACCATTCGACGCCTGTTCGGCCTGGGCCGTTGACGGCGACGGCGACGCTCCGGATCGGCACCCGCCAGAGCCGCCTGGCGCTCGCCCAGGCGGAGATTGCCGCTGCCGCACTGGCGCCGATCGTCGGCGCCACCGCCCTGGTGCCGCTCAGCACGCGTGGCGACGAGATCAGCGCGCGGCAGGAACGCGGTCGATGGGTTGCCACGGACGGCCAGTTCACGCGCGAGCTCGAGCAGGCCCTCCTCGACCATCGGGTCGACCTCGTGGTGCACTCGTACAAGGACCTCCCGACCGAGCCGGTCGATGGACTGGTGATCGGCGCAGTGCTCGAGCGAGGCGATCCGCGCGACTGCCTGCTGAGCCCAGACGGTGGCGGGCTCGACGACCTACCGTTCGGGGCGCGCATCGGCACGAGCTCGCCGCGGCGCGCCGCCCAGCTTGCCGCATCGCGGTCGGACCTCATCGCCATGCCGATCCGCGGCAACGTCGAGACCCGGCTGCGGCGCCTGCGGGCCGGTGAGTACGACGGCCTCATCCTCGCGGCCGCAGGGCTGGATCGCCTGCGCGTCACGGTGCCGGATGCCGCACGGCTGCCGCTCGATCTCATGCTGCCCGCACCCGCGCAGGGCGCCCTCGCCCTCCAGGTCCGGGCCGAGGACGGAGCCCTGCGCGAGATTCTGGCCGGCCTGGATCACGCCCCCACCCGCATCGCGGTCGAAGCCGAGCGCCGGCTGCTCCGACGACTCGGCGGCGGCTGCCTCGCACCGCTCGGCGCGCTCGGCGAGGTCGACGGCAATCGGCTCCGCCTGCGCGCCGCCTACGAGGCGTCGAACGGAGCGTATGTCCGGGCCGATGCGGCCGGTGCCGCCGCCGAACCGGACGCGGTGATCGACGAGGTCGCGGCGGGCATCGCGTCGGCGCTGGCCGTCGCATGACGCCGACGATGCTCGTGACCCGGCCCGCCGCCCAGGCCGCCGAGCTGGTGGGATTGCTGCGCGACCGCGGCGTGCGGTCAGTCGCCGTCCCGACGGTCGCCATCGACCGCTCCTCGACCGCGGGCGACCTGGATCACCTCCTCATGACCCTCGACGGCGCCGACTGGCTCGTCCTGACGAGCGCGAATGGCGCCGAGGCGCTGGCCGCTCGGGTGGCGGTCACCGGGCGAGCTGTTCCGGCCGGCACGCGGGTCGCGGCCGTCGGTCCGGCCACGGCCGATGCGCTTCGCGCCGCGGGCCTTCGCGTGGATCACGTCCCGTCGGAGTACCTGACCGTCGCGATTGCGTCCGGCCTGGGAGAGGTCGGCGGCCGGCGCGTCGTGCTCGCGCGCGCCGACGCCGCCACCCCGGAGCTCCGCGACGCGCTGCTCGCCCGTGGCGCGCTGGTCGAGGAGGTCATCGCGTATCGGACCCTAGAGGGACCGGCGTCGAGCCGCGATCCGCTGCGTGCCGCGCTCCACGACGACGTCGACGGCATCACGTTCACCAGCAGCTCCACCGTGCGCGGCCTGCTCCGGATCGCGTCGGCGGTGGACCGCGGCCGCGCGCGCTCGCTCCCCGCCTTCTGCATCGGCCCGATCACGGCCGATACGGCGCGTCGCGCCGGATTCCACGTGGCGGTCGTCGCCGCCGAGCACACCGCGCCCGGGCTAGCCACGGCCGTGGCCAACCACTTCGATCGAGGAAACCGATGGGCGTCCTGACCCCGACGACGACCGTCACCGCGTTCCACCGCGGCCGCCGGCTGCGGCGAACGCCGGCCCTGCGCGGGCTCGTGCGCGAGACCCGGCTGCACCCGGACATGCTGGTGGCGCCGCTCTTCGTGCGACCCGGCCGCGGCATCCGCGAGCCCATCGGCTCGATGCCCGGTCAGGACCGCCTGAGCGTCGACGAGCTCGAGCGCGAGGCCGAGCGGCTCCTGCGCGCCGGCGTGCGCTCGGTCCTGCTCTTCGGCCTGCCGGAGCGCAAGGACGAGGAGGGATCGGGCGCCTGGACCGACGACGGCATCGTGCAGTCCGCCATTCGCGCGCTGCGGCGATCGGCCGGCGACGAGCTGGCGATCATCGCCGACGTCTGCCTGTGCGAGTACACCAGCCATGGGCATTGCGGGGTTCTCCGCGATGCCGAGATCGACAACGACTCGACCTTGCCGCTACTGGCGCGGGCAGCCGTCTCGCTGGCCGAGGCCGGAGCCGATGTCATCGCGCCATCGGCGATGATGGACGGCCAGGTGGCCGCCATCCGCGCCGCCCTGGACGCAGCCGGTGCGGCCGACACGGCGGTCCTCGCCTACGCCGCCAAGCATGCATCGGCCTTCTACGGGCCGTTCCGCGAGGCGGCCGACTCGGCGCCGGCGTTCGGCGACCGCCGCTCGTACCAGATGGACGCCGCGAACGGCCGGGACGCGATGCGCGAGGTCCTGGCCGACGTCGCCGAGGGCGCCGACATGGTGATGATCAAGCCGGCGCTGCCCGCGCTCGACCTCGTGGCCGCTGCCCGTGCAGCCACGGACGTGCCCGTCGCCGCCTACCAGGTGAGCGGCGAGTACGCGGCGATCTGTGCGGCCGCCGAGCGAGGCTGGCTCGATCGTCGCGCTGCAGCCCTCGAGTCGCTCACCGCCATCGCGCGGGCCGGGGCCGGGATCATCGTCACCTACTTCGCCGCCGATGCCGCCGGGTGGCTGGCCGAGTGAGCGACGAGCGCTACGTCCACTCCTGGCTCCTGCGCCTCGACCCGGCGTGGCGACGCCTGCCCGCCCACGAGCGCCGGGCCGATGTCGAAGCCTTCGCCGACGCAGCCGGTCGCGCGCAGGAGCGCCTGCTGCAGCACGCGTATTCGACCATCGGGCTGCGGGCCGAGGGTGACCTGCTGCTGTGGCGCATGGCCGAGACGGTAGAGGCGATCGAGGAGACCGCCGCCGACCTGCTGGCCGCCGGCATCGGTCGCTGGATGACGACCAGCCTGAGCATGATCGGCCTCATCCGCCCCAGCCAGTACGTGAAGCGCCCGACCACCCAGGAGCAGAGCCTGTTCACCGGCGATCGGAGCGCGTACCTCGTCGTCTATCCCTTCGTGAAGTCGATCGAGTGGTACCTGGCGCCCGCCGAGGAGCGGCAGGAGGCGATGAAGGGCCACATGCGCATCGGTCACGCCTACCCGCAGATCCGGCAGCTGCTGGCGTACAGCTTCGGGCTGGACGACCAGGAGTTCATCGTCGCCTACGAGACCGACGACCTGGTCGCCTTCCAGGATCTCGTCCGCGACCTGCGCGCCACCGAGGCCCGCCGCTCCACCGTGCGCGACACCCCGATCATCACCGGCATCCACCGGCCCCTCGACGAGGTCCTCGCCCTGCTGTCCGACGGTCGCGCCCGATGACGGTCGCGCGCACGACCCGCTCCGAGGTCCTCATGGCGCGCGCCGCGGAGCTCTTCCCGGGCGGCGTGAACTCGCCGGTGCGAGCCTTTGGGTCAGTGGGCGGTACGCCGCGCGTCATCGCGCGGGCGGCAGGCGCGCGCCTGTGGGACGTCGACGGCAACGAGCTCATCGACTACATCGGCTCCTGGGGCCCGATGATCCTGGGCCACGCGCACCCCGACGTCGTCGCCGCCGTGCAGGCCGCCGCCGAGCGCGGCACCAGCTACGGCGCGCCGAATCCGCACGAGATCGAGCTCGCCGAGCTCATCACCGGTGCCATGCCGCACGTCGAGCGCCTCCGGTTCACGAGCTCCGGCACCGAGGCGGCGATGAGCGCCATCCGCCTGGCGCGCGCGGCCACCCGGCGCGACCGGTTCATCAAGATGGCCGGCGGCTATCACGGGCACGCCGATGCGCTCCTCGTCCAGCCCGGCTCCGGCGCCACCGGGTTGCCGGCCTCGGCCGGCGTCACGGCCGGTGCCGCGGCGGACACCCTGGTGGCGCCGTACAACGACGTCGACGCGGTCGAGCGGCTGCTGGCTGCCGGCGAGGTGGCTGCCGTCATCGTCGAGCCGGTGGCCGCCAACATGGGCGTCGTGCCCCCGGCCCGCGGCTACCTGGAGGCGCTCCGCCACCTGACGCGCGACCATGGCGCGCTCCTCATCTTCGACGAGGTGATCACCGGCTTCCGGGTCGCGCGTGGCGGCGCCACGGAGCGGTATGGCGTGACACCCGACCTGGTGGTGCTCGGCAAGATCATCGGCGGCGGACTGCCGGTCGGGGCGTACGGCGGGCGGTCGGACCTCATGCGCCTGGTCGCCCCTGACGGGCCGATGTACCAGGCCGGCACCCTGTCGGGCAATCCACTCGCCATGGCGGCCGGCGCCGCCACCCTCCGTCGCCTGGACCGGCCGACCTACGATCGGCTCGAGGCGGCCGGGGAGCGCCTGGAGTCCGGCCTCCTCGACGCGGCCGCGTCGGCGGCAGTCCCGGTGGCGCTGAGCCGGGTCGGGAGTCTCCTGACCGCATTTCTCCCGGAGGATGCGTTCCTCGACTTCTTCCACGCCATGCTCACGGCAGGAATCCTGCTTCCGCCCAGCCAGCACGAGGCGTGGTTCGTGTCGAGCGCGCATTCCGACGCCGACCTCGACGCTACGCTGCGCGCAGCAAGCGACGCATTCGCCGTCGCAGTAGGGAGCGGTAGTCGACGTGTTTGAGTTCCTCGGAGACCCCGGCACCTGGGTCGTGGCGCTGCTGACGCTGACGGTCCTGGAGATCGTCCTCGGCATCGACAACATCATCTTCATCAGCATCCTGGCCGGGAAGCTGCCCATCGAGCAGCAGAACCGGGCCCGCGTCGTGGGCCTGTCGCTGGCGATGTTCATGCGCATCGCGCTGCTGTTCAGCATCTCGTGGGTGATCGGCCTGACGGGGACGATCTTCAGCGTGCTGGACTTCGACATCTCGGGACGCGACCTGATCCTCATCGGCGGCGGCCTGTTCCTGCTCGGCAAGGCGACCTTCGAGATCCACGAGAAGCTCGAGGGCGAGGAGCACGCGCCCGGCGCGGTGGCGGCCGGAACGGCATCGTTCGCCGCGACGATCGCCCAGATCCTGCTCCTCGACGTCGTCTTCAGCCTCGACTCGGTGATCACCGCCGTCGGGATGGCCGAGGAGCTGTGGGTGATGGTCACCGCGGTGGTGATCGCCATCGGCGTGATGCTCGTCAGCGCCGGCACGATCAGCGACTTCGTCAACCGCCATCCGACGGTCAAGATGCTGGCGCTCAGCTTCCTGTTGCTGATCGGCATGTCGCTGGTGGCCGAGGGCCTCGATTTCCACATCCCGAAGGGCTACATCTACTTCGCGATGGGCTTCAGCGTCTTCGTCGAGGTGCTCAACCTGCGGCTGCGCGGCGGAAAGGACAAGGGCGAGCCCGTCCACCTGCGCGACCCGTACCACGTGACCGACTCCGACAAGGCCGGCCCGACGCCACCGCTCGGCGCGGGACCGGCTCCCACCCCTGCAGAGGACTAGATGCTCGACACCGCTCCCACCGCTGCCGACGCTCCCACCTCCTGGACCGGGGAGGCGCGCTTCCGCGCCGCGCTGGCCCGCCAGCAGCCGGATCGCACGCCGGTCTGGTTCATGCGTCAGGCCGGCCGCTGCCTGGCCGACTACCGCAGGCTTCGCGAGACCTACCCGATCCTGACGCTCGCCAAGACGCCCGAGCTCTGCGCCGAGGTCACGGTCATGCCGGTGACCGCGTTCGGCGTCGACGCCGCCGTGCTGTTCGCCGACATCATGCTGCCCCTCGAGCCGATGGGGGTCAGCCTGGAGATCCAGCCCGACATCGGGCCGATCATCCATGCGCCGATCCACTCGCGGGCCGACGTCGACCGGCTGCGCCTGATCGACCCCGATGCCGAGGTCGGCTTCGTCATGGACGCCATCCGCCTCGTCCGGCGCGAGCTGGACGGCCAGCAGGCCGTCATCGGCTTCTCGGGGTCGCCATTCACCCTCGCCTGCTATCTCATCGAGGGGCGGCCGTCTCGCGAGTACGCGATCGCCAAGGCCTTCATGTACGGCGAGCCCGAGGCGTGGCACGTGCTCATGGAGAAGCTCACGACGGTGGTGATCGCGTACCTCAACGCGCAGATCCGCGCCGGCGTGCACGTCGTCCAGCTCTTCGACTCGTGGGTCGGCGGGCTCTCGCCGGCCGACTACGTCACGTACGTCCAGCCGCACGTCTCGCGCATCTTCGCCGAGGTGCACGGTGCGCCGACCATCCACTTCGGCACCGGGACCGCCTCGCTGCTGGAGGTGATGGCGGAGGCCGGCGGTGACCTCATCGGCGTCGACCACCGCCAGCTGCTGGACGTCGCCTGGGAGCGCATCGGCCCCGAGCGTGGCATCCAGGGCAACCTCGACGCCACCCGCATCCTGGCTGGCTTCGAGCCGATGGCCGAGGGCGCGCGCGAGATCCTCCGACGCGCGGCCAACCGGCCGGGCCACATCTTCAACCTCGGCCACGGTGTCCTCCCCGACTCCGATCCGGGCCTGCTGCGGCAGCTGGTCGACCTCGTGCACGAGGAGTCGGCCCGATGAGTGTGCGCCTCGGGGTGCTGCTCATGACCTACGGGTCGCCGGCGGAGGACCTGCACGACATCGCCGACTACCTTGCCGCGGTCCGCGGCGGCCGCCCGGCCCCGCCGGACGTCGTCGCGGAGTTTCGTCGCCGCTACCAGGTCATCGGTGGCTCGCCGCTCATCCCGCTCACGCGCGCCCAGGCCGCCGCCGTGGAGGAGCATCTGCGCGCGGAAGGCTTGGACGCGGCGGCCACGGTCGGCATGCGCTTCAGCGAGCCGTCCATCCGCACCGGCCTGCGCGAGCTCGCCGACCTCGGCTGCACGAGCGTCACCGCGATCGTGATGAGCCCGCAGTACTCGGAGCTCCTGATGGCGGGCTACCGGCGCGCCATCGACGCGGCCGCGGACGAGCTGGGCGTCGGCGCTCCCCCGGTCCACCCTGCGCCGGCCTGGTATCGCGAGGCGGGATTCGTGGCGGCGGTGGCCGATCGCATCCGAGAGGGACTCACGACGCTGCCGGACGGCGCACCGGTGCTGCTCACCGCGCACTCCCTGCCCCGGCGCGTGGCGGAGGCGGAGCCGGCCTACCTCGATCAGCTGCGCGAGACGGCGGAGACGGTCGCGGACGCCGCCGGCCTGGAACGCGACCGCTGGCAGTTCTGCTGGCAGTCGGCCGGCCACGAGCCAGGCGAGTGGATGAAGCCCGACTTCAGCGACCTGCTCCCCGCCCTGCGCGAAGACGGGCACACCGCCGTGCTGGTGGCCCCGATCCAGTTCCTCTCGGACCACCTCGAGATCCTGTACGACGTCGACATCGGCGCCCGCGAGCAGGCCGAGGAAGCCGGCATGGCCTTCGCCCGCATCGAGTCGCTCAACGTCTCCCCGACCTTCATCGGCGCCCTCGCCTCGGTCGCGCGCCATGCGGCCTCGGTGCCGGTGTAGGCTGCGCCGATGCAGCGCGTCGAGCGGACGGCCCGCATCCCGGCTCCCCCGTCCGAGGTGTTCGCGTACCTGGCGGACCTCGACAACCTCGCCGAGTGGCAGAGCGGCATCGTCAGCGCGGAGCGCGTCGACTCGGGGCCGATGGCGGTCGGTTCATCGGCGCGCGTCACCAGAGAGCTGATG